>JAABUQ010008569.1_pt1 | contig 14271 bp, 13 predicted proteins | sample 5560001 | NCBI WGS metagenome assembly JAABUQ01 (sample SAMN10711888, study PRJNA513371) | rock metagenome | isolation source: Antarctica rocks | place: Antarctica: Victoria Land, Finger Mt nord | collected 2015-12-18
TGCGCCGGGTGTTCGGCTTCCCGGCGTTCCGCGGCTTGCAGGAGGCGGCCATCGCGCAGGTGATGGCTGGCGGCGACGCCCTGGTGCTGATGCCGACCGGCGGCGGCAAGAGCCTGTGCTTCCAGGTCCCGGCGCTGTGCCGGCCCGGCACGGCCATCGTCGTCTCGCCGCTGATCGCCCTGATGGACGACCAGGTGGCGGCACTGCGGCAGTTGGGCATCTCTGCCGGGGCGCTGCACTCGGAGGTCGAGCCGGATGAGGCGCGGGAGATCAGCCGGGAACTGGAGGCCGGGCGGCTGGACTTGGTGTACGTGTCGCCGGAGCGCTTGCTGATGCCCGGCACGCTGGAGCGGCTGATGCGGCGCGAGGTCGCGCTGATCGCCATTGACGAGGCGCACTGCGTGTCCGCCTGGGGGCACGAGTTCCGGCCGGAGTACCGGGGGCTATCCCGCCTGGGGCACAGCTTTCCCGGCGTGCCGCGCATCGCGCTGACGGCCACCGCCGACCCGCGCACCCGCGGCGACATCCTGCACGCCCTGGGGATGGAGGACGCGGAGGTGTTCACGGCGAGCTTCCATCGCAGCAACCTGCACATCGCTGCCCAGGCCAAGGCGGGGGAGACGCATGAGCTGCTGGACTTCATCGCCCGGCACCGGGGCCAGGCCGGCATCGTTTACTGCGGCAGCCGCGCCAAGACCGAGCGCACGGCGGCCCGGCTGAAGCAGGGCGGGCTGCTGGCGCTGCCGTTCCACGCGGGCCTGTCGGCGATGGAGAAGCGCATCGCGCTGACACGGTTCCGCAGCGGGGAACCGGTGATCATGGTCGCCACCATCGCCTTCGGCATGGGCATCGACCGGCCGGACGTGCGCTTCGTCGTCCACCTGGACATGCCCGACAGCCCCGAGGCGTACTACCAGCAGATCGGCCGGGCCGGGCGGGACGGCGAGCGGTCCGACACCCTGCTGCTGTATGGCGGGGAGGACATCGCCCGCGCCCGGCACTGGCTGTCGCAGTCCGCCGCGCCCGAGGCGCAGCAGCGGGTGATGCGGGAGCGGCTGGAGTCGATGATATCGCTGACCGAGACCACCGGCTGCCGCACTGGGAGCCTGCTGGCCTGCTTCGGGGAGGACCTCGGCCGGCCCTGCGGGCATTGCGACAACTGCCTGACGCCCGTGGCGCTGTTCGACGGGACCGAGGCGGCGCGCAAGGTGATGTCGGCGATCCTCCGCACGGGCCAGCGGTTCGGGGCGCTGCACATCGTCTCGGTGCTGCTCGGCAAGGAGAACCCGATGGTCGTCAAGTACGGGCATGACCGGTTGCCGACATACGGGGTCGGTGCGGACCAGTCGCCGGGGTTCTGGCGCGGGGTGATCCGGCAGTTGATTGCCCGCGGGGCGCTGCGGACCGAAAGCGGGGACTATGCGTCGTTGTCCCTGGTGCCCGACCTGGCGCGGCCGATCTTGCGCAACGAGGAGACGGTGATGCTGCGGGAGGAGGCGGAGGCCGGGCATCCACCTAGGAAATCCAAGCGCAAGCGCGTCGCGATCGGGGCGCCGGCTGCGGCTGGCGACGACCCGCTGTTCGACGCGCTGCGGGCCTGGCGGTCGGCGCAGGCGAAGTCGCAGGCCTTGCCGCCGTACGTCATCTTCCACGACAGCGTGCTGCGGGAGATTGCTGCCGCGAAGCCGGACGACTTGGACAGCTTGGGCGACATCAAGGGCGTCGGCGGGTCAAAGCTGCAGCGTTATGGGACCGACGTCCTGGATATCGTACGACAGCACGGCTGATCCGCATCGTGCGCCAGCACGGCTGAGGGGCGGCTGGCCATCGCGGTGCAGATGCGGCACGGTACTGATAAGGACGACGGAGTGGCAATGAACCTGCTGATGGCGTTGGAGGCCGCCAAGGCCCGCAGCATGGCGCGGCTGGCCGAGTACACCGCCAGCCGGGTGCCGCTGTCGCGGGTGCCGGCGCAGATCGCGGCAGCGCAGGCCCTGGTCGGGCCGGACCCGTTCCCCTATGGCCTGGCCGCCAATCAGCCGACCCTGGATGCCCTCCTGGGCTGGGCGCAGGCGGAAAGGCGTAACCGGTCGGCGCTTGCAGCCAGAGAAGCTGTTTGCGCCGCAGACGCTGAACCGGGTGCGGGTCTGACCTTACTGGCTGCACCGCCGCTGCGTGCTGGCGTCCTCCCGGGTTCGTCCTACCACATCGCGCAGGGGTGCCATACCATGCCCATCCGGTCCGTCCTCCACCTGGCTTGCATGTTGCTGGCTTTGATCGGTGCGGGTGCCCATGCCGCCCCCGGTGATGCCGTCACGGAGCTTGCGCCAACTGGCCGGCTGCGGGCGGCGATCAACTTCGGCAACCCGGTCCTGGCACAGCGCCGGACGGATGGGACGGCGCAGGGCGTATCGGTGGCGCTGGCGCAGGAACTGGGACGGCGCCTGGGCGTGCCGGTCGATCTCGTGCCGTTCAACGAGGCCGGGCAGGTGTTCGCGGCGGCGCGGTCCGGCGGCTGGGACGTGGCGTTCCTGGCCATCGACCCGGTGCGCGCGGCGGCCATCAGCTTCACCCCGCCCTACGTGGTGATCGAGGGCGCCTACCTCGTCCTGCAAGCCTCCCCGCTGCACGCCCCAGAAGATGCCGACCGGGACGGCGCGCGCATCGCGGTGGCAGAGGGCAGCGCCTATGACCTGTACCTGACGCGGACGCTGCACCATGCGGCGCTGCTTCGCTTCCCGGACACGGCCGCCGCAACGAAGGCGTTCATGCAGCAGCACCTGGACTCGCTGGCCGGGGTGCGCCAGCCGTTGGTGGCCTTCGCCGCGACCCACCCGGAGGCACGCGTCCTGCCCGGCGCCTTCATGCAGATCGAGCAGGCGATGGGCACCCCGCAGGGCCCCACCCGGCCGGTGCGCTGTTCCTGCGCGCCTTCGTGGAGGAGATGAAGGCGTCCGGCTTCGTCGCCCGCGCCTTGAGCGAGACGGGCCAGGGTGACGCGGCGGTGGCGCCTGCGGCAGGGGCCGAGTAGCCGCCAGGCACTCGCCCCCCAGTCTGCCGCGGTTCAGTCCGCCGCCATCGCCGCCGAGTCCGCCGCGTGCCACAGCGCCCCGCCCACCACCATGCTGTCCAGCCCGAACCGCTGCCGGCCGGTGCGGGTGTTGCCGACGCTGTCGGTGAAGGTGAACCGCCCCTCCTGCAGCCGCATCACCGTCGCATCCCCGGTGCTGCCGATGGAGAGGTCCGCCAGATCCGGCCGCCGCATCGCCAGGGCCGGCGCCGCCGTCACCGCGCGCACGATGTCGGGCAGGTCCACGCCCAGGCACAGGAACTTGCTCATGGTTTCCATGGTGTCCCAGGCGGGTCCGTCGATGCACAGCACGTGCACGTCCGAGCTGATGATGTCGGGCGGGAAGCCGCCGGCCAGCATCGCCTCCGCCACGCCGAAGTCGAACGACCCGGCGCCGTGCGCGATGTCGAACAGCACCCCGCGCTCCCGGGCCTGCCAGCAGGCGTCCAGCACCCGCCCGTCGGCGGTGCAGGGGGAGTTGGGGAACGGCTTGAAGCAGTGGGTCAGGATGTCGCCGGGGCGCAGGTTCGCCAGCACGTCGGCCAGGCGCGGGGGAGGGCGGTCGATGTGGCACATCACCGGCAGGCCCGCCCGGTCCGCCGCCGCCAGGGCGTGGTGCAGCGGGGCGATGCCGTTCACGCCGCTGGTGTTCATGCCGACCCGCACCTTCACCATGCGGATCAGGTCCGGGTGGGCGCGGGCGACGGCGGCGCAGGTCTCGGTGTCCATCAGGCGCATGTCCAGGGACTCGCCGACCATGGCCGTCTTGGAGAACGCGAAGATGCCGGCATGGCTGACGTGCAGGGCGGCGAGGATGCGGGTCTGGCTGGGCTCGATGACGTGGGTGCGGAAGCCCGCGAAGTTGCCGGGGCCGGCCGATCCGGCGTCGAGCCAGGTGGTGGTGCCGCTGCGCCGGGCCAGCGTGTCGGCGTCGATGCTGATGCTGGTGCCGCCCCAATAGACGTGGGCATGGAAGTCGATGTGGCCGGGCATCACCAGGCAGCCTGCCACGTCGCGTTCCGTGCTGCCGCGCAGCCCGGGGCCGATCGCGGCGACCTTGCCGGCAGAGAAGGCGACATCGGCGGTTTCGTCGCGCCCGGCGCCGGGATCGAGCACGCGGCCGTTGCGTAGGACCAGGTCGTATTGCATCGGAGCTTCCTTGGTAGATTGGGACAGAAGCCTAGGCTGCACCGCCCCAGGTGTGAACCAGCTTTTGCCTCTCCTTGCGGAAGAGGGTTGGGGCGAGGGGGGCCGGGAGGGCCTATCTGGCCGTGGAAAAAGCGGAGCTTGCTTTCAACACGGGGAGGACTGGCGCTTGTTGCCTGCCTCACCCCGGCCCTTTCCCGGAGAGAGAGGGAGCAGAACGTCGAATCTTGTCCCTCCGGCCCGGGTGGCGCGTCCGGCATCGCGAGCCTATGTGACACCTAACGCTGTCCGGAGTCCGAGCGCCATGCGCCTGCGCCATCTTGCCCCCGCCTGTCTCATTGGCGCCCTCAGCCTAGCTGCCACCGCGGCGCCCGCGGCCGATCCCGTGCCCCTGGCCGCACACCGTGCCCTGTATAAGTTGTCCATGGACAGCAGCCACGGCGGCGACGTCACCGCCGCCAGCGGCACCATGGCCTACGAGATCACCGACGTCTGCGACGGCTGGGCCACCCGGCAGCGCCTGGCGATGACGCTGACCAACCGCGACGGCCAGGACATCGAGAGCGTGTCGGACTACGCCACCTGGGAAAGCAAGGACGGCTTGTCGATGCGCTTCCGCATGCGCCAGACCACCGACACCGCCGTCACCGAACAGGTCGAGGGCACCGCCAAGCTCGACAGCCCCGGCGGTCCCGGCAGCATCAGCTACACCGTGCCGGATGAGAAGACGCTGCCCATCCCCGCCGGCACCGCCTTCCCGATGGTCCACACCGCGACGATCATCGCCGCCGCGGAAGCGGGCAAGCGGTTCATCGCCCTGCCGATCTTCGACGGCACCGGCGACAAGGGCGTGCAGGACAGCTCGGTCGCCATCGCCAACTGGAACCCGCCCTCTGCCGCCGCTTACCCGGCGCTGGCGGAACTGCCGAGCGGCCGGGTCCGCGTCGCCTTCTTCGACCGCATGCACTCGGCGTCGGCGGGCAAGGACAAGGTGGCCGGAAGCCCCGATTATGAGGTCGGCATGAAGTACTGGGCCAACGGCGTCGCCGACGACCTGCAGATGGATTTCTCCGACTTCGTCATGCGCGGCAAGCTGTCCGAGTTCACCCTCGTGGAGCCGCACTGCTAAGCCGATGGCGTGGTCCCTGAGCGACGCGCCGCGGTTGGACGGCCGGGTCGGCATCGTCACCGGCGCGACGGGCGGCTTGGGGTGGGAGGTGGCGCTGGGCCTGGCGCTGCAGGGCGCCACCACGATCCTGGCCGGGCGCAACCCGGTGAAGGGCGCCGACGCCTTGACCCGGCTGATGGCCCGCGTGCCGGGTGCCCAGGCGCGGTTCGAGCTGGTGGACTTGGCCAGCCTGGATTCAGTGGCGATGTTCGCCGCCCGGATGGCCGCTACGCACCCGGCCGTGTCGGTGCTGGTGAACAACGCGGGGGTGATGTCGCCCCCGACCCGGCGGGTGACGGCGGATGGGTTCGAATTGCAGTTCGGCACCAACTACCTCGGGCATTTCGCCCTCACTGCCCGGCTGCTGCCGCAGTTGCTGGCGTCCGGCGGCGCCCGGGTGGTCAGCGTCGCCAGCCTGGCGCACCGCATGGCGCGGATCGACTTCGAGGACTTGCAGGGTGTCACGCGCTACCGGGCCCGGGCGTCGTATGGGCAGAGCAAGCTGGCCATGCTGGTGTTCGCGCTGGAATTGCAGCGCCGGGCCAAGGCGGCGGGATGGGCGCTGACCAGCGTGGCCGCACATCCTGGCCTGGCGGTGACGGACCTTATCGCCAACGGCCCCGGCGGCGGCAATCCCGGCCTGCGGGAGCATGCGATGGAGGTCGCGTTCCGCCTGTTCGGCCAATCGGCGGCCCAGGGCGCGCTGCCGCTGCTGTTCGCGGCGGTGGCGCCGGACGCCAAGGGTGGCGGCTATTACGGGCCGGATGGGTTCATGGAGACCAGAGGCGCAGTCAGCCCTTCGCGCATCATGCCGCAGGCAATGGATGCCAGGGCAGCGGCACGGCTGTGGACGCTGTCGGAGGAGTTGACTGGGGTCTCGTTCGCGGCAGCCGGTTAGGCCCGTCGGAGCTGCAGCGTTTCCCAGGAGCAGGCCGGGCAATGCTGCCGCGCGGTGCCTGCCGCCGATTCGACCTAGCGGCAGGGAAGTCGCCGATACCACAAGGACAGTGCCGACGGCTGCCCCCCCCTCCCTCCGGGAGAGGGGGCCGGCGGCGCTCTCCGGCAAGACACGTCAGCCCTGGCGCTTGCGGGGTTGCGAGGCTTGAGCCAGACCGTACACCCTGGCCCGGTCTGACGGAGATTCCCATGCGCATCCATATCCAGAACCTCGAAGGCATGGTTGCCGACATGGTCACCCTGCAGGACTGGCACGCGGCCGCGGCCCGCGCCGGCTTGGCGGAGGGACAGCATGCGGTCAGCGTCGGCGAGACCCTGGACGACTTCGCCCGGGTGATCCCGGAGACGGAGGCGCTGGTGACGGCGACCCGGGCCACCCAGTCGCTGTTCCCCGCCGATGCGCCCCGGCTGAAGCTGATGTTCTGCACCTCGGCCGGGTTGGACTCGGTGCCGTTCGGCAGCTTGCCGCCGGGCCTGCCGGTGCTCAACAACCGTGGCGTGCACGGACCCAAAGCCGGTGAGTATGGCATCATGGCGGTGCTGATGCTGGCCAACCACCTGCCGGCGCTGATCGGCAGCCAGCAGGCGCGGGTGTGGGACCGCCGCACCAGCACCACCCTGGCTGGGCGGCGGCTGACGGTGGTGGGCCTGGGCAGCCTGGGGGGCGCCGTGGCCGAGCAGGCGGCACGGTTCGGGATGCGGGTGACAGGCGTGCGCGCCCGCCCGGCCCCGCATCCCGCCTGCGAGCGCGTGCTGTCCTCGGGCGAGCTTGACGCCGTGCTGGCCGATACGGAGTTCCTGGTGCTGGCCTGCCCGCTGACGCCTGCGACGCGGGGCCTGCTGGACCGCCGGCGCATCGGCCTGCTGCCGTGGGGCGCCGGGGTGGTCAACATCGGGCGTGGCCCGCTGCTGGACCAGGAGGCGCTGTGCGATGCGCTGGACGCGGGCGCGCTATCCGGGGCGGTGCTGGACGTGTTCGTGCCCGAGCCGGTGCCGCCGGAGCACCGGCTGTGGACGACGCGCAACCTGGTGATGACGCCGCATGTGTCGAGCGACGACGCCGTGGCCTACAACGCCCGCAGCCTGGACGTGTTCATCGAGAACCTGGCCGCGTTCGAGCAGGGGCGGGACCTGCCGAACCTTTTCAGCAGGGAACGGGGCTACTGATCGCCAACCTTCATCGACCGTAGCCGGCCGGGTCGGCGGCGCCGGGGTCCTGCTCGATCTCGGCCGCGATGCCCCAGGGGTCGAGCGCGCGGCGGGCATAGGTTTCGGCCTCCGGCTGGTACACCGCCCACAGCCGCCGCAGCTCCGCCAGGGGCGCATCCGCGGCGTCCACCCGCAGGTCCACCCAGGGGAACGCGGCCTCCCGCACCACCACCAGCGCGGCGGACAGCAGGGGCCGGCCTTCCCCGCCGGCCTGCAGCCCGGCGTCCAGCGCGGCCAGCAGCCGGTCCGGCAGGCTGCCCGGCGTGGCAAAGGCGTCCACCATCGCCTGCGGCACCCGGTCGTTGGCCAGGATGTTGCCGATGGCCACGCAGCCCGGTCCGGCCGCCGATGCCAACTCCGGCCCGGTGCGGGCGCCGCTGAAATGCGCCGTGCCGCCGCGGGCGTCCAACGCCGCCAACTGCCGCCAGTCGCGGTCCGGCGTGCTGGCGGCCAGCGCGGCGACGGCGTCGGATGCGCCCACGCCCTCCGCCAGCAGCGCCAGGCCGCGCGGCCCCAGCCGAGGGTCGGTCCAGGACTGGGTGAGCACCACGCCCACCCCGGCGCGGGCGAACAGGCAGCGGCTGCCGACCGCCGGGCTGGAGGTGACGACGGCCCCGCCCATCAGGCCGGTGTCCCGGCAGCGCCCCGCCAGCGAGAAGGTCATCGCGGTCTCCGTTTTGAGTAGTTGATCGTACGCGCCAACCGCCGTGCGGTGATCCACCACCGGCGCACCGGGGACGGCGGCATCGAGACGCGGCTCATCGCCAATGGAGCCATCCTGCTGGACCCGCCCGGCATCCGGATCGAGATGGAAGATTTTTACACCCCCCTGACGGCCAGACAACCGCCCTGGCGCCGGCAAGGTAGTCTCAAAGGCTCCGCCCCCGCCGGATCACCGCCTCCCCGAACCGCCCGCGCAACGCATCCACCGCCCGCTGCGCCGCAACCCGCCTCGGCGCATCCGGGTCCGCCAAATCCGGCAAGTCCGCCAGCGTGCCCGGCAGCAGCGGGTTGGCGCCCAGGCCGATCAGGCGGAAGGCGGTGCCGTCGGCCTCGCGCTGCAGCAGCGCACGGCCGGCATGGAACAGGCTGTCGGGCAGGGCGGTCGGGCCGGGCAGCCGCTGGGCGCGGGTGCGGCTGGCAAAGCGGGCCGTTTTCAGCTTCAGCACGACGCCGCCGGCCGAGAACCCGCCCTCCCGCAGGCGCCGGGCCAGCTTTTCCGCCATCCGCCACAGGTGCTTTTCCAGCAGCGCCGGGTCGGCCAGGTCGGTGTCGAAGGTGGTCTCGGCACTGACGGACTTGGTGTCGCGGTCCGGCTGGACCGGGCGGGCGTCCTCCCCGCGGGCACGGCGGGCCAGCGCCGGGCCGTCATCGCCAAGGTGGATGCGGGCCGAGCGGTCATCCAGGGCTTGCAGGTGGCCCAGGCGGGTCAGGCCCAGCGCGTGCAGCTTGCGCTCCTGCGCCGGGCCGACGCCTGGCAGCAGGCGCACCGGCTCGCCGGCCAGCAGCGCCGCGGCGTCGCCCCCCAGCACCGCGAACCCGCGCGGCTTGTCCCGGCCGGCGGCGAGCTTGCTCAGCAGCCGGTTGGGCGCCAGGCCGACCGAGACGGTGACACCGACCTCCGCCTCCACCCGCAGGGCGAAGCGGGCCAGCACCGCGGCGGGCGGGGCGCCGTGCAGGGCCTGGGTGCCGGACAGGTCCAGCACGGCCTCGTCGATGGACAGCGGCTGCACCAGGGGCGTCAGGTCGGCCATCAGGGTGCGGATGTGCCGGGCTGCGGCGGCGTACTTGGCCATGTTGGGGCGGATGACCTCGGCGTCCGGGCAGGCCTTCAGCGCCTGGAACATCGGCATGGCGCTGCGGACGCCGTGCATCCGGGCGACGTAGCAGGCCGCCGCCACCACGCCGCGGGTGCCGCCGCCGATCACCACGGGGCGCCCGGCCAGGTCGGGCCGGTCCCGCTTCTCGACGCTTGCGAAGAAGGCGTCGCAGTCGATGTGGGCGATGGGCAGGGTGTGCAGCTCCGGGTGGCGCACGATCCGGCGGGAGCCGCAGGCGGCGCAGGCCGGTCCCAGCGGCGCGGCGCCGCAGTCGCGGCAGAGGCTAGGCAAGGGGGCGGCTATGCAAAGGGGTGGCTAGGTGTAAGGGGGCCACAGCCAGGCTGCCCCGCGCACGCCGCTGCTGTCGCCGTGCTGGTTGCGGACGATGGGGGTGACGGCCACGTCGCTGAACACGTACTGGCGCAGCAACGGCGGCACCTGGTCGTAGAGGTGCGCCATGTTGGACAGGCCGCCGCCCAGCACGATCACGTCGGGGTCCAGCACGTTCACAATGACGGCCAGGCCGCGCGCCAGGCGGTCGGCGTGGCGGTCCAGGGCCGCCTGCGCGGCGGCGTCCCCGGCGGCGGCGCGGGCGCTGAGGGTGGCGGCGTCCGAGGCGCCGCCGGACCGGGCCAGGCCGGGGCCGGCCAGGAACAGCTCCAGGCAGCCGTGCTGGCCGCACCAGCAGAGGGGCAGCGGCATCTCGTCGGGGCGGGGCTGCGGCAGGCAGGTGTGGCCCCACTCGCCGGCGATGCGGTTGCGGCCGGACAGCACCTGGCCGCCCACCACGATGCCGCCGCCGCAGCCGGTGCCGATGATCACGCCGAATACGCAGTGCTGCCCGGCCCCGGCGCCGTCCGCGGCTTCGCTGAGGGCGAAGCAGTTGGCGTCGTTCTCGACCCGCACCGGGCGGCCGAGCGCGGCGGCCAGGTCCTGGTCGAGCGGGCGGCCGATCAGCACCTGGGTGTTGGCGTTCTTGACCAGGCCGGTGGCCGGGCTGACGACGCCGGGGATGCCGATCCCGACCGTGGCGCGCACGTCCAAGGCACGCTCTGCCTCGGCAGCCAGGCCGGCGATGGTGGACACGATGCCGTCGTAGTCCCGTGGCGTGTCGGCCCGGCGCCGCCAGGCGACCGCGCCGGCCGGGTCCAGCACGGCCACCTCGATCTTCGTGCCGCCCAGGTCGACTCCAATGCGATGTCCCATGTTCCGTTCATACAAGTCCGGTGCCTGCTTGCTCAAGCGCCGCCTCCGCGAGGATAATGCGGGCATGACCGAGACCCTCGATGTGAAGGGCATGTCCTGCCCCCTGCCGGTGCTGCGCGCCAACCGCGCGCTGCGCCACATGCCGCCCGGCGCCACCCTGCGCGTGCTGGCGACCGACCGCGCGGCGGTGGCCGACTTCGCCGCGTTCTGCCGGGAGACCGGGCACCTGTTGCTGGCTCAGGACGAGGATGCCGGGGTGTTCGGCTTCACCATCCAGCGGCGGCCTGACCCCCCCGACTTGGCGGCCTCCCCCGACTTGCCGACATCCATGGATGCGCCCTGATGACCGTCGCCCTGTTCACGCACCCCGCCGGCCTGGACCATGACACCGGCCCGGGCCACCCCGAATGTCCCGACCGCCTGCGCGCCGTGCTGCAAGCCCTGGAGCACCCGGACTTCGTTGCCCTGCTGCGCGAGGTCTCCCCGGAGGCGACCATCGAGCAACTGGAGCGCGTGCATCCCCCCGACTACGTCCGCGCGATCCTGGCGATCCGGCCGCCGGTGGGCGACATGGTGCAGTTGGACGGCGACACCTTCATGAGCCACGGCAGTCATGAGGCCATCCTGCGGGCCTGCGGCGGCGCGGTCGCGGCGGTGGACGCGGTGATGGAGGGCTGGGCGCGAGCGGCCTTCGTCGCCACGCGCCCGCCGGGGCACCATGCGGAACGGTCGCGGCCGATGGGGTTCTGCCTGTTCAACGGCGCTGCCGTGGCCGCGCTGCACGCCCGCGAACGTTGGGGCCTGCGGCGGGTGGCTGTCGTCGATTTCGACGTGCACCATGGCAACGGCACCCAGGACATCTTCGAGGCTGATGCCGACCTGATGTATGTCAGCAGCCACCAGTCCCCCTGCTACCCCGGCACCGGCGATGCAGGGGAGCGCGGCATCGACGGCAATGTGCTGAACCTGCCGCTTCCGCCGGGTTCCACGGGGGTGGAGTTCCGCCGCGTGTGGGAGCGCACCGGCCTGCCTGCCCTGCACGACTTCGCGCCGGAGCTGCTGATCGTGTCGGCCGGGTTCGATGCGCACCGGGCGGACCCGCTGGCGGAGCTGCTGCTGGAGACGGAGGACTTCGGCTGGATGACCGACCAGTTGCTGGCGGTTGCCGACCGGCACTCCGGCGGGCGGCTGGTGTCGATCATGGAGGGCGGCTACGACCTGCGCGCCCTGGCTGCCTCCGCCGCCTTGCACGTCCGCCGGCTGATGCGGCAATAGGGCTGCACAAAACGGGACTGGACCACACTATGGCGGACGACATCACCGGCCTGTCCTTCGAGGACGCGCTGGCCGAGCTGGAACGCATCGTGCGCGGGCTGGAGGGCGGGCAGCAGAAATTGGAGGAGGCCATCGGCAGCTACGAGCGGGGTGCGGCGCTGCGCCGGCACTGCGAGGCCAAGCTGGCCGAGGCCGAGGCCCGGGTGCAGGCCATCGTCGAGCGTGCGGACGGAACCGTTGGCTTGAAGGCGATGGACTAGGTGAGCGAGGCGCCGATGTCTGGAACATTGGGGACTGGAAGAGTGGGGGCGGACGTGTTGGGACACATCGACGTCCAGGCCGCCCTGGCCGAGCAGGCCGTGGTCGTGGCGCAGGCCATCGACATCCTGCTGCCGCTGCCGGCCGGGCACGAGCTGCGCCTGGTCGAGGCGATGCGGTATGCGACGCTGGGCGGCGGCAAGCGGATGCGCGGTTTCCTGGTGATGGAGGTCGCGGCCCTGTTCGGCGTGGCGACGGCGTGTGCGGCGCGGGTGGCGGCGTCGGTGGAGATGCTGCACGCCTACTCGCTGGTGCACGACGACCTGCCGTCGATGGACGACGACGACGTACGCCGCGGGCAGCCCAGCACGCACAAGGCGTTCGATGAGGCGACCGCCATCCTGGCCGGCGACGCCCTGCAGGCCCTGGCGTTCGAGCTGCTGGCCGATCCCGGCACCCATTCCGATCCGCTGGCGCGGTGCGAGCTGGTGGCGGCGCTGGGCCTGGCGTCCGGCGCGCGCGGCATGGCGGGCGGGCAGATGATCGACATGGCGACCGAGGGACAGGTGCTGACCGCTGCCGAGGTGGCGCGGCTGCAGGCGTTGAAGACCGGGCGGCTGATCGAGTACAGCGCCGAGGCCGGGGCGATCCTGGGCCGCGCCGCGCCGCCGTTGCGGGCGCATATCGCCGCGTATGGGCGCGATCTGGGCGCGGCGTTCCAGATTGCCGACGACGTGCTGGACGCGGTCGGCACTACGGCGGGCATCGGCAAGACCGCGGGCAAGGATGAGGCTGCGGGCAAGGCGACCCTGGTGGCGCTGCTGGGGGTGGAGCGCGCCCGGGCGCAGGCGGTGATGCTGGCGGCGCAGGCGGCGGCGCACCTGGCGGCGTTCGACGAGCGGGCGGACCGGTTGCGGGCATTGGCGGCGTATGTCGTTGCCCGGCAGAACTAGCGCCATTCCCTCCGGGAGAGGGGCGTGATGAGGGAAGCGGCAAGCACCGTATCCGGCCTGCTGCGAGCGGCGCTTGCGGAGGTGGGCTCGGTCCATGCGGCCTCCCTCACCCTGGCCTCCTTCCGGAGGGAGGGGGGGAAGCATCGCCCCGGTGCCTAAACGCCGCGCCGATCAGCTCCTGGTGGACCGTGGCCTGGTCGAGAGCCGCACCCGCGCGCAGGCGCTGATCCTGGCCGGCAAGGTTTGGAGCGGCGACCGCCGGGTGGACAAGGCCGGCGACAATCTGGCCGAGGATGCGGCGCTGGAGGTGCGCGGGCAGGACCACCCCTGGGTGTCGCGCGGCGGGCTCAAGCTGGACCATGCGTTGCAAGCCTTCGGCCTGTCCCCGGCCGGGCTGACCTGCCTGGATGTCGGCGCCTCGACTGGTGGGTTCACCGACGTTCTGCTGCACTATGGCGCTGCGCGGGTTTATGCCGTCGATGTCGGGCATGGGCAGCTTGCATGGCGGCTCCGCACCGACCCGCGCGTGACCGTGCTTGAGCGGACCAACGCCCGCTATTTGACGGCGGACCAAGTGCCCGGCCCCGTGCAGGCCCTGGTGTGCGACGCCAGCTTCATCGGCCTGTCCACCCTGTTGCCGGCGCCGCTGGCGCTGTGCTTGCCGGGCGCCTGGGCGGTGGCGCTGATCAAGCCGCAGTTCGAGGCCGGGCCGGGCCTGGTCGGCAGCAAGGGGGTGGTGCGGGATGCCGGGGTGCATCGGGCGGTGTGCGCGCGGGTGCGGGATTGGTGGGCGGGCCTGCCGGGCTGGACGGTGCTGGGCATTGCGGACAGCCCGATTACGGGGCCGGAGGGCAACCGGGAGTTCCTGATCGGTGCCATGCTGAAGGGGGGATAGATGGTGGAGGGGGTTTCCGGATTAGAACTTACCGCCCATGTTCGCCCTTGTTCAGAAAGTCAGGCACCGTAAGGCTTTGAGTTGAAACGGGTTTCCGCCACTGTCCGCCTATGTGCGCCCACATCCGCAACATCGTTGTGGGCTGGCTTGTGGGCCGGGTCTGGAATGGTAGGTTATGTGGATGGTTCGACTCTCGGCATTAGGGGTGAAACGACTTTCCAAGCCTGGCCGCTACGGCGACGGCGGCGGGCTTTGGCTGCAAGTGCGTGATCTCACACACAAAAGCTGGCTGTTCCGCTACCGGTTGCACGGCC
>JAABUQ010008570.1_pt1 | contig 14268 bp, 7 predicted proteins | sample 5560001 | NCBI WGS metagenome assembly JAABUQ01 (sample SAMN10711888, study PRJNA513371) | rock metagenome | isolation source: Antarctica rocks | place: Antarctica: Victoria Land, Finger Mt nord | collected 2015-12-18
TAGAGGCTGGTGAGCCTGTACCAACATGGGCTGATGAGCACGGCATTATTCCGCTTGTGGCTGGTATGGGCAGAGCGACTCTGGCAGAGCGAGTACGTGAACGCTTGCAGCAAGAAGGTGACGCGTTAGAAGCACAAACAACTGAGGCACTGTTACAGGAACTGACTGGTTACACGCTTGAGCAATGGCTACGCCGTAGTTTCTTTGTCAAGCATATTCAGCAGTTCAAGTCTCGTCCGATAGCGTGGCACCTTGCTAGCACACCTGTAAAGAGTGAACCCACTGCCGCCACGAAAAAAAGGGGAGAGAGCACGGAACGCACAACGCGTGGTCCCGCCTTTGAGTGCTTGCTCTATTATCACGCCAGTTCGCGCTCTGCTCTGACACGCATTCGTACTCAATATGTCGAGCCTCTGCTACAAGCCGAACGAGAACGGGTCGAGCAAGGAGGCAATCCATACGCGACAAATGGGGTGCAACAAGCGACATTGCTTTCCGATGCTGAAAGTGGTGCTATTGTACAGGCAAGGCTACGTATCCGCGAATTGGAAGAGTTTGCTCTGCGTCTACAGCAGATCGAGGAGAGCGGCTTTGACACACCGGAGCTACACACGGTGTTGGCAGAGGAGCCACTTGACCGTTGGTGCGGCGATGGTCAGCAGACACCCAAAAATCTTGATGCATTCTATCGCGCTGAAAGGGCGTGGCACGTGGATATCAATGATGGTGTGCGCGTCAATATTGCACCATTGCAACTAGCGAGTGTGCTTGCCAGCCCTGTGCTTGCCAAAACCACAGACGCGAAAAAGGCACTAACAGACCGTATGCGCTGGCGTGCTGACGAGCGGCGTTGGGTTCGTGCAGGCAAACTGCCGCGTTGTGGCTGGATGCCCGAATCAGTGCAGGCAAGCGTGGCATGGGTTGAACGCGAACCAATGCAATCACAAACACCGACACAGCAGTCGTTGATGACATCGACAGAGGAGAGCGACGCATGAGCATCTCGTTAGAGCAACGGATAATACAGCGTATGCAGCAGGTCTTCAAGATAGGAGACGATGCATGGCTTGTCTGGTGTGACCCACAAGGCGCGTGGGAGCCGCTTCTGCACCGCGTCTTTCTCAATGTATCCCTGCAAGGGGTGACATTGTTCCCAGTCACAGAGGATACAGCAGGCGAATTTGGTAGCCCGGCGAAACGGCGCGAGGTACAAGCATTGCTGGACGCAAAAAAGCAGATGGTGTTATACGTAAAAACGAGTAAAGAGGCTCTTGGGTGGCTCTGGTCACAAGCACTCCTCGCGGAAGAAATCTATACCGAGAGTCTACGGAGCCAATTATTGGATTGGGGCTGGAAGCCACAAAGCATTCTCACCAGTGATGAGGTCGTGGCTCAACTGGCACAACAACATCTGCAAGACGATCCAGCAGAGTGGAGTAGCACCAAAATTCAACTGCAACCACAACAACTCCTGGCTATTCTAGCAGGTGGCACCGTGTTCCCGCGTGATACCGAGAGTAAAGATACAGCAGGAGGCGATCTGACGGTCCTCAACCTGACGCTCGAAGAGGCTGGTTTGCCCAAACTTGAACCCTCGACTGATAAGGCTGGACATCCCGTCTTTGAAGAGGAGGCTCTGGAACGCTGGCGTACTCACTGTGTCGCACGTTTACTTGTAACACAAGCACATGTCCTGGCCCCTGAACATATTCGCAACCACGAGTACCTCATCCCACCTGAAAAGCAAAAATTTGCAGTAGGCTTGCTCAATAGTTGGGTTGATAGCCTCAAATTGCGGAAAGGACTTCCAGGCCGCATCTTAGAGGCAGACCGCTTGCTTTCGTTAAGCACTTTCTTGAAAGACGCACCTCTTCAACGTGCTTTTCTTTCGCAAGCAGCCGAGAAAGCTCTCTTCGCCGCTCTTTGTCAACGTTTGCTAGAGCAGCAAGGACGCGCATTGTTAGAAAACCTTGTGCCGCTTCGTGATGATCTTCAGCATCATGCCGATGAATTTTGGGGTGACAAGGCAGAGAAGCAGTATGCCATTCCCTGGGGTGAATTGGCCCGCTTGAGTGAGGCAGTAACAACCCTGTTGGATGCAACCCCACGTTCACATTGGGCAAAACCTGCCGATGCCATTGATTGGTATATTCACCGTGGCTGGCGAGTTGAGCAGGCGGGTGAGCACATCCTGCAAAATCTGAGCAAGACCTCCAAAGAGTTACTCGATCTTATCACACCTATCCGCGAAGCCTACCGCAATCACTGGGAACATCTCATGATCGAGTGGTCCGATGTATGGAGCAACGCGAAATGTCCACCTCTGGAACAGAAGAGTCAGGGCGAATGGTTACGGGAAGAGTTGAAAGCCAGTAGTCGTCCAACTGCAGTCCTGGTTATCGATGCGTTGCGCTATGATATCGGCATGGCATTGCAAGAGCAGGTCAACAGCAACGAGGGAATGGACCGCGCTAGTGTTGCCCCTGCACGAACCGCGCTTCCAACGATTACCGCGCTTGGTATGGGTATGGCACTGCCTCTCGCCGAGAGCGATTTGCATGCTGAGATTGTCAAAGGTAAGTGGCAGTTGTATCAGAAGGGGCAGACGCTTGACCTGAGTATCGCGGAAAATAGACGCGAGTGGCTCAAAACTCACTACAACGTCGCCCCTGATGCTCTATTACAACTTGCCGATGTACGTGCATCTGGTGTTGTACCCACGCCACAAGGGAAACGTCCCTTGCTCTTTCTGTTTGATGCTCTCCTCGATAAGCTAGGGCATGACGAAGAGCTTGAAGGAAGGGGGACGAAAGAGATACAAGACAACTATATTAAGGTCATTGAACTGTTGCGTGATAACAAGTGGGAACGTATTCTCATCGTCACCGATCATGGCTTTATTCACTGGCCCGGTAACATTGAACACAAGGTCTCGCCTCTGCCCGATGCCGCCTATAGCTCAAGACGTGCGATGGCCTATCCCGCCGAGACACCTGTTGAAGGTCCTCAGGGACTTGCACCCGGCGGCAGATGGCGTATCGCTGTTCCTCGTGGCGCGGAGTGCTTCCGTACCTATGGTGGGCTTGGCTTCTTTCACGGTGGTGCTTCGTTACAAGAGTGGCTTGTGCCCTGTGTGAAAATCACCTGGCCTGCGGAAGCGAAAGCAGTCACGGTCACGATGCAACGTCTCGACAAGATACTCAGCCTGCGCCAACGCATTGTGCTAGAGGTCCAAAGCGAAGGACTCTTTAGCGACAACAACGTCCTATCGCGTCAGGTCGAAGTGGTGGTGTACGACGCCAAACAGCAAACGGTGCTCTTTCAAGGGATGCCGAAGCTCATTAAACCAGAGGATCGCTCCGTCGCACTTCAATTAGAGCCGTTGGAAGATGTAGAGGCGGCGCGTAACACCGCGCTCCTCATCGAGCTGCGCGATGCACGTACCAAAGAAATACTCGACACGCAGGCTTCCACCTTACTGGTCGCGCTAGAGAATTGGTAAGAAGGCACTCTTTCGCCTCTTGCAGTCATCCTCTACAATAGAGACACAAGTATATGCCAAGGGAGGCGCGTCATGAATGAAGTGAGGGCGCAAGCAAACGTTACATTCGAGCCGGACTATCTGGACAGAAGGCTTTTTGAAGCCTTTCCAGGTCTGGTCATTCGGAAAGACCTGACGCAAGACATTCGAGGAACAAGCAAGGCTCCATCCTATGTCATCGAGTTTATGTTGGGAAAATACTGCGCGAATCTGTTTGACGCAGACGAAGTACGCCAGGGTCTGCGCTTCGTGCATGAGGAGATTGCGAAATACATTCCACGCGGCGATGAGACCGAGGTGATCAAGTCGCTCATTCGTGAGAAGCCCTCGCACAAACTGATCGATATGGTCAGGGTCGAACTGGACGAGAAGCTTGGAGAGGGCGTCTACTGGGCGCGGCTCCTGACGGCGAACATTCAGAATATTCATATTGCGACAGACATCGTGAAAGCACACGAACGTCTGCTGCTTGGTGGTGTGTGGAGTCGGGTGACGCTGCACTACGATAGCGAGAAACGTTATGGCAAGAAAACGTATCCATTCGTCATTTCGCGCTTGGACCCCATTCAGGTAAGCCATGTGAGCCTTGAGGAATATCTCCACGGACGCGAACAATTCACACGCGATGAGTGGATTGATGTCCTGGTGCGAACCATGGGCTACGAGACGACGCACACTCGCATCAACCATCTCCGCACAAAGCTGTTGTACCTTGTGCGTATGATTCCGCTGGTCGAGAGCAACTACCATCTGATCGAGCTTGGCCCTCGTCAGACGGGAAAGTCGTTCTGCTTCACCGAGTTCAGCCCCTATGGAACAGTACTCGCTGGTGGCACGATTACCGTACCTAAGCTCTTTGTGAGCAATACCAATCCACCGCATCCCGGTTTGATTGCCAATCGAGACGTAATCGGCTTCGACGAGATCGCGGGCAGTAGTTTTAATGCCGACGATGACAAAAATCTCTATAAGAGTTATATGGAGAGTGGACAAATCAATCGTGGCACCATCACAGTTTCGGGTGATGCTGGCTTTGTCTTCAACGGCAATATCGAGTTCAATCCGCGTGAAAACATGCTGCAAGATCATCTCTTCAAGCCCTTGCCCTCAAGTATCAGTGACGACCTTGCCTTTCATGATCGTTGGGCAGCTTACTTACCAGGATGGGAACTGCCCAAACTGATTCCCGAAATGTTTACCAAGCATGTTGGCTTTATTCTCGACTACACAAGCGAACTATTTCACGACGAGTTACGACGTATCACTTCCTATGCCACCTTGTGGGAACGCTGGTTCGAGGCACCATCCGACGAGTGGAGCGCACGCGATATGCGTAGTATCAACCGCACCTTTTCTGGCTTGACCAAACTGATCTTCCCTGCTGGCAACTTGGAAAAAGAGGATGCACGTATCCTGCTCGAAATGGCAATGGAATTGCGGCTCCGTGTCCTGATTCAACTCAACAAGATAAATAGTCATGAGTTTCAGCACACCGAATTGTCCTATCGAGACAAAGAAACCGATGAGCGAAAGGTTGTACAGATACTCGGCGAGGGAGAGTCGGCAAACGAATTATGGTGAGCGAATGGCATGTTTAGAGGCGATCTATTCTGAGGAATTATACCTATTTGACGGTTTCAGGACCAATATCTAACGTTGATTTTATCAGTGTTCTGTTGCTTCTGATTTGTATTCTTTACCATAGCTTTCCTTCATAACAAAAACTTACCTGTGGTTTGTGCTACTCATTTGTAGAAAGTAAAGGGTAACAATCTTCATAGTTGGACTGTAGTAAAAATGATTTAGCGAACTATGATATGACTTTTTGCCCTATTTGTAAAGCTTTATAAAGTATTGCTCAAGCCTCATAAGCTGTTATTATGATGTCTGCTCAGGATATAGTCACAGGGATTAAACGGCAATGCATTCTCACGTGATAAAAGTACGTATAGAGGTTGGTGAAAAGTGCAAGACATTAACTGGGGTAATTTCAGAGCAAAATTTAATGGAAAAGAACAAAAAACATTTGAGTGGTTAAGTTATCTTTTATTTTGCGATGAGTTTCATAAAAGCACTGGGATATTTCGCTACAAAAACCAACCAGGCATAGAAACAGAACCAATTCTCGTAAATGATGAATTGGTTGGTTTTCAAGCAAAATTTTATGACACGAAGATTAGCGAGAATGTAAAAGACATAAAGGAATCAATAGAAACAGCTAAAACAGATAACCCAGAGCTTCATCGAATCCTCTTTTACCTGAACCAAGAATTTTCTAGAGGCAAGAAAGCAGGAAGCAAAGAACCCCAATATCAAACAGACATCGAAAAGTTTGCTACTGAGCAAGGCATACAGATAGAGTGGAAGGTTCCAAGTCATTTTGAAGTGCAGCTCGCTCTTGAGCAAAATAGAAGCGTGGCACAACATTTCTTTAGCTACGACAAAAGCATAGTTGACTTCATCGAAGAGTTATATCAGCACACCGAACGGTTATTCGCACCAATCCACTCAAAGATAGAATTGGATGGTAGAGGAATAAAGATCGACAGGTCACACTTGGTGGTAGAACTGAAAGCTGCTTTGGGGCAATCCCCTATAGTAATACTAAGCGGCGAAGCAGGAGTAGGAAAGACTGCCGTAGTTAAAGATCTATATGATGAGGTAAGGGAAGAAAAGCCTTTCTTTGCCTTTAGAGCTACAGCGTTTAACATTTCGCAGATCAACCAACTATTTCATAACTATGGAGCATTTACCTTCTCGGACTTTATTGATGAGCATAAAGAAGTAAAAGAGAAGTACATGGTTATTGATTCCGCTGAGAGACTTTCTGACCTAGACCAAAAGGAGGCATTTCAAGAGTTTTTATCTGCGCTGGTGAATAATCACTGGAACATTATTTTTACTACAAGGTACAGTTTTTTAGAAAACCTCAAAAACCATTTTTTAGATGTATATCGATTGCCCTTTAAACCACAAATTATCGAGAAACTTGAGATCAAAGAAATAAAAGAACTTTCAGAAGCGCACCAGTTTCCTCTTCCCCAAAACGAGCGGCTTCTCGAATTAATAGGCAGTTTGTTCTATCTCAATGAGTATTTACAAAATTATCAAGGCTTCTCTTTAACAGCTACCTTATCGGACTTTAAGAGTATTTTATGGAATAAGATGATACAAGGACGGTCTTTTCAGAAAAATACACATATCCAAAGAGAAGAGTGTTTCCTGAAAATTACCCAGAAAAGGGCAAATGAAGGAACGTTCTTTGTTGAAACCAAAGATTGTGATCATGAGATTCTATCTCAGTTGGAAGCCGACGAAATCATTAAACGGGACTCGAACACTGGCAGCTACTTCATTACTCATGACATCTATGAGGAGTGGGCGTTAGACAAGGTAATAGAGAGAGCATTTCGAGGCACATCAGCGTATAAAGATTTTTTTACTTCGATAGGCACATCTTTGCCTATGCGCAGAGCATTGAGAGCTTGGCTCTCAGAAAAACTCTTTAGTGCCGCAAATGAAGTAAAAGGACTGATAGAATACACAGTTACCGACATTGAAGTTGATAAACATTGGAAAGACGAAGTACAGGTGTCGGTATTGCTCTCTGAGTACGCCGCTTCATTTTTTCAGTTATTTGAAACAAAATTATTAGAAGATAATCAAAGCGTCTTAGTAAGGTTGATATTCTTACTTCGAGTTGCCTGCAAAGAATTAGATGAAGATATCTTACAGCAGTTAGGGATAGATGATGTTCAACAAAATACAATAATTACTCTTCTGACAAAACCTAGTAGTCGTGGCTGGAACTGCACAATTAGCTTTATTCACGCGCACTTAGCAGAACTTGGGTTACAAAATATGTCTGCTATTCTGCCATTGTTAGAAGACTGGGTTAATAAAAACAAAGCAGGTGAAACGACAAAAGAAGCAAGCCAGATCGCGCTCTTTTACTATGAAGGGATCATGGCGAATGGAGTGTTCGGGTACAGTTCTCGCGATATTAGGAGAGAACAACTTTTTAAGATTATACTGCAAGGGGCCTCAGAAATTAAAGATGAAATGAGTGTTATTTTTGAAGAGGTGATCCGAGAAAAGCAGACGAGCTATGAAGATAAACACTATGCTCTCGTGGAAACGGTACTTACCTCTCCAACAGATAGCTTTGAAGTAGCAAGAAATCTCCCTGAACAAGTACTTCGTTTAGCAGACCTCTTTTGGTCTCACATTAAGCGAACTGATTTGCCGCCATATGCAAGCAGAGGCATCGGAGTTGAAGAAGATTTTGGTATTTCAGCACATCACCTCGGATATTATCCCGCGAGTGCGTTTCAAACTCCTATACTGTTCCTTCTAAGAAATTCCCCTCTTGAAACTATGAACTTTATTCTTACATTTACCAATAAGACTACTGAGACATATGCCACCAAATCTAATCTTGATGGAAAAATTGAAGAGGTAGAAATTTTCCTTGGCAACAGGAGCATAAAGCAGTATGTCAGTAATAGGCTTTGGTGCATGTATAGAGGAACACAGGTTGCCCCTGACCTGCTTGAGTCAATCCACATGGCTCTTGAGAAATGGCTACTCGACTACACTAAAATGGCTTCCCAAGAGCACTTGGAATCTGTTTGCAGATATCTCGTGAGCAACTCAACATCAGCCTCAATAACCGCAGTGATTACGAGTGTGGTTCTCGCGAACCCCGAAAAACTCTTTACTATCGCGGTGATCTTATTTCAAACAAAGCGATTTTTTTTGTATGACACGAACAGATGGATGCTCGATCAAAGTGCAAAACACTCATATTCCATTGGTTATGGTTCAGATTTTAAAAGCAAAATTTACCGAGATGAAAGGATTAAAACTTGTGATGACCCTCATAGGAAACTTTCGCTAGAATATCTAGCGTTCAAATATCAAATTGAGAGATCCAAGGAAGACAGCGACGAGGAAGCGGAAAGAAAACAACGAACTTTATGGGATATCTTTGATAACTATTACCAAGCACTTCCAGAAAAAGAGAAAGAAACCGAGTATGACAAGACCTGGCGGCTCTGCTTAGCAAGGATGGACCTCAGAAAAATGAAAGCTCAAGTAAAAGAAAAAGATGGGCGGGTACAAGTAACATTTCATCCAAGAATTGAACCTGAATTAAAAATGTATAGTGAGGCTTCTGTACAAAAGAGTTCTGACATTATAAAACACCTCGATTTGCAACTATGGTCAAATTACAGATTTGCAAGGCAAGAGGAAGAATACAAAAAATATCTACAGTATGAAGATGATCCGCAGCTAGTGATTGCAGAGACAAAAGATATCTTTGAAAAATTACAGAGTGGAACAAAAGAAGACTTCTCTTTATTTAATGCTCCAATTCCTGCATATACTTGTTCAGTTTTATTGAGGGACTATTTTGATAAGCTGAGTACTGAGGATAGGGAGTTTTGCAGAGATATTATTATTGAATTTGCTTCTCTTCCGCTAGACTTTGAAGGATATCAATATCAAATAACTGATGGGACTGAACCGTCTATTACGAGTTTACCTAGATTATTAAATCATTTCCTAGAAGATCGTGAAACAATCGTACTTTCTTTATTTTTCTTATTGCTTAACCCTTGGGAAGAAATTGCAACGTTTGCTATAAATGGAGTTGAAAACTTATGGGCAATAAGCTTTAAAGATGCTCATTCGCTATTTTTAGGATATCTTCTGCTAAAGCAAAAGTATGACGGTGTAAGGAAAGAAATACGGAGGGAGAATTACCAGAATGAAATTCCTGGAATAATATCAGAAGGCCAAGTTACAGATAGATTTGAAGAACAGCGTGAAAAAGATTTAGATCGTATTGTTTCAAATGAAATTACATATGACAATCTGGAAAGCCTGGAACTGCTGAATTTAGAAACTCTGTGTACTGCCTTTGAGCTTTTGCCTCTCAGGACAGAAAACGAAGATCATATAAAATTTCTTAATCTCCTTTTTTCTGTTTTCTCCAAAAGCCTTTTCCAATCTGCTGAGAAGGCGGAGGAGTACACCCAAAAACAAAGGTTTTTAAAGAAATTCGCATATTTCCTTTTAAATTTGCCAAAGAAAGACATCAAAGGATATCTACAACCATTTTTGGAAAACTTCAACAGTTCAGAAGCTACGGCTGACCTTTTTTCTGAACTTATCTTAGCGGAGGACACACTAAATAAATATGAAGAATTTTGGATTATCTGGAACGCTTTTTATGAAAAGACCGTGGAGATAGCGAGAAAGTCTGGTACTTACTATTCCACCAAGCTCATCATACGAAGATATTTGCTAGCATGGCCCTGGAGAGAAGGAGACACGGAATGGCATTCATTAAAAGAAAGAGAAAAATTCTTTTTTAGCAGAGCAGCTAATGACATGGGGCATTACCCAATCGTCTTGTATTCGCTTGCAAAAGTGCTTAATGATATTGGAAGCAATTATCTTGAAGACGGCATCACTTGGATAAGCACGGCTGTAGAAAAGAATGAGAATTTATTGACGGAAGCGTTAGAAACAAATACTATTTATTATATAGAAAACTTGATTAGACGGTATGTATCTAAAAGTCGGCAAAAACTGAAGACAACGCAGCGTGTAAAAAAACAAGTGATAAACATTCTAAATTTTTTAATTGAAAGAGGCTCTACAACGGGATATTGGTTGAGAGACGATATTTTATAAGAGTTCAAGATAGCCGAAAATATGGCCTTAATATAAGTTCCTTTTTGTACCTTTTTAGTTTGTAATTTTAATTTGACTGTAGTGGACCCAGGAAGTTGGAGAGCGGCCATTTCAAGAGAGAATATGGTAGACTCTCTAGCAAGAGAGGGTTCACATGGGAAAGCACAAGCAGTACGATGCAGCGTTAAAGACGAAAATCGTTTTGGAAGTGCTCAAAGGACAACAGAGTCTGGCACAAATTTGTCGAGAACATAAGGTGAGTGCTGACCTAGTCTGCCATTGGCGAGATATCTTCTTGGAACGCGCTCCGCAAGCCTTCGCCGATCCGCGCACCAATGGGAAAGCGACCGGGGACCAAGAGCGCATTGCCGAGTTGGAGCGCATGGTGGGACGGCTCACGATGGAGCTTGACGCCTCAAAAAAAGCTTCCAAGCTGCTGCCATTACGTCGAACGAGCGGCGAGAAATCGTAAAGCACTTGGCAGCAGACTACCCTGTGCAGATGCTTTGTGAGGTGGTCGATCTGCCTGTAAGCACGTATTATTATCAGTCGCACAAGAGCGATGAACTCGACCTACGTGCAGCCCTGGAAGCAATTGCCGTGCAGTATCCGCGCTATGGCTCACGCCGACTCACTGAGGAACTCAAACGAGCAGGGTGGCAGATCAATCGTAAACGCGTCCAGCAACTCATGCAAGAAGAGAACCTGTTGGTACAGGTGCGGCGATATTGTCGCACGACCAACAGCAAACATGGCTATGGATACTATCCGAACCTGATCAAGCACTTGCAAATCGTGAGGCCAGATCAGGTGTGGTGTGCTGATTTGACCTACATTCGCTTACCGAAACAATTTGTCTACTTGACCGTCATCTTGGATATCTTTACGCGAAGCATTCGTGGGTGGGAATTGGCGGGCAACATGCTGGAAAGCTTGCCCAAAGCGGCTTTAGAACGGGCATTGGCATAAGGGCATCCTGAGATTCATCATTCGGACCAAGGGGTACAATATGCGGCAACGGGCTATACGTCTTTGTTGCAGAGTGCCCAGGTGCAGATCAGTATGTCGGCGCGTGGCAGGCCAACGGAGAATGCCTTCGCAGAGCGATTTATGCGGACGCTCAAGGAAGAAGAAGTGTCGCTCAACGACTATGAGGATATTGCTGATGCAAGGGCGCATCTCAAGCACTTTTTGGATCAGGTGTATCAGCACAAGAGGATGCATTCTTCCCTCGGCTATCTCACTCCTGCTGAGTTTGAAGCTCACTGGAAGGTCGGTTTGATTGAAACAAGTGACTCGTAATGTCTACAGATTTATGGGTCCATTACACTATTGGCGGTGATTACAAACTGCGCAGTTGGCTGGAAGAGCACTTGCAGCCGTATGTGTTGGCGGTGCCGAAAAACCAGCGCATTGGGCTGAGCAGGCGGGCAGATGAGGTCGTAGCCAGTTGGTCTGTCGAGAGGTGGCAGCGCGTGTCAGTTGGAGAAGGCAGTCAAGGACCCCGGCTCTACGATTGGGCCTGGCAGTCTTTGGACTTCCGGTGGACGGAGCCCGGCTGGAAGCAGTGGCTGCTGGCCCGTCGTAGTCTGTCTGATCCGACCGAGATCGCGTATGACTTCGTCTTCGCCCCGGAGTCGGTCAGCTTGGAGCAGGTTGTGCGGGCGGCAGGCAGTCGGTGGCAGGTGGAAGAAGCCTTTGAGCTGGCCAAACAGCAGGTCGGATTGGATGAATATGAAGTGCGTCATTGGCAGGGATGGTATCGGCATATCACCCTGGCGATGTTTGCCCTGGCGTTTTTGACGGTGGTCAAAGTGGCAGGGCAAAAAAAGGGGCCCAATTTCAGGAGCAGGAAGTCGCTCAGCTCCTTCCTTTGACGGTCCCTGAAGTGCGCCGACTGCTCTGGCGGCTGGTGTGGCAAGCTCCGCCGACCCTGCAAGGAGTTCTCTCCTGGTCATACTGGCGCAGGCGACATCAGGCCAGGGCCAAACGATCACATATCAAACAGCGTGCAGCTCGCTTGGCTGCCCAAGTGCGGCTGTAGTACTAAGAGTACTTTCTATTTTTCCACCGAAGCCCAATACCTTCTCAGAAGATGCTGCATCAGCAGTCACTGCGTCCTCAGGTAAGGCATTTCGTGACCAACTTGTTGATGCAGGACTTGTCGAGGATGTAGGAGGTGATCGTTATACGTTGCATCAGACCATTCGTGACTTTGCATTCTCGAAACTTATCAAAGAACATGGCGAAAATATGGCAGCCAATGAACGGCTCGCTAATTTCTTCGCAGATTTTGTGAAGATACATGAAATCCAAAGCTTTGACGAGACCAATATTAACCATGCACTCCACTGGGCACATGACCAGGCGCAAAATGAACTTTATTTAGCACTTGAATCCGGTATGCAATACTTCTGGCGCGATCATTGGCGCGTAGGGGAAAGCATGCAACACCTTTATAGAGGTTTTTTAACCGCAGCTGAAACATATAAGGAAACAAGAGATCCGAAAAACCTACAGAGCATGATGGAGGTAGCCTGTAACTATGGGTCAATGCTCCTGGTGGCTAATAACCTTAGCGATGCTCGGCAAGTCTTTGAGACAATCCTTAGAATTGCTAGAGGTGATACGTTAGATCGACTAAGTGAAGGTATAGCACTCTTTAATTTGGGTGTTATCGCTCTCCAACAGGGGAGCCTAGATGAAGCTAGGAGTAAACTCGAAGCAAGTCGTTCCATCCGCTATGAAGAGCAGTACCTGGATGAATGGGCATTGGACTTCATCACGTTTTGCCGCATTGCACACAGCCGAACCCAATGGGAGATACTCAAGGATCATTTTGATCGAGCAATTGAGATTGATCGTGCATCAAAAAACAGGCGCGGTGAGGGTGTCGATCTATTTTCTTTAGGGAATATAGCCCTTATTCAACAAAAATATGAAGCAGCTGTGAGTAAATACCAAGAGTGCCTTGCAATCGTCAACGAATTTCAGGAAAAGATTAGCGAGGGTATGGCTCCTGCCAGATGGCGTGAGACTATTCTGCTTGCCGAGGGTACTGTACTGAGTGTGTTATGTGAGACGTCTCTATTCTTGGGCAACCTTGACCTTGGCAAAAAATATCTCCAACAAAGTAAGCAGATAATTCAAGAGTTACAGCATCGAAGAGAATACACCTTGATCCTCTTGTATTCTGGTCAATTTGCCTTAGTAGACGGACGAGAAGAGGATGCCAACCGTTTTTACGTAGATGCACTCATGGCTGCTCAAGAGCTGCAGGACCAGCATGGTGAAGCTGAGGTTCGCTACCATCTTGCGATACTTGCTGAACGTGATGGAAACTTGGATCAAGCTGAAGAGTTTCTCTTGAAGAGCTTGGAATTATACAAAGCTATTGACAGTACTCCATACCTTGCAAAAACGCATTTACGATTAGGGTATCTTCTCCTCAAACTAGATAAGAGCAGAGAAAAAGGGTGTTTAATGATTTCAGAAGCACTGAAATGGTATTCCAATATGAACATAGAATATGACGAGATAACTCAGGAAATAGCCAAGCAGTTTCAATTGATGTGTAGCGAGTCAGGAACTTGAGGTTTAAACAAGAGTCATATAAAGTGTCACACTGCTACATGAAAATACATGGAAGGAAGGCTTTCTTTAATGAACGATAAGCTTTTACTCGATATTTGTCGGTATCAATACACTGGCAAGCCTGTTATGCCCTAGTGTCAGAGCCGCGAATTTTGATAGTAAGTGCTCTCAGAGAGATGCGGCCTTTCATTTATTTCTCATGTTCACGCCTTAAAGCATAAAGTCGCTCTTCCTGTTGTTGTGTATCTTATTTTTGGTCATGGACTGTCTTGGCAAGCAGTACTACAAAAGTGGTACCGCTATACCCTCTCATAGTCGTAATATTCTTCCTCGTATCTCTTCTAAGAGATTTTCCATGTTTGAGGCTATGGCATTAGCTAAATCATTGAACTCTTTCAGGGATTTTCCTCCATCAAGAAACAAGGGTT
>JAABUQ010008572.1_pt1 | contig 14264 bp, 15 predicted proteins | sample 5560001 | NCBI WGS metagenome assembly JAABUQ01 (sample SAMN10711888, study PRJNA513371) | rock metagenome | isolation source: Antarctica rocks | place: Antarctica: Victoria Land, Finger Mt nord | collected 2015-12-18
CGCATCGTGATCGTGCCCGAGGTCAATTACACCGGCCAGTTCGCCCAGCTCCTCAAGACGCAGTACCAGCACGTCCAGTTCACACGCCTCAACGTCTATGGCGGGCAGCCGTTCGACGTCGCCAGCATCGTCGAGGCCGTCAAGTCCGCGGTAGGCGCTTCCTCGACGCAAGACGGGGCACGCAGCCGCACGGAGGCCCCCGTTCATGCCTGATCAACTCATTACCCCGTCCACGTCGGAGCGGACGGCCGAGGACTACAAGAGCGGCGTCAAGCCCACCTGGTGCCCAGGCTGTGGCGACTTCGGCGTGCTGAATGCCGTCTACAACTCGCTCCGCACCAAGGGCTATGCGCCCGAGGACGTCGTGCTCGTCAGCGGCATCGGCTGTTCGAGTCGGCTGCCATTTTTCAGCAGCACATACGGCTTTCACACCATCCACGGCCGGTCGATGCCCATCGCCACCGGCATCAAGGTGGGCAACCCGCGCCTCAAGGTGCTGGCGCTGGGCGGTGACGGGGACGCCTTTGCCATCGGCGGCGGCCACTTCATCCATGCCGCGCGACGCAATCTCGATATTTGCTACGTGATCATGGACAACTCGATCTACGGGCTGACCAAGGGCCAGACGTCGCCGACCAGCATGGTTGGCTTCGTTACCAAGACGACGCCCAAGGGCACCCCGGACCGGCCGGTCAACCCGCTGCAGCTGGCGCTGGCCAGCGGCGCCACGTTCGTGGCGCGGGCGTTTTCTGGCAAGCCCAAGGAGCTGGCCGACGTGATCGTGCAGGGCATCGACCACAAGGGCTTCGCCATCATCGACGCCTACAGTCCGTGCCCGACCTTCAACAAGGTCAACACGTTCAAGTACTACCGCGACCAGGCCGTTGAGCTGCCGAAAGACCACAACGCCTCGGACGTGATGCAGGCGTGGGCTCGCGCCCAGTCGACCGATCCTGTCTACCTGGGCGTGCTCTACCAGTCCGAAGGCGAAAGCAGCTTCGAGGAGCACATCCAGGCCGCCCAGAGCGGCACCGAAGCTGATGTCCCCTCAGTTGTCAGTTCGATCCTGGACCGCTACAGCTAAGAACAAAGGATTAGCTACCGTACTTACTCTCATCTTGCGTAGACGGCGTCACCCGCCGGCATGAGCCCCCAATTGGTGGGGGGCCAGTACGAGATCCAGGCTTTGCCGATCAGGTTGTCGACCGGTACGACCCAGCCCAGGTGCGAGTCGGAGCTGTTGGGCCGATTGTCGCCGAGGACGAAGTAGTTGGCGTCCGGTATTTGCTTCGGCTGACCGTCGAATGGGTAGGTATACGTTGCTGGATAGTGGATGTACGTCTCGTCGAGCGGCGTGCCGTTGACGATGACCTGACCGTTTTTGATCAGGATCGTGTCACCCGGCAGGCCAATGATGCGCTTGATAAAGTCCTTGTCGGGCTGCGTCGGCGCCCGGAAGACGACCACGTCGCCCCGCTGCGGGCCGCCGAACAGATAATCGGTCGAGCCCTGATGTGTGGTCGGCAGCAGGCGATCCAGCGGCGTGCCCTCAACGTGAAAGTACGAGGCCTTGCTGATCAACAGGTACTGCGCCGTGTCGAGCGTCGGCTCCATGCTGGCGCCTTCGACGCGGAAGTTCTGCACCACCGACCGTACGCCGAGGAAAATGACCAGCGTGAGTACGATGGTCTGCAGCAGCTCCCAGGCCAGCCCACCCCCGCCCTTCCTGGTGTGCTCGGCGCCAACGGCGACCCGCGTTTCTGTCCCCGTACCCGTGTCCGGAACGGTAGTCATCGGCACGGCCTGGGTAGGAAAGCGGTCGTCGATCGAGCTCATGAAGACAAGCGTCCGTTACGCCGGGTCGCGTTCGCAGTATAAGCCACCGGCCAGGGCCGCCCAGCAAAAGAGTGCTAACAATCTCGAAACCTTGGCCCGCGCCGGGCGCCGTCAGAGAGCCTGCTGGAAACAAGCTCAGCCGGTTGCGTACGCCTGTTCCAGCAGCGCGTACACGCGTGTGTCGATGCTCGGCACATTGCCGGTGTTCAGAGCCAGGCCGAGCACCCGCAGGGTGTCGCTTCTAAGGCTCGTCTCGCGCTCGATCAGGACGACTTCGTCCAGAACGGTGCGGAAGCGAAAGAAGCTGCCGTTGACGTTTTCCCAGCGCAGGTGGCCGCCCTCGGCGTCGATCTCGAAGGCGATGCGGGTCTGAGGCAGCGCAGCGTTCCAGCTGACGCCGATGTCGAATGGCGCACCAGCGTCAAGACGCACGCGCAGCTCCGCCTCACGTTCGATCCCGCCCCACGCGAGCTGCGCGCGCTCCAGAGTGACCTGGCCGGGTTGCAACAGCCACAGGGCCAGGTCCAGGAGGTGGACTCCGAGGTCGACCAACGCGCCGCCACCGCTGAGGGTGCGATCGAAGAACCACGTTTTCTCGGCGCCGGGCCCGTAGACGTTGTGGAACTCCGCTCTAACAGCGTGCACGTTGCCGAGCCCAGCCAACGCCGCGCGGACTGCCTCGATGGTGGCCAGGAAGCGGTAGGTGTAGTCGACGAACAGCATACGTCCGGTCTTCTGCGCCAGGTCGACGACGTCGCGTGCGTCGGCGAACGACAGCGCCAACGGCTTCTGCACCAGGACGTGCTTGCCCGCCCGCAGCGCCTGTGCGGCTTGCGGGGCGTGGAGGGCATTCGGCGTGCAAATCACCACGACGTCTACGTCTGGCAACCGGAGCAAGTCGTCAAACTTTTGCCCAAACCAGGCGCCGGCGTGTCTCGCACTCACCTCGCGCGCGAGCTCCAGCCGCGCGTCCTGCACGCCGACCAGCTCCAGCTCAGGCACACCCGAGAGCTCCTTGATCAGCGACTCGCCCAGCCAGCCGACCCCGGCGAAGCCAAGACCCGTCGGACTCACAAGCGCACGACCGCTTTCACGAAGCCTGCTGGTCGCTCCTCGGCAGCGCGAAAAGCGGCCGCGGCATCCTCCAGGCTGAACTCGTGCGTCTGCAGCGCTGCAGGGTTGAGGTGCCGCTCGGCGATCAGGCGCAGACCCTCCCGAAGCGCGCGAACGAAGACGGCCGGTTCGCGACCGTGGGCGTTGATGACGTCGATGCCCTTCCAGTTCCAGCTTTGCATGTTGACCGTGCGTGGGCCGTCGGCGTGGTAGCCCGCCAGTACCAGCCGGCCGCTGTAGGCTGTCAGCCAGGTGGCGAAGTCGAGAGTCTGTTGCACGCCGGCCGCCTCGACCACGACGGGCACGCTGTCCCACAGCTCGCTCGGCACCTCTTCAAAGGCATAGGCTGCCCGCGCGCCGAGGCGCAGGGCGAGGGCGCGACTTTCCTGGCGCCGAGACAGCGCCAGCCAGCGTGTTCCCGGCGGCAGGACTTGAGCGCAGAGCGCCGCCAGGTACCCGAAGCCCACGAACGCGACGAGCTCAGACGGGCCGGCGCGACGAATGACGTTGATCGCGCACGCGAGCGGCTCGCCAAGCAGCGGAAGATCGATCGCGACGAGGTCTTCGGCGCGGGCTAGCCCGAGCTCGGCCAGGCCGTTCCACAGCAGGCCTGTGACGCGCTGGCCGGGGCTCAGGCCGTTGGCGTCGACGCCAGGGCCGAGGCCGACGACCTCGCCCCAGGTCTCGTGTCCGGGTGCGCCGGCCGGCAGCGGGTACCCGATGCCCGGCACGCCACGCCACGCGTTCAGGTCTGAGGCGCAGACCCCGCACGCCCGCAGTCGGACCAGCACCTCGCCTGGTCCGGCCTGGGGCTCGGCCACCTCGACCACCTGGAGCTCACGCGGGCCGACCAGGCGGACCGCCCGCATCAGCCGGCGACCACGGCGAGCGCTGCACGCACGCGCGCGATGACCGTGTCCCATTCTCCAGCTGAGGATTGACGAAACAGGCGCATGGTCGGGTACCAGGGCGAGTCGTCGCGGCCGGTCATCCAGCGCCAATCAGCCTCAGCCGTCAGCAGCGTCCAGGTCGGGATGGCCAGCGCGCCGGCCAGGTGGGCCATCATCGTGTCGCCCGTCACGATCAGGTCGAGCCCGAGCAGACGCGCCGCCAGCGTGAGCACGTCGGGCGTGCTGATGTCCTCGGCGCGCGGCACCGGTGCGCCGAGCTGCAGGTTGTACGTCTGAATGCCTGGGATCTCAGCCAGCGTAGCCATGAGCTGAGGTGGAACGGAGCGCCCAGGGTCCCACTCACCAGCCCGAGCGACAACCCCGACATTGAACGCCGAGCATCGACCCGGCTCGGCCCGCACGGTGAAGTAGGGTACCTGGGCCGGCAGCGTCTCGATCGTCGTACGCAGCGCGTGCCCGAGCTCCATGATCTCGACGTCGACGTCGTAGTCGACCGCCGGCGTGCCATCGTGTAGCGGCAGCAGGTTGAGCGGCACAGCCATGCGCTGCAGCAACGGCATGAGGACCGGCTGGACCCAGACCGTCACCTCGCGGCACGCGGCGACCAGCTGGGGCAGGAAGCGCGCGAATTGCAGCGTGTCGCCCAGGCCGTGATAGCAGCGCACCAGCACGCGCTGCCCGGCGAGCGGGCTACCGTCCCAGACCCACTGTTGGTGGCGCGGCAAATGCCAGCACGACCCGGCTGCACGGCGTCTGGCCAGAATGGCGTCGCCGACCAGCCAGGCGGCCGCGAGATCGCCGCGGCGCACGGCAGCCAGCCAGGCTTCAGCCTCGTCCAGCCCGTCGCGCATCGCAAATTCCTCCTCAGCAGCTAGGATCGTGACACATGCTGACTGCACTCGAGACTGCCTGGTGATCGCGGCGGTCATGCTCTGGAACGAACCCAACAACCTCTCGCACTGGGATCGCTCGCTCGACCCTGAATGGGCGCTATTTGCCGAGATGATCGGCCTGGCCGGCGAGCGACTCGGCAATATCGCGCCAGGAGTGCCCCGAGTGCTGGGCGGCATTTCGCCGATCGACCCCGGCTTCGTGCACAAAGTCTTCGCCCGCGGGCTGGACACCGCCATCGACGTCGTGGCGGTGCACGGCTTTCCATTGGATTGGAATCGCTGGCATCTCGACGAGTGGCCAGCCCGGATCGAGACCATCCGTGAGGTCAGTGGCGGGAAGCCCGTCTGGGCAACGGAGGTTGGCGCTTCCAGCATGGTCTCCGAACGTTTGCAGGCCTGGGCAGTCGACGCCACGCTGGAGAAGCTCGCGCCGCATGTCGAGCGCATCTTCTGGTACGCGTTGATGGATCTGCCCGAACGGTGGGAGGCGGTCACGCGCCACCGCGGCGGCGACGGCAGCGCATATTATCGCCACTTTCGGATGGGCGTGTGTGGCGCCGATGGGCGACCCAAGGCAGCCGCCGCTCGCCTCGCGGCCTGGGCTGGGTTGGGCGTTGGCGTGTGTGAGTGGGTCTACTGGCACGAAGAAGTCCGCTTCAAGCGCATGCTGGGCCTGCTGGCCGAGCTCGGCGTGCGACGTATACGCACGGGCATCGGTTGGGCTGACTGGGACCGGCCCGGCGCGCTGGAGTGGTTCGATACGGTGATGGAAGCGCTGGCGCCGTTCGAGGTCACGCTGACGCTCTGCTTCACGCCAGCGCGGGCAGGCCTGGCGCCACACCACACCAGTCCACCCGTGAATCTGGGTGATTTCGCGAATTTTTGCGAGGTCATCGTGCGTCGGTACGGTGCAGCAGAGAGGGTAGCCGGGGTGGGTGCATGAGCTGCCTAGCACGATGTTTGCACTTGTGACGCCTTGAGATGTCTTGTACCGTGATGTTTCGTGCGTATTTTTGCATGAACTTTTCGTCATGCTTGGCCGTTCGCTTCTCGGCCGCTGCCAGTCTCGGCTAGCAACCAGCCACACCCTGGGCCATGGCCGAAGAGCGACTCCTCACGGTACGCGAGGTTGCCGAGCGAATCCGCTCGTCGCCGGAGACCGTGCGGCGTTGGCTGCGGCAGGGTCGGCTGCGCGGCTTTCGGCCTGGCGGCACCAAGCTCGGCTACCGCGTCCTCGAGAGCGACTTGCAACGCTTCCTGTCTGGGTCCGACGAGTCGGCACCCCGGACAGGCGAGCACGACACAGGGGCGTGATCATGCGGACCAATCAGAGAACGGGAGGCACTGGGTTGCACGTCATCGTCACTGGCGGGGCAGGTTTCATAGGCAGTAACGTCGTGGCCGCGTTCCTACGCGATGGCTACCAGGTGACCGTGTTCGACTCGCTGCAACGCCCGGGCAGCGAGCGAAACCTCGACTGGCTCCAGTCCCAGGACACCGCTGCCCACTTGCGCTTCATCCAGGGTGACGTGCGCGACACCGACCTCGTCCGCTCCGTTGTCGGGGCTCCGGAGGTGCACCTGGTGTTCCATTTCGCGGCCCAAACCGCGGTGACGACCTCCGTGGTCAACCCGCGCGAGGATCTCGAGGTCAATATCCTCGGCACGCACAACGTCCTGGAAGCGGTACGCGCCAGCCAGGCTCACGTCCCGCCGGTGCTTTTTTTCACGTCGACCAACAAGGTGTACGGCGCACTGCCCAACCACACCGCGGTCGAGGATGTCACGCGTTTCCGGTTTGCCGATCCGGAGGTGGAGGCCCGCGGGATCAGCGAGCGCGAGCCGCTGGACTTTTATTCGCCATACGGCTGCTCGAAAGGCGCCGCCGACCAGTACGTCCACGACTACGCGCGCATCTACAACCTGCGGACCGTCGTGTTTCGCATGTCGTGCATCTACGGACCCCGTCAGTTCGGCAACGAGGACCAGGGCTGGCTGGCGCACTTCATGCTCGCCGTCGCTGCCGGAACCCCGCTGACGATCTACGGTAACGGCAAGCAGGTCCGCGACCTCCTGTTCGTCGACGATCTGGTGCGCGCCTTCAAGTTGGCCGCACTCCATATCGACCGAACCGCCGGCCACGTGTACAACATGGGCGGCGGACCGTCCAACAGTATTTCAGTGTGGGCTGAGCTTGGCCCCCGACTCGAGCACATGGCCGGTCGGAGCGTGCAGCTACGCATGGAAGAGTGGCGGCCGGGCGACCAGCCGGTCTACGTCAGCGACACGCGTCGGGCTGAGCGAGACTTCGCCTGGACCCCGCGGGTCGACATCGGCGAAGGACTGGCGCGGCTCTGGACGTGGGCGCAGTCGTTGAGCAACGGGCGTCAGCCGGCCGCGCGGGCACTCCAGACCAGGCCGTTGTCCTTTCCCGTGCCGCAGCCCAACGTGGTGTTTGTTGGCCCGACCACGTGAGGGTCGAGCGACTCCTGCTGACCACCGACGTCGTAGGCGGAGTGTGGGATTTCAGTCTGACGCTGGCGCGAGAGCTCCGTAGCCGGCACGCTGTCGAAGTGACGCTCCTGGCGCTGGGGGAGCCATCGCCACACCAGGCCAGCTGTGCGAGCGAGGCAGGTGTGCGTCTGATCGTCGAGCCGCTCAAGCTCGAATGGATGCAGGCGTGCGAGGGCGACGTGCTCCGCACGCGTGAGCTCGTAGCCCGCCTGGTACGCGAGGTCCGCCCGGACGTGCTGCATGCGAACCAGTTTGCTGCTGCTTGCGTCGACGTCGACGTGCCGGTGGTGCTCACGCTCCACAGCGACGTCTTGAGCTGGCGGCGCTGGACCCTCGGTGCGAGCGACACGCCATCGGAGTGGTGGGCCTACAGGACGTTGGTCTCCGAAGCCCACGCTCGGGCGGACAGCATCGTTTCGGTTTCGACCTTTCTGGCTGACGAAACGCGGCGCCTGTACGGATGTCGCCGCGAGATCCGGGTGATCCACAATGCGTGGCCTGCTGAAGTGGCGCCGTCTGACGGTGAGCGGGGCCGGACCACACTGGTGGCCGGGCGCGTCTGGGACCCCGCCAAGAATGTATCGCTCGTGGCCGAGGCGGCGCAGGGGTGGAGTCCTGGGACCGTGTGCCTCGCCGGGCAGCAAACCAATCCCGAATCCGGCCGCCTCGTTGACGTGCCGCCACCCTTACAGGCGCTCGGGTTCCTGGCCTGGTCTCAGCTCGAAGCGGTCCTGCAAACCACCCTCGTGTACCTGTCGGCGGCTCGCTACGATCCGTTTGGGCTCCTGCCGCTCCAGGCGGCCCTGAACGGCTGTTGCCTCCTGCTCAGCGACATCCCGTCGTACCGCGAGCTCTGGGACGGCGCCGCGGCCTTCTTCCGGTCAGACGACGCCGACGACCTGCAGATCCAGTGGTCGCGCCTGCTGGAGCACTCGGAGGCCGCACTCGAGCAAGCCAGCCAGGCCCGCCAGCGCGCGCTCGAACGCTACACGGTTTCTCGCATGGCGGAGGCCTACCTGGATGTATACGCCGCCCGCAGCGCCGTAGCAGCATGACCCGCTTCGCCCTGTTCTACCAGTCGCTGGTGTCCGACTGGAACCACGGCAACGCGCATTTCCTGCGTGGCCTGATGCGCGCGCTTCAGGCGCGCGGACACACCACCATCTGTTATGAGCAAGCCGACAACTGGTCGCTGAACAACCTCCTGACCATCAACCCGCACGCAGTCCAGGAGTTCCGCGATCGATTTCCTGACCTCGCCTTCGCCACCTACAGCAGCGAGGGTATCGAAGGATTTCTGCGTGAGCGCCTGGCCCAGGCAGACGTTGCCATCGTCAACGAGTGGAACGAACCCGACGTGGTCCGCATCATCGGGCGGCTGTGCCGAGAGCTGAGCATCAGCGCGCTGTTCCACGACACGCACTACCGGGTCGTGCTCGATGCTGAGTACCGAGACCGGCTGGGACTCGAGCAGTTCAACCAGATCCTGGCCTTCAGTCCGTCGGTCGCCGAACGCTACCGTTTGCTTGGCTTCGACAACGTCTCCGTTTTGCATGAGGCGGCCGACACGACGGTCTTCACCCCGCTTGATGTCCCCAGGACGACCGACGTCGTCTTCGTCGGCAACTACGGCGACGGGGACCGCTCAGCAGAGCTCGAGGACTACGTCTTCGCGCCACGTGCTAATCTGCCCGATCTTCGGTACGCCATCTACGGCGTTCGCTACCCAGAACACGTCGTCGCTCGGCTGAACGACGGGTTGGACATCAGCTTTCGTGGCTGGCTGCCGAACGTCGAGGTCCCAGCGGTCTACAGTGCCGCTCGCGTCGTGCTGCATGTACCGCGACGTCAGTACGTCGAGCTGCTGCCAGGTACGCCGACCATCAGAGTGTTCGAGGCGCTTGCCAGCGGCGCGTGTCTGATCTCACTGCCCTGGGAAGATACCGACAAGCTGTTTTCCGCGGGCCGCGACTTCGCGGTGGCGAGCTCTCCGCGGCAAATGCAGGAGCTGATCGACTGGGTGTGCCGCGACGACGCCGCGCGTCAGCGCTTCGCCGACCACGGCTACCAGACCATTCAGACCCGCCACACCTGCGCCCACCGGGCCGGCCAGCTCCTGGATTTGCTGGGCGTGGGCCAGCCGGAATGAAGCTCGTCCTGTTCGGCTCCAGTCTGGTCTCCGCCTATTGGAACGGAGCGGCAACCTACTACCGCGGCATCTGCAAGGCGTTGCATGCTCGCGGCCATCACGTCGTCTTCGTCGAACCGGATCTGTACCAGCGTCAGCAACACCGGGATCTGATCCAGGACCCGGAGTACGCCGAGGTCCGGGTGTGTCGTGGCTGGGACGAGCTTGCGCGTGAGCTCGAGCGTGCCAGAGGGGCTGACCTGGTCGCCAAATGCAGCGGCGTCGGGGGTTGGGACCAGGAGCTGGCCGAAGCCGTGCTCGATCTGCGCAGCTCCACGACCCGGGCCGCCTTCTGGGATGTCGACGCGCCCCAGACGCTTGCGGCAGCGCTCGCTGAGCCGCCGCACACACCTGGGACCTTCCGCGCCTTGATCCCGGGCTACGACCTGATCCTGCTCTACGGTGGCGGCCCACCCGTGCAGCGCGCCTACGCCGAGCTCGGCGCCCCTCGGTCCCACCTGGTCTACAACGCCGTGGATCCCGACGAGTACTACCCGGTTCCGGCCGACGCCGCTCGATCGTGCGACCTGTTGTTCATGGGCAACCGCATGCCGGACCGCGAGCAGCGCGTGCGCGACCTGTTCTTCGCAGCTGCCGAAGCGCTTCCGAAGGCGACCTTCGTTCTGGGTGGCAATGGCTGGGCCGACTGCGCGATGCCAGCCAACGTGCGCTACGTCGGACACGTGCCGACCGGTGACCATCGCACCTGGAACTGCTCTGCGCGGCTGGTACTCAACATCAACCGCTCCGACATGGCAGCCACTGGCTACAGCCCGCCGACGCGCGTCTTCGAGGCCGCCGGCTGCGGCGCATGCGTGCTCACCGACGCCTGGGACGGCATTCCGACGTTCTTTGAGCCTGGCCGCGAGATCCTGGTGGCAGCCTCTGCCGACGAGATTGTCGAACACCTGCGCACGACTGCACTGGACACCGCGCGAGCGCTCGGTCGGGCGGCCAGGCAGCGCGTCCTGCGTGACCACACCTATACCGCGCGAGCGGCCCAGCTCGATCAGGTGCTGTCCTCGGCTGACCTCCAGGTCACCGCGGCATGACCCGGCGCCTGGTCGTGTTTGGCCTCAGCCTGAGCTCGTCGTGGGGCAACGGCCATGCGATACCCCTGCGCGGCTTGTGCCGAGAGCTCGCCGCCCGCGGCTGGCAGATCACCTTTTTCGAGCGTGAGGTCGAATGGTATCGCAGCAATCGGGACGTCTCGCAGACCGACTACTGCGACCTCGTGTTCTACGATGGCTCGCCGCCAGCCGACGAGGCTGTTCGAGCCGCCGACGCGGTCCTCGTCGGCTCCTATGTGCCAGATGGGCAGCGCCTGATCGACTGGCTGGCGCCTATGCGACGTCCGCTGTTCTTCTACGACATCGATACCCCGATCACCCTGACGGGCCTGAAAGCAGAAGGCGAGGTAGCCTATCTGAGGGCTGACCAGATTCCCCTGTTCGAGGTCTATTTCTCGTTCACGGGCGGTCCGGCTCTGGCCGAGCTCGAAGACCGCTGGCACGCCCGCCGGGCTGAGGCGCTGTACTGCGCGGTTGACCCACTGGTGTATCGTCCTGCCCCGCCCGATGCACGCTTCACGTGTTGCATTGGCTACATGGGTACGTACGCAGCCGATCGTCAGCCGCGTCTCGAACGACTGCTGGTCCAGACCGCCCGCTCGCGGCCCAACGAGCGCTTCTTGATTGCTGGCCCGCAGTACCCTCGGATGAGTTTGCCACCCAACGTACGCCACGAGGTGCACCTGTATCCGCGCGACCACGCGGCCTTTTATTCGAGCAACTACGCCACACTCAACCTGACTCGCGACGCGATGCGGCACTACGGCTGGTCGCCGGCGTCGCGCTTGTTCGAGGCGGCTGCTTGCGGCGCGTGCATCATCAGCGACACCTGGACCGGTCTGGAGACGTTGCTCGAACCGGGACGCGAAGTACTGCTGGCCGATTCGGCCGCTGACGTTGCCGCCCACCTCGACGGCCTGACCCCCCAACGCCGCGCAGCAATTGGCCACGCGGCTCGATCGCGAGTTCTGCGCCAGCACAGTTTTGCCAATCGGGCGGAGCAAGTGGACGCGGCCATTTCGGCGTCCATGGCTGCGATGATCTCAGCACGATGACCGGCCTGGAGCACTTTGCCGGTGGACCGTATACGCGTGGCGACAGCTGCGCTTTGCCGGCCCACTACGCGGAGTTACAGGCGCTGTGCGATGCGCTGGGACACGCGGCGCAAACCGAGATGGCCGAAGCGATCAAGCGCGGCGACGGTCCGGCGCGCGAGCTCGCCTACGGCAAGTGGCTGGGCGTCCGAGGCATCCTTCGGGCGATCGAAGCCCGCTCGGACGAGTGGACCCCGCGCGAGCGCGAGATGCTCCGTCGCATCAACTGGCGAACAGAGCAGTTCCGATTCCCGGGCATCGAGTCCTTCGACGTCGAGCACACCCAGCCTGGCATAGACACGTAACCGACTCAGGTCTGGTCTCGCACCGCGCGTACCGTCAATCGCTCCAGGTACTGGTGCTGGCTTTGGCTGAAGGCGCCGTCGCACGTTATCAGCGTGAGCACGTCGTCACCGGCCGCGAACACCTCTGAAAGATCAGTGTCAGAGGCGAGGACTGAGCTGACCCATGCGACGTGGTAGGTGCGCCCATCTGAAAGTTTGATTGGCTCCCCGCCGACAAGAGTCCGCAGTCTTCCAAAGACCCGCATTTTGCCAGCCCAATCGAGATGACCCACCAGTACCAGGTTGCCGCGAAGCTGGTAGGTGCCGATATTGTCGGGGTTGGTGGGTACGCCGAGCTCGCCGTTGTTCACTTCGAGCCGCTCCGTCTGCGCCTCGACGCCGAGGGTGGGCAGGCTCACGATGAGTGGATCGGCCAGTACCGTCGAGGGAATGGCGGCCGCGATGGCCGCCATTCCAATCAACTGCAAGGCGAATTTACGGCTCCACATCATCAAGGGTCCCTTCGGCAGTGGAGCCGTCACCAGCGTCCGGCAGAGCAACCGGGACTTCTACGAATACACCGGCTACCTCGACGGGCACGTCCGTCGGCGTGGATTCGGCAAACTCGGCCGGCATCGCCGGGACGGGCATCGCGGCGCTCGGGGCGACAGGCTGAACATCAGCGGGCGCTGGTTCGGTCCGCGGCGCAGGCGCCGGTAGCTGCGGCGCCGTCCCCGGGCCAACGCTAGCCGGAGCTATCTCCGGAGTCTGGGCTGAGGTAACCGGGACGAGAACCGCTGCAACGACGACTGGAGGCTGGCTCCCGAGCTGACACCGCTCGGCTGCAGTCAGGGGATGGAGCTTGCTTTCAGCTTCGGACCGCAGATCGGGCCCCGGCACACAGCTGGGTGCGTGTGACGGGCCAGAGCTCGGCGGATTGGAGCTGGGTGGCTGCTGGGGTGCCACGGCTGGAGGAGGACTCGTGTTTGTCGTGGTGACAGGCGTCACTGGCGTCACCAGCGGCGCCGGTACCATCGTCGCGACAGTGGTGGCCGCTTCCGTCGGGACAGGCGTTGGCGGAGTCGGCGAAGGAGTCGGAGCGCTGGTCGGCACCGTCGTCGCCGTCGGAGACGCGCTCGGCACGCTTGTCGCCGTCGGAGACGCGGTCGGCACGCTTGTCGCTGTCGTCGTCGGAGACGCAGTTGGAGAAGGCGTGAGCTTTACGCAGGTCCCGCCAGCGTTCATCTCGTACGCGCCCTGGTTCCGGTGATCGCTGATGTAGCCGTAGTACAGGGCCTCGGTGGTAAGTGGCGCCGCGCCGTTGCCCTGGAACGTTTCGCCGGTGGTCGGATTACAGATGGCCTGGGTCCAGGCAAAACTCGGCGTGGCCAGGGCCACGCTGCTGAGCCCACCCAACACGATCGCTGCTGACAGCGAACCAATGAAGGATAGGTTGGACGACGACATTGTCATGGTTAGCACACCTCACAGCGCGAATTGACAGACCGCCGCGACACGTTGTCGTGACGTCTGCTGGAGTCTCCACGCAGAGCACCGTGGTCTCCACCAACTCTCGGGTTGAGAACCGGTTCAGTCGAAGACCGGACACCCGCTCGGCATCGCCCAGCTGCACCCGCCGCCCGCCTGCAGGGCAGAGTCTTTATCCTTGGCTACAGTGCCCGCTCCCACCGACAGGTCCACCGAGCGGCAAGCCAGCGCAGACGCGGAGCGAAGATGGCGGCGGGGCGCCCTCGGCAGCCCCAATTTTCAGACGTACTTTGCGGGCGCTGCCGCGGCGCAGTGCGGCAGCTGGCTGCTGCGGACCACACAGGCCTGGCTGGTCCTGGACCTGACCGGTTCGCCGGCGGCACTCGGACTGGTGACCGCGGCCCAGGCGCTGCCGGTCACGATCCTAACGCTGTTTGCCGGAGTGTTGCTCGATCGCTCCCCGGCGCGGCCCTTGCTGGTGGCTGTGCAGGTGGTCTTCGCAATCCAGGCCGCCATCCTCGCCGTCCTCGTCTTCACCAACCAGATTCAGCTCTGGCACGTGATGGTGCTCGCCCTCATTCTGGGGATCGCGAGCGCTGTGGATTTCCCAACGCGGTCGGCCATTGTCAGCGAGCTCGTCGAGCCGCCGCTGGTCGGCAATGGCATCGCCGTGAACAGCGCCCTGAACAGCGCAGCGCGCATCATCGGCCCAGGCGTTGGCGGGCTCATCCTCGCCGTTTGGGGCAGCGCGGCGTGCTTCGCGCTGGTCACGGTGACGTATCTCGGCGCCTCGGCTGCACTGCTGATGCTGCGCGGCGACCAGTTCTATCCCAAACGCCAGGCGCGCAGGACGCTGGTCTTCAAGCAGCTCGCT
>JAABUQ010008573.1_pt1 | contig 14264 bp, 16 predicted proteins | sample 5560001 | NCBI WGS metagenome assembly JAABUQ01 (sample SAMN10711888, study PRJNA513371) | rock metagenome | isolation source: Antarctica rocks | place: Antarctica: Victoria Land, Finger Mt nord | collected 2015-12-18
ACCCCGAGAAGCCCCTCGAACAGGATGTAGTAGCCGGCCACCTCCGGGGTGTAGTCGCGGCGGATGCGCGCCCACGGATACAGCTTCACCGGCGCGCCGCCCTGGTTGTGGACGCGCTGCTCGACCGAGAACATGTAGTTGTCGTCCACCGTGAGCGCGAGCTCGAAGGTGAGGCCCTCCCCGTTGTTCCAGCTCAAGGTCACCGCGTGCGCGGCGGTCAGTTGGGGGTCGGAAGCAGTCCACAGGGTGTCGTTATCCGGCAGCTTCGCCGACTGCCCGGATGGGGCGGACCAGCCATACTGCACGTAGTACGGCTTGGCCTCCGAGCGCGGCTCGAGCAGGCGGACCAGCGGCGAGTTCGGCTGCAGGGTCTCCTTGTAGTCGGTGAGCACGAGGTCATCGAGCCGGGCGCCGACCAGGCTCATCGAGCCCTGCACGCGGGGCCCCGCGATCTTCAGGCGCGGCACCTCCTTCGGCACCGCCTCTTGCGCGACGGCCGGGGCGCCGACGGCACCCGCGCCCGGTGAGCCTTCACGGGGCGTGAGGGTAGCGGCGGGAGCGCCGGGGCTGCTCGCCTGCTGGCGTGGCGGTGGCGCCTGATGCGGCAGGTGCGGCGACACCAGGAGCTGGAAGCCGAGCAGGATCGCAATCGACGCCGCGATGGCGATGAAAAGGCGTTTCTGGTCCATCAAACCCCGATCGGCCCGCTAGGGCTCCGACGTAGCACAGGCGCAGGCGGGTACCGGATCGTAGCCGCCCGGATGCCACGGGTTGCAGCGCACAATACGCCGCCCCGTCAAAATGCCGCCGCGCAACGCGCCGTACCCGCGCAGGGCACCGATGGCGTATTCGCTGCAGCTCGGCTCGAAGCGGCAATGCGCGCCGATGAACGGCCGCACCGTCCACTGATAGAGTCGCACGCCGCCGATCGCGAGTGCCGCCACCGCGGTCACAGGAGGTTCATCTTGGCGAGCGCTCGGCGAAGATCCTCCTGCAGCGCCGGGAACGGCCGCCCACGGGTCCTGTCGCGGCCGATCAGCACGAGATCGACGCCGCCCACCGGCTGCTCGCGCAACAGAAGCCTGGCCGCTTCCTTGAGCCGGCGGCGAGTGCGGTTGCGCACCACGGCATTGCCGACCTTGCGGGTGACGGTGAAGCCGATCCGCGCCGGACCGTCATCATCGCGCGGGAGCGCCTGCAGCACGACCCCTGGCATCGGCGCCTTGCGCCCGCTCGCCGCCACGCGCAGGAACTCCGCCCGCCGCTTCAGGCGCTCCGGCGGGCTCACGGTGCGTCGCTCGCTCGCAATCAGGCCGAGAGGCGCTTGCGGCCCTTGGCGCGCCGGTTCGCGAGCACCTTGCGGCCGCCGACGGTCGCCATCCGGGCGCGGAAGCCATGCCGGCGCTTGCGGACGAGCTTCGACGGCTGATAGGTGCGCTTCACGATAACGTCTCCGATTGGCTACGAGGCACCAAGTTGCCGTCCCCGCACGCGGAAGGGCACACGCTGGCCAATGCCTCATCGTAGGCGGCGGCTTATAGGAGGCGGAACGGGGGCGCGTCAATTCCGCGGCCCGCGCGGCACACCGAAGGAGATTGATGCGCCGCCTGGCCGCCGTCCTGCCGATACTCGTTCTGCTCCTCGCGTTGGCGGCGGCCTGGGCGTTCGGGCTCGGACAGGCGCTGTCCTGGCGGTCGCTCGCTGCGCACGAGGCCGAACTGCGGCGCGTGGTCGCGGCCCATCCGCTCTTCGCGCCGGTTGCATTCACGCTGCTGTACGTCGCGGTCGTGGCCCTTTCGATCCCAAACGGGGTGCTGCTGAGCATTGCCGGCGGGCTGCTGTTCGGCCCCGTGCTTGCCCTAGCTTGCATCGTGCCGGGAGCCACGGCCGGAGCGACGCTGCTGTTCCTGGCCGCGCGCTCGGCGCTCGGCGGGCCGCTGCGCCGGCGGGCGGCGCCGCTGCTCGACCGTCTCCGTCCGGGGCTCGAACGGGACGGGTTCAGCTATCTCCTGTCGCTGCGGCTGCTGCCGGTCGTGCCGTTCTGGCTCTTGAACTTGGCCCCCGCCCTGGTCGGGATGCGGCTCGCGCCCTTCGTCGCCGCGACCGCGATCGGCATCATTCCGGGGGCGCTCTTGTTCGCCACCGTTGGCGCCGGGCTCGGCGACATGATCGCGGCCGGCGGCGCGCTCGACCTCTGGTCCGTTCTTTCGCCTCGCGTGCTGGCCGAACGCGCGGGTCTTGCGTTGCTGGCGCTGTTGCCGGTGGCCTGGCGACGGTGGAGACGAGCGCATGGCTGACTTCGACATCGCCGTGATCGGCGCCGGCGCGTCCGGACTGTCGGTCGCCTCCGTCGCGGCACGGCTTGGCCTCCGTGTGGCGCTGATCGAGCGCAACAAAATGGGCGGCGACTGCCTCAACTACGGCTGCGTGCCCAGCAAGGCGCTGCTCGCTGCGGCGCACGCGGCCGAGGCGGCTCGCCGCGCCGGGCGCTACGGCGTCAGGCTCGGCGAGCCCGAGATCGACTGGCAAGCGGTGCGCGCGCATGTGGCCGGCGCGATCGCCACCATCGCGCCCACCGACAGCGAGGCGCGCTACCGCGGCCTGGGTGCGACGGTGCTGCGCGACGAAGCGCGGTTCGTCGCCCCCGATGCGCTGGCGGTTGGCGGACGGGTGCTGACCGCCCGGCGCATCGTCATCGCCGCGGGCAGCCGCGCCGCGGTGCCCGACATTCCCGGGATCGGCGAGATACCGTTCCTGACCAACGAGACACTGTTCGAGCTGTCCGAGCGGCCGGCGCACTTGCTCATCCTCGGCGGCGGCGCGATCGGGCTCGAGATGGCGCAGGCGTACCGGCTGCTCGGCAGCACGGTGACGGTGATCGAGGCGGAGACCGTCGCGGCTCGGGAGGACGCGGAGCTGGCGGCGGGGCTGCGCGACGTGCTCGCCGGGCAAGGCGTCGGCATCCTGGAGCGCGCCGCGGTGGCCTCCGTCGAGCCCGGCCCCGTCCTAATCCTCAAGGACGGGCGCCGGGTCGCGGGCAGCCATCTGCTGGTCGCCGCCGGGCGCCGCCCCAACCTCGAGGAGCTCGGATTGGATGCGGGTGGCGTGCGCGCCTCGTCACGCGGCATCGCCACCGATCGCGGCCTGCGCAGCGTGACCAACCGGCGCGTCTACGCTGTCGGCGACATCGCCGACCCGGAGGGCATCGGCCCGCGCGCCCTCACCCACGTCGGCAGCTACCACGCCGGGCTGGTGGTCCGTCGCGCGTTGTTCCGGCTGCCGGCGCGGGTCGATTACGCCGCATTGCCGCGCGTGACTTATACCGCTCCCGAGTTGGCGCAGGCGGGCATGACCGAGGCCGAGGCGCGGACGGCTGGGCACGAAGTCCAGGTGCTGCACTGGCCGCTTGCCGAGAACGATCGCGCTATCGCCGAGGGCGACACCGTGGGCTTGGCGAAGCTGGTCGTCGCGCGCGGGCGGGTGCTCGGAGCGGGCATCCTCGCGCCGCACGCGGGCGAGATGATCAGCGCATGGACGCTCGCGATCGGGCGGCGCGTGCCGCTCTCGGCGATGGCGGGGATGATCGTGCCCTATCCGACACGCGCCGAGGCGGCGAAACGGGCGGCCGGGTCATACTACGAGAGCCACCTGTTCGCCGGCCGCACCCGGGCGCTGGTGCGCGCGCTGGCGAGATTGCCGTAAGCACCGCGCCGCGGTACTCCTGAAGACTTGCTCGCCCGGGTTCATCGCCGGTTCGCACGGGACGGTCTGGCGGCTTGGACGCCCGCCGGGCCGCCGACCTGCCTTCCGCCCGCGACTTTCGCCCGGGCTGAACTCAAGTCGCAGAGCGAGCGCGGGCGGCTTAATAGTGAAACCGGCACTCGGCGATTTCGACGGCCTGATCCACGCCGCGCTTACCGCAAATGCGGTAGATTAGCCGGTGCTCGCCGGTGATCCGGCGCGACCACCAGCCGGACAGGTCGCCTTTCAGTGGTTCCGGTTTGCCCAAGCCCTTGAACGGCGTCCGGCGAGCATTCTCGATTAGCTCGTTGATCCTGCCGAGGATTTCTTGGTCCGTCTTGGACCAATCGAGGTAATCTTCCCAGGCGTCGTCCGCGAAAACGACCCGCAAGGCTCACGCCTTGGCAATTTCCTTCGCCGGGAGCAGCTCGTGCTCGCGCCCGTGTCCGGCGTCAAGCTGGCGGACCGACCGCAGCAGACGCTCAGCGTTACGCGGGCTGCTGAGGAGGTGCACGGTCTCCTGCCACCCCTCGAACTCCTCCTCGGAGATCATGACAACGTTTCCCCGGCCGGCCTGGCGCGTGACCACGATAGGCGCATGGCTCGTCACGGCCTCGTCCATGTAGTGGGCGAGGTTCTGTCGCAGGTCGGTGTACGATACGCAGGTCATGTCTGCCTCCGGGCTGGCAGCTGGATATAGCATCGTACTCCCTGTACGGCAAGCCGTACGCGACTGGATGAAGGGTGCGTGCTCGTTGGCCGGCGACGGGCGCATCATCGCTGACCACTCCCCGTCGGCAGGGATCAGCCTACACAATCCGGGCCTGGGATTACTCCCGGCCGATTATTCGTTCCATCGGCCGGTTCGGGAGATGAGCGCAATGTCAAACGAGAGGGACGCTGCCATGACCGACATGACCATCCGCGACGTACGTGTGACGCTTGCACGGGTGCCGTGGCCGGACGACCCGATGCTGGCGGCGCGGCAGTTCTCGCCCGCGCGCGACCTGCTCGTGGTCGAGGTCGAGACGGCCGGCGGCATCGTCGGCATGGGCTACCTGCACCTGCTCTCCTCGCCGGTGCTGCGCACCATCGCCGCCTGCCTCGACGAGGCGGTGATCCCGCGCGTCAAGGGGCGCGACGCGACGGCGGTCGAGGCGATCTGGCGCGAGTTGTGGCGCGCCACCTACACGGCCGGTCGCGGCGGCATCGCCATGATGGCGATCTCGGCGATCGACATCGCGCTGTGGGACGCAATCGGCAAGCGCGCTGGCTTGCCGCTGCACCGGCTGTGGGGTCATTACCGGAGCGAGATCCCGGCCTACGGCAGCGGCTGCTGGCGCGTGCTCGGCGGCGACGGGATGATCGAGAAGGCGCAGCGCTTCGTCGCCCAAGGGTTCAAGGCGATCAAGATGCAGGTCGCGCACATCCACGACCGGCGCACCGATCTCGCCAACGTGCGCCGCATGCGCGAGGCGCTGGGTCCGGACGTCGAAATCATGATCGACGTCAACATGGGCTGGGACGCCGACACCGCGATCCAGATGGGCCGCAAGTTCGAGGAATACGACGTCTACTGGCTGGAGGAGCCGGTCATCGCCGACGATTTTGCCGGATACGCGCGCATCGCCGACGCGCTCGACTTGCGCATCGTCGGCGGCGAGACGCATTTCACCCGCTTCGATCTCCGCCCGTTCCTGGAAAATCCCAAGCTCGGCATCCTGCAGCCCGACCCGATGCGCGGCGGCCTCACCGAATTGCGCAAGATTGCCACCCTCGCGGATACCTGGGGCATGAGCCTGGCACCGCACCTGTTCCCCGAGCTGAACGTGCAGGTGATGGCGTCGATTCCGAACGGGAGCTGGATCGAGCACATGGGGCTGCTCGACGACCTGTTCGTCGAGATGCCGCGGGTCGCGAACGGGGTCATCACCGCGCCGGAGCGTCCGGGGCACGGGCTTGCCTTCAAGGAGAGCGTTCTTCGGGATTGCCGGGTCTCGTAGGCAACCGCCGGCCGCCGGCTATAGTCGCTTGAGCGCGCCGCCGTATAGCACCGGCCCGGTCGGTTGGCCCGTGGGCGAGCCGCCGGTCGGCTCGAGGCTGATCAGGAGCTGAACCGGCGCCCCCAGCGCCAGTCTGACGGGCACGTTGCGGCCGATCGCCGGCAGCACGCCGAGCGAGATCGGCGCCTTGGCACCTTCCGGCAGCGCCCACAACTGGAGGTCCCTGCCGGCAGCCACCTGCGGCGGCGCCAGCGGGCGCACCTGCAACGAACCGTCCGATTGAAGCTGTGCGAGGAAAACCGGCGCCGGGCTGCCGACAGGCGCAAGCGCGGTGGCATAGAGGGTGGGCTCCGGCTGCGATAACAGAAGGAAGCCGGCGTAGGCGGCCGCCAACGCGAAAGCGGCGGTCGCACCCCGCCAGACCGCCACGCTGCGCCATGCCCGCTTTAGGGGCGTCACCGTTGCTTCGGGCTGCGACGCCGGTTGCTGCGGCGCCGATTGCACGGGCGCTTCGCTTGCCTCCGGCCCGACGCTCGCCTCGATGCGGGGCCACAAATCCGCCGGAGGCGTCACGGGCGGGACGACCGCCGCAAGCGGGGCCAGGCGGTTCTGCCACTGCTCGACGGCCCGTGCGACCTCGGGGTCTCGTGCCGCCAGTTCCTCGACCGCGCGGGCCTCCTCGGGGTCGAGCACGCCGAGCACGTAGATACCCGCCAGCAGGTCGAAATCCTCGGGCTCGCCGCTCATGGCTCGAGGCACCTGCGCAAGGCGGCAAGTCCGCGTCGGATCGAAGACTTGACGGTGCCGAGCGGGATGGCGAACCGGCCGGAGAGTTCGGTGTGGGTCAGTCCTTCCATGAACGCGAACACGATCAGCTGCCGCTTCTCGCCGTCCAACTCGTCGAGGCAGCGCCGCAGCGCAGTGCCCTCCGCGCTTTCCACCAGCCGGGCAAGCGGATCGGGATCCTCGTCCGCCGGTTCAGGCAGTTCTACGCCGGTGATCTCGCGGCCGCTGTGACGGACCAGATCGAGTGCGCGGTATCGCACGATGCTGGTCAGCCAAGCCTCAGCGTTGCCTCGTGCGGGATCAAAACGATCGGCATACTGCCAGACGCTGATGAACGCGTCATGCACGGCGTCGGCTGCCAGCGCTCCCTGCCGCGTGATGCGCAGGGCCACTCCGTATAAGCGGCTCGATTGCAGATCGTAAATGCGATGGAATGCGGCGCGGTCGCCCGCGGCGCTGCGCCTGAGCAGGTCCGGCAAGCGTTCGCTCGAAAAATCGACAACTGCGTCGCTCAGGAGGGCCTCTCAACGAAACGATACGGCAGACTAACCCGAGGTGGCTGAGCGCAACAAGAAAGCGCGGATGATTACAAAACGAGGATTGCATGAACCCTCTACCGGCGGGGCTGCTCCCTGGATGCAGCACGTCCGCCGGTCTGCTTGCCGACGTCCGCGGGAGTCATCTTCAGCCGTCCCTGGCCGCCGACCTGTGCGATCGTCTTGCTGCAATCGGTGTTCTCGCCCAGGCCGAGCTGTATCGTCGGTAGCAGAGCAGCGAGCGGCGTCAACAATACGCCGAGCGCCACCGCCGCGCCGCCGCGAACCGCCAGCGCGCCCGGATCGGGCAGGATGCTCGGGCCTTTCAGCGGCCCCCTGATGTCGATCGGAACCTGCAGCTTGCCCACGTTGAAGTGCTTGGCGTCGGTCTTGACCTGGTAGTCAATGGTTTCGTTGCGAAGATTTACGTTGCCCGAGCCGATGATGTTCGCCTCGGTCGAGTCGATCAGTAGCGTGCGGGTGTTCAGTATTCCCTGTTCGAGCGGCATGTCGACCACCATGCAACGCACCTCGGTGCGCGTCGGTATGCCGAGCGCGGACAGTAGCGAGTTGCCGAAGTCTAGCCCGGCGAGGTCGACCAGCAAGGCGCTGAGATCGCCTCCGGTCATGAACAACTTGAGGTCGCCCGTCCCGTGCGCCATGATCTGCGCGATCGAATTGCCGGTGCCGTCAATCACGGCGCGGCCGCCGATCGTGCCGGCGCCGCCGAAGGTGTGGGTGGCCGACAGCAGGCGAGACACGTCGACTTGCCGGAAGTCGACGTCGATTTTCGCCACCACGGCCTTGTCGCTGCGCGGGGTGAGGTCGAAGTCGGTCGAGATGCGGCCCTTGCCGACGCCGAAGCTGACCGGATGTCCCTTGATGTGGCCATCCCGGATGGTGAGGTCGACAGCCAGGTCGTCGAGCGGTATCGAGCGGCCCTGGATCCGGTGGCCGCGATATTTAAGATCGACGTCCGCCGCCTGCACCTTCGGCAAGTTGATCGGCTGATCCGGCAGCAGATTGCCGCTCTTGGCCTCCCGGTTCTTCTCCCGCTGCTGCTGCGGCGTTTGGCCCTGACCGGCCCGGCCCGGCGTGGTGCCGATGAAGCCGCCGAGATCGGTCAGATCGACCGTCTTCGAGGCGAGGTCGGCGGTCACCTGCGGCCGCTCGGTTCCGGGATCGACGGCGATGCTGCCCTCGAGATCGCTATGCCCGAGCCGGCCCGCGAAGTTCGTGAATCGTATCTTGCGGTCCGCATAGTCGAGATTGCCGCTCACCTCGTAGGGCGGGGTTTCCGGAATCGGGATGCCGGTCAGGTGATAGAGCTGCGACATGTCCGGGCCGGACAGGTCGAGCTTGACGTTGGCGCCCTTGAACGCAAGCGGGTCCTGTACGGTGCCGGTGATGGTGATCTTCGTCGGACCGTTGGCGGCGTGCAGATCAATCGGATACGGATGCGCGGGATCCCGCAAGGACAGCAGCGCGCCGCCGACGAACCGGCCGGTGATCGGCTGGTTGGCGTAGGTCCCCTTGGCGTCGACCACGATCTGCGCGTCGCCGCCCTGCTCGGCTTCATGTGTCGCGATGTCCAGCGCGAAATCGGTCTTGAACTTGGGGACCGCGACATGCGCGTGGCCGTCGTTGATGATCAGATCGCCGATCTGTACCGCCGGGCCGGAGCCCGACGAGGGCGTCGCCGGCCCCAGCTTCCAGTTCGGCTCTCCCGAGGGCGAGGTGCCGACGTCGAAATCTGGGCGATCGACCTGGATGCGCGGCAGCCGAATCGTCGACCGGTCGTGCAACAGCGCCGCGACGTCGAGATCGATGGCCAGGTGCTCGGCCGTGCCGAAACGCGACCCGTCGGGGAACCCCGCCGGGTTGGCGACGCGCAGATCGTCCACGGTCACCCGCGTCACGCGCCCAAGCCGGACATGCAAATGCGCAATGGTCACCGGCCGACCGAGGGCTGCCGAAGCCCGTGACTCGACGAGCGGTATGAACCAGTCCCATCGCCAGAACACGACCACGAGGACGACGACCGCGAGGAACGCGCCGACGACCAACAGCCATCTCGAAACTCTGCGCTGTGCCATGTCTTCCGCCGGTTACCCCCGTGCCACAACGGTCGCGGTCGCCTCTGAGTTGCCGGACCGTCTCCGCCGTTTGCCCGTCGATCGCGTCCCGGGCGGTGCTTCAGGCCGTCGCGGCGCCGTCCACCGGCAATGCCACGCCGGACACGTAGGAGGCCTCGTCCGAGAGGAGGAACAGCGCCGCGTTGGCGACCTCCTCAGGGCGGCCGGGGCGGCCGAACGGCTCGCGCGCGCCGCGTTCCGTCACCATGGTCTCCACATCCTTGCCGGCCGGCGCCTGCTGGTCGGGGCGAAGCACGAATGCGCGCAGCATCGGCGTGTCGATCGGACCCGGACAGATCGCGTTCACCCGGATCCGGTCCGCCGCTAGCCGCTTGGCAAGCGAGCGGGTGAAGCCGACGATGCCGAACTTCGCCATCGAGTACACTGGGCTGTTGGGCGAGCCGGTCAGGCCGGAAATCGATGCCGTGAACAGCAGGGCGCCCCCGCCTCGGGCGCGCAGCAGCGGAATGGCCGCCTCGGTGGTCACCAGCACGCTCCGGCAATTCAGGTCCATCGCTCGCGCGTAGTCCGCCATGTCGATGCCCTCAAGCGACGCGGGGCCGGGATGGCCGACATGGTTCCAAACAAAGTCGAGGCCGCCGAAAGCGGCACGGGTGCGCGCGACGATCTCGCGGGCGAACGCGTCCTGCATGAGGTCGCCGGCAATGGCGACGGCGCGGCCGCCCGCCGCGCTGATCTCGCCTACCACGGCTTCGGCGCGCGTGGCGTCCTGATCGACCACGCCCACCGCGGCGCCCTCGCGGGCGAACCTGAGCGCGCCGGCCCGGCCCATGCCGGAGGCGGCCGCCGTCACAATCCCGATCTTGCCTTCGAGCCGCATGGCTTTTCCCCTTGTTGGTTCCCTGGGCAGTGATGTCAAAGCCGGGTCCGCGTCGTCTGAACCGGCTTTGGGCCGCGCAGATGCCCTCGGAGTCGAGTATAACGCGTTTCCGCCGGCGCGTGCGGCTCGGCTAACCGCCTGGGCTGCGGAACAGGCGCGAGGCCAACGCGATCGGCGCCGCGCGATAGGCGTCAAGGCCGCGTCCCTGCGTCACGCCGCCGGACCCCGATCCCAGGGGAATGATCCGCGCCTTGTCACCTTGCGAGAAGGGCAGTGCCACGGCTCCGGGGGTAGCCGGCTGCATCGGAGCCATCGTGCTGCGCCAAGGCGTTGCCAATTGGGTGGAGGCAGTTGCCATTTGGGTCAGGCGTGCATCGCCCGCCTCCTGCTTCTCCGCCGGCAGGGCCGCAAGAACCTGCCGTTGGTAGTCCGCCGCCAAGTCCGGGGTGGCGGAATGGTACAGCCCGGTCGCCCGCGTCCAATCCCCGGACTGGTCATGCAACTGCATCAGGAAGCGAGCGCCGTACGCGGCGTTGGCGTTCGGATCGAAAGCCTGTTCGAGCGAGCCGAACGCGTTCGGGTGATGCATGAGATTGATCTGCATGCAACCCACATCGATCGAGCGGACGCCGCTCGACTGCAGATCGCGAACCGCGGCGATGGCTTCGGCCTTGCTTTCGAAAAAGAAGCCCTTGCCCTCGGCGTTGATCGTCCAGGGCCACGGGGTGAACCGACCGGTCTGCGGGTCGCGCCGTCCGCTCTCGATACGGGCGATGGCTGCAAGCAGGTGGTCGGGTATAATGCCGCCGCTCGCCCCCTCGACCTGCCGGATGGCGGCCCGGCACGGGGAAGTCGGCTGACCGCCTGGAAAGCCCACACGATCCGCCCAGCTTGGCCCGGCCGGCGCGAGAAGTAGTATGAGGGCCAGGACGAGCGAGCGCATGACCCGCAAGCTAGCGGCGGTGAGTTACCCGAACCTTTCCCGCCCTCGGAAGATACAATGCTGCATTGCGAAATAACGCTTGCACCGACGGCCAGGGCTGCCTAACTTGTGCACCGCAGCAAGACGGTCCTTGACCGTTTTGTCTGCTTCTTGGACGTTTCCTCCCTAAACTTGCCGGCGCCTCAAAGCGCCGGCATTTTTTTGTCTCTGCCGTCTACCGGCCAAGCAGATCGGCGGCGCTCGCGGCCAGGCTTGCCGTCAGCTGCGCGAGATCGTGCTGCACGAAGTCGAAATTTTCGCTCCGTTGGATCCGCACCTCATCCATGTACAGCCTGCGCGCGATCTCGATCTGCAGAACGTGGATGCGCTCGCGCGGGCGGCCGTAATGCCGCGTGACGTAGCCTCCGGAGTATGGATCATTGCGGCGCACGACGTAGCCGAGCTTGCCGAGTGTCCGCTCGACAAACCGCACGGGGCGGGGCCCGCATGCGGTGCCGTGCGCGTCGCCGAGCACGAAATCGGCGGCTGCTCCACCGTTTCGGCCGGCACACCCATGCGATGGCATGGAGTGACAGTCGATCAGCAGGCAGGCGCCGAATTCGCGCCGTGTCGTCTCGATCAGGTCGTGCAGCGCCCGGTGATACGGCTCCCAGAAACACTGCACCCGCCGCTCGGCCTCGGCGAAGCTCAGCTTGTGGCGATAGATCGACTCGCCCGAAGCGACGACGCGGGCGATGGTGCCCAGGCCGGCTCCCACGCGGGGACTCGTGGTGTTGACCCAGGCCGGCAACGTCTCGTCGAACATCGCCGGGTCGAGCTCCCAGCGTTCCCGGTTCGGATCGCAGAAGGCGCGCGGGAAAGTCGCCGACAGCAGCGGCATCCCATGCCGGGGTGCGGCGGCGAAAAGCTCGTCGACGAAGCTGTCCTCGCTACGGCGCAACCCGATCGCGTCGAGCCGCGCGGCGGCAATGAAGTCAGGCGGGTAATCGCGGCCCGAGTGCGGTGACGCAATCACGACAGGCGCGGTCTGCCGGTCAGGCCGCAGCACCGCGAAGGGCAGGATCGGGACGGGGAGATCCATCGCCGGCATTGAAGCGGTCTCCGGGCGTCGTGTCATCACCCGGCTTGCGACAGCGCAATGCTGCCGGTAGATAACCCGGAGCGGATGGGCGCGTAGCTCAGCGGCAGAGCATCGCCTTGACATGGCGGGGGTCACAGGTTCAATCCCTGTCGCGCCCACCATCCGCGTCAATGGGTTAGCCGACGAACTCCTTTAGGGCGGGAGAGTCTAGCTAGCACATAGCTAGCATAGTGATTGGGATTGCCAGCGGCGATCCCCCCGCAGCACGCTGTCGCGATCGGGAAATATGCGGCGCGCGGGGGAGGGGCTTTTCGCGCCGCGCGTTCCGCCCAAGCACTCCGGCCGATGGCGGGCCGCGGCGGCTTTGAACGTGCGTCGGCGGAGCATAGATAGAATGAGATCGCGGGCGAGCTGGAGGCGGCTCAGACCCGCGTGCGCCAGCTCATCATGGACAGCGTGGACGCCACGATCCGGCTGTTTGCGCCGGACATTGACCTGGCCGACGCACGTCCGAAGCCGCTGCCGCCCGCCATGCGGCTTACAAAGGCGAGGTGAGCGGGGCGTTCCTAGTCGAGCGCTCCCGGCGTTAGAGGGCCAAGAGGCCGAGCAAGTTAGGCTTTGGCTGATCGGACGGGATTAAGCGCGCGGCGCAGCAGGGGGTCATGACGAGGCTCCGGCATTGAAGGCGCGTGGACAGCACCGTTTGGAACGAACCTCAGATGGCAAATCCCCCTAGCGTGAAGCAGTTGGCTTTAGACGATAATCGCGGGGATCGAGACACTGGTCGTACATCTCGCGATTGATCTTTACCCAGTCAGTTTTGTTGATCCCTCGGTTTCTCCGCACAGCGGGGCTATATGGATACGCAGAAGCAATCTTAATCCAACGGTCCTGATCCTGCGAAAGCAGCCTGATTTCGTCTGCCACTTCTGACAGGTCAGCATCACGGCAAAATAGAATGGCAACGTCGTAATCACGCTTGTGCGCCAGCCTGATGACATCCAATGCGAGCCTAACGTCGATACCCTTTTCCTGGCCGGTGAGAAAAGTATGCGATGCGCCGTCAGGCAGTCGGACCCCTGACATTGCGATATACCAGCGGACGGGTAAATACCGTCACACCGTCCCGACCCATCTGCGCACCCTTCGCTGTCCAAAAGTGGTTCCAGTGCGCTGAATCGGTAGCGTCAGGTATGCCGGTGTAAAATCGAATTCCCCGGCACGACCACCCATGGCGCTCGCAGACCGCGTGCGTCAGCTTGGCAGGATCGAAATTAGGATAGGTGTATCCGAAAGCTTCTTTCGCCGAGTGGAAAAGATTTTGGCCGTCGATAAACGCGATCGCGCTCTTCGTAGCCGGTTCTTGGCGCATGGCCACAATGCTCTTGTTGTCACCCGAATAGGGGTCGATAACAAGAGCAGAGACCCGGACAAACATAACCCCGCCGGAGCATCACGGAGGATGGGTCCAGAGGGGAGGACGTGATGGCATATATGTATCTCAATGGGGTTCCGCGTCAAGGCCAAAAGCCCGGATTTCGCATTATGGGCTTTGCGAGGTCCTTGAAAGACCCCGCCAAGCTACCCACGCCCACCGCTACGCTGCCAGTAGCCGCAGAAGTCCACGCTCGGCCGCGCCTTCAACGCCAGCCCGACCGCAAGTCGGACCTGGAACCCATTTGGATCGCACCGATGGTTCTCCTGCCACGCACCCTCTTGGGCGTGGCGGGCAAGGGTAAGTGGTTGTGCTGCCCGATTTCGGCCCGGCGCTTCCAGGAGTTTCTCAGGAGGCCGACCTCGCCGGCGGGCCACCGGGTGCGGTGACATTACCAAGGCTAGCGCGTGGGATCGTCGCGCGTAAATCTGCCGGCAAGAATGGCCGGAAAGTCCCCTCGATTGATGGCGAGATCATCTAAAGTTCGGTAGTCGAGGCTGTAAAGCTCGGCCTCCGCCATCCTGCGGTTCAGACATGTCCGAACCGATTTCGGCCGTACAAGCTAGCCGAGCGGGCGAGCGGGTAGAGAAGCAGCTGGGCTCGATTCCTTTCCAGCCGGGTCTTGGCGGGCGGTGATTTGCCGTAAGCCGGCGACAGAAAGTCAATCTCTTCGTCCCTATAGGCCCACATAAATCATCCCCCAATGCGAAGTGGGCGCTCCTCCTAATCGTTCAGGTTGCATCGATGTTGCACCGCAGCATGG
>JAABUQ010008574.1_pt1 | contig 14261 bp, 18 predicted proteins | sample 5560001 | NCBI WGS metagenome assembly JAABUQ01 (sample SAMN10711888, study PRJNA513371) | rock metagenome | isolation source: Antarctica rocks | place: Antarctica: Victoria Land, Finger Mt nord | collected 2015-12-18
CTCGGAGCTTGCTCCGTACCCTTGTTTGTCTGATCGCATTGGCCGTCTAAGCGGCCACTTCCCAGTGGCGGCAAGCCGCCGCCGCCTTTCAGATACCTCGGGGCTTGCCCCGTCAGGAACTTCATTGTGCCTGAAACCAGGAAGCGCACAGCACATGCCACGTTTTCTCGGGCTTTTTCGTCAGCTCTTGCTGTAGAAGCGAGCCCAGACTCCGTCCGTGAATGACCGGCAGCCAGTGGCGGACGTAGGACCGGGTCACCTTGTTCACCATTTCCCGTGCCGCCACGAGGCATTCCATGTCGTCCTCCTCCCGCTAGGGTCTCAATGGCCAATGGTCGCCGATGATCCTCCAGCGCATCAATCCCGCTGATAGCGTCGAGGAGCAGGCTCTTCTCAGCAGGTATTCAGCCGGACCGCCCGCCACCACGTTCGGCGTAGTAGGCTTTTTCGGTGCCGTCGCATGTCTTTGTTCCGTTTCCGCGCCACAGCACAGGTCGTGGAAGTATCTTCAAAATAAGATTCTAGCTCGCATACATGAGCTGTTTGTCCACGTCCCGTGTCTCCGACCGCATCGTCATCAGCAGCCCACTGCGGCGGAAGGCGAACTGGACTTCGTTGAGCAGAGTTTCGTTGATAGGGGGGCCTCTCCTCAAAATTCGATTTCTTCGATGGACATGTCTAGGATGCCATCATTTTCCACCGTGATTCGGGCCGTGGTTTGTGACTCCAAATCGAGAGTAGTCGATTGGGTTCGATCTTGGTTGGTGGGGTCCTCGCTGTCCAGGTCAGCCTCAAATTCGGTTATCGTATTAAAGGTGGCGAACAATAGATGTGTGCCGTGCTCATGTTCCTCGGCGGTCACATCCACTAGTTCCATGCAGTATGTGTCGAGAATCGTGACTGGCGGGGTGGCCTGTAGGTGACCTTTTTCTTTGATCGTGCGCTGTAAACGCCTTTGCGGCATTTCTGACAAAGCCCTGGAGATCAGTCTTTCGACCCGGCCCTCGTTTACATTATCGCGTATCCACTTCATCTTGTGGTGATGGATTGCGGTTTCACTTGTCATTTCAGCTTCCTTTTGCAAACTTCGTCTTGGTCCTGGAAAGACGGGGGCCTTATTGGACCACCGCCGCGGTGTCAGGTGTAGTAGGCTGTTTCGGCCTCTACGCCTTGTTATAGTTCCGAAGTCGCTGTCACAGCACAGCTACGGAAAAATTCTCGAAAATACATTAGGCCGCTCACATGGGCTGGATGTTCCAGTATCCGCCCCTGTCCTCAGTAGCCGGATTGGGTTCTGGTTCCGCGTGTGGCCGTTTTGCTGACAAACACTCTAATCCTGCTTCCGGCATTGTGGTGGCCGGGCGGGTTCACTGTATTTCATCACTTCCTAAAATCTGAGCGTTTTAGGCGGTAAGGGAGCCATGAGCTGGGTATGTTGCTGGTATGGGAAATCTATGTGGCGGCTGGTGGTTGAGTGCGAAAATTGTCTTCTGTGCCATGCTGTTGTGGAAGCGTAGATGTCAAGTGTCACTAGATTGTGAACAGCCATTACGCAAAGCAAGGAGCGCGGCAGGTTCCTGGATGATCCGACGGTTCTTGCGGCAGAAGTTGTAGCGCACGAACCAGCCGTGCAAATCGTCAAGCATCTCCTGAAGCGTCACATAACGGTTCTTCTTGACGGTGTTTTCTTTGGTCAAGCCATTCATCCGCTCGACCATGCCGTTGGTCTTGGGCGTATACGGCAGCGTCGTCCGATGCTCGATGCCCTGCTCCTGACAGACCTGCTCGAAGTCATGGGTGTCCTTGACCTTCGTGCCCCAACGGTTCTTGAAGCCTTTCAAGGTGAACTCGCGCCCGTTGTCCGTTAAGACCTTGCTGATCTGGAACGGGAAGAACGATAAGCACTGCTTCAGAAAATCAGTTTCAGAAAATCAGTGGCCGCCTTCTTGTCCTTATTCTCGTAGACTGCCAGAAAGGCCAGTCGCGTCGCTCGATCAATAGCCACGAAATCAATAGCCACGAAGCAGTAACGCTTCTTTGCGTCGAGTTTTGGCAGGTAAAAGCAGCCCATATGGACGAAGCCAGGCCCATAGTCCCAGGCCCATAGTCCTTGAACTGGCCGTGTTTGTCTTCTTGGCCTGTTTCTTGTTCCTCCTGCTTCGGGAGCGGGTCGCTTCCGGCAGCGGCTGTTGAACCAGGTCTACCAGGTCGTCGAGAGGCAATCCTTTCTGGCGCAAGGCCAGGATCATGGCCTGCTCGCTCTGGTCAAAGGCGTACCCGATTTTTTCGGGACGGCAGCTTTTTTCGGGACGGCAGCTTTTGTCTTGTGGCTTGTCCCGATGCTTCCAGCGATGAGCCGTGGCGGGTGACACCGCCATCTCCTCGGCCAGCGCCCGGCAACTTTTGTGACTTAGGCGGATGCGTTCTCGTTGCTTTTTGTTGGTGGTTGCGTTAGAATGGACTTGCATGCGTGTAGCTTTCTTTGGTGTGGTTACCAAGAAGACTACCGCATGCACCTCACTCTATGCAATCCCACTGTTCATAATGACATGAAACTCGACACGTAGAAGTCCAGCATCTACGCCATCCTTTTAGGAGACCGGATTTCTACAAAATTATTCGACTGACGGTAAAACGAACCGGCGATTTACTGCGTAAAAATAGTGATATACTTATGGCAATGTACATTTTCAGGAAAGTTTTGCCTTGAACAACCCAATTCGACGTGCTCGGCCTGAAAGAACTGGCGTCCGTGCGCCGCTTGGTGATCTGGAACTGTCTGTGATGCGCCATGTGTGGGACTGCGGCGCGGTTGGCTGCCAGGGAGCCGATGTTCAGCATGCCCTGGACAGACAACGGCCCGTTGCCCTCACGACCATCTTGACCACCCTGGATCGCCTGCGGGAGAAGGGCATCGTTCGGCGAGAGCGGGAGGGCAAGGCGTATCGCTACTGGCCGATGCTGAGTGAGGAACAGTTGCAGGAGCGGATCGTGACGGGGGTGATGGATCGCCTGATCGCGCAGTTCCCCAAAGCCGTCGCCGCGTACTTCGCCCAGCAGGGGTTGGCCGGCCAAGAGACTGACGCGGCTGGCCTTTCCGACCTTGCCCGGCGGGTTGAAGCCATCAATTCCGTGCAGCAAGGCGAGGATCGTCAGCGGAGTCAGGATGAGCCGGAGGAGGAGAACAGCGATGGTCGTTAATCCCGCCCTCATCCTGGTGAGTGCGCTGTTCTTTTTGGCTCTGGCTTCCTTGTTCTATCTTGTTGCCTGGGGAGTAGCAGGCGTCGGTTTGCGGGTCGGGCATAGTCGCCTCTCACATGCGGCAAGCAAACGGCTCCTCATGCTCTGCCTGGCGATGCCTCCTGTCCTAGCGATGATCCCGACGTTTGGCGGGGCCACATTGCGCCACAGTCACATGACGCCACTAGTCGAGCATCACAGTCCAGCTTGCCGACAGATGTTCGTGCATCTCTTCTCCGCCGAGACTATGACTGGCACGGCCATGACCGTCAGTGAGGTCGCGGGCAGGGTCGTGAACGGCGGGGCTTGGCTGCTCGTTGGCATCGGCGTCTTCTTTTTGTTGCGCCTGTTGTGGGCCACCCTCAAATTGGAGAATGGCCTGACTGCGTACCTTAATGCACCGTCAGTCCGTCTGCGCGATGCTCTTACCCGTGTCCGTCAGCAGATGCCTGGCCTTGCTGCCAGTCGCTTCTATGAATGCGCTCTGCCAGCGACATACTCAAGTGTGCTGGGGCTACGACACGTCCGTTGCATTCTATCTCGTGAGTTCGTTGCGACTGCCACGGACGAGGAACTGGATGCCGTGGTCGCTCACGAGGCGAATCACCTATGCGCCCATGACGTTCCCGCGACCTTTGTGGTTGGTGCTCTGAACTGCCTGTTCTTCCCTCTACGCCCCGTGCGCCTGCTGGCCCGGCGTTGGCGTGAAGAGGCAGAACTAGCCTCCGACGATGCTGCGGTCAATGTAACCCAGCGCCCCCTTGCCCTTGCCGCCGCTATTCTCCGTGCCGTGGGCACACCCGTGTCGCACAATCAGATCAGCCGTTCCCTTCCCACCATTGCGATGCCCTTTGCGGACGAATCGGCCTGTTCCGCCAGCAAGAGGGTGGAACGCCTGATTGTCCGGGCACAAGCGGCGTTGCCTCCTCCCCATGAGTCTCGCCGACAAGTCTGGGTGGGGTGGCTGACGACACTTACTCTCGCGGGGGTCGGGGCGGTGATCCTACTTTCGCCGGAGATGATCTGCTACGCCCACTGTGCGCTGGAAGCGGTATCGCGTCTGTTACCGTAGGGCAAATGGGGCGGGGAACTAAAAACCTAGCCTTTACGTTCTACTATCAATAGAACATTATTTATGGGACATACGATCAGCATGAGACTAACAACGCTCGCCGATAAGAATTACCTGTTTTTTGCCCTCGCCGGGGTGATCTGGTTTGGCCCCGTGCTCACAGCGCAGGCCGCTCCCGACGCCGGCATATCGCTCGTCGGAGCACAGTCGAAGACGCTTACCGCACCACAAGCGGCGGCGGCGGATAAGTCTGCGACGCACGGCACCGTTTCCTCCGATAAAATGACCCTGGTGTTCCGGCAGAAGACGGTGCGCCTGGTGGTCCACAGCGGCCCGCCAAGCGACATGCTTTCTTACCGGATCGACGGGCTTCGCAACCCGACGCTGGTCGTTCCGGCGGGGGCGACACTCAAGACGCTCTTCATCAACACGGACGACGACATGACCCACAACCTGCGCTTTGGAGCGCAGCACGCCGCCTCCGCGCCTTCGGTCGGCACGCCTGGCCTGATACACAAGACTGAGGCGGCCTTCCATGCGGCGGACGTGACCCTCCGGGTGCCGCCGAGGCCGGGCACCTATTACTACTTTTGCACCGTCCCCGGACATGCCCAAGGCGGGATGTGGGGCACACTGCGCGTCCGCTAGTCCAATCACTTAGAAAGAAAAAGACCATGAAGCTGTTCCGCAAGAAGGATGTTCGCCAGGACGTGAAACAGGAAGCCGCGCAGCAGGTGTCCCAAGCGCAGGACGTTTCGCGCCGCCAGTTCATGACGGGCGTCGCGGGCGCGGCTGGGGCCGGCCTGCTGCTGGGCAAGACCGCTGTGCCGACCTGGGCCGACGGGAGCGCCCCGCTGGACAAGCCCGCGACGCCCTGGCCCGCGAGCTTCAACCCGGCGGCTACGGCTCCGCAGTTCAATCCGCGCGAGATGCCCAAAGCCGGTGAGACGATCCACAAGTTTGAGATGACAGTCACCATCGGCATCCACGAGATCGTGCCCGGCATCAAGGCGCATATGTTCCTGTTCAACGGCTCCTACCCCGGCCCCGTCATCCGCGTTCCAGAGAACGAGTGGGTGCAGGTAGACCTTATCAACAAATCGCCCGAAAACCACACAATCCACTGGCACGGCATGATCCTAGAGAACGAGATGGACGGGGTGCCGTTCGGGACGCAGTGGCCGGTCTTCAACGGCCAGACCTACCGCTACCTGTTCCGCGCCCAGCCCGCCGGAACGCACTTCTACCACTGCCATGTGATGACCACGCTGCACCAGCAGGCGGGCCTGGTCGGGGCGCTGATCGTGGACGCCAAGAACGACATCGTGAAGAAGACGTTCCCCTACGAGCGCGAGTATACGCTGCTGCTCTCCGAGATTGACACCAACTGGGTCAACGAGCAGTTGAATGAGATGGTAGGCATGGGCATGACCATGAACGCCATGAACAACGACATGAAGCTCATGGGCGAAATGAACGGGCGCATGATGGGCTGGTTCCAAAACAAAGAGTCTTTCCTGAAAGCCATCAAAGACGGCTACATCCCGTCCTACACGACGGCGATGATCGGCCCCAACCGCGTCATCACGCCGAACTTCTTTATGATCAACGGCAAGTCGTACCCGATGACCGACCCGCTGATGATCCGCACGGGTGAGAACATCCGGGTGCGGCTGATCGGGGGCGGGATGCAGCCGCACTACTTCCACCTGCACGGGCACGATTTCTGGCACGTCTGCCAGGACGGTTCGCCTCTGGCCTCGCCGATCCGTATCAACACGATCCCGGTGTTCCCCGGCACGACCTCGGACATCATCATCCAGGGAACCAACCCCGGATCGTGGCATTTCCATGACCACAGCGACCTGGCGACGACCAACAACGGCATCCACCCCGGCGGCATGATGACGATGCTGATGTACGAAGATGAAGAAAAGTACGGTGTGACGTTCAAGGACGTGATCCAGACAAACTCTTAGAACTCTGAGCCAGAGCAGCAGCGGCACGAACAGACAACCAAAGGAGACACGGCATTTGAGGACATCGCAGCGCAGAAAAAAGGCAGTACGCCAGTGGACGGCTCTGATGAGCCTAACGGTCATTGGCACCGTACCTGCCTTGGGGCAGGCGCAGCAGGTGCCGATCCCGGAGCAACCCAGCGTCGCCCCGCAGATCGAGATCGCCGGCACCGGCGTCGGCACTCTCGACCTGGGCCGCTCCCGCAGCGCGCTCCCGGACGGCGGCAGGGCCAGCGGCAGCCAGATCAACATCTCCGACTCGGCCTTAGTCGTCGGGGCGGCGGAAAGGCTCTACAAAGGCGGGATCGGCAGCCTCAACGTCGGCGGGCTGGCGCTGGATCAGACCAACGTGGGACGCGGGACGCAGCTTTTTCTGCATCAGGCGTATGTGGACTACCAGACGCAGACCCTGGAAGCCTACCTCGGACGCACGGACAACCCGACCGCCCAGATCGTGACGTTCCCGACACTGCGCGGCGACGACCTCATCACATTCACCAACCTGCTTGATCCTTTTTCGAGCGGCGAGAACGTTGAAGAGCACCGCTATTCCAACGTCGGTTCGGTCACTCTCAACCAGAAGCTGCGCTATTACGAGAACTTCCACGTCCAGCATCTGATAGACAGCGCCGGGACAAGTACGCCGAGCGGCACGGGCCTGAACTCTTACGGCGTCAGCTTTCAGTACCTGGGGCTGCCGGGCTTGGAGGCGGTGCAGAAGGTCGTCTCTTATGGGGGCGGATACGAGCACCGCTCCGTCGCCCGCTCCGACGGCGGCGCGTCCGAGGCGGTCTACGCAGGCGGCGTCATCAACCTCAAGCCAAGCCTGGTCAACCTGGTAGACCTGCGGGTTCTGGACAACTACACTTTTGGGAACGGCCTGCGGAGCTTCCGGGAAACCCCGGACACGTTCCGGGCAAACTCCAACGCAGTCACCGCCGCTGTCCGCTACCTGCACAGCCCCTTCGGGAAACCCGCCTACCAGTTGTCGCTGACGGCGGGTTACAAGAGCTACGACCGCATCGGGGGCGCGGACTCCGTGGGGGCGGCCCTGACGGGGGTGAAGCGTCTCGGCGACGGCTTTGACGCCGTGGCGCAGTACGTCTATCAGCACCGGGGGAACTCGCTTGCGGCGGCTTACGGGGGGGCGCACGAAGAGAACAGTGTGCAGGTCGGGTTTATCTTCAACTTCGACACGCTCTTTAACCGCAGTGTCGGGCCGCGCCGCTCGCTGCTGAACATGCAGCACCAGTATATTCCGAACTGAGGCTTCTTATGAACACGAAAACGCTTTTGACTCTCTCCGCACTTGCGTTGGGGCTGCTGCCGATGGGACTGCCGGCCCGCGCGGGTGATATGAGCGGCATGGACATGGGCGGCGCGAAGATGGCGCAGAAGCCCAAAGCCGCGTCTCTTTCTGTGACGGCAACGATCAACCCCGCCGCACCCCGGACGGGCGACAACACGCTCGACCTGACGATCCTGGACGGTGCGGGTAAGCCGGTGACGGGCTTGAAGCTGACCACGACCGTGGCGATGACGAGCATGGACATGGGCACGACCCATCCGGCTGTTACCGAGACCGGCAGCGGCCACTACACCGCAAAGGTCAACTTCGGCATGGACGGCCCCTGGCGCGTGGTCGTCCGCAGCCAGGGGAGCAGGGTCGCCGTGCTGGATTTTAAGGCTGGCGCGAAGACGCCCTGGAAGTCTCCGCAGATCAAGGCGGCATTGGCGATGCCAAGCGTACACGCCCCCACTGCCCAAGCGATGCCAGGCGCGGACGAGGGCGGCGGCATGGCGGGCATGAACATGGGCGGCAGCGCAGCCGCTCCTTCTAAACCCGCCACGCCGGACAAGGCCCCCACCGCTGACGGCATGACTAGCACGGGCAGTATGCCGGGGATGAACATGGGCGGGATGAAGACGGGAATCGCCGACATGAAGACCGCCATTGTTCCCCAGTTACAGGAGAAGGGCACCTACACGGCTACCGGCAATGAGGACTGGAAGGCGCAGACCGGCTTCGGTCACAACGCGGGCATGGTCGGCATGATGAATCAGATGATGGTCGGCGGCAGCGGCATGGAGGGCATGAAGATGGCCCCCATGAACATGAAGTTCGACGAGCAGAACTACGCCAAGCCGACTGGCGACGATGCCGATGCGGGCGACATGGCTGGAATGGACATGGGCGGCAAGCCCGGCGGCATGGGCAAACCGAACAGCGGGAAGGCTGGCGACATGGGCGGCATGAAGATGGACGCCGCGCCGCCTGCGGCCAAACAGGACGCCACGGCTGACGGCGGCCAGGCCATGCCGGGCATGAACATGGCCGCGCCGACGACGGGCGGGAACGTCCCCACAGCATCCGGCCCGGTGCAGATCACGGCGACCACGGCCTCCGCTCCCAAAGCCGGCGATAACGCACTGACCATCAGCATCACCGACGCACAGGGCAAGCCCGTCAGCGGGGCCAAGATCACTACGAGCGTGGCGATGACGAGCATGGACATGGGCACGACCCATCCGGCAGTCACGGAGAACGGCGGCGGGAAATACACCACTACGGCCACTTTCAGCATGGCCGGCCCCTGGCGGGTGAAAGTGAGGGTGACGCCGCCCGGCCAGAAACCCCAAACCAAAGCCTTCGACTTCACGGCCAAATAGCCAGGGAAAGGTTGACACATGGGCTTCTGGGGCAACATCCATGGCGGCAGCACTCACTTTCCGATTGCGCTGCTGTTCTCTTCGTTCCTGTTCGACGTGGCAGGCTTCGGGCTGCACCGCAAGGCGATCAGCCGGGACTTGCACATCGCCGCCTTCTATGCCGTGCTGCTGGGGGCGCTGATCACCTTCGCCGCCGTGCTGTCCGGCCTGATTATCACCGGCTGGAAGTTCTCAGGGGAAGGCTCTCTGGCGAAACACCACCTCTTCGCCTGGCCCGCGTTCGGCCTCATCGTCGCCCTGGCCGTCTGGCGGCTGATCGTCCGCCACAAAGCCTCACGCCCGGCCTACGGAGGCTACCTCCTGGCCTCGCTCGTGGCGACGGGGCTGATGCTGGCGACGGGCTACTGGGGCGGCGAGATGGGGATGGGCTGACATGAAGCTGGAAACAAGAGCGGCTTTGATCGCGCTCATCGCGGGTCTATTCGTCGTGGGGGCGAGCTACGGCGTCTCGGCTTTGGTATCACCGCCTCCGGCTCACGAGGAAGCGGCGCACCGGGGTGGGCAGGGCCACCAAGAGGGCGCTGGAAAAGACATGACCGCAATGGGGGCGATGCCTTCCTCACAACTCGTCTCTGCGGGCAGGAGTCTCTACACCCAGGCGTGTTCCTCCTGCCACGGCGACAACGCAGAAGGGGGTTACGGGCCGAACCTGCACGGGTTGGGGCAGTCCGACGCGCAGATAGGCACCGTCATCAAGAACGGCGTCACAGGAAAGATGCCGGCCTTCGGCGGCAAATACACTGCCGCACAGCAGCAGGCGCTCGTCACCTACGTCCAGTCTCTCAAGAAGTGAGTCGCCGGCTCACATCGCTACTCACTCCGGCAGAAAAGGAAAACCATGAAGACAATTATGTTGACCGGCATTGCACTCGCAGTGCTGGCGACCGGAGCAATAGCGGCTCCTAGTTCCTCCACTAAACCGGCCTCGGCAGCGGCCAAGAAGACCGCGCTGATCTGCCCCGTGACGGGCACCAAGATCGCTTCCGCTGCAAAAGCCTATGCCCGCGAGACCTACAAGGGCAAGACCTACTACTTCTGCTGCCCGGAGTGCAAGCCGCGCTTCGACAAGGCCCCGGCCAAGATCGTGGCGAACGCCGCGAAGGGTAAATACGAAGCGATGTGATCGCTCACCCGAAAGGAACGAACCGATGAACAAGACACTCACCCTCGGCGGCCTCGCGCTGACCCTGCTGCCGATGGCCGCAACCACGGCCCTGGCACACGGAGCCGATAAGCAAATGCACGGGAAGAAGACCGCCGCCGCGACCACCTACCAGTGCCAGAAATGCCACATGAAGGTCTCGGCGGCCACGGCCAAGAAGGACGGGTACAAAGACCCGATGGATGGCGGGAAGCTGGTGCCGGTGGCGGCAGCCCCGGCCAAAGCAGCCCCCGCCGGCAAGCCGATGGGCGGCATGAAAATGTAGCGGATTACAGCCGGCCCTGGCCTGATGGTCAGGGCCGCTGTCTTTCTGTACCATGTCGTTCTACTGTCAATAAAATTGCCCCGCTCGCTCGGTTTACAAAGCGGGCCGCGTGGTTATTCTATTCCCAGTAGAAGTATCCCGATTTACCCAAAATAGAGCCGAGGAGAAAACGATGAACCACAGCGCGATGCCTCCCCAGATGCAGCAGTGCATCCAGGAGTGCCTGAGTTGCCACCAGACCTGCCTCTCGATGGCGGCGAACCATTGCCTTGAGGCGGGCGGCAAGCACGTCGAGCCGCACCACTTCCGCACCATGCTGGACTGCGCCCAGATTTGCCAGACCAGCGCAGACTTCATGCTGCGCTCCTCCGGCCTCCACGCCCGCGTCTGCGGCGTCTGCGCCGAGGTGTGCGCGGCCTGCGCCCAGTCCTGCGAACAGGTCGGCGACATGCAGGAATGCGTGGACGCCTGCCGGCGCTGCGAACGGTCGTGCCGCCAAATGTCACAGATGGGCGCATAAGCCAACTCGTGTTACCAGAGCGACGGGTGGGGCATGAGCATTGTCACTCGCCGCTCTCGCCCGTAGGAGAACCATGAATGCTTTATCCAAGCTCTCTCGTCACGCGGCTGTTCCAATAGGCGTATTCGCTTTGCTTACGTCTCCATTGCTGGTTCGCGGGCAAAACAAGAGCCACATGGATGCTCCTCGTTCGCAGCAGTCGCCGATGCAGGGCATGATGCAGGACGTGCGCCAACTGCGCGGGCTGCACGGGGCGGACTTGGAGCGCACTTATCTGACCCAGATGCTTGACCACCACCAGAGTGCCATAGACATGTCCCAAATGGCCCTCCCGAAGACACAGAACCCCGGACTGAGGCGTGAGGAGAATCGGATCATCTCAGACCAGCGCCGGGAAATCACTCAGATGCAGACATATCTGGCCCGATACTACGGCATCCACCGTTCGGCGAAACCCGACCCCCGGATGCAGGAGACGATGCAAAAATTGGCGTCCCTCTCCGGGCCGCAGTTCGACCGCGCGTTCGTCAAGGAGATGTCGGGGCACCACGAGGTTGCGATCCAGATGTCTCAGCCGGTGATTGCCCGCTCGCCTCATCCCTCCGTTCGCCAACTGGCGGCCAAGATCGCCGATGGAAACCGGGCGAGCCAGAGACGAATGCACCACGTTGTAGGGGAAGGGGCATGAGACAAATCAACGCTCTTCTTGGTCTCACGCTGTCCGGTTCGCTGCTCTCGCCCGTGCTGGCCCAGAACATGCCCGGAATGCCGGATATGACCGGGATGCCGAACACCACCAGCATTCGGGTGCATCAAACGCCGTCCGCAGGAAGAAGCGGCGTGAAGAAGTCAGGCGGCGTGACGAGCCACGGCGGACACATGGGCACAAGCGGGATGATGCCGTCCATGATGATGTCGGCGACGACGAACCTTGCCGACCCGATGACGAAGGAAGGGTCGGGCACGTCCTGGCTGCCGGAGTCAACCCCGATGTACGGTAAGATGATCATGCGCGGCGGCGACACGATCATGCTGCACGGGGCGATCACGCCCCGCTACGTCAACGTCGGCTCAAAGCGGGGGGACCGTCAGTTCGCCGCCCCCAACTGGTTCATGGGGATGGACAGTCACCCCCTGGGGGCGGACGCGCAACTCGGCCTCCGGGCCATGATCAGCCTCGACCCTATCACCGTCGGCGGCTTCGGCTACCCGCTCCTCTACCAGACCGGCGAGTCGTGGCACGGGCAGCCCCTGCACGACCGGCAGCACCCGCACGACCTGTTTAGTGAACTTTCCGCCACCTACTCGCGCCTGGTTGGGGGCGGCAACTCGGTGTACCTATATCTGGGCTACCCCGGCGAGCCGGCCCTGGGGCCGCCGACGTTCATGCACCGCCTGATCGCTTTCGACCTGCCGGATGCGCCCATCAGCCACCACTGGCAGGATGCCACCCACATCACCTTCGGCGTCGCCACCTTCGGCCTGAACCTGGGGAGCAAGTTCAAGATCGAGGGCAGCGATTTCACTGGCCGCGAGCCGGACGAGAACCGCTACTCCTTTGACAAGGCGCGGTTCGACTCGTACAGCGGGCGGCTGTCCTTCAACCCGGACGCCAACAACGCCTTCCAGGTCTCCTACGGCTTCTTGAAGTCTCCCGAAGCCCGCGACCCCGGCAGCGACGCCCACCTGACGACGGCCTCCTGGCTCTACAACCGGCCCCTGGGGATGGATGCGAACTTCACCACCTCGCTCGTTTGGGGGCAGCGCGATCTCACCGACGAGGGCAAGACCAATTCCTATCTCGTGGAAGCGGACTATCAGCATCACGCTGACACGTTTTTCGGGCGGGCCGAGGAAGTGCAGAAGTCCGGCCACGAACTCGTCCTGCCTGACGAGAGCTTGGGCGAGCGCAAGTTCAACGTCGGCGAATACACGTTCGGTTATCTGCGCGACGTAACGCACGGCCAGGGCATTGACGCGGGCGTGGGAGCCGCCATCACGGTCAGTCCCAAGCCGTCAGCGTTAGACCCCTTCTACGGCAGCGGCACTCCCCTCTCGTTCCAGATCATGTTCCGCCTGCGGCCCTCACGGATGTCGGGCATGGGCGGCATGTCTCACATGAACATGGGTGGCGCGGGTTAGATGCCCGGTATGAATGGGGGCGACAAGCCTCAGGGGAATGCTCCCGCTTCCGGGGGCGCTCAGTCTCCCATGCCCGGCATGGACATGGATTCAGGCCAGCACTAGCAGGAGGCTTTATCAGCCTGATCTAACTGCGGTTGGTCAGGCTGATACGAGCCGCATATCTCTGCATATTTCCCAGGAACGGCAGAACCATTTTCTGTCATAGACTTGACAACATACCCCCGCCCAGTATATAATGTGTATGTGAAATATACCCCAGGGGCGTATAATGGATGAACGAGAAATCGCGCAAGGACATCAAGGCTCGCTCTAACCGCATTGCCGGTCAGGTCGCGGGCATCCAGCGCATGATTGAGGAAGACCGCTACTGCGTGGACATCCTCAACCAGATTGCCGCCGTCCGGTCTGCGCTGGACGCACTCGGCATTAAAATCCTGAGCGAGCACCTGGAGTCGTGCGTCTTGGGCCACGGCACCGACGCGGCCCACGAGGACACCAGGCCAATGAGCCGGGAACAGTTGCTGGACGAGATGCGGGCCGTGCTGTCCAATTTTCTCAAGTAGCGCCTTGTCAGACAGCGCCTTGAGCGAAAGGAGGTGAGAACAATGCAGACAACGACTTTGGATGTTCAGGGGATGTCGTGCGGGGCGTGTGTCGGGCACGTCACGCGGGCTTTGCAAGGGCTGGACGGTGTTCAGTCCGCGCAGGTCAGCCTGCAAGACAAGCAGGCCGTCGTCACCTATGACTCCGCGAAAGTGCAGGTGGCGCAGATGGCGGAGGCGGTCGCCGATGAGGGATACGAAGCATCACCTCGCGCATAAGGCGGCAGGCGGTGGGGGAGTGGGTCTCTGCTCCCTCACACCAGCGAGGTACGATTGGAAGGAAAAAACAGAATGGCTCAGACTGCAAGCCCGGAGCAGGCGGAGACCTGCACCCTTGACCTGCAAGGGATGCACTGCGCCTCCTGCGTCGGGCGCATCGAACGCTCGCTCAAGAAGGTCGCAGGCGTTGAGGAAGCAGACGTGAACCTGGCGACGAACCGCGCCCGCATCACCTATGATCCCGCACAAGCATCGCTGACGGCGATGGTTGCCGCTATCGAGAAGGCG
>JAABUQ010008575.1_pt1 | contig 14259 bp, 18 predicted proteins | sample 5560001 | NCBI WGS metagenome assembly JAABUQ01 (sample SAMN10711888, study PRJNA513371) | rock metagenome | isolation source: Antarctica rocks | place: Antarctica: Victoria Land, Finger Mt nord | collected 2015-12-18
CCTGCGTGCTACCTCCATGGCTTGGTATAGGGGTGGATAGGATAGTGGTGTTTATGAATTGAAAACTTGAACGTTTTTCTCCTTATGCAAATGTGCAGACGCTGGCCGGGCTCATAACCTGTTGGCTTAGGAGATTTCAATTGCTCTATCTACCTAGGAATACAGGCTCATCTATATACTCGGCTGATAAATCTAGGCCCTATAGATAATGAGGCATTTAGTGGAGCTGATATGCCCTGAGCATAGCCCTTGTTGTTCGGCATACAGCCTGGCTGACAGTGATCCTAGGATTGCGATACGCTAGACCTGATTTGGCTTAGTGCTGCTGGAAAGACTGCCCCAGCCATTCTCCAACATATGGGGAGCGGAAAAGACCTTGCTGAGCATGATCACAACACCCAAAGTCTCTTTGCGCCCGGACTAGACCCCATTATTTGCAGAGTCTCCTCCTTGCAATATACCTGAGGTTGCATTGACGACGCAATCAAAATCCTGGGATAGCAGGTTAATAGGCGACCTATACGACATTATGCGAATACGAGCCCTATAAGTCTAAGGCTCGCTATGATGATGGCGTAGAGCTGATCAAGTACATATAGGAGAATACTCCATGCTACAAGCGTATAGATAGATTAGGAAAGCTTGCGACTCAGGATGCAGCCTACAAAGCAATACAGATAGCAGACCCTGAGCCATGTCTCTCGTTTGTTGAAGATGAAGGACCTTTTTCGAAGTACTTACTGTTTATGGTGCTGGAAAAAGTGAAGCAGTAAAAGGTGGAAAGTGTGCAAATGGTCGGGAGAAATTTCATGGGTCTTAAAGATGACGAACACGACATACGGGGAGAGGATAATTGGGACCGTGGGGGAGAAAATGGCGGCTCGGCCAGTCTACCAAGCTATGTTTCGAGAGCGATCTTATCACTAACATCTCCCCGAACCCAAGCTGACCCAGAAAAAGTCAATGCCAGCCTGATATATCGATTTTATGCTGACATGAGATTAGAAAGCCTCGAATTTGTCGCATGTCAACTTGCTATATCTTCCTATTATCTTCTACGCAACTTTCTCAAAATTTTCAGCTCCCGTAAAATGGTAAACTCTGGATGTAGGTGGAAAGAAGCACGGTGCAAGGCGCACCACAGGAAAACCCCACGGTTTGCGGCAGGTCCGGATGCGGTGCTCTTCCCGTGTAGCGAAAAATACTGTTGAATAGTTGACACAGATGGCTTATCATCCCATAAGCGTGAATGGAAGTCTCATATATGTGAAAATGTAGTGCGACCTTCAAATACCGGATCAGAGACGGCCTTAGAAGCTTCGAGAAACAAGAACGACTAGAGAAACAAATTCCAGGTATTTGTTTCTCTTTCCTAATGTTGATTAGCGTTTGAATCTCCCAATCATCGCCCTAATTGTCACGTGATCTGAATCAGGGCATCGGGCCAGCGGTCGCAGTGCTTCTCCGCTCTCAAATGTTTAGGTCTTTCCTGTTCATTGACAAACCCTGTAGGATAGCGTTGAAGAGTAATCGCCATGCTACCAGTGCTTGGACGGCGCAGATGAAGGCATGGACGTTTCTCTATTGATAACGAACTGGGATCTATGCTACTTCTGCCTCCAATGAATTCCACGACATAGGCAACCCAGGGCGCGCGACGTCTTATTACTAAACCATCCCATAACAGATTAGCTACCCGACCTGAACCCGATACGCCTTTGCTATTCCACTCCTTGCATACACTACAACGGGGAGGCCTGTCCAACCAATGTATGGTGGGATCGCGGTTTCCTGGCGAAAGCCGAGGTATAGATGTTGCATCAAGGGGTTGTCTGGATCTGAATGTCCTGAGTTGCCAGGTTTGGGGGCGTCTGAAGAAGAGGCTCGGGGGCCTCTTGGGTTGAAGGGTAACGAGAGTCTTGATGGAGGGTAAGTATGGGTATGTGGAGGTTGTGTTAGAGGGCTGGCTATTTATAGATTGTCAGCAAATCGCAGCAGAAACACCTTGGAGGTCTTCTAACTTATCCTTGAATCCTTATCTACATAACGCTAGCCTTATCCATCGACTCTCCAGGCGACTGAGTCTTGGCTGGAACATGTCGGGAGGTGCTTTCGCAACACCCTAGCTTAATTACAGCAGCTGTCTCATGCAGACTCCTCATTCACACTTACCTTAGCCGTATACTGTGCCGCTCTACTCTTTTAGCACTTAGAATTAATATTACATTTATGATTTAACGTATTTCATATATTTACATTAAAAGTTTAATTTGAACGTTTTTAGTTTTTGAAAAATAAAAATTGATTATGTTAAATATATATTAATTAACTATTCGTGTTATTATTTATTATTTATTATATCATAAAATATTATAAAATGATAATCTTTAGATATTTAATAATTTATAAATTCGTGTTACATTGTAATTTATATATCTTTAGTTTTAATAGGTTTTTTAATTATATATTTTAATTACGCGTTTTGTATAAACTCTTAAATAAAAGATTTATGTCATACACCCCCGGTTTGGAGCCAAATTTGCTTCCGACTAGCTGAAAGCGGAAAAGCGGACGCAACCTGTCATGGTCATGCAAGGCTTCCTGCCATAGGCATACACCATGAGCATAAGAATGAGTGTTGAGTATCTGCAGTTTTGTTGCAGTTTCATTGTTCAGGTATGTTAAGCCCAATCGGGCTTAGCATACAATACTGCAACACTCCATGTACACAAACAGCTCAGGAGATGGAACCTCCACTCCTTAGCTTTATTGTCCTAGTTAATAGACCTGCATGATATCGACCACCATCACCTTCTGCACTGGTATGACAGATACTACTGTCCCCCTTGATTGAGAAATGCTTAGCCTTGCTCGAAGATGAGTAAGAAGATATCAAACCGCGATGTGTAAATTTGAGATATCGCGGTAATACACTCTCCATGACACATACCTATAATAAGCATTAGGAAGTAAGTTATCACAGCCTGATTATCAATCAACATTAATGCATCTCATTCTTCATTGGCCGATTGCGCATAAGCACGACACTATGCTATTCTGAATAGCTGGGCTCTCAATCGAAAAGTCGAAAACATAGTATGACTAATGAATGATATTACAATTACTCAAGGATTATCGTCCGAATTATGCGTCATAATTCCAAATTCTCAGCAAGTCGAACGAAAATATGCTGTCTGATAGTCTTGGTAACTCTACAGATATATCAGATATCTCATCTGAGCAAGAAGAAGTCTTCCGTAACGGTGGAGTGATAAGAGATGATTCCGGAAAAGAACTTCACAATGCAGGCCTTTTTACGAGTTACTACGTCCAGTTCCCTTTTTTCGCTTCTCATTTTCTTCGATGTCTCCAGCGGTCTTTTCATACGCCGCGGTGATACCGGTCCCGCAAACGAAGCAGCTTTCCTAGGTACAACCAATGCTGCGGAGCTCGCGCTGTGGGAACCAAGGACTGGCGTGCATTATCACGATGTCTCCCAAGGTACCACTGGCGATTGCTGGCTCGATAGCAGTATGGCCTCCGTTGCGTACGCAGACTCAGACCACATCGGGAAAATAATGGTCGACGATGGCGAACACGCGAAAGTCACTCTTTGGCATAGTAGCACATCTACCACTTATGAGGTCAAAAAGCGGACCATCAACTACATGACACCTGGCTATAGTGTCGCTTCGTCTGCAGTGACCCGTAGTCAGTGGGTCTGGCCGGCTTGTATGGAAGATGCTTTCAGGGAACTTGCGAAGGATTCGAGCACGGGTATCGCGTAAGTCATCATATTCCACATTCTTCCTATATCAACCGCTTGTTCGATGAGTTGCAAGACATATTGCAGAGAATATTGGCCGCCTGAGTAGACCTTGCGCCTTCCGTTGCACACTCAGAGGAGCAGTTGCGGGTTTTCTTTCTTTTCTTTCTTTTTTTTTCGGTTTCGTACACGAGCAATGCTGACTTCAGATCTATTAAAGAACAAGAATTTAGATGGTGGGACCGGCAAGCAGGCATTCGGAGCAATGTACGGTCCGGGGACTCCAACCACTTACAACCAGCTTGCCATCACTTCGGATATCGATCTTTGGGCGATTTGGCGGAATGTTGGCTTAAAGCCTACTGTTAGCACTAGCAATGCTGACAAAAATACCGATCTTGCCAACGGACTTCCATCCAACCATTTGTACTCCGCAATTCGATGCGACCAGGGTAAAGGCATCGTCACTCTGCGCAATCCTTGGGGAAAGGTGTCAGCCGATCCGACCTGGGGGACAGCAAATGGCGGAGGCAAAGGGGTCACAGATCGTGGCGATGGTGTTTTTGACATTAGCTATGCGGATTGGAAGATGTATTTCACGGACATTACTGCTATTAGTTGAGTAAATTGTGGACGCAGGGTACGGAGATAGCCTCCGCATTTGCTTGGGTTTCTGCATTTGGTGTTATTACCAAGGTACAGCCACGGCCATATACCTTCTGAATTGCAAGAGTCAGAGCGTAGCAAAGTCGATGTCAACAAGAAACGAAGACTTTTCAATACCGGCTCAGCCTAGACTTCCTTCCCAGGCGCCGCTTCTAGTGATTGAGCAGAGTGATGCTCCAGAAGTGCTATGAGAGAGATTTGTTATAGTCATTCCTTTGGATGGAGAGCGCGAGCGCGAGCATATAGTCGCAAGTTATCACTCTCCAATAATATCGTCTGGCCATAATCCCTTCAGGCGTAGACAGATATAGCGTCGTAGTCGTATTGACGTACGGAGCCCACTTGGCGGGTACGGGAAGGCATGACAGGCTCAGAAAGTGTTCGAGCAAGCTTTGCTGGTTGTGGATCCGGTGGTGATGGGTAGGAATAGATCGTATTGGTGTACTGAGGAGACCGTTTGACGGTGCCTTGTTCGATGACTTTTCAGATTGATAGAGACGTGAACAGTTTCACATGTGAAGCGCGCTTGACGCGGGATGGATAGGTAGCAACGAGGGTTGTATTGTTTCAACAGAGGTTCTGCAGTGGAAATTGTTTTAAGAACGCGTTTCAGAGAACGACGTTGTATTGAGAAGGAGGAGGAATGCTTCGCACGCCAGGCGCAGGTTTGGGTGTGCTATAGGATCATAGGATGCAGGGGTTGTCAGTAGAATTGTTTAGGAGGAGAAGAAAGAGACGTTGAGAGACAGAAACACGATATTATATATTCGAGAGTGTACAAAAGAAACTACGCGGCGATGCGGACTCTACTAGATAGCTCGGTCCCTGTGGACGAAAGGTACCTAGCTGGCGAGTCACTGGCACCCATGTATTATTGGCCTGCGCACCATCTTCTTGAGGCTGCATAACCGCAGCAGATGGAGAGTCAGAGACACTGCTGAATTTCTCCCCGTCTTTTCCTCCGGCCCGATCGTTAGCGCCAAAACTAGAGAAAATGTGGCACCCTCCGCAGACTGTGGCTATTGAAGTTGCACTGCTCAGCCTCCACAGCCTCGTTGGATTTCCTTTGAGGCTGCTAACTGCGTAAAAAAGCAAACCCCGAGACGCCGACATCGCAATGTCGAGAACACCTTTCCGTTGAATGCGAACTCAATATTTCTCGGCAGGTTTTATGCCAGTTGGCCTTTTGCATGCAAGATACTGTGCCACAGGTCGAATAGGCTTTAGCGTTGTCAGTCCGGATAGACTATATGGGGTACGGTATCAATTGCCCTGCCTCGTGATGCACAACACTTTCGGTGAGCTACATCAGCAATACAGTCTCTTTATGGTGTACGCAGTCGCCTATTTCGGCAAGGCGTAGGGCAGACGACACTACTGTTGCGGTTTTACTTGATTGCATTGCTTGCTTGTATCTAGAAATCTATCAGAGGAGATCTATCTAATATACAAGAACAACAGCTGTTTGGAACCATCTAGATGGCTTCATGGAAGCTTCCATGCATGCAGATAGGAATGGTGCATAAGCTGCATAAATGAGCCAACAAGGCTCCTTTATTCAACAACTACTTCACGAGAACACCAAGAGTGCCTCCCTGCAAAACCAGGCGTAAGGCTTGATTTCGTTGACGTAACCCACGGTCAGATGGCGGGACCCTTTCGTTGAGGGTGTCCACCAAGATTTGATATAGAAGGAGGATATTGGCGTATCGGAATGTTTCTTGATGAAGGATGCACAATGCTTCGTTATGATAGAGAATTGCCTCTCGAGTCTTGCGTAGATAAAGGGGAAGAGACAATTTGTCGAAGTCACCTCTAGGTCCTACCCGCATCCCGCAAAGTATCCGTTCAGTCCCCCGCAATGGCGAAGAAAGGTACGTCTCTCTCCTAATCTCCTTCCACAACAAAAATGCTGCCTCCCCCTTTCAAACAGCCAAATCCCGAACCATAGCCGTCAGCCTCATCTCTATGGGGCTGACAGGGTACTACCGCACGCTACGCCGGCCGCGGGTGCATCGGCTGCTGAGTATAATGTAGTACGATCGAGTCGGTACATGCTGAAATCCCACAGGATGCGGAGTACTGCAGCGCGGGGAGGAAGGCTGTGGAGGGCATTGCCTCCACAGCCTTTTACAAGCGTTCCGTCATACCACACTATCATTTACGCTTTACAGCAACGCCTCGCGGCTCTTGTCAATCTCTTCCGAGCGAAATTTTCTGGTAAATACTACCTCTCATTTAGTATTTCGTATTTTGCAATAAACGCTCATTAAAAATTGTCTGTCATTACTACACCTTAGCTTAATAGTATAGAAATGCTTTTCCAATACGACTGTGCCTCCGCTTGCTTAATATGATCTGACGTGGACCATTCTCAAACACCAACACCGAGAATAAAAGTCCTCATACTACAAACCCGTCATCGTAAGTCAGCCGAGACCAGTCAAGTATCTAAGTATAAGATTGTTCAGGAGATTCCCATCTCAGTTCTCGGACAGAGAGAGCGCGGTTGGGGAGCTAAGCATAGCTGGGTAGCCAAGAATGGAGCAGGGGAGCCAGAAATAGAGCAGGGGAGCCAGAAGTGGAGCGGGGGAGTCAGAAATGGAGCGGGGGAGTCAGAAGTGGATTGGGGGAGCCAGAAGTGGATTGAGAGAGCCAAGAGTAGCTTGCATATAATTGGTATCCACCTTAGAGACTATTAGCGAGACCAGAGTAGTGGGAGCCTATATATCGTCATCATCATCATCATCGGAGCCAAGAGTGGAGGGGCGGTATCTATTTTCGGGATTCCTGTAACGTATAATCTCATCAGTCGGTTGGTAGATCCTTGCATACCATCACTGACCATATATCCAAAGCTAGCCTTAATAGATTGTCAGGTCGCCTAAGAGGATGATTAGGCAGCTGAAGTTCTTTGAATGGATGGCGAGAAGATTCCCAGTATGGTACGCAAATGCAGTCTCATCGAAAGCCTATAGGAAATTGCATACATGGAATGCAGATTTTTGAAGTCAGACGCAAGCTCTGCCAACTGGCTACAACAATATCTACTACATCTATGCTCACACTTGCTCGCTTGTAAATGGCTACAAGACTCCCTATCCGAGGTGCTCTTCCCTGGAGGTGCAAGCTAGCTCCGATTTTACCTGATCCAAAGCTGTGAAAATCTTGTCCGTTTCTCTGCAGTATTTGTCTGCATTGCTCTTGGATTCCTCGGCTATTAACTTCCACTCACCTATGTGCTTCTCGAATTTCCATTGTCCATCTGCAGCTGCTGGATGGTGACTTTCAGTTTATTGGCCTCCAATTCAGCTGCTCGTCTCCTTTCCGACTCTGTGGCAACCCGATGTTCCCATTTGCTAATTTCGCGAGTTAATCTGACGTTGTCTTGGTGTAGGTCGTCAATCTTTGCAACAAAGCTGACTTCCGGCTTGGGAAATTCCAGAAACTTATTTGGCAGTCAGCAAAAAGTAGAATTGAGGAAAATGAGCAGCGCGTACAGACTCTTCCCCATCCTGTGCCGGAAGTTCTGATTGAAACGGGGCCTTCCAGATGGCTCTAAACGATTTATCGACACCATCACACAAATCCTTGAGCTGGCCAATCGAAAGATCACTTAGGTTTTTCGAGAACAGGTTCACCTTTTCGTCCATTTTTTCCCACGTATAAGGGTCATCCGCGTTGGTTTTGAGCCGCACCTGCGACGCTTCTATCACGATTCCGAGCCTTCTATCTTAGCTCGTCTCAGCAAGGCTTGGTCGTAAAAGATGACAGCTCTTACAAATATGCGCTGACAGTTTCTCTCTGTATTTCTTATTCTACTCCGTTCGCTTTATAGTATTGGGTCGACGAGAGGCATTGTTTTTTGGATCTTTCGTAGAATTGATTAGAATGTCTAAAGGAGATACTAGCTATCGTAGGTACGAACAGAGGCTGGATCGGACACCAAGAGCTTTTGACTGTTCAGGAGGCTCCAGTTTAGGCACCCTCTCCTGGGGAGCCAAAATTGGAGCCCCAAATCGAGGGGATCGAGGTGAACGTATGGACTCCTGCGTTGATTGGAGGATTACTTCAATCCGTGCCAAAACCCTGCTATTGTCACGAGTCGACTGTAGGCTGTGTAGACCTACTCCAACAGTACATTGTTAGAGCCCAGCAGCTTACCTGTAGGTTGAGAAGAAGATACTGAAGTCGTGCCAATGCGGTATTGGACTGACGCTGAGGTTGTTTTATTAAACTATCTACGGCCCTAGACCGCTCACGACTAAGATCAACCTCGTCACCAATCTAGAACTGGCCAGGTGTATATCATCACCCATGCTGGCGGAAGACAAACACGCTGAATCAACAATAGGCGAAGACTAGGCGAAAATCAATAACGACGGAGATTCGATACTTACCCGCGCCAGATCTGTCAGCAAAGGATCCAAGCAGAACGCGTCAGAGCCAGAGGGGGAGGTGGTGTGCCAACTACGTTGCGGTTAGAACGGTAAATAGAGTTAAGGGGTAACGGAATTGGGGAGGACCAACTAGGAGAGCACTAGGTGTCTTTTAATTACTGAGTATAATGGGTAGAGCGGGCCGGTCACATGCGATTGTTGAAAGCCTAGGTCTGGGAGCTAGTAGTCGATACTCTGTAGATACTATACTATTCTACCAGTCGGGCGCAAAAATCACAAAGTTCTGGCTTGCAATCCCATTCCCGTCTCTGAGCCAGAAGGGTTGGGGAAAAGGTGGCGTGTCCTCAGGAAAGAGTTTCCAGAACCATCACAGCCATAACTAGTCATAGCATTGTCTCCAATCCCCTTCGTTCCCTCCCTGATATCATCATCTCGTTAACGCGCAATGAATGGACCTGGGATCCGAGCGACGGCGCCCACCGAATTTAGAGCCAGGACATAAAGCGTTATACGTATTTAACCTGGTTACGAAGTAACTTAGATAAGGCAGAATCTATCTGAGTTTCCCCCCCTTTCCACTTCACAACCACCACCCATCCTTTCCCGTTGCACCCATGTGACGCAAAGATCTCGCGTTGAATCCAATCTTTTGAAAGTAATAATCCGATGGGTGCTCCGCACGCATGTCGGATTGTGACAAGATGAAACAGCATATATTATCCACCTGAGATAGTCGCTTTGCTTTTCCATTGATGCCAGCAATCTCATTATATCCAAGTCGTCCGAGTGCATAATTATTATGCTGCCAAAACAGATACCTTCCTTCCGGATGGCCGCTACTAGTGGAAAACAGTTTTTCCAAGTCTGGCAGCATCAAAATCTCTGGATCATTGAGGACAGCCTCAACATTGACGACTAGCCCACAGCCAAGGCGGAATTCTCTGGTAGCCTCATCGAAATTGTGCGGTTTGAGACAGGAGAAGAACAACTGACGTAATTCCTCGCTCCAAGTGGTGAAATCTCCCGACATATCACCAGGCTGAAGTATCAGATAGTTCTCCTTACCTCCCTTCCTTTGGGAACCGTGGTAGCAATTTTCCAGGTCATAGCCTATCAGAACGGGGTTGATGTGTCGGCGCTCTGCTTCGTCGAGCCATTCCTGACTTTGGAATATCAAGTCCCATACTCGAGCATGCTTGTGCTGTGCTGAACGAAGCCGAAAATGAAAGATGTGGGATGCGTTCAAAGCGGATAGCGATGATAAGTTCTGTGCGATGACGTCCCACACCTCTTGGGCCGGTTTGTTCGAGAAAGGCATTGAAGTGAAACTATCAGGATGAGTCGTAGGGAGATGAGTTGAGCGAGGTTGCAACGCAAAGGGGGGTCGCCTCGACTCTATATGCATTATCAATAATCAATGCGAGTGGGTAGCCAGTAATGGATACCCCAGCCAGAAGTCGATGCTGTATCTAGAAGTGGATACCCCAGCCAGAAGTTGATGCAGACGAGAAGCTTGAGTATTCGACAAATGCAACATAATCAATTTTTCTGTCTAATTCAGCCTGGTCAGAACTGGGGTTGCATACAAAATCTCTCATTCGCTCTATATATGTCAATGAAGCACACCTTGGGCTCTAAGCTACTTAAAGGGCTGTGGTAGTCTCGTATAGCTAAAATTTTGGTTGCGAATGCGGAACCATCACGTGCTATGATGAGGGAATGGTAGGCGGCGAGATGGACTCGTTGAGCAGTCTCGGGTCGATCGATAAGGAAAGGTTGGAGTTGACTGACGATGCCGGCGTCGGGTTATCGAGTGCGGTCTCGTCCGAGGTCCAATCAATTATCGAAAGCGGATTATCAGAGCTGGTGAGAGATGCTGCGGACGCACTTCGCTTCTCCTGATATGCTAGCGAGTCGATCAAAGGAAGAGAGTAACTTTGAGTGGGGCTATTTTCCTCTTCCAATCCCACTGGTCCTGTAGGAACGAGAACGTCGACTGGCTCGAGCGTTGGCGAGTCCACCGTTTCATTAAAATGCTCGTAAGGACTTTCCTCGTTTAGGAGGTCACAATGGTGCTCTAGCTTAACGCTCGTGCTGGGGAAAGCCTTCATATTCAGAGAAGACTGACGTGTCAGGCGGCGCCTTTTGATCGGATCGAGCTTGATGCGCTCAGCGCAGTGTACATCCTGACAGTGACACTGAAGATCTTGAATGGAGTCGAAAGATAGTGCACAGCGTGGATCAGGACATGGGACTACCTTGCTTTCACCTGCTTCCATGGATCGGTTGAACCTATCTTCTAACTGCCAGAAATGTTCTTGTAGGTGCTCTTTCCAGCTCTGTTTAATAAAGAACTGATGGAAACGTTTCGTTGGCGAGAGCTTCAAATTGAAGAGACAGAAGAGACATTGCCCAGCAGTAGCAAGGGTCCGGCGGAAGATAAGTGGATTGCATTGAACTGGGAGCGTCTCGAGGTCGGTGAGATGGCGTTGGCAGTGCTCAAACCATCCGGCCCCATTGGTGATCCATTGGTCGCACTGAAAACAGAGCTCGGCAAAGCCGTATTTCCTTTCAAGGTCGCCCTTGTGGCAACGGTAAACATGTTCCCACCTATCGCCAATACTGATGCTGTAAAATCGAAGGATTTTAGTCAGCCGGTCCACAACAACCGAGCATTTGGGAGATTAGAAAGGGGAGGTAGACGAACCGATCCATATCCCGCGCACATTGGGGTACAGGGCAATGGCCGTTTTCAGGCCGCAAGCTTGGACGATAGGCTACCCGCGGATTTTCTTCGCACAATGTGATCATGTCCTGAAGTGCGCTACGGCCCAGTACACTGCGGAGGGGAACGTTGAGGAAGAGCAAAGATGCTAGCCGATCACGTGGTGGATCTAAACGGCGAATCCGGTTGAAGTAGCTTGGCAAACTCGCGACTTGAGGTGCTTCATCCTCCGTGTTTGAGGCAATCTTGCGTGGTTGAATCTGCTGCCATCTGCAGAGCTCCTCGGACACGAGCTGGCGTTTCCGCCAATATAGTTCCTCCGGTCGAGCCCGAGCTGGCTGGGCTTCATCTTCTTTCGTGATGCCACGGAGCTTCTCCCCCAGCATTTCAATCTCCTTGTTGATGAAAACGAAGTCGGCACAATTGTCCGGGTTGGCTTCCACTTTCGCGGGTAGCGATTGCAACAGCTGGGGATGGTGATGGAGTGATAACCCGCGAAATCCTTCAAGATGGACGGTGCGACGTTTTTGGTTCCAATAACTTGCCATCCCGTCCACAGTGCTCAGCTCAGGCGCGTATGAGCCGAAGAAGGTATCTGGGTTGTTATGGCCGGCGAATTTCATCCTTTCGGCGATCGAGTAACCATTATCTTGAGCCGAGTCAGCGTAGTTCAAAGGAGGTGTTTCGTCCTCAAGAACTTACCATCGGCTTTGACAAGGGCTTCCCTTCGAATATCATGTATCCCAATATTTTCCTCGTACCCGGCGCGGTGCCCCAGCTCCACTGTCCGATTGCTGAACGAGCCCGCTCCATGGATCTTTCCTGTGGGTCCATCCGCAGATACGATCTGGAAGAAAGGTACACGAAGTATGTCCTTCTTGATTCGAAGGTGGTGCAAGGAGCCATCCCCAGGTGGGGGGATCACTTCGATCTCTTCAAAAGTCCCGTAGTCCTCAAAGGCACGATCCGCCAAGGCGATTGCCAGCAAAGGTAGCACTGGGTTCGCAAACAGCGGCTCCATATCCTCATACATGCCATGCTGTGGCCTAGAATCACATCGGAACAGTCAGCAAGGATTGCTCTCAACCGTGATCCCGAAGATTTGGACAGTGAAGCAACCTTTTGTGCGGTGTCTCCGAAAAGCCTTTTGCGTCCCTTATGACTCGCACACCAATTTCCGCCTCTCCTTTTTCATTCTTGAAGACGACGAAGTCGATTGTCTGCGCGAAACGTTAGTACAACCACTAACCGCTTTCTTGGTCGACAATACGTTAGAGAGTCTACCCACTCACCTCGTATAATAATCCACGGCCGGAGCCTTTGCGCATGTTAGATTCAAAATACTCGCCCACTCGCGCCGACGAGTAGATGAAAAGCATATAGGCAGCGTGGTCCTGTACGAGGATCCGTCCATGTCTGTGTTGATGCCAATCTTTCTGCCACATATGCTTGATGACAATAACGAAGTGGTTCACTGTCATAAAGTGCCGAGTTCGCCGAGTAATCGAAAGGTTGAACTTCTTCCGTAGCTCGGTTTGTATGTACTAGTAAAACCATTAGATCTTGCGGCTAGAGAGGAAAGGCAGATCGAAGCTCTAGGTACGAACAAAATAAATAGATTCCGACACCTCGGGAGGGATCTTATCATTGCCAGGCCGTCGCTTCCAACCGGCGCCAAAGTCTGTCCACTTCTGAAGCATGGTGTACATAGATGGTTCCTTCTTACCGGCGCTGCAGCCGCGCACAACACCCTCTATGAAGTGCTTTGCCGTTCTTATATCGTGAGGGCTGGCACCAGGGTTTCTTCTATCGTACCTAGGCCACCGAGACAAGACACCGTCAGAAGGTTGTACAAAATTTCGTAGTTGTGGGGAAAGACATGAAGACTCACTCATCCCAGAGGACCAGCATCCGGTTATAGTTGATTTCAGTTCCAGACTCGAGGTGCTTGGACACCTTATCGCTATTGATATTGGCCGCGATCAAGGACTCTAGACCATTCGTTTCCGCATCATCAAAGAACTGCGCTGCAGTCCTCTTTTTGTTTACCATTGGAGTCGAGGTTGAGGCGAGAGTTATAGCAAGACAGGAATGCCCCGGCCACTGAGAAGTATAGAGCGAAGACACAAAGAGGCCGTGATATGTAGAGTGAATATGAGACGACAACGTACACAATAGCGCATTGAGTACACAGATGACTTGCTGCAGGCCGCAGGCAGTCAGAAGTGGAGAGAAAGAGTAAAAGTGAGAGAGCAAGAGGGTAAGAGCAGAAGATAACATGGTGGGCGGTCGGTGGAGCCAGAACCGGCTCCTCTCTGATCAGCATCCACAACAGGCTGAATGGACGCTCTCGTTTAAACTTGCAAGAACGCAATAACAGCTGAAGAGAAGGAAGAGGCTGAGGGGGAGCACGAGGGAGCAGCGAGGGAGCACGGGGGAGCAGGGGAGAGCAGCGAGGGAGCATGGGAGAGCAGAGGGGGAGCACATTGACGAATTGAGCCTTAGCGCGGGAGCAAAGCAGCGGTACCTTAGTCAGCGAGCGGTCACGTGTTGGCCTGGGTTCGGGGAAACTATATATATATATATAAATAAAGAGTAAAATAAAAATAAAATAAAATAAAAGTATACGCGAAAGTATTTAAATATTAAAATAATAAAGCAGCTTTAAAATAATATAAAAAAGCAAAATAATTAAAAAGAAA
>JAABUQ010008576.1_pt1 | contig 14258 bp, 11 predicted proteins | sample 5560001 | NCBI WGS metagenome assembly JAABUQ01 (sample SAMN10711888, study PRJNA513371) | rock metagenome | isolation source: Antarctica rocks | place: Antarctica: Victoria Land, Finger Mt nord | collected 2015-12-18
TTGCCGGTGTCGTAGATCTCCATGACATCGACCGCACTGGCCAGGCGTCCGTAGTCGTAGCCGCCCCATCCCGGCACCTGCGCGCCCTCCAGGCCGGCCAGCGCCGCCGGGTCGGCCGTGTGGACCGCGTCGGTCCCGGCACGGACGGCGTCGGCAAAGGCCAGGTCCATCCACGCCTTGAAATCCGCCCAGGCCGAGTAGTTCTGGTCCGCACGCCGCATCGCCGCGTCCGTCAGCTCCGGCACGACCGCGTCCCAGGCGGCGTATCGGGAGCCCCACTGGGCATCCAGCGAGGCTAGGTCGGCATACTGCGTCCGCAGCCAGGCACGGAACCCCGCAAGCGCCACCGGGGATTGGTCGTAGTCCCAAGGCGCAGCCAGGTCGGCGGTCCCGGTCTCGTCGCCCAGGTTGTAGAACAGCGGACGGTCGCCTGCCTGCGCCCGCACCAGCGCCTCCAGCCGCGCCTGCACCGCCGTGCGCCAGGCCGGGTCGGACAGGCTGGGTTCCCGCACGAACACGCCCGCGTCCCCCGGGTCGGCCCGGCGCCGGGCACGGTCCCGGTCGAACCGCCACGTCACCGGCTGGCCCGGCGTGTATCGGTGGTAGGAGGCATACCAGTCGGTGGCGATGTTCTCGAGATAGTACGGCAGGCCGGACGCACGCCGTTCGGCCAGGGCCTGCGGGTCGATCCGCCCGCCATTGCCGATCAGCTTGGTGGCCGTGAAGCCTAATCGCGCCAGGCCCGGCAGCGCCGCGGCCGGCTGGTCCTGCCACATGATGAGCTGATACTCATCCCATCGCTCATCCGCCGCCGCCGGCACCGCGGCAAGGCAGGCGAGTAGGAGGAGCGCCGCCTTCATTGCCCCAGGATAAACCGTTTGGCCCGCCCAGCCAGGCCGCGCAACTCATCCTTCGCTCCGTGCGCCGCGCCAGAGGCCCGGTGCCGCAGCGAGCCGGCGGTGGATACCTCCTGATCGCCTGGCGCAACCTGGTTGCCTTGCAGCACCGGCGTGCCGCCCGTCCAGTCCAGCAACAACGCCAGCGACCGGCCCGACGGCAGCAGCCTATTGCCCCGCAGCACCGGCCCGGCGTCGCCCGTCGCCAGCACCGCCGCCGGCTGCCCCGCCGCGTCCGGCCCGGCCGTGAAACTGTTGCCGGTCAAGGTCAGCGGCCCGGAGGCCGACACCATCGGCAGCGTGGCCGGAGCGGCAAAGCTGTTGCCCGTCAGGGTCGTCTCCCCTGCGCCGGATGACACCTGGCCGCCCTGCCCGCCGGCGAACACCGATCCGCTCACCAGCAGCGTCGCCGCCGAACCGGCCAGGATGGCATACGTCGGCTGCGGCCCGGCAACCCCGCCACCCTCGAACCGGCATCCCGCCACGACGATCACGCCGCTGGAGACGCCGGACAGCAGGCCGGCCTGGTCGTTGGCGAAGGTGACACCCTCCATCCGCAGGCCCGGCGCCTCCAGGCGGATGCCGGCGCCGTTGCCGTCCGGGACCCGGGCGCGGGCCAGGGTGAGGTCACGGATGGTGGTGTTGGCGCCGCCGACGACCAGGATGGCCTTGCCCTGGCAGGTGGTGTCGGTCAGCACGGCGCCGGGGCCGCGGCCGGCGATGGTCAGGCTGGGCGTGCTCCAGGCGGCGCAGTCGTAGTAGTCGCCGGGCTCGATCAGCACGGTGTCGCCGGGCTGGGCGGCGCGGATTGCGGCGGAGGGGCGGTCGAATGGCTGGCCAGGGCCGACGGCCAGGGTCTTGGCGGCGGCAGGCGTGGCGAGGAATAAGAGAAGGGCAACGCTCCCTCTCCCTTCGGGCTTGGGCCGCAGCGCGGACCAAGGCCGGGGTGAAAAGGCGGGCAAACGCCTAACTCGACCATGGCAGGGCGGACGCACTTGCCTTCCGGAGGTCGGCGCCAGCGGCAAGCCTCCCTCACCCCGGCCTTGGTCCCCGCTGCGGCCCAAGCCCAGAGGGAGCAGGAACATCGCTACCGGACGACCTTGCCGTCGCCTTGCAGCGGCTTGGCCTGGCCGCTGATCCGGTTGCCGGTCAGCATCGCGTCCGTCGCCGTCAGGTTCCACACGAACGCCGTCGGGTAGCTCCCGGCATTGCGGAACGTGTTATTGGCGATGGTGATCTCCCGCGTCGGCTGGGTCACGCCCTCGGTGCCGATCACGATGGCGCCGGTATGGTTCTCCGACTCCGGCCCCTTGGTCAGCGTGCTATCGCGCACCACCAAGCTGCCGCCGTTCGGCACCTCGATCATGTAGCTCGCCGTGCCCTCCTCGCCGTCGTCGAACGTGCAGTTCACGACTTCGGTGCGCTCGGCGCGGGACTTGATGTGGTGGCCCTGCTTGGTATCGGTGAACCGGCTGTTCTCCACCCGCAGCAGCTTCGAGTGGCCAATGTAGATGGCATGCGCGCAGGCGCCCTGGCAGGTGCCGTTGTGGTCGAAGAAGCTGTTGCGGACGGTCACCGTCCCGCCATCCACGCCTGACAGGATGCCGTCCTGGTTGTTGATGAACCGCACGCCGTCCACCAGCAGCGTTTCGCCTTCGGCCCGGATGCCGGCGCCGTTGTTGTCGGCCACGCGGGCGCGGGTCAGCGTCAGGTTGCGTATCGTAATGTCGGCGCCGCTGGCGATGAAGAGCGCCTTGCCGCCGCAGGTCTTGTCGGTCATCACGACCTTGCTGGCGTCGCCCACGCCCTCCACCGTCAGTTTGGCCTGACCGAGGGTGGCGCAGTCGAAGTACTCGCCCGGCCCGATCTGCACGGTATCGCCGCTGCGGGCGGCCTTCACCGCTTCGCTCGGCAGCTTGAATTCCTTGCCCTCCCCAACCTCCAGGGTGCGGGCGTGGGCCGTGGACGCAAGCAAGAGGGCAACCAGGGTCAAACGGATCATGATGGAGTACTCCGTACTCATGCCAATCACCGGATGCTGGCCGGTGATGAATGCAGCGTCATCGCAAGGCGTGCTGACAACGCAGCGGTTCAGCGACCGCCAGAGCCAGCGTTGATACGTGCGGCCCAGGAGTGCCACGTTGCTGCGCTTCCCGCAATGACAAGCGCGGATGCAACGCTGTTGCCTGCCTGCTCCGTCCGAGAGAGGGCAGGGGTGAAGGAAGCGGCAAGCGCCAAACCCGGCATATTTGGGAGCGGATATCCTACTCAAATCGGCAAATTACGCCTCTTTGGCCTCCCTCACCCCGGCTCTCTCCCTCCAGTGGGGAGAGCAGCAGCCAGTGCGGCCGTCGTGCCGCATGCAGCCCCCCTGGCGCCTATAGGATCAGACCGGCCATGCCTTCCGCCAGTCAGGCGCCAACGCGAGTGCTGCGCGTCAGGGTGCAGCCGCTGATGCGCCACTTTCCCTGGGCACTAGGTTCCATGAAGTACAGCGCAAGCTCCGTCTCGCCGTTCGGACCGACCAGCTCGACCGGCTGGATCACCTGACCGCTCTGCACCATCACCTCGGTGAACTCGACTGACCGCGGGCGGTACACTGAGGGGTAGGATTGCCGCACCATATCCAGGAAGTGCCCCGGCGTGCCGAACTGCTCCTGGATGCTTGGAGAGGCGTAGCTGAACGCGCCGGGACCGTCATCATGCTGAAACGCCTCCAATTGACGGCTAATGACCCCCTTGATCGCCGTCTGGTCTGCCGCGGACACGTCCTGTGCCCGTGCGGAGGTCGCAAGGCACAGCAACGCCAAGACGGCCAGGAGGCGGCGCAAGGCGATCATGCTTTAGTCTCCGTCGGCCGCGGTCGGGGCCAGTTGCAGGGGCAGCAGCGCCGGGCGCGGCCGGCTTTGCGTCGTCACGGTGCCGGCCATGGCGCGGCTGTAGGCGCGCAGGATGCCGGTCGGCGCCGTCTCCTCCGGCGTCAGGAACAAGCCCCAGCGCCGCGCCTGCGCCCCCAAGGTGGTGCGGCTGGATACGATCACCGCAGGGATCGCCGCCAGCAGCCCGAACAGCAGCGGCGCGCACCAGGCCAGCAACGCACCATCCGCCGCCGCCAGCGCCGCCATCCAAGCCAGCCCGGCCGCGAACATGCCGCGCAGCCGCACCCAGCCCTCCGACCACGATACCCCACGGTCGTCGCGCGGCTGCGCCGTCCAGCGCACGGTCTGCCCGCACAGTAGGGCCGCGGTGTAGCGGGTGTAGAACAGGATCAGCACGGACGAGACCACCAGCGCCCCGACCTGCTCCAGCGCCGCACCGGCCAGCAGCCGCATGCGCCCGCCATAGCGCCGGGACTCCTCGGCATTGGCCAGCACCTCGCCCAGGCACAGCAGCTTCCCGGCATACAGGAAGCCCAGCACCAGCGCCGCCAGGCAGGCATGTACTGCGCCGCCGCCCAGCAGCACCGCCGGCACGAAGCCGCCGCCGAGCGCCGCATCCAGCGTGGCCAGCAACAGGAACGCCACTGCCAGCGGCCCCGACACATAGTGCAGCACGCCATACGCCAGGTGGAACCGCCCGACCGGACGCAGCCCCGGGTGCCGCAGCAACCCCGTGTGCTGCAGGTTGCCCTGGCACCACCGCCGCTCCCGGCTGGCATAATCGACCATGTTGGCCGGCAGCGCCTCGTAGCTCTCGGTCACCTGCGGCAGCACCCACACGTCCCAACCGGCGCCGCGCATCAGCCCGGCCTCCACTACGTCGTGGCACAGGATCTCGCCGCCGAACGGCTCCCGCCCCGGCAGCACCGGCAGGTTGCAGTGCGCCATGAACGGGGCAATGCGGATGATGGCGTTGTGGCCCCAGTAGTTGCCGTCGCCGCCCTGCCAGAAGGTCAGGCCCTCCACCAGCATGGGGGTATACAGCCGGGCGGAGAACTGCTGCATCCGGGCGAACAAGGTCTCCCGCCCGACGGCATACGGCACGGTCTGGATGATACCGGCGCGCGGGTTGGCGTCCATCAGCCCAATCAGGGTGCCGATGGTGTCCGCGCCCATCAGGCTGTCGGCGTCCAGCACCACCATATAATCGTACTGGCTGCCCCAACGGGCGCAGAACTCGCCGAGGTTGCCGACCTTGCGCCCGGCGTTGCTGGCGCGGCGGCGGTACTGCAGCCCGGGATAGGATCCGCCCGGCGCACGCGCGGCCAGCGCGTCGAACGCGGCCTGCTCCGCCTCGGCCATGACGGGGTCCTGGGTGTCGGACAGCACGAAGAAGTCCACCCCGCGCAGCCCGGCCTTGGCGACGGCGGCGGCCATCACCTCAATGGCGGCGAATACCGCCCGCGGGTCCTCCTGGTGGATGGGCATCAGCAGGGCGGTGCGGGCCAAGCCCATCGGTGCCGCCTGCACCCGCAAGCCGCGCCCGAAACGCCGAACCAGGAAGCCAAGCACCGCCGGCCAGCCAGTCAGCGCGACATACAGCAGGTTCACCGCCAGCAGCGCCAGCAGCGGCCAGCGCAACGGGTCCGCAAGCCCGGCCGTCAAATGGATCGCCAGGCCAGTGCCCAGCAAGGCCACCCCCAGTACAGGCGCCAAAAATGCCAGGCGGCGCGGCCAGACAGGCCGGGCCGCCCGCAACGGGCTGGCCGGGGTGCTGCCCGGGAACAGGCCAGGCAGGTCGGCGTCAAGGCGTACGGAAGCGCGGAGCGATTGCATGTTCATTGACGGTGCGGCCTGAACCCAGGAGGAAAGGACAGCAACGAATAAACTCCTACAATGTGGCTGCGTGATGGCCCGGCTGCCCCAAAGGCGCCACGCCCTCAACGACGCCTCCCAGCAACGCCCCCAACAACGCCACGACCTCGGGCGACGCCGCCAGAAACCGCTCCGCAGGCGCACCACCGCCCTCCGCCGCCGCAAACGCACGTAAGGCCCGGCCCACCTCGGCGGGCCCACCGAACTGGAAGCCGACCTGGCTGATATAGGCGCAGCTTGCCGCTACCTTGCGGTCCAGCCCGGCCGTGATCCCGACCGTGCAGGAACCGCATCCCGCAAGTCTGGCGTCCGGAACCGCACCAGGGTTACGGAGCGCGTAAGGCGTGTCGCGGTAGAAGGCAAGTCGCTGCCCGGTCCCGGCGGCCAGCACGGCACGGATCATCTGCCGGTGGTCCACATGATTGCCAAGTCCCTGCGGGGCCAGAACAAGCGCCGGCTCCACCTCCGCCAGCATCCCGCGCAGCAGCCCCGCCAGCGGCCGCCATGCATCGTCGCCGTCCAGGACGGGTCCGAACAGCTCCGGCGCCGAGTTGTAGCCGCGGTGCGGCGCCTCCAGAAGATCCAGCCAGCGCACGTCGGCTACGCCCAGGATCGCCGCCGCCTCGGTGTCCTCCGCCCGGCGCAACGCCATGTAGTCCACCTCCGGCGCCAGCCCCTTGTCGGTCTGGCAGGCCAGGGCGAATCCCGTCGGGCCAGGCACGCTGCGGGTGAACGCCGTGGTCATCACCACCCGCCATCCCTGGTCGGCCAACAGCGCCAGCAGTCCGCCGCAGGAAAACACGGCATCGTCCAGATGCGGGGACAGGGCCAGGACAGTCGGCATCTACAGCAGATGCGGCTCGGCCCGGAACCGGCAAGGCGTCACCGGCAGGTCCGGGGACCAGGACAGGTCCGGCGCCTGCCCGGCCACCTCGGCGTACACGTCCATGATCTGCCGCCCGACCTTGGCCCAGGAGTACACCTGCCGGCACTCGTCCAGCCCGGCATCCGCCAGCCGGTGGCGCAGCGGGGCGTCGCGCAGCACCCGGCGCAGGGCATCGGCCAGGCCATCGCGGTCGCCAGGCTCGGTGAGCAGGCCGTTCTCGCCATCGCGGATGCAGTCGACCACGCCGACGCTGCGGCAGGACACGACGGCGAGGCGGCTCGCCATGGCTTCGAGGATGGTGTTGCTGAAGCCCTCGGCATAGGTCGGCGAGACGAAGATATCGGCCTGCCGATACACCTCGGGCACATCCTCGTAAGCGACGTAGCCAGTCATGCGGACCTGGTCCTGCAAACCCATCAAGGGGATGCTGGCCGCGGTCTCGTCATAGGTCGGGCCGATGCCGGAGATCAGCAGCTCGAACCGGTCCCCGCCGTCGCGCAGTTGGCGCGCGGCGTCCAACAGGTCCAGCACGCCTTTCCGGGCATCCACGCGGCCGTGGTACAGCATGACGGGCACGTCGCTGTCCGCGCGGGCCGGGCCAGGGGTGAAGCGCTGCACGTCCACCGCGCCGGGCACGATGGCGAGGCGGGCGGGATCGGTGCCCAGGCGCTGCACCACCTCCTCGCGGAACGACGGGCAGCCGATCAGCACCCGGTTGGCGTGGTCCAGCACGCGGGTCATCGCCAGGCGGTGCGTCTCGCAGCAGCTTCCGACCCAGTGGCCATCGCCGCCCTGGATCGACACCACCGTGGGGACGCCGATGATGCGCGACGCCTCCAGCACCATCCAGCCGCAGGGATAGCCATACTGCGCGTGCAGCACGTCGAACGGCTGGCGGCGGTGCTCGGCCACGATGGCGTCCACCATGGCGGCCACGTCGCGCTCGAAGTCCCCCGTGCCCTGCTCGCCCAACTGCTCCATGCCGATGACGCGGACCCCGGGGACTTCGGGCGGCGGGCCGCCGCCATACACCCGGCGGCCGAAGTCGTCGCCGCGATACTGGCTGAACATCACGACGTCATGCCCGGCGGCCACAAGCTCGCGCAGCAAGTTGAGCGCATAAACGCTCATGCCGCTGATTGCCGGGAAAAACCGGCGGCTGACGAAGCAGACCCTCATGCCGCAGCTTTGAGATAGGCCAGCGACGCCGGGATGATCGAATCCGCCCGGTGGCTCTCGCGCGACATCTCCACGCAGACCAGCTTGCCGAAGCCGACCGCGTCCAGTGCGTGCAAGATGCCGGGCACGTCCATGTCGCCTTCGCCGAACGGCAGGTGGACGTGGACCCCGCGTTTCATGTCCTCGATGGACACGGTGCCGAGGTGCGGCGCGAATTCCTGCACAGCGGCGGCCGGGTCACGCTCGCCGGTGACGATGCAGTGCCCGGTGTCCAATGCCAGGCGCAGGCCCGGAATGGCCAAACCCGCCCAGTCGTCCACGGTTTCGATCAGCATGCCCGGCTCCGGTTCCAGCGCCGCGGTCGTACCGAGCGTCTCCGCCCGCCGGGCAACCTGCTCGGCGCCGTCGCGCAGCCAGGCATGGGCGTCCGCGGCCGGCACGCCAAGCTTCGGCACGCCGGCCCAGAACGACATGGCGTCGGCGCCGGTATCGGCCGCCACTTCCAGCGCGCGGGACAGGAACTCGACCCGGCGGGCACGTCCAGCGGGGTCTGCGGTCAACAAGGTCGGCTCATGCTTGGCACGGGGGTCCAGCAGGAAGCGCGCTCCGGTCTCCACGACGCAGCCCAGGCCAAGCTGCTGCAACCGCGTCGCCAGCCGCCGCCGGGCCGCCGGGAAGTCGGGCGCGAAGGGGTCCAGATGGTGGATGTCCAGCGTCAGCGCCACGCCGTCGTACCCGGCGTCGGCGATCAGGGCCAAGGCGTCGTCCAAACGGTGGTTGGCCGCGCCGTTGGTGTTGTAGGCGAAGCGGAGGCTCATGTTGCGTCGAGCAAACCGGGCTGCTCCATCGAGATGGGCGCGCTATGGACCTCGGGTTCGCGATACAGCGGGTAGAGCGCGCCGACGATGCGGTCCACCGCCGCTACGTCCAGCCAGGCCGGGCCGCCCAGTCGCTCCGCAGCGCCGGGGGGCAGGCGGACCGGGGCGGCGCCAGGCGGCGGGGCGCCCAGGCCGGCCAGGGGGCTGCCGCGCTCCATCAGCTTGCGGACGCCGCGCTCGCCGATGCGGTGGTAGCTCAGGGTTTCCACCTCCAGCCCCGGCACGACGGCCTTCACGACGTGGACATCCCCCGCTCCGGGCGGGGAGAAATCGACGTAGAGGATCTCCATGCCGGCCTGTGCGAAGCGCCGGGCCAGCTCCTGCACCAGGCCGGTGCCGGATAGCGGGCCGTCCCAGGTGGGCAACTCATCGAAGCGTTGCGTGGAGCGGCGGGACAGCACGGTTTCGGCCAACAGGCCCTTCAGCGCCGGCTGGTCCAGCCGCAGCCATGCCTTCATGGCGGCCAGGCTGCGACCCTCCTCGCCATCCAGGGTGTGATAGGCGCGGAAGCGGTCCAGGTAGTCCGGCGGCGTGATCCCGGCGATGGCGGACAGCGGCGCATGGCTGAACACCTTGCGAGCGCGGGCAGCGGCGTATTCGAACGTGGCCTTGCGCAAGGCGTGCTCGCGGTCGAGCGACGCGGCCTCCCCGCAGGCCGTCACCATGATCGGCCAGGCGGCGTCCACCCCGTCCCGCTCCGCACCGACGCAGTACACGTTGGCGGTGCCGAACTCGGTGGTGGCGAACTTCGGCAGCGGCTCGATGCCCAAGGCGCGCAGGCGGTCCAGCAGGCCGCGGGTGCGCGGGTCGGAAGGGCCGTCGCCCAGGTCGAGCGCGATGCCGCGGTCCATGGCGCGGAAGCCCAGGCCGTTGCCGTCGCGCTGCAGCAACTCCAGCAACCCGTGCCCGATGGCGAAGTCCAGCGTCGGCCCGGCGCCCAAGCCGTTGGTGATCGGCGTCGTGAACGGCTCATAGCCCGGCGACAGGTCCCCCACCGAGCACGCGGCGATGTCGATGGGCAGCCACACCGTCTCGCCGCTCGGCCAGCGGTGAGCGGGCACCCACTCCAGGACGGTGTCGCCATCGACGGCGCTGCCGGCAGGCAGGCAGAGCGTCAGCGGGTCGGTGACGCCGCGCGGGCCGGCCTCGGCCAGCAAGGCGTTATAGCTGCTGGTGCGCCGAGCCATGCGGTGGATTTCGACTGCGGAGTGGACGGCCTCGGCCAGCTCCCCCGTGGTGCCGATGATGGCGCCGTCATCGTCAACCCCGTACCCCACGCCATGCGGCACCACGCCGTGCCAGCGCGTGCCGTCGCCATTGAGGAACACGGCGTTCCAGCAGGCAACGCCGGTGCGGTCCAAGGGCGTCAGCGGGAACAGCTCGACGCGGCCCTCCGGCATGGAGGCGATGTAGGCGGCTGCCGCGTCAGGCAGGTTCGCCGGCAGGTGGTGACGCTGCTGGGTGATGACGGTCATAAACTTGCCTGCTTCCCCCTCTCCCTCTGGGAAAGGGCCGGGGTGAGGGAGGCCGCACGCGCGAACGCTGCCGTCCGGGCGCCTGCTTCGGTAAGGCCGGTGCGTGCCGGTTCCCTCACCCTGGCCCTTTCCCGAAGGAAGAGCAGGAAGCGGTCACGCTGCATCTTGGACCTGCGGCGGCTTGGCCTGTGCCTGCGCCCGCAGCACCAGGTCCATCACATGCAGGTCGTGCACGCCGGTGAACGGGAAGCCTGCGCCGCCCAGCACGGCATCGGCAAACGCCTCGACCTGGTTCAGGAACGGCGAGCGGTCGGCGCCGGGCACCGGCACGGGCTGGCTGACGCCGATGGCGGCATCGATGAATTCCAGTGTGCCGCCGGGGGTCTGGCCCATGGTGTCTGTGGCGACAGCCTGGCCGGCGGTGCCCACCACCTCCAACCGGCGGCGCGGCAGGGTCTCCGGGCAGTTATAGGCGACATGCATCTGCACCATCGTGCCGGACTGGGCGCGGGCGATCAGCAGCGCCCCGTCCTCCACGCCGTAGTGATGCACGCGGGCCTGGCCGATGGCCGCGACATCGACCAGCGGCTCGTTGAGCAAGTAGGACGACAGGTCCAGCCCATGCGGTGCCAAGTCCATCAACGCCCCACCGCCGGCCCGGTGCGGGTCGATGCGCCAGTTGTCCCCCGACCCTCCATCACCGGCCCAGTCCGCCGGCAGCCAGCAGGCATACACGATGCGGATGGCCGTCACGGTGCCCAACTGGCCTTCCGACACCATGGCCGCCAAGGCGCGATGGGCGGCGTGGAACCGCTGGTCGAACGCAGTCGCATACAGCACGCCGGCCCGGGCGCAGGCGTCCACCATCGCCTGGGCATCAGCCAAGCTGGTCGCCATCGGCTTCTCGCACAGCACCGGCAGCCCGGCGCGGGCGGCGGCCTCCACCAGGGGGCGATGAACGTGGTTAGGGGCGGCGACATACACCGCGCCCAGGCCGGGGGTAGCCAAGAAGCTGTCGAGGTCCGCATGGGCCGGGGCGCCGAACAGGGCGGCGGCCTGGCGCAGGCTGCCGGGACTCGGGTCGTACAGCGCGGCGACATGGCCGTTACAGGACGCCTGCATGGCTGGGCCGACATAGTCCCGCGCCACCCAGCCGCAGCCGGCAATGCCCCAGCCCAGCTTGCCTGTCACCGCCATGATCCAAACGCTACTATCAGGCCCGCTACCATAAGACCGGCAGGTCCAGCAGCACGCGCCGCCGAGCCAGCGCGTCGGTTGCGGCATCCGCGCCGGCCACGGCGGTCAGCGGACCCTCGGCATGCAGCGGGTAGGTCGCCAGCGGACCGTATTCGCGCGCATAACGGTCGGAGGGCCAGCAAATATGCTCCCCGGCATACAACGGATTGCGTTGCAGCCGCGCGCCGGGCTGCGGCACGGCCAAGCCACCGGTCACCGGGCGCGGGGTGCCGGGTCCGGTCGCCAATGCCACCGCAGGCGCGTCCGCAATGCCGTCCGCCATGGCGGGGACCGGCGCCCGGCCCTCGACCAGCGCCTGCGTTAGCTCACGGTCGTCATACAGCAGCGGCGAGCCGAACAGGGCGGCATAACCGGCGGGCGGCATCGGGCTGCCAGCGGACAGGTTGTCCACCAATGCATTGTGCGCGTGCCCGACCAGCACCCGGCCCGCCCCGGCCACGCGCAGCATCTCCGCGGCCACATGCGGCTTCTCCGGCAGGAAGTAGAAGGCATCGTGGCAGAACACCAGGTCGGCCGAGCCGGACGCCAGCGGCCAGAGCACCGCCGCGTCGAAGCACACGAGCTGCGCGGCGGGCGCGACGTAGCGCCGGGCCAGCCACAGCTTGGCGAACACGATGTCCGCGCCGCACACCCCCGGCGCAACCCGCGCAAACTCCCGCAAGTAGTGCCCGGCGCCGCACGCCAGTTCGAACACCCGGGCCGGGGCGGTCCAGTGGGCCTCCGCCAAGGCCAGGCCGGACAGGAACGTCGGATCGGACCAGCGGTGGGCGAAGTAGGTGCCGACGGGTCCGAAGGCCAGCCGGTCCATGGCATCGCGGAACGTCAGGCTGCCTGCTTCCCGCACCAGGGCGCGGCGGGCGGCCTCGTCCGGCGGCGGGGTGCGCGCCCAGTTGTCCTGGTCACCCAGCAACAGGACCAGCGCGGCCTTCGGGTCGCCGGCATCCAGTGCAGCCAAGGCGGCATCGGCCAGGGCACGACGGTCGGCGCGCAGGAAGGGGATGCCCTCCAGTACCGGCCAGCGATCCTCTCCGGCAGCGATGGAGTGCGGGCTGTCGGCTAGCAGGGTCTGTCCCGTGAGCGGGCTGTGCAGCGCGCCGTCAGCCCAAGACGTCATAGCCAAGGGGTCACGGCAGCCCGGCGTCCCGCAGCACCGCCTGGTGGAACGCCTGCGTCGGCCCGGCGTGGACCAGGTCCATGTCGTCCAGCGCCTGATCGATCGTGAAGCGCGCCACCCGGTCGTAATGCCGCATCTGCAGCACCCGGTCGATCACGTCCGCCGCATGGAAAGCCTGGCCGACCGGGGTGGAGGCGTCCGGGATCGCTGCCAGCGCCGCTGCCGTTGCGGCGCACAGCGGCTCCGGCAGGGTGGCCAGCTCACGTGCGAACAGGCGCTGCACCACGGGCGTCAGATGTTCGCCGAGCAGCATCTCGCCGGCAAAGCCGCTGTCCGGCAGCACGGCATTATGCAGGTGGTGCGCCATGCCAGCCAGGAAGGCCGCCGCCGGGTCAGCGTCGTAACGAGGAGCCAGCAATGCCGCCAGCACGGCAACGACAAGACAGTGGTCGCCATGGCCTTCGGGCGGCTCCAGGATGATGCGAGGCTTGCCGGGGCAGGTGGCGCCGGCACGGGGCTGGCGGATCAGCGCCTCGGCGAAGGCAGGAGCCGGACCAGGCTGGTAGGGCCGGCCAAGCTGGGCGCGCAGCCGGTCGCACCAGGCGGCATCCACAGGTCCGGCAACCTCGTCGAACGAGCGGACCAGAATGACCGTTGCAGCATCCCCCTCCACGCCAGCCGTCGCCAGCATGTCCCGGTCGATGCCGCCCAGCCGGGCTGCGGCGACGGCATCGGCCGTGGTCTGCATCGCCACCGCAGTCGGGTCCTGCCCGGCCAGCAACGTGCCCCACCCGCGGCGGAACATGCGGCTGGCCAGGCTGTCCCCGCTGGACGCATCGCGGACCCGCTTCAGGTCGCACAACTCGGCCGCGAGCGGCATCAGGCTGGCTAATGTCGTGCCAGCTTGGGTGCTGCCAGCCTGGCCAGGAACGCTATCCAGCACGGATTTAAGCGGCGAGCCAGTCGAGCAGCACGCGCTCCTGCACGGGGAAGCTGTGCTCCTCGCGCTTGCCCGGCGGCGTCATCGGCGCCTTGAAGAACAGTCCAAGCTGCTCCTGGATGCCGCCCTCGCCCCGCTGCCGCGCCAGGTCCAGCACCCGGGCGATCTCGATCACCAGCGGCGCCGCCAGGATGCTATCGCGGCAGAGGAAGTTGACCTTGATCTGCATCTTCTGGCCGAGGAACCCCACCAGGTCGATGTTGTCCCAAGCCTCTTTGTTGTCGCCGCGCGGCTTGTAGTACCGGATATCGACGATGTGATCCTCGACCGGATAGCCCAGGATGTCGTCGAGCACGCTGCCCTTGGTGTTCAGCTTGCTCTGCAGGCTGTCCTTGTTGTTCAGCGCCAAGCCGTCGCGGTTGCCGAGGATGTTGGTGCTGAACCAGCCCTCGACATACAGGCTGCGGCTGCGGAACGCCGGGGCCAGCACGGTCTTGATGAAGGTCTGCCCGGTCTTGCCGTCCTTGCCGGCCACGGGCACGTTGCGCCGCTGCGCCAGAGTAGTCAGCGCCGGCACGTCGGCGGCGAGGCTCGGGGTGAAATTGCCGTACGGCACGCCCTCGATGATGGCGGCGTAGGCATACAGCATGGCCGGGCTGATCGCCGGGTCGCTGCTATCCAGACCCTTCTCGAAGCCCTCCGGCGTGTGCAGCACCGGCAGGCCCTGGTCCGGCCACCGCTCGACGGAGGCCAGGTTCACCATCACGACGTTCTCGATGCCCGAGGTCTCGCGATAGCGGCGGATGTCGTCCCTGATGCGGTCGACGGCCTCGCGGTGCGACTTCGCGACAACCTTGTTGCCGCCGTCCACGTTCTTGC
>JAABUQ010008577.1_pt1 | contig 14258 bp, 14 predicted proteins | sample 5560001 | NCBI WGS metagenome assembly JAABUQ01 (sample SAMN10711888, study PRJNA513371) | rock metagenome | isolation source: Antarctica rocks | place: Antarctica: Victoria Land, Finger Mt nord | collected 2015-12-18
GCCGTCGCCGGGCCGCGCACCGAGATCGCGACGGTGATGCGCGCGATCGCGCGCGAACTCGATGCCGCCTAACCGCCGGATGCCGCGCCGGTGATCGCGAACCGCGGGCGCGGCCGTATGGTCGGGTCGTCGAGTTTCGGGGCCGCGATCGACTACATCGTGCGCGAGGGGCCGGAGCACGAGCGTGACCACGAGCCGCCACTTGCGATCTGGAGCGAGAACGTCGCAACGATCGAAACGGCGGCGCTTGAGATGGAGGCCGTCGCCTCACAGAGCCGGGCGAAAGAGCCGCTCTACCACCTCATCGTGTCGTTCGCGGAAGGCGAACGCCCCACGTACGAGCAGGCCCGCGCGGCGCTCGATACGCAAATCGAGCACCTTGGCTTTGGCGGCCTCCAGTACGTTGCAGCGTTGCAGAATGACGGCGTCGGCGGCATGTATCACGTGCATGCGGTGTTCAATCGAGTCGACCCGCTGACGCACGTTGCGCGCGAGATTTGGCAAGATCGCGAGAAGATGCGGGCGGCCAGTCGCGAAGCCGAGCTCGAACAAGGGTGGCGGGTCGTCGACGTAGCGCAGCGCCAAGAGTTGTCGCATGGCGCCCGGGACGTCGAATATTATGGCCGTAAGCGCTCTTTCGAGCGGAGCGTCCGCGAGGACGTGGCCCCGGCGTTGCGCGATGCCTTGGCGGAAGAGAAGACCCGTGAAGGGCAACCATCGTGGGCGGACGTGCATCGCATCTGCGGCGAACACGGCGTGCGGTACGAGGAAGTGCGAACCGGGCGTCACGACGACGTCGTGGGGGGGCGGCTCGTCGGTGCGGAGCGCGGGGAATACGCTCGCGCGCGCGATCTTGGGCCCGACCTCACGCACCGTAAACTGATCGAGCAGCTCGGCCCGTTCGAGCGTAATCGAAACCAGGATCGTTCGCGCGATGTCACGCGACCGTTTCCGGAGCGGTGTCAGGCGGCCGCGGCCGACGTGGAGATTTTGCGCGGCGCGGATGGCCGCACCGATGCCGGTTGGCGTGAAGTACATGCCGCGTTCGAACGGCACGGCGTTGAGTACAAGCCCTATCGCACGGGTGCGCGCATCGGCGACCTCGACAGTCCCGAAACGGTCAAGCCATCGGAGATTGATCGCGGTCTTTCGCTGCGGGCCATGACGGCGACGTTTGGGCCGTATGAGAGCTCGCAGCAGGCGCGCGATCGCGCAGCGACACGCGAAGCCGTGCAGCGGGCGGAGAATCTCGTCGTCGGTGCGCGATTGCTAAATGACCCAAGTCCGATCATGGACCGTCTCACGGCCAACAACGCGACGTACACGCTGAGCGCGGTCGAGCGGCTCGTCGGCGAACGCGTTTCGGATAGCGAACAGCGTCAGGCGATTACCGAGAAGATCGTCGACGAGTCGGTGCAGCTCGTTGACGACCGCGGCAAGACGCGCTTGACGACGCGTGAGGTTCTCGACGCCGAGCATACGCTCGCGGCCGCGGCGGACGGCCTCGCGTCGAGCCGACGCGACGTCGCCATTGCGCGGCCGGCGAGCCCACAACTCGACGAGCAACAGCAACGTGCGTACGCCTACGCGACCGACGATGATGCGCGCCTGAAGGTCATTACGGGCGTTCCCGGTGCCGGCAAGACCCGGCTCATCAGCGAGATCGGCGCGGCGTATGGGGACGCAGGCTACAACGTTCGGGCGGTTTCGGTCGCAAACTCGGCCGTCGACGTCCTGCGGCGCGAGACCGACGTACCGGCCCGCTCCGTCGCCAAAGAACTCTACGAGTGGGGTCAAGACCGCGAGCGGCTGACCAACCGCGACCTGCTCATCATCGACGAGGTTTCGACGCTCGGGACCGCGCAGGGTGCGGCGCTACTGCGCGACGCGCACGAACGCGGGGCGGTGGTTATCGCCTTGGGCGATGACAAGCAATTCCAGGCCGTCGCGCACGGCAACGCGCTCGAGCTCATGCAGCGCGCCGGCGGCGATCGAGGCGTCGACCTGGAGAAGACGCGCCGGCAGAGCGAGGCGTGGCAGCGCGAGGCGACCGAGGCCGTTCGCCGCGGCGACGTGCGCGGCGCGATCGACGCGTATTGCGAGCGGGGCTTCGTTCACGAGGCTGGGTCGCAGGACGAGGCGCGCGCAGCGCTGATCGATCGCTGGAGCTCGATCGAGCGTTCCGGCGTCGAGTGTGGGATCGAGGCGTACACGAACCGGGAGCGCATCGCACTCAATGCGCTCGCGCGCGAAGAATGGCGCGACATGGGCCGGCTTGCGGGAGATGACGTGCGGCTCGAGACGGTCGACGGCAACGTACCCTACGCCGTCGGCGATCGCGTCATTACCCGCGAGACGATTCGCGAAGCCGGGCTGATGAACGGCTCGGTCGGAACGGTCCGCGGAATCGACGATGCGACCTTGCAGATCGAGCGCCGCGACGGTGCGATCGTGCCGGTCGACACGCGGGAACACGGCGGCGTGCAACACGGCTACTGTTCAACGGAATACCGCGAGCAAGGGTCGACGCGGTACGCTGAGCTGCAGCTCGTCACGGAGCACGTCAACCAGCGGTCGTTGACCGTTGGGATGACGCGGCACACGGATTCGTATGAGATGTTCTATTCACGCGAAGCCGTCGGGTCGTACGACGATCTTGTCGGCCTCGGTCTGCGCACGAGGTCCAAAGAATTGGCAAGCGATTACCGCGAGCTCGAACGCGCGCACACGCGCGACGTGGAACAGACACGAGAAGTCACGATCGGCGAGTTACGCACCGAGCTGGAGCCGATCGCGCAAGGCCGCGACGTCGGTTATTCGCGCGAGGAGCGCAAGGCAGCATTCGATTTGCTCAACCGGACCGAGCGACTCGATCGCGACGAGCTCGTTGCGGTGCGTTCGGATTGGCACGCGACGCTCGCGCAGCCGCGCGACGTGAAAGAACAGGTCCGCGAGGTTTCGGAACGTGTCGCGGCACGCAGCGCCGAGCGTGAGCAAAGCAAAGAACAGGATCGAGGGTGGAGCTGGTGAGTGTACGGGAGATTCTGCCGCCGCGTGGCACGTCGAGCGGTCTGGTTCTGGGATTCGGTATCGGATTTTTACTTTTCGTCGGATTGCTCGCGTACGAGACGCAGCATCTCGCGATGCTCGCGCGCTATGCGGCGTGGCTTGGCAAACCACTCTTTGCGCGCATCTACAATCCATTCGCGGTGGTGTGGTGGTTGCCGAAAATCGATCGGGCGCAATTTGCGTTCTTACCGATGCAGCATTTCCGGCCCGCGGTTCCAGCGGTCCACCGTCTGGTTCTCGACATTCTCAAGCAGCTCGAGTGGGGCGGTGGGATTGCGCTCGTCGTTGGTTTCATTCTCGCGCTGCTCCTCGATCGGCCGCAGCGCGGCTCGGGCCTCTACGGACGCGCGCACTTCGCGACGGCGCGCGAGCTCGAGAGATCGACGTTGCGTAAAGCCGAGACCGGCATCGTACTCGGCCAGACAAAGCGCGGCGAGCTGCTCATCCACGGCGGCACGGAGAACGTGCTCGTGCTCGGGCCGCCTGGCGTCGGCAAAACGGACGGCACCGCGGTGACAACCTTGCGTGGAGGCTGGCAAAGCAGCGCGATCGTTTCGATCCGGCTGACGAGCTGCGCGCGCGCTCGATCGAGGCCCGGCGTCTCCTCGGCCCCGTGTTCGTGTTCGATCCGCGCGATCCCAAGACCGCACGCATCAACGTGCTCGCCGGCGTTCGAACCGACGACGTCGATGCCGTGCGCTCGATCATGTCAGCCTTCGTTGCCGACGCCGCCGACTTCGCGGAGATCCCGGAGCAGGCGAAATTTTTCCTCAGCGGCGCGATCGAGCTCGCGACGGCCGTCGTCTTGCGCGTTCTCGAACTCGGCGAGCCGAGCCTCGAAGCCGCGGCGCGCTATTTTTACAACCCCGATTACAAGAACGAAGCGCAGTTCGCCGAGATGCTGCGCGATGCGTCACGCATCCCTTACGTCCGCGAGACCGGTGCGAAGTTCGCGAACATGGACCCGCGCTTGCGATCGAGCATCGTCGCGACGGTGACGCAGCGCTTCGACATCTTCCGAACCAGCGGTGCCGCAAACGCAACGAGCACCTCGGACTTTAAGCCGCAGCTTCTGCGAGAGCGAGCAGCGACGTTGTATCTCGTGATACGCGAGGCGGATCAAACGGAATATGCGCCGCTCATGCGGATGGTCCTTACGTGGCTGCTCGGCGACCTAACGGCCGCCATCCCGCCGACGGACGCGCGTCCGATCCTGTTGCTCCTCGATGAGTTTCCGCTCTTACGTGCGCCGGTGATCGAGCAGAAGCTTGCGACGATGCGCAAGTACCGCATCGTTGCGATGCTACTCGCGCAGACGCTCTCGCAGATTCGCAAGATTTACGGTCAGTACGAATCGGTCACCGGCACGTGCGACGTCACAGTGTTCTTCGCAACGCGCGACCGCCTGACGCAAGACTACGGCGCCGCGTTGCTTGGTCAAACTACGCGCTTCGCCGAGAGCGTCAACCGCGATGCAACGGCGAAAACGACGCGGTCGGTGAACGAAATCGGGCGGCCGCTGCTTTACCCCGCCGAGTTTGCGGAACTCGCTCCGGAGATCATTATCGCGAAGAAGGGCGAACCGCCAATCCGCACACGGCCGGTTCTCGCGCGCGTCGATCGACGCTTCAATCAGTTCGAGCGGTCGGCGTGATAAGCCGGTCGATCACCTCGCCCGTGGAGGCGTACGCGGTCGGCGTGCGCGGTTGGGCATGCGAGGTTCCCGAACAGGTGAACGTTCACGTCGTCAGCGATTCGAGCGGACCAATCGAACGTGCGATGGAAACCCTACCGGCGCTTGCCGTCGAACGGCTCTCGATTCCGGAAGCGTATCGGATCGGACGCGCGCTGCGCTTCGTCGGCTTCATACTCGATCAAGAACAGCAGCGCATCGAGATCGGGGAACGCGCGCATCGCCTGCTGCGCGAACGCTCGCGGATGCAGGTGAACGCGGACCATCCGTACTCTGCGGAGCACGTCGCAGATGACTTCCTCGATGCGTACGGCCGACGGCTCTCTAGCGACGCAGGATGGTTACGCGATCGCATTCTCACGTACGTCGATACCAAGGTCGCGTTCCGCCGCGCCGATGAGAACGTCGCGGATCTCGGAGCGCGTGCGGTCGCGGCGCGGCGGCGCGCGATCGACGGCTACAGCCACCTAACTGTGGAGACTCTCACAAAAACGTTAGTTCCCGTCGTTCCGGCGTTCCACGTCTCGGGACCGCTCTATAACGACCTCGAACGATGATGCCAAATCACGCCGTAATGACCGGCCTTGCGTTCACGATCGTCGTCGATAGTGAGCATTGGGTGCCGCTCACAGGTGGTGAGCAGACGCTTGCGCGTACGGAATACCTGCTCGTCGACGCGCGTACTCCGACATGGACTATGTGTAGCGATCAATGGCGTTTGTCAGAAGCGAAAACGAATCCAGCTCGCGACGTAATCGACGTTGCTGCGAGGTGGAGTGGTAGCGAAGTACGGGCCGGTGAGGAAGCGTGAGTAGGCAACGTTCAAGCCGACGTGCACGTCCGGGTTCCAGTGGACGACGATCTCCGGTTGCTGACCAATGTACGCAGCACCATCGGCAGCCGCCGGCCGTATTGGCATTTCGGTCGGACCGTAGAGACCGTCGAAACGGGACTGGCGCCAAAAGAAATAATCATTGGCCTCGACACGCACGGTCGGACCGATCGGAAACGTCACATTCGGCTCTACGCCGGCGACGTTCGTCGGTCCGAGTGGCGACGCGAGACCAAAATAGAAGCCGCGCGGAGACGGTGCGGAGAATGCGGTCATCTGCCCGGCGTCGCCCCGATCGCCGCTCGAAATTCCGGCTTCCACGCCGACTCGCGGTCTTCGCATGTTGCCGAAGGCAGTTCCGAGGTTCACCGCAGCCTCGTATGCATGGATCGGAACATTTCCGAAGGTCCCGAATTGACCGATCAGTTCGACGTCATAATCGAAATCGGGTTTGTTCGCGAACGCACGGGCACCGTAGGTATACCGTCGTTCGCTCGCGGTGCCGCGCGCGAAGGCGGCGTGGGCCCGCGTCACATTCAGCAGATAAAGGTCGACTCCCGGCGTCCGGGCCATCGGTGGGGCGCTCGCGGCGTAGATGCCCGTCAACGATTCAGTCGGATCGGGAAAGTCGTCGAAGCTTCCGGGCTCGTTGAGGACGGGCTTGACAGCGTACGCGCTGATTTGCCACGCTCCTGGGCGCACCGTAACGCGCGGTCCATCGAAATCGAGCAACACGCTCGGACCCTGGCCGTCGGGACCTTCGCGCGCCGAAATGAGCCGGCCGGCGCCGAAGTCGAGTTGCTCGCGCCCATATCGCAGCGTGGCGAGCGGATCACCGCTCGACTTGCGCGCCACATCGAGATCGAGAAACGCCGAATTTATATCGAATCGATCTTTATCGATCGCAGGCCGTGGGCCACCCTGTCGCGCACCGGCGAAATTGCTGTTCAGCTCAACGAACACGCGCACAGCTCTCGCAACGCGAGCGTCCAGATGAAATAGATACCGCTGCAACAAGTAACCGTCGCCGCTGGGAAGTTTTCCCCACAATTCGTTGTCGTAATACTCATAGTACTGGCGTACCTCGCCGCCAAAGGAGAGATACGTGCCGGGCGTCGGTAGCGGAATATATTCGAGATCGTCGAGCATGCGCGGAACGTGCCCCGCCTGAGCGCAATGCCGCGCCGGCGGATTGTCGTCTTCCGGCAGAATCGCAAACGGCATCGGAGTCGGCACCGGGTTCGAATCGCCCTTCATCTGCGCGCATGCAGACGATAACGACATGTCGATGAGAGCAACGAGCGATGTGAACGCGACGAGGAGCCTGATGGCGGTGAGCCGCCCGCGCACGTATCGGTGCGCCCGCACCCTAATTCGCTCCGCCCACGGCGACTTCACCGCCGTCCACGAGCCACGTGCAACCCGTCACATACATGGCCGCATCGCTTGCCGCGAACAGGATCGCATGCGCGATGTCGTCGGGAACGCCCGCGCGTCCCACGAGACTGGTGCTCGCATACGTCTCGAACAGGTCGGTCTGTAAATCATGATCACCGCCCCGTTGTCGGGCGAAAGACGGTCGGCACCGCCATTATTACGAATATTTGATGAGCTCATCTCTTAGACTCCTATCCTCAACTCGGTTACATTGATCGATCCGTCGCCGCCTATTCGGCAACCCGTCGCTACTGCGCCTGATGCTCGCGGTCAGCGATTGACGTTGAGTATGCAGATGCCATAGCGCTTTGCAACCGTAGCATTACACGGTGCGACGTCGATCGCGACGCTCGTTGCGTCTGTCTTAATGCCGTTTTCGATAATTAGCTTTTCGAAACCGGCCGGAACGAATCCGTGATAGATCCGCGTGTCGTCGACGTCCGCTGTAATTGTGCGAGGAACGCCACGCGGGATGAAGACCATTGCGCCGGGATCCGCGGTCGTCTCGTGTTCTTCGCCGATGCGCACGCGCATCCGTCCAGATATCACATAGGCCATTTCTGCTTCACGCTCATGAATGCGGCGCGGAAGGCCGCCACCACGTTGGTAGATCGATTCGACGTTTGTGATGTTCCCCGACGTTTGCGCCTCGTCTGCGAGCACAATCCACACCCCGCCGGCGAATATATAGCGCGGACATTCTTCCCTGCGTTCGACGTAAGCCGGCACGCGAGGCTTTGAATCGCTTTGCATTTCGCTCGGATTGTCGGCAACGTCGCTCATTGCGAACCATCCGGAATTGCGCGCATGCCATATTTTTTACGCAACACCTCGAGCATCTGCGGAGAGGGCTGCCCATGATGGGCATCTGGATCAACTGGTATCGGGGCGTCCTCGTAATGTGCTGGCGTGCCGCTGTCGAGGATAAGCCGTTCGAAGCCGGCTGGGGTCACGAAGTTAAATACTCGGGCTTCTTTCGAATCAACTTGGAAACCGTGATGAACGAATCGAGGAAGATAGACAAAAGCGCCTGGGGCCGCCTTGATACGCTGGTCTCCGGCGAAAAACGTTAGCTGTCCCTCGAGCACATAGAATATCTCGTCTGCATCCTCATGCACATGCATGGGTGCTGCAATGCCTTGCGCGGAGCGCTCATCGAGAGCACCGACGAGACCCCCCGTTTCTTCGCCGGTAGCGAGTACGCGCCACAGTGTTCCCTGCATCTGGAAAGTACGCGCTTGCGAAAGCTCAATTTTGAAGGCCCCGCGGCTTTCATGAAGACTCATGCTACTACTCCTGCTTGATAGCCGCAATGGAATGGCTTCTTCACTTGCAATCAGGTGGGCGCTGTTACCCATAGGTAAGGGGCCAATCACATAGTATTCTATTGAGAGAGGAACGAATTGCACGCGCTTTCCGGTCGAATGATAGACGCGTTAGGCCGCAATCAGTCCGGGTGATTCGCCTGCATAGTCTTCATCGTCGTCGAGACTACTTGCCGGAACCTCACGTGAGGCCTGGTATGCCTTCCTTGACTGCCTTCTGATTGTTGGAAAGCATGCTGTAGAAGGGCTGCGCCTCTGCAAAAATCGCAAGCGTGCCACTCGCAGTCGGGCGACGCCAATCCGCCTGTAGATCTGCTGCAATCGCCGTCCAGTTGCAGACGATCGCACCCATCTGGTTGAGCCGCATGATCGCGGCCAACTCCGAGACCGTGTCCCAACATCCGCTTGCATCATAAACGGCGTAGACATCGTAGCCAGCAGCAAGTGCCTGCTGCACAGGGAACATCAGGCAAACATCGATGGTGACGCCGGACATGATGAGCTTCTTGCGTCCCGTCGCTTCAACCGCTTTGACGAACGAGGGTTCATCCCAAGAACTGATTTGGCCGGGGCGATAAATTGGCTTCACGTCGGGGAACATTGATAGGATCTCCGGCATGAGCGGGCCGTTTGCGCCTTGCGCAAAACTTGCGGTGATCACGGTCGGCAGCTGGTGAAGCTTCGCAAGACCGGCCAAGGCAAGCACGTTGCGCCGAAACGCATCGAGCCGGATGTCCTGCACGCCGAGCATGGTACCGGTCTGGTGATCGATGAGCAGCATTGCGCAGTTGTCTGCGGTAAGGCGGTCAAGATATGTGCTGTTCCTAGGTGTCATGGGAACCTCCAAAGATTAACGGTGGATGATGATGCTGCGGACACTAGGGTTGATCCGATCGGTTGTGAGCCGTTGTCTGCTCCGGCGTTCTTCGTCGAGCATTGACGAAGTCTAACGGGTCCCTGTGCTCGCGGCGGCAAAGCTAAGTATTCAAACCGCGGAAACACACTCGTATCTTCGAGAATGCGTGCCTTATTTGCAGCCAAGAAGCGTCCAGTAAATGAACCCGGTCAGCTGCTCTCACTCGAACTGAAACAAAGGGGACGCATCGAGCATGGGGTACAGTTCGTCGTCGGTCCTCCACTCGGAAGTAGATGCTTCACGTACCGAAGATCGATTTACCAGCTCTGCGTGGACGATGAACATCTGCTGAGACTGCTTGCGGCGGCGTTCGCCGCGTCGATGGCTTCTTCGATGTCCTTCGGCGACGCCGTTGCAAGCGTCGTGATGACTTCTTCAGTTGTCGGGCTCGACGTGGGCATGGATTTCCCACCCTCGGCGTCGCGCCACTTGCCATTGATGAAAAGTTGCCCGGGTTTGATGTCGACCGGCGTCGGCCGGCCATTTGTGCCCGCCTGTGGCGGAGCCGTAACTGCCATGGAGAACGGGTCCTTTCAGATCTAAAACTGCAGGGTCACTTCGCGGCCGCCGGCCATTTGAAAGCGGTACGAGCTCGAGCGAGCCGTATACGAATCGAAAGGCGCAATATCGGCGTTAGACAGCGAACCCGACCATTTGACTTTGTCCAGTCGTTGCTGATTCGGTTGGAGCAGCGAGCCCTTCGATCAGTGTTGTAACGGCGCTCAAACTTAAATAATTGGCATCAACACTTCTTCATCACGTTCAGTGCCGCGTTAACATCGAAGATGAAACGCTACGACCAGAGTGTAGTGCTTAGCGAAGATCGAAGGGAGACCAGAAAAAGTACAACACGAAGGTGCCTCTAGACCCCGCGAACGTCGAGCGTCGCCAGGAGGGAACGAAGCCTAGCTTCTTCGTCTGGCGACAGATGTAAAGCACGAGCGACTGCGTCTACGGTTCGCCGCGATATGCCGCCAATGCGGCCGCGCTCGATTCGCGCGTACCAAGAAGTGGAGATGCCTGCGAGCCGTGCCGCCTGTCTTCGGCTTACGCCACCTTGACGCCGGCGGGGGGCATGCTCCAGTCCAAACGCGACCGGATCGAGGCGCTCTCGGGCTCCGGCGAGGAACGCCCGCAGTTGGCGCCTGCATGACGGCAAGTCATAGCGGCCGGAGTTATCGTCGAGGTCTCGGGCGCTTTGATTTCCCACCTAATAGTGATAGGCGAATCGTAGTAGAAAAACGACCGTCCAGAAATTATGGGGAGGCGAGGGAGTTTAATCTTGGGTACACTCGTTTCACACAGACGGCGAAAGGAAGCAAGGATGACGGAAGCACAACGAAAAGCGACGCTACGAACCTTGCTCCGCGGCGCCCGTGATCGTTTGAAACCGAGTGACGTCGGCATAGAAACGGTCGGTAGACGGGGCTGCCCTGGGCTACGTCGCGATGAAGTTGCCGAGCTCGCCGAAATAAGCGAGACATGGTACACACGTTTTGAATGCGGACAAGGACGTCTTTCAACACAGGCACTCAATCGAGTCGCCAATGTATTGCGATTGGCGGGAAGCGACTTAAAGACGTTTTTCGCTCTTGCGCGACCGGAACTCGGTAGGCTCATGGTCGACGATCGAACTGTCGTAGACGTCGTAGAACAGCTAAGTGTGATAAATGAAGTAATCCGAAAGTTAAGCGCTGCTTCTTCTCTCGTGGAATTGGCAGCCTCCGCAACGGCAGAGTGTGCGCTAGTTGAACGTTGTGATGTCGCCTACTTTGGGGAAAATGTTGCGGTAAATCATCGAACGAAGGTTGGTACAAAAACCTATCTTGCGATGTCTGGCCCGCGTGGCGCAGACATTCATTCAATAGCGCCATGTGAAGAGATATCGAAGAGCTCTCGGCCAGCATCATACGCTGTCTTCGAGGGTCGGACGGCTTTTGTTCCCGATATGCTTACCCACACTCCGAAAGAAGCCGAAATTGCTAAGGAGCGTAACACACGGAGTTGGCTCGCCGCTCCTTTCTGGGCGGACGGCCGACTCTATCGCATCGGTTATGCGAACATTACGCCAGGGATACCATCCAATGTATCGATTGCGCGACTCGAGCTTCTCGCAACCGTGTGCGCGGCGTTATTGCAGTCGGCGTAATGCCCCGCGACCGGCCGTGACTTTCGCACCGGATTTGCCCTCTTTAAAAGATGCCGACGTTCTGCTGTTCGGGAAAGAGCGATTTTTAAAATGAGAGACTTCTGGCGAACCATGGTCGTCTTCCCGGTCGGGTGTTGCGGGCTCCGCACGGAATCGTATCGTCCTTGTTGTCATACATTGGCTGGCCGTGTCCTCAAAGCCCAATCCCCACTGAGGCATTCTCGTCCCACTGGCTACCGTCTTCGATATAGCGATCGAGCATCGCGGTGCTTTTCCAGCGTCCGTGGCGCTTAATCATCCGATCGGGCTTTTTGGCCCGTGCCGCGGCGGTTGCAAAGCCGCGCCGCAAGCTGTGGCCGGCGACCTCTGATGGGTCGATTCCAACCGCCTTGCAGCGCCGTTTCACAACATGCGCGACCATCCGGTCCCCAAGCGGCGCCGTCCGCAACCCGCCTTGCGGCGTGAGTCCAACGAACAGCGGCCCGTCGACGAGCCCGGCCGCGGCGAGCCAGGCGCGCAGCGCTCGCACGGGACAGGTCCGCATCTCACTCCCGTACGCGACCGCAATCGTCTCCAGGCGCCCTTCTTGATTCGTCTTCGAGCGGCGCAAGATAAGGACGAGCCCTTCTTCTTCGAACCGCACGTCGTTTACGCGCAACGCCACGAGCTCGCTGCGCCGTAGCGCCGCCGCAAAACCCAAGAGTATGAGCGCCCGGTCGCGGCGGTCGAGCAGCGAGGCACCGAGCGGCGTGACGATTCGCCTTAAATCCTCAACGAGCAGCGCCGACTTTTGATTTTGGGCCGTGCCCTTCTCCCTCCGGATCCCCGCCAAGGTGCGCTTCACCATGCCGTGTTCGGTCGGCGACTCGTGCCCGGCTTCGCGATGGGCCACGGCGATCGCGGCGAGCTTGCGGCCGATGGTGGCCGGCCGATCGGTGAGCGCCAGATCCGCCAGATAGGCCGCGAGGGTCTGGGGTTCGGCCGGCAGCGCCGTGACGGCGCGCGCCTGGCACCAGGTCTGAAACGCCGCCAGGTCGCGAGCGTAGCCCCGCCGGGTGGCATCGGACAGCGACCGTTCGGCATAGGTGCGTGCTGCGGCCAGCGCTTCGGTCAGCGCGATCTGCCCGAATTGCCGCTCAGTGACCTCAAGCTCCATCGAGGCGTGTTCTTCGGCCGAGCATTACCGAGAACATCCCCTTCTCGGTAACGCACATATGTTCGAAAGCGAGGGGTGACTTAGATGTTAACGTGTGAGACAGGACGGGTGGAAACGGGGCGGCGAAGGGGGGTTCGTGCGCAAAATCGCGCCGCTCGACGAGCTCGACGAGCTCGGGCCGCCGCCCCCGCCCCCGCTGCCGCTCATCCGCTTCTGCGGCGCGCCCGGTTGTCGGCGGCGCGCGCGGCCGGGCGGCCGGCATTGCCAGGGGTGCCATACGGCCGCGGTGCGGCGCTGGCGCGCGGAGCATCGGCGCGCGCTCGCCGTCCGCCGCCGGGACGCCGCGGCCGGCCGCGGCGACGACGCCCGCGCCCGGGACTCAGGCCGCGCTAAGCTTGCGATGGCGCTGCGGCGCGGGACGCTTGAACGCGGTCGCTGCCGGGAGTGTGGTGCCCGTGAGGTCGTGGGGGTGATCGCGGATCCGGCCCACTGGCGCGCGGTCGTGTGGGTGTGCCAGGAGCATCGCCAAGCCGAGCTCGAGCGGCGCCGGGACGCCGCGGCGCAACGCGCGGCTGATGCGAAACAGGCGGCCTGGTACGCCGAGCGGACGCGGGCGCTTACCGCGATCGAGCTTCTTCCCCCGGCTGAGCGGGCGCAGTTGCACGCGCTTGCCGCGCGAGGGCCGGCGGGCACGCAGCTTTCGCCGGGCGCGCCGCTGTACGTGATGAACCTCGTGCGCGTTTACAAGCTACTCGACGCCTAGCGGCGTCATCGAGCGCAGTTGCCTTGTTAGCATTAGCGCAAGGGTAGAACGACGCAATAGCAAAACAACGCAACGATGCCTCTATTGGCTATCGCTTCCGGTAAGGGAGGCGTCGGCAAGACCACGTGCGCGGTAAACCTCTGTGCGGCGTTCCGCGAACTTGGCCATGACCCGGTGCTTCTTGACGCTGATTCGGGCGGCGACGCGACCTGGCTCCTTGGCTTTCGGTCGGCGGACACGGCTCTCGATGCTCTTCGGGGGCGGAAAGACCTTACAGCGGCGGTCAGCTCCACAACTGAGGGAATTCGATTGCTCGCCTCGTCGCCTCGGTTGATTGAACTCGAAACGGCCGACGTCAACGTGCTCGCGGAGCGCTTGCGGCGACTGAGCGATCGAGACCTGATCGTCGCAGACCTACCGCCAGGCTTTTCGCCGGCCGTTACGCGGGCGGCAATCCTCGCCGCCACCACGATCGTCGTCCCGATCATCCCGGAGCCGTTAGCGGAGCGTCACGCTCGGCACGTACTCGACGCCGCCGAAGCGTTGGGATCCACGGCGACGATTCTGGCCCTGGCCGTCATGGTCGATAAGCGACGGGTCTTAACCGGAGCTGTTTTGGCGACTGCCCAGGAGGGTGGTCTAGACCTAGTCGGTGCAATTCCACGATCGGTCGCAGTGCCGGAAAGCGGGAACGAGGGCGTTTCAGTCTTGCGGTACGCCCCGGCTAGCGCGGCCGCTGCTGCATACCGCGATGTCGCGCCGCGCATTCTCCAAACGCTTACTGCTCTGGTGCGTTAATGCTAAGAGAGCAAGAACGCAGCAAAGCTTTTACGGTTGACCGACTGGGTCAATTCGTGTATGATAGCTGCACCAACCCCGTCCGTTGCTTGCAACGGCGGGCTTTATTTTTAGTGGCAC
>JAABUQ010008578.1_pt1 | contig 14258 bp, 13 predicted proteins | sample 5560001 | NCBI WGS metagenome assembly JAABUQ01 (sample SAMN10711888, study PRJNA513371) | rock metagenome | isolation source: Antarctica rocks | place: Antarctica: Victoria Land, Finger Mt nord | collected 2015-12-18
AACGCACCAGGGTGTCCTGTACCGAGCCGTTGAGCGCGTGGCCCATGTGCAGCGTTCCGGTCACGTTCGGGGGCGGAATGGCGATCGAGTAGTTCTCGCTCGCGTCGCCCGCGGGCTCGGGGTGAAAGAGGCCGCTTGACAGCCAGCGCTCGCTGATGCGCGCCTCGACCTCCGCCGGCTCAAAGCGCTTGCGGTTCTCCAGGCCGTTGGTCCCGGTCGCCGCGCCATCCTCGGCGGCGCTGTCGTCCTCGCCCGGCGCGTCGTGAGAACCTGCACCGGCTCGGACCGCAGGGGCTTGACGCCCTGGCACCTCTCCGTCGGAGGGATACTGAGGTTCCGGGGCAGTCATGCGGCGCAGAGTGTAGGCGGCGTGCGTGCCCGCCAGCGGACTGCCTAGCCGGCGAGGCCGCCGAAGAAGGCAAAGGGCCGGGCGGGTGCCTGAAGCATGTTCCAGAACGGCAGACCGGTGCCCTCCACCTGCAGCTCGCTGCCCGCGGGCGCCTCTCGGCGTAGGCGCTCGGCGAGCTCGGCCGCCTCGTCCTGGTCAGAGGCACCGATCATCACATGGCGCCAGCGACGTAGAACGGCGAGGCCCTCGGCCTCCAGGCGCTCGGCGAGCTCGCGTGCCTGCTCATGGGACTCCAGGGTGATGCGCACCTCCCATTCGGGGTATCCAGCCGACCGCGACTCGGCGTCCTGGCGCTCCTCGAGGCGGCGATGCTCGCGGGCCCGTGCCTGCTCGCCGCTGGGCAGCGGTTCGGCCGCGTCCTCCCAGCGTTCCTCGAGCGGATGCCACCGCGAGACGTTGATCTGCACGCTCACGGTGATACCGGCCGCCGCGTGCCCCAGCGCGGCGCGGGCCCACTCGGCCCCCTCGCGTGACTCGGCGTATATGAAGATATCCCCGTCGTCGCGGGTGACCGCCACCCGATGCTCGCCCCCGCCGGCCGCGTGGCGCTCCAACTCGCCGAGCAGATCGCGGGCCTGCTGGGTCTCGGTCCGGACGCTGACGCGGTACTCGTCGTGCACCAGCCCAGTCTAGGGTCCGTGAGGCCACGGACCCCGTGACACTGTCCCGGCCGTCCGGCCGCCGTCGGCGTTCGCCGGCCTGCGTGACTAGGCCGATTCCTCGCGTAGCGCGGACTCGTCGACCTCGTCGGGCGCGGCCTCGGTGACCAACGTGGGCGTCAGCCCCTTCTCGACCGTCTCCTTGGTCACCACGCACTTCTTCACATCGCGCCGGGAAGGCAGCTCGAACTGCACCTCGAGCAGGATCTCCTCGATGATCGAGCGCAGGCCACGCGCGCCCGTCTCTCTGACCAGCCCTCGCTCGGCCATGGCGATGAGCGAATCGTCGGAGAAGACGAGATCGATGCCGTCGAATGAGAAGAAGCGCTGGAATTGCTTTACCAGCGCGTTGCGCGGCTCGACCAGGATGGAGACCAGGTCCTCGCGCGTGAGCTGGTGCACGGCCGATACGACGGGAAGGCGTCCGATGAACTCCGGAATCAGCCCGTACTGGATCAGGTCCTCCGGCAGGCAGTGTTCGAACAGCTCACCGGTGTCGCGCGCCTGCTTGCTCTCGATCGCCGCGCCGAAGCCGACACCCTTGTGGCCGATACGCCGCTCGATGATGCGATCCAGGTTGGCGAACGCGCCTCCGCAGATGAACAGCACATTGGTGGTGTCGATGGTCAGGAACTCCTGGTGCGGGTGCTTGCGACCGCCCTGAGGGGGCACGGAGGCCTGCGTGCCCTCGAGGATCTTCAGCAGCGCCTGCTGCACGCCCTCGCCGGAGACGTCACGCGTGATCGACGGGTTGTCGGCCTTGCGAGCGATCTTGTCCACTTCGTCGATGTAGATGATTCCCGTCTCGGCCTTCTTGACGTCATAGTCGGCGGCCTGGATGAGCTTGAGGAGGATGTTCTCCACGTCCTCGCCGACGTAGCCCGCCTCGGTCAGCGCCGTGGCGTCGGCGATGGCGAACGGCACGTTGAGGATGCGCGCCAGGGTCTGGGCGAGCAGCGTCTTGCCGCACCCGGTGGGCCCGAGCAACAGGATGTTCGACTTCTGCAACTCGATGTCCGAGTCGGGCGCCTGCATCATCTGGACGCGCTTGTAGTGGTTGTAGACGGCGACGGAGAGGGTGCGCTTGGAGGGCTCCTGACCGACCACGTACTCGTCGAGAACATCGTAGATCTCGCGCGGCTTGGGCAGGTTCTCGATGTCGAAGGCCGGCGGTGCCGTCAGCTCCTCGTCGATGATCTCGTTGCAGAGATCAATGCACTCGTCACAGATGTAGACGCCGGGTCCGGCGATCAGCTTCTTGACCTGCCGCTGGGACTTGCCGCAGAAGCTGCACAGCAGCTGCTCATTGGAATCGGTCGGCCGGGCCACTGTCTCTCCTCACCAACGCGCGCCGAGTGCCTCGGAAGCTAATGCTCCGAGATCACGCGGTCAATGATGCCGTAGTCCTTGGCCTCTTCAGAGCTCATGAAGTAATCCCGCTCGGTGTCCTTCTTGACGGCCTCGAGATCCTTGCCCGTGTGCTTGGCGATGATCTCGTCGAGTCGGCGGCGCACGTCGAGAATCTCGCGTGCGTGGATCTCGATGTCCGAGGCCTGGCCCTGAAAGCTCGAGCTCACCTGGTGGATGAGGATCTTGGCGTTGGGCAGCGCCATGCGCTTGCCGTGCGCCCCGCCGGCCAGCAGCAGCGCGCCCATGGACATCGCGATCCCGACGCAGATGGTCTGCACGTCGGGCTTGATGAACTGCATGGTGTCGTAGATCGCCAGCCCAGCGTACACCGAGCCCCCCGGTGAGTTGACGTACAGCGAGACGTCCTTGTCGGGATCCTCGGACTCGAGATGAAGCAGCTGCGCCACCACGAGGTTGGCGATCTGGTCATCCACCGGGGTGCCCAGGAAGATGATGCGCTCGTTGAGCAGGCGGCTGTAGATGTCAAACGCCCGCTCGCCGCGAGACGTCTGCTCGACCACCATGGGAACTAGTGGGCTCATGGTCCTCGCTTTGATTTCGCTCGGTCGGCTCGAATCCTTCCGACGGATCGATCAGCAACCCGTCGCGGTGCAAGCGAGCCGAGTGGACCTCGCCCCCCGGCTGGGCGCCGAGTCTAGCAATCGCCCATCTTCCCCTGAGCGCTCGAGCGCGCTCTGGACAGCCGTGGCCGGGAGGCCCCGGGGCTACTGGTCAGGCGTCCACAGACGCCCGGCGGCGGGGTCCCGATCGGCCGGGCGCTCCTGCTGCTCCGGAGTCCAAAGCTCGGGCTCCGCGGCGTGGTCGGCCTGCGCCGGCTGACCCTGGTCGGCGTCCGGCGATGCCGTGACCGTGGCCGGCCGGGCCTCAGCGGCGATCAGCTCCATGGCACGACGTCCAGCCAGGTCCACGCGGACGTCCTCCAAACGATGAGACTGACGCAAGTCGTCCATCAGCTTGGCCGGCTCGGTCCCTTCGCCCTCGGCCACCGGTCCCAGCGCCTCGAGTACCTCCTCATCGCTCGGGGCGATGTTCTCGGCGGCCACCACCGCCGCGATCACCGCCTCGCGCCGCAGGGCCTGCTCGGCCTCGGGCGCGGCTTCGCCCAGGATCTCCTCCTCGGTGTGTCCCGTGATCTGCAGGTAGCTCTCGCGCGTGATGCCCTGATGGGACAGGGAGTGCAGGGTTCGCTCCCATAGCTCCCGCGCTCGGGCGCCGGTCAACGCGGACGGGACGTCGATCTCGGCCTCGGACACGGCAGCGTCAAGCGCGGCCTCCTCGAACTCCTGCTGGACGCGCTGCTCGTCGCGCTCGCGCACATGCGTGCGCACGTCTTTGCGCAGCTCCTCCAGGTTGTCGAAGCCGACGTCGGCGGCGAAGTCATCGTCGAGCTCGGGGAGCCGCTTGTACTTGACCTCCTTGACGGTGACCGCGAACGTGGCCTCCCGCCCCGCGAGCTCGCTGGCGTTGTAGTCGTCAGGGAAGGTCAGCGCAACCTCGCGCTGCTCGTGGGCCTGAGCCCCCAGTAGGCCATCCTCGAGTCCGGGAAGAACACGCCCGGAGCCCAGCCCGACGAGCTGGTCGCGGCCCTCCCCCCCGTCGAACGGCACCCCCTCGATCGAGCCGACATAGTCGATCACCACGAAGTCTTCCTTCTGTGCGGCTCGCTCCACGGTCTCAAGCCGGGCCAGGCGCTCGCGCAGCGCCTCGACCTCGCGCCCCACCTCCTCCTCGGGCACGCGCGCCTCGCGGCGCGGGACCTTCAGCCCGCGGTAGGCGCCCAGCCGGGCGGTGGGACGAACTCCGATCTCGATCGAGAAGGTGAGCGCCTGGCCCTGAAGGGGGGCCCCTCCGAGGTCGACCTCGGGATCGCCGACGGGCGCAATGCCCGCGGCGTCGATGGCGTCCGCGTACCAGCGCCCCAGCGCCCCGCGGATCGTCTCGTCCAACACGGCCTCGCGGCCGATGCGCTGGATGACCATGGGGGCAGGGACCTTCCCCTTGCGAAACCCGGGAACCTTCATATCGCGCCCCAGCTCGCGAGCCTTCTGCTGCAGGCGCCGCTCTATCTCGTCGGGAGGAACCTCGGCATCGACACGCACGCGCGATTGCGGAAGCTCGGTTACCGATGTGCTCACGGCCGTGGCCACGGCGCCACGATACCGTGCCCACCCGTGTCCGCCGCCTCCGCTCACCGCCGACACCAGCCGCGCCCGACAGCGGGGAAGATCGACCTCGCGAGCGTGCGGCGCGCGGAGGCCTGGCTGTGGACCGGACCCCTCGGGCACCTGGTGGCCGGGAGCCTGGACTGGGGTCAGGGAATGGGCGGCTACGGACTCACGCTCGCCCGCCGGCGCCTGCGCCGGGTTCAGATGTTGCGCGGCCCGGGAGTCAGCGGACGGCCATGAGGGGTTGCGGCGACTCGCTCTGCGGCCACGTCTCGCACACCGGGCGCGGGTGCCCCACGCCAAACCCCTGTGCGTAACCCACGCCGAACGCGCGCAGGAGGTCGCAGGTGCGCTCGTCGCCCACGCACTCCGCCACCGTATCGGTGCTCAGCTCGCCCGCCACCTGCGCGATCGCCCGAACCATCGCCTGATCGCACGCGGACTCGCTCAGGGCGGCCACGAACTCGCCGTCGATCTTCACCGTGTCGAAGGGCAGGTGCTTGAGGTAGAGGAACCCGCCGAACCCGGCGCCGAAGTCGTCCAGGGCCAGGCGGCAGCCGAGGCCGCGCAGGCGCTCGGCGAAGCCGCGCGCCACCGCGACGTCGGCGATGGCCGAGGTCTCGGTTATCTCGAAGATCAGGCACGCCGGGTCGATGCCGGTGCGCTCCAGCTCGCACTCGACCACGCCCAGCAGCCCGGGATCGTTGACCGACGCGCCGGACAGGTTCACCTGCAGCTCCAGGTGCTCGCCATGGCGAGCACGATCGGCGATCAGCGCTGTGGCCGCGCGCACCACCCAACAGTCGATGGCCTGCACCAGGCCGAAGCGCTCGGCGGTGGGCAGGAACTCGCCCGGCGCCACGTGCTCGCCGGCAGGGCCGATCATGCGCAGCAGTATCTCGTACCGGGTCACGGCGCCGCTGGCCAGCTCGCGGATCGGTTGAGCGTAGAGAACGAAGCCGTCCTCAGCCAGCGCGCTGCGGATGCGCTGAGTCCAGAGCAACGCCTCGTGCCGATCCGAGGCGATCACCTCGCAGCCGTCGCGCACCGCGACGCACGCCCGTCCGGCCGCCTTGGCCGCGTCCAGGGCGCTGTCGGCGTCCGCCAGCAGCTGGTCGGGACAGCGGGGCGCCGTCGGGTCGATCAGAGCCACGCCGATGCTCGCCGTGGCCCCCGTCAGCGGGGGGCCACCCCTGGGGAGAGTAGTGGTACCGCGAATCGTCACCAACAGCGACTCGGCCAGCACGCGAGCGTCATCGAGGTCGACGCCCTGGAGCACCACCGCAAACTCGTCGCCGCCGACGCGGGCGAGCACGTCGGTGCGGCGCAGGCGCAGGCGCATGGCGCGCGCGAGCGCGCACAGCAGCTCGTCCCCGCGAGCGTGCCCGAGCCGCTCGTTGAAGTACTTGAAGTTGTCCAGGTCGATGAGCAGAAGCGCTGCACCGCGGCCCAGACGCGCGCTGAGCTCCACCGTGTCGGCCAGATCGCCCTCCAGGCGCCGGCGATCGGGCAGGCCGGTGAGCGCGTCGCGGTCGGTGAGCCGCGCCAACACCTCAGCCAGGCGACGGCGCCCGCTCCCCCCGCGTGGCCCGCCCGCCAGCCGTCGGCGACTGCGCCACTTCGCCTGCCGCTCTCCGTCAATCGATGAAATAGCCCGCATATCCCTCCCGTGAATCCTTCTTTGACCCCGAATCCGGTGCACCTTCCTGCCCCGCGGCGCGGACGCGGACGCCCGGACAGGCAGGTTGCAGCTTTGACGAGCCAAACCTCGGCAAGAACGTAGGGTTTGCCACGAGGGGGGCTCGGGCAATGGGTAGGGCGGGGTCAGCGGCCCCCCTCTCTCGTGTCGATTGTCCTCTACCTGATCAGTCTCGCTCTTGTGGGCGTCGTGGTCGGCGGCCTTGCCCGTCTGGCCCTCCCCGGCCGCGACCCGATGTCGATCGGGCAGACCATGCTGGTCGGCATCGCCGGCTCATTCGTGGCCGGGCTGATCGTGTGGGCCGTGCACGGGCACGGGGGGGCGGGGATCACCCTGTCCGTGCTGTGCTCCTCGGGGATCGTCTACCTGGTGCGACGCTCGCGCGGGGGCGGCCTGCGCAGCCCCGGAGCCACGGGACGCCGACGTCCCTGAGAACCTCGGCCGCGGCAGCGGCCGGCGCAGGCGGTTGCCAGCGCTGAAGAGCTGAATGGACTAGGCGGTTGCCACGGCCGGAGAGCCAAGCGCGGTCGGCCCGTCCACCGCACTGAGAGGCTTGGCGATGGACTCCAGACTGCGGCCCTCCGCCTTGACTCCCCAGAAGATCTCGACCACCCCGCCGAAGATCATCGCCACGGCACCGATGGCAAACCCGATGAAGACCTGGTTATAGCTCGAGGTCGCCACCAGCTTGGCGAAGACCAGCGGCCCGACTGCTCCGCCGATTGCCGTTCCCACCGCGAAGAACAACGCGATGGCCAGCGCCCTGGTTTCCAGCGGGAAGATCTCCGAGACGGTCAGATAGGCAGCGCTCACGCCCGCGGACGCGAAGAAGAAGAGCACCGACCAGCAGATGGTCAGAGACGTGGCGTTCAGGTCGTGAGCGCGGAAGAGCAGCCCGGTGATCAGCAGGAGCACGCCGGACAGGATGTACGTCCCGGCGATCATGGGCTTGCGCCCCACGGAGTCGAACAGGTGACCGAGCAACAGCGGGCCGAGGAAGTTGCCGGCTGCGAAGGCGACCAGGTAGTAGGGCCCGTCGCTGGTCGACACCCCGAAGAAGGTTGCCAGCAGCGTCGTGTAGCTGAACAGGATCGAGTTGTAGAGAAACGCCTGCCCGATGAACAGCGACAGCCCCAGCACCGTGCGCTTGGGATAGGTGGTCACGATGGATCGTGCGATCTCCACCAACCCGATCGAGTGCCTCTGGCGGATGGTGATCGCTTCCCCGGGCTCGGGCAGCTCACTGAGACCGTACTCCTCCATGACCTGGCGCTCGATGCCGGACACGATCTCCTCCGCCTCGCGTTCGCGCCCGTGGATGAACAGCCAGCGGGGACTCTCGGGCACGTTTCGTCGCACCAGCAGCACCGACAGGCCGATAACCACGCCGAGCCCGAAGGCCAGGCGCCAGCCCAGATTGACGGGGAAGATGCTCGTGTCCAGCGCGACCACCGACAGCAGCGCGCCGGCCGCTCCCCCGATCCAGTAGGAGCCGTTGATGACGATGTCCCATCGCCCCCGCACGCGTGAGGGGATCAACTCGTCGATGGCCGAGTTGATCGCGCTGTACTCACCGCCGATCGCCATCCCGGTGACAAAGCGCACCAGGTAGAACCACCAGGCGGCGAAGGTGAACGCGGTCAGCAGCGTCCCCAGAAGGTAGATGGCCAGCGTGAGCATGAACAGGCGCTTGCGCCCCAGGTGGTCGGTGAGCCGCCCGAAGAAGAGCGCGCCCACGCAGGCGCCGACTATGTAGACCGTGGCGGCCAGGCCGGACACGTTGGAAGCGGAGATCGCCACCCCGCTGCCCTTCTCCGAGATGCGCCCGGAGATCGACCCCACGATGATGACCTCCAGGCCGTCCAGGATCCAGGCGGTCCCCAGGCCGATGATGACGATCCAGTGAAAGCGCGACCACGGCAGCCGGTCCAAGCGCGCCGGGATCTGGGTGCTGACGGTACCCGTCTGCGCGCTGGTGCTCATGGCCTCTCCTCCTCGGTCGGGGGCGCCCGGAAGGCACCGCCGGCGGGCAGGCTAATGCCCGCGCGCGCCTCCGTCAAACCACCTGAGTCCGGCGGCCAGCGCACGACGAAGCGAGGGGACCCACGGGCAGCATGGGAGGGGCTCCACCGGTCCATCAACGGGCCCCCGGGGCGCGGCGCAGACCGCCCAGGGCGGTCTGCGCAAGCAGCACGGCTAGGCGACCGCGGCGCCCGCGGTGGAGGGCTCGGCCTTGCCGAGCACGCCCTCCGCCTCGACGAGCGTAACCGGCAACCCGAGGCCCCGAGCCTTGCTCGGAAGGTCCAGGCGCAGCCAGCGTGAGACGCGGCGCGGCAGCGTGGAGACGATGATCTCGTCAAACGACCGTTGGTAGAGGGCGTCGTGAAGGGCGGCCATCGGGTCCGCGTCGCCCACCTCTCCGGTCACCTCGGTCCCAGCGGCAGCGCTCAGGTGGGGCAGAGCGGCTTGCAGGCGTTCGTGGGCTTCGGCTCGGCCTGAGACCTCAGGGTCGACCAGCCTATGCAGCCCACGAGGGATCGCCGGCAACACCAGATGGAAACGAACGTCGCCGAGGTCCGCTCGGCGGGACACGGCGTCGAGGAGCGTTTGGGTTGCGGCGGTGCGATTGGCGATGAGCAGGATGCTCGGGGGACCCACAGTAGTTTGTGTCATTCGCCACAAATACCACCTTGCGGGGGCGCCCGCCACAAAACAATCCAGTGCACCGATAGACCAGACCCACATGGTCGCGGCGCAGAGCCCGGCTGCGTGCGAGAGGCCCACTCAAATCAGACCTCCCAAGAGGGTGAGCGAGGGGACTCGAACCCCCGACCGCCGGAACCACAATCCGGAGCTCTACCAGCTGAGCTACGCCCACCAGGCCGCGCCCGAGTCTAGCGGCGCGCCTTCTTACGGTCGGTGGCGTGAGGGAGGGGTCGCGGTGATTGCCGGGGGGCCTCACAGAGTGGTGCCGATCGATGCCAGGATGCACCGGCTGCAGGTTTGCGCCCGACAAGTTGTGCGATGCCGGGGGGCGCAGGGCCCATCGGTCCGCGGGGCGAAGTCATGGGGTGCATGACGGCAACCCTGCGATACCTGTTGACCGGGTGCCTCACGGCCGTCGTGGTGGCGGCACCCGCAGCGCCGCAGTCGGCGGGACGGCGGCGGGCCGGGCGGCCAGCTCTCCCACGGCGGCCCGCTCTGACGCCGGGGGGGCGTCCACGCCCGCCCGACCCCCCGCGCGGCACCGACCGAGCTCACGCTTGAAAGCCCGCCGGCGATTGGGCCAGCGCGTGCTTCACACGGGCTCGCGCGGAGAGGACGTGCGCGAGCTGCAGCGCGACCTGGCGGTCCTTCGCTATCGCGTGGTCGTCACGGGCCGCTTTGACCATGCATGTCTGCCTCGCCTGTGCGGGCGATCAGCTGGACGGTGCTCTCCCCCGTGACCGTCCAGCTCTGGCGAGCGCGTAGCACAGACTCCCGCTGCTCGTCGGGCACAAGCTCACGTTCTCCGCCGTGCGCCCGGCGATACAGGTCGACGTACCCGGCGCCCAGCAGCTGTGCCGCCACGTGCTCGGCGGCGGCCAGAGTGCGGCTGGCCGGCCACCCCTCGGACTGGCCCTCGGTCAGGCTCCACAGGGACGCCAGGCTCACGGGTCCTCGCCCGGCGAGCTCGAGCATCTCGGCGACGAGCGAGGACAGCTCCGCAGAGGTCTCCCCGGGTGCCGCGCGGTCTCCAGACCACCCAGCACACGCTCGGTGACGTTCTCGCCGCTGCTCAGCGCCGCCGCCCACCCCCGTCCGAGTGACAACCGGGACGCGTCCAGGGAGGGGCCCTCCAGCACGATGAGCTTGGTCTCGCTGGGGACCCAACGCCGGTCTCCCAGCTCGACCACCCCTCCGCGTGCCCACGGGTGAAGCAGCGTCTCGTGCAGGCGCTCCTTGGTCAGGTTGAACGCCTGAGCGCTGTGGGGAAAGCGGCGCAGCTGGACGTGGAACATGCGTGCTGTCAGGGTCTCACGCCCGGCCCGGACGCGTCGCGCGAAGCGCTTGCCGACCGGTCCGGGCCGCCGGCCCCAGCACCACCCCTGTCAGGTGAGCGGCGGCCTAGGGTAGCTTCCGCCGCCAGGTCAGCAGGGCGTAGTAGGCCGGGCGTGGGCGACCCCTGTTGGTGACCAGCCCAGTGTCCCAACCGACCTTGCGCGAGCCGTAGCGCTCCCCGCGCCACTGGTAGTAGTAGACGCGCTGGACCCGCGTGGGGAAGGTGAGCGCGGCGCGGATGACCTCGGGAACGGCCCGCGCCTGACGCTTCAGATCCCAAGGGAACTGGACACTGAACTTGGCGAACGCCGCCACCTCTGTCAGCCACACGCCACCGCGGGGGTGGCGCCGCAGGAACGAGGCCAGGCTCACCTCACGCATCTTGTTGGTGTCCGAGTAGTCGTTGATCCCCCAGACGCTGGGCTGACCACCGTAGGCGCGCGCCCAGGCAGCAATCCACCCGTCCTCGGCGGCGGAGCCGCCCTGCAGAACGATCCCCAGCGGGAGCAACTGACAGCGAGGGCAGATGTGCCTCATGACCTTGGCGTAGGCAGCCGCGCGCTCGGGGTGGTGGAAGGTGATCGGCTGGGTGTAGTGGTTGGCCTCGTTCCACGTCTCCCAGGTGGCCACCTTCGGCCAGCGTCGCAGCGCTGCCTTGAAGGCAAGCCCGAACTGACGCACGTTGGGGGCGCGCCGCAGCCCGTAGCCGCCGAAGCTGAGCAGCGGGCGCACCCGAGCAGCGACGGCCGCCGCGTACCAGCGATCCAGCCGCTGGCGACGGTAGCCGTTGTGCAGGGCGACGTCCCAGTTGGCCACGTAGCGGGTGGCCTGTACGTGCAGCGCCCTGAACAGCGGGTTGGCGTACATGGAGTTCGTGTTCTGGTCGCCCAGACCGAAGATCTTGTGAGCAGCCCCAGCGCGCGGCTTGGCGGGCGAGGCCGAGCGCTTGGCGCCCAGCGCGCCGGCGGGCACGAGCGCGAGCAGGGCCAGCAGAACGCCGAGGAGTAGGCGTAAACGGAATCTTGGTCTGATCATGAGCGCTTCAACGCCTCTACGTGCTCGAAGTGGCGGCGGATGCGGCCACGGAAAAATAAACACGGCTCGGCCGGTGCCCTGAGCGACCCGTCAGGGCCACGGTTTCAGCCGGCGGCAGAAGGATCCGCGGTCACACCGGCGAGCGCTCCACGACGCGGCTCGGCCGGGTCGGCGGTCTCGATGATCACCCGACACGGGCGCTTGCTCAGCAGGTAGGCGGCGGTGGGCCCGATCCGCTGCTCCCCCACGGGCGCGTGGCGCGCGGACCAGTAGATCACGTCGGCCCCCAGGCGCTCGGCCTCGTCCACCAGCGCGGCTCCCGGGTTGCGAGTGCGGATCAACCCGGTATGCACCTTGATCTGTGTGCGGCGCGCCACGATCCGTGCGCTCTCGAGCACCGAGCGACCCTGCGCCTCCTCGTCCTCCAGACCGGCCTCCAGGGAGAGCTGCCGCGGGACGGGAAGCACGAACACGGCGTACACGACACCGCCCTCCCCGATCAGCTTGGCGGCGCTGCGCAGCGCCGTGGCGCTCACGTCCTCGCCGAAGATCGGCACCAGGGCCGTCCGGTAGCCGAGCTCCTCGAAGTCCGGCGGACGTTGGGCGCGCTCGATGCGGTAGTGCCCGGCCACGGTCAGACCCGAACGCCGGCGATAGAGGAAGTAGCCGCCCATCCCGACGACCATCCAGGGGATGCCGACCACGCGCGCCTCGGGCTTGAGCACCACCACCGACAGCCAGGCCGCGAAGGTGCCGATGGCCCCCAGGACGGCGGTCATCGGGATCTGAGAGCCACGGATGCGCACGTTCCAGGGCATCCGGTAGGGGCGCGCTCGATCGGGGTCCTTGACGCGCAGGGCGATGACCGACACGTGCGCCGTGGTGAAGGAGAGCATGGCCCCGAACGAGTACAGGTTGCCCAGCACGTTGGTGTCGCCGTAGAGGATCAGCCCACCCGCCAGCACGGAGAAGAACACGAGCGTGAACCACGGCGTGCGAAAGCGCGAATGCAGTCGCGAGAAGATGCCGGGCAGCTGGCGGTGCTCGGCCAACGACCAGGACAGGCGCGAGATCCCGATCAGGCCGGCGTTCGTGGCGATGAACAGGATCGTCGCCGCCAACAGCCCCACGTAGTACTGACCCAGCCGCAGGACCGTGCCGTGTAGGCCGAGCCGCGAGACGATGCCCAGCACGGGGTCGTTCTGAAAGGTGTCTCCGAGCAGGGTGTGAAACTGGTGGGGGTGGCCGCCCACCGCCACGACGGGCAGCGCCGACAGGGCCACCACGGAGATGCCCGCGTAGACCCCGAGCACGGCAAGCAGGACCAGGTTCACCGCCTTGGGGACGTCACGGCCCGGATCCTTGGCCTCCTCGGCCATGTTGGAGACCGTCTCGATGCCCGTGTAGGCGAGCATGGCCAGCGAGAGCGCGAAGATCACCTCGCTCCAGCTGGGCACGGTGCCCAGGTGCACCTGGTTGACCAGCAGCGAGGGGTTGAGGACGAGCACGGCGCCGAGCCCCACGAGCAGCACCTGCGTGGCGAGGTCGAGAATGGCCAGGATGAAGTTCAATCGGGCGGACTCGCCCAGGCCCCGGATGTTCAGCCCGGCCAGGACCACCACCGTGATCAGGCCGCCGATGATGTCGCCGGGGTTGTGGGTGAGGCCGTGCAATCCGGGGAACGCGCTGAGGTAGTGCGGGACGAAGAAGGCCGAGATCGCGATGGTCAGGATGTAGTCGAGCGTCAAGGCCCAGCCGGCGAAGAACGAGACGACCTCGTTGAAGGCGTGCCGCGCGAACGACGAGGATCCGCCCGCCTCGGGAAACATGGCGGCGCCTTCGGCGTAGGTCTTCGCGGTCAGCGCAAACAGGCCGCCCGCGAACAGGAACACCAGCGGCGTGAGCCCCAGCGCGTGCGCCGCGACCAGGCCCAGCGCGTAGTAGATCGACGATCCCACGTTGCCGTAGGCCGTGGCGAACAGGCCGGGCACCCCGACCGACCGACGCAGCCCATGCTCGCTCAGGCGTGCCACTGACTGCTCCTAGATCGAGGCGGGCGCGCCCAAGGGCCGAGGCGATCGTCGCGGCGCAGCGACGTGGTTCTGTGGGTCGCGGTGAGGCGCAACCCCGGCAGAGTAGCCCTCGCCGCGGGCCGGGCCGGCCCTATCGGGCGAGCACTCTTCAGCGATGCGGCTAATGCTCGGCTGCGCTGTGGCCCTGCAGCCAGCGCTGCACATCGCCGCCGTGGCGATACACCGAGAGCGCGCCGAGCGCTCGAGCGTGCTCGGCTGGGGAGGCATCAGGCCCCGGTCCCGGCGGGCTCGAGCGCCAACCATAGACGCTGTGCCACAGGGCCCGGTCGAAGAGCTCCTGGGGCACGAGATCGACATGAGAATAAGGAAGCACCCGGGCCACGCCATGCGCGGGTGAGCCGGTGCGTTCGCTGCGCGACTGGGTGGGCGTGCGCACCGCGTAGGGGGTCAGATCGGGGCGGCCGGTGAACGCGTCGTACATCGGCGTGGCCAGCGAGTCCAGCAGCGAGAGCGGTTGCAGCCCGAGGATCGTCTCGACCGAGCGCAGCACGGACTCCTGGTCATAGCGCGTGGAAACCACGGCACCGTGGCGTGCCCACGGCGAGATCACGAAGGCCGGCATTCGATGTGCGTCGATGTGATCGGCGCCGTCCTGGGAGTCGTCCTCCTCGACGAAGATCGCCGATTGTCCCCAGATCGAGGAGTGGCTGATCATGTCGACGATCTGCCCGAGCGCCAGGTCGTTGTCGGCCACCAGCGCCTTGGGCGTCGGGTAGCCGGGCGACA
>JAABUQ010008579.1_pt1 | contig 14258 bp, 10 predicted proteins | sample 5560001 | NCBI WGS metagenome assembly JAABUQ01 (sample SAMN10711888, study PRJNA513371) | rock metagenome | isolation source: Antarctica rocks | place: Antarctica: Victoria Land, Finger Mt nord | collected 2015-12-18
TCCGCAGCGATCGGGCGGCGGCGCGTCGAACGCAAGCGGTATCGAGAGCAGTATCTCACCAAGAAAAAACCAGGAGCCACTCTCTTGATTGATAAGGCAGGTATTGCGCCCGATCCAGCCGAGCCCAGCGAGCCGCGCATACGAGCGTTCGAGAAGCGGAGCCGTATCGATACAAATGCGCGACTCGAACGGCTCGCCATGACGTTCGCGAATCAGATCGACAAGCTCCTCGAGTTTGCGCCGCATCACGTCGTGATAATCAACGCCCCAGGCATAGCGCGAGATCCAGCCGCGTTCGGAGTCGAGCATCTCCGTCGATTTTGGTAGCCCGGTGTTGTACAGTTTGCCGACGCACACGATAGTTTGCGCTCCGGGGAGCAAGTTCTGCGGATCAGCTCGCAGATCGCCTCTTTGATCGGTGAGGTAAGTCATCTCGCCCGCTCTTTCCTGCGCGCGCCACGCTTCAAAGCGCGCGAAATCTTCGGATGGAATAGCGGACGCGACACCAGCCAGCTCAAAACCGCAGCCGGCAGCAAGCTCCTTAATCGCATCCGCGCTGATTGCCAACTGGAGTCTCTGCTAACCTCTCCTTTTATTTTGACTTCTCCCCTCATCGAACTTCAAAACGTATTTGTGCAGCGAGGCGATTTTCTCGCTTTGAAAGGTTTGAGCCTGCGGATCGACAGCGGCGAGCACGTGGCGATCCTCGGCCCGAACGGTTGCGGAAAATCCACTCTGATCAAAACCGTTACGCGGGAGTGTTACCCGCTCGTTCGTCCCGAAACATCTCTGCGCATCCTCGGACAGCAGAACTGGAACATCTTCGAGCTGCGCTCCTATTTGGGAGTGGTGAGCAACGACCTGATGGCGCAGTGCACGCGAGATATCACAGGGCGCGAGCTGGTGCTCTCCGGTTTTTTTGGCTCAATTGGAATCTGGCCGAACCACCACGTCACCCCGGAGATGGAAGCGGCTGCCCGGCACGCCATGGAACGGCTGGAGGCGCAGCATCTGGCGGATCGCTGGCTTGACGAATTGTCGTCCGGCGAAGCGCGGCGCCTGCTGATTGCCCGGGCGCTCGTTCACCATCCCTCGACTTTGCTGCTCGATGAACCGACGACGAGCCTCGATTTACCCACACTGCGAGAAATACGCGGACAACTCCGGTCGCTTGCCCAGAACGGGGTCGGCTTGCTGCTGATTACCCATCATTTAGACGACATTATCCCGGAGATCGAGCGGGTGGTTCTGCTGCGGGACGGGGTGGTTCACCTGGATGGGCCGAAGCACGAAATGCTTACTTCCGGAGGATTGTCGGAAGTGTTTCGAGTACCGTTGCGGGTATTTGAGCGCGACGGTTTTTACCATGCCTGGTAAAACGTGAAGTATCTAAGCCGCTGAAACGCAAGCAGTTGCACTTTCCGGGTTGAGCTATTCGACGGGCCATATCCGCCATACAACCTCGATTCCGCGCTGTTCGCTTTCAACCATTATCGAAGCAGTTTAGCGTCCCTTATACTTGCCCTAGTCAGGGTGGATACCCCGCTCGGGCTTATGGGAGACTATCGAAATCTTACGGTTCACCTGATTATGCATAAACCAGTTAAGTATGTCGAAAAGGTCGTGACGGTCGGCGCCAACGGTGCGTGGAAAATCTTCGACCGGCTCAATCAGATCAATCAGAACGAATCCTTCACTCCGAAGTGGTCTGATAAGCCGCTCTTGAAGAGCCATCAGAAAATGAAGCCGCCACTTGGCTGGCCGCGCGAGACCGATTCGCTGTGCCCCAAGTGCATCCCCGAGATCCGTCAAAAAATCGTGAACGGCGAGATCGACTACAAGATCCTGATCAATCAGCCTGTCGGCGAAATCAAGGCGAAGATCATCGAGCGCGACGGCAAGATCCTGATGGTCAAAGAGTGCCCAGAGCATGGGCAGTTCGAAGACCTGATGTCGATTGACCCGGCGTTCAGCAAGCACCTGGAAGATGTGTTTCCAGGCCGCGATATCCGCGCTCACAACGACGAGAAGCTTCACGACCACGGTACGAGCACGATCACGCACGGGCGCGGTTCGGTTCTGACGATCGATCTGACCAACCGCTGCAACATGATGTGCGATCCATGCTTCATGGATGCCAACCAGGTCGGCTTCGTGCATGAACTGAGCTGGGAAGATATCCAGACGTTGCTTGACAACGCTATCTCGATCAAGCCGCGCCGCCAGATGTCGGTGCAGTTTTCGGGCGGCGAACCGACGCTTTCGCCTTACTTCCTCGACGCGGTACGCTATGCCCGCAAGGTCGGTTACAACAGCGTGCAGGCAGCGACCAACGGCATCGAATTCGCCAAGCGTCCGGAATTTTGTAAAGAAGCGGCCGAAGCCGGTCTGCGTTACGCCTATTTGCAGTTCGACGGGATTGGCAATGCAGCCAACTCGCATCGCGCCGTGGGCAACCTGTTCGATGTGAAATTGCGCGCGATCGAGAATCTTTGGACGAATGGCGTCGATATTGTTCCGGTAATCACGATCATCAATGGCGTGAATAACGAGCAGGTTGGACGCGTCGTGCAATTTGCGCTCGACAACCCGAAGAAAATTCCGTTCCTTTCGTTCCAGCCGGTTTCGTTTACGGGCCGCGATGAGGCCGTGACGGAAGAGCGGCGTACGGCTCAGCGCTACACGCTTTCGCACTTGGCGCACGACGTGAAGACGCAGGTCGGCATCGGCGAACCGGTACGTGACTGGTTCCCGATTAGCTTCATGAGCACGTTCTCCGATTTCGCGGATCTGGTCCACGGGCCGAATGCGGATTGGGGACAGTTAAGCTGCGGCTGCCATCCGAACTGCGGTATCGGCATGGCTGTGATGTGCGATAAGGAAACGAAGGAATCAGTCCCGGTTACGGCGTTCCTGCATGCTGATCAGCTGGCGAAAGACATCGCGCGCATCAACGATGGTGCTCGCGGGCGGTCTCTCTCGGTGCTCGGCGTGACTCTCGCGCTGCTGCGCAACTATGATCCGTTCCAGTCGCCGACTCACTTCAAGCTGAGTGACTTGGTCGCGAAATTCGACAAGTGTTTCGGCATGTCGAAAAAGGATCACGCCAAGGTGTACGGCAAAGTGACGGGCGACCGCACGAAGCAGGACATCGACAAGCGGCGCTCCGATCGCTGGAACTTCCTGTTCATTGCCGGTATGTGGTTCCAGGATCTGTTTAATTACGATTTCCGCCGCACCGAGCAGTGCATCATTCCGTACGCCACGCAGGAAGGCGAAATCTCCTTCTGCGCGTACAACACAGGCGTCGGCTGGCGCAACATCATCGAAAAGATGCACATGACCGCCACGCTGACCAAGTGGTACGACGAGAAGGGCCGGCACGAAATCTTCGCCGGTAACAAGCAGGTGCCGCTGGCGAGCAAGGATCATAACCTGGTGCTCGTCGAAGAACACGTGAAGGCCGAGCGGCAGCACGATCTGGACGACAAGGGCATTGCCAAAACTGCCCGTGAAGAAAAGACGCGCGCTCGCGATGAAGCACTGAAGCAAAAAATCGAAAACGACAAAATGGCGCGGCTGTATCGCGAACATGTTCTCGGCGAAAAGAAGGTCGAAGGGTTTGTGCCGCTGGATGGGTTGCTCGGTAACGTAACCAAGCCGGCTCAGCCTGCCAAGACCGAGAAGCAGGAAGAAGTCGGAGCAATGGGCGACTAAGTCGCTTCGACAACGTAATACCGAAGCCGCTGAGCCGCAAGGTTCAGCGGCTTTTGCTTTTGAAGCTCACACTTATACTGGGTACTTGGCGCCGTGGTTGTACTCGCCTTTTAAAGAATGCAAATTTCTGAAGAGGTCCTGGAGGCCCATCCGCGCTCTGCAACAAAACTTATAGATGTGCTGCCCGGCGCGATCATCACCGCGGCGATCACGCTGCTTTTCTTTTCGTTGTACTGGAACAGGTTTGCCGGGCTGCGATCGGGAAACGGTTCCTTTCAAGGTGGGATGGCACTCTTGCGCGGGATCCTCCCCTACCGTGACTATTTCACGGCAGGTCCCCCACTCGATCAAGTGATCTCGGCGGCACTCCTTGGTGTATTTGGCCACAAGCTGATCGTGATCCGGGCGTGGGGTGTGTTTGAACACGTGGCGCTTGCCACGCTGCTCTACTTCTGGTTACTGCGGCTGTTCGAGGCGAAATATGCAGCGTTAGCTTCGATCGTAGCGATCATTGCTTCGGCCGGCGATCCTTCGAATGCCATCGCTTCTTACGGATTTGAAGCCATCAGCTTCTTTGTGTTGAGCGGATGGTCGGTGACTTTGGCCGGAAGGCGGGGGCGATCGCAAAGTAATTTGATCGTGTGGGCGGCTGCGTCCGGTCTGTTCGCGGCGCTCTCGTTCGGGGCCAAACAAACGCTAGGCTTGGGCGCCACGGCCGGCATTCCGCTCTTAGCCTTTCTCTATGTCTCGCGTATGGGGGGCTGGCGGCGCGCTGCGATTTTCCTGGCGGGCTTCGCGGCCGGTTGGGCGCTGGGCGCAGGAGCGATCCTGCTGTGGCTGGCAGATGTCGGCGTGGTGAACGAGTTTCTGCAAGACGCTTTCAAAAAAGGACCGTCAGCGAAAGCGTCTCATCCGAGCGATTTTGTAATACGAGCCGCTCATGCGGCATGCGCGCTGAAGTGGGGGTTTGCCGCTGCTTGCGCCGGTCTCGCCGTTAGCTGGCCAGCTCTGCGCCGGGCGGGGCGATCGACACCGAGCGCTGACCGTTCACCTTCTGCTGTGTGGATTGCCGTCGTGGGCGCATTAGCTATTGCGTTGGGCGCAGTTGTCTCCTATGTGGGGAAGTGGTCGCTTCACGGATTCGCGAGTTTCTCGATCTACGTCAGCTTCTTGGGTTCCGCTCTGCTGCTTGCTTATTACGCGATGCGGTTCCTGCGCGGCGAACTTTCGGAACGCGAATCGCAGATCGCTCTGCTCGCCGGCATTTCGTTCGGAATCACCTTGATGGTGGGGCTATCGTGGCCGGCGTTATACGACATGGTGTTTCCCGGATTGGCGTTGATCCTGGCTGCCTCGCTGCAAGGCTCGACCAGAGTGTTGCGGAACGGGATCTACGTCGTGTGCGCTTTGATTATCTTTGCGCTTACTTGTGAGCGGCTCAATCTCCCGCAGGGTTTTCACGAATGGGTAGATCAGCCGGTGCGACTCGCCAACATGCGTTCCTCGCTGCCTGAGCTCGAAGGGATGCGTCTCCCTGCGGCGACGGTACGTTTTCTCGATGAAACGGTGCACACCGTCCAGCAGCAATCGACGACGTCCGACACCATTTTTGTCTACCCGGAGTTTGGCATTCTGTACACCTTGGCGCAGAGAAGGTATCCGACAGCGACGGATTCCCATAACATCGACGTGGTCAACGATGAGTTTGCCCGGGGCGAAGCACAACGGCTGTTGACAGCAAGACCGGCCGTGGTGGTGTACTATCCTGTTCCGTCGTGGTCTTTGCGCGCGGACGAAAGGCTCTGGCGAAATGGAAAGGAGAGCGGACAGCGCGATCTGATTGCCGCTGTCGAGCAGCTGACAAAAGAGTATCGAGTGGCGGCCACTTACAAACTCCCACCGAATGAATCGCCTGTGACGGTCTATGTCCGCCGGTAACAACAGCGGCGGGCGCGGCAGATGAGGCTCAATTGGGGCACTGCTCCCATTGGACCGTTCGAGATTTTCGAGATCTGCCTGGTGCTGATCGCTGTCGCTGTAGCGTTTTTGCGGCCGGGCTTGGGCGGTGGGTGGTTTCGAAAGGTCGAAGCGGCAATCGCGCGGATCAGCCGGCGCCACTTACGCTGTGCGCTACTTCTGTTTCTTTTCCCGATTGTCTTGCGCTTGATTCTCCTGCCGGTTTATGGACCTCCAGCGCCTATTATCTCCGACGAATACGCGTATCTGCTGCAAGCCGACACATTCGCCTCCGGCAGGCTGACTAATCCGCCGCCAGCGCTTCCGGAACATTTCACTTCGGTGTACGTTTTGGCGCAGCCCACTTACAATGCCGAATACCAGCCTGGGCAAGGGCTGGTGCTGGCCGCAGGTCAGGTCGCGACGGGCCTACCGTGGTCGGGCGTGTTGCTCAGTATGGGCGTGTTGTGCGCGGCCGTCTACTGGGCTTTGCTCGCGTGGCTGCCTGAGACCTGGGCGTTTGCCGCAACCTTTCTCATCGTGGATGTGCAACTGGGCGTGCTCAGTTATTGGGTGAACAGCTATTGGGGCGGCTGTGTTCCGGCAATTGGGGGGGCCCTTGTTCTAGGCGCGCTGCCGCGAATTTTGACCGGCAATCCGGCGCTGTACTCGTTCGTGACCGCCTCGGGCTTAATTCTCCTGATCAACAGCAGACCGCTCGAGGGCTTATTTCTGATACTGGTTGTCTCGGGGGCGCTGCTCTACTGGACTTTCCTTTCGAAAGAAATTAGCTCCGGTATTTTCGTGCGGCGCGTGGTGCCGTCCTTCGCTGTCAGTGCTCTGGCGGCTATGGCCTTTGCAGGCTACTACAACTACCGTGTGACCGGGAAAGCGACGGAATTCCCGTACTTGCTTTACCGGGCGCACTACGGATTGCCGCAGGGTTTCTTTTGGCAGAAGCCGGTGACTGTGAACACCACCAGCATGCCAGCCGATATCCGATCGGAATATGAAGATCAGATGCGGCAGCACGAACGGCGCAAGTCGGTGAAAGCGCTACTTGGCGCGACGGGCGGCAAGCTTCGCAGGTTTTGGGAGTTCTATATCGGGATTCCATTGACGCTGACTCTTTTGTTTCTGCCATTCATTGCAAGGACGGTTAACTTCGGTCTGGCGATCTGGACATTGCTACTCGTGCTCGGAGTAGACAACCTGCTGTTCTTTGCGTATTTCCCGCACTACTCAGCAGCCGTTGCTGTGCTGATTGTATTTGTGCTGGCTCAGTGCATAAGGCGCATGCGCCAAGCCGGTGAAGCGGGATTGTTTCTCTCCCGGGCATTGCCGCTTGTATGTTGTTTAGTCCTGCTAGTAACAGTGTGCGGACGCCTCTTCGAAAATATTCTACCGCCGGGAGCCACAGGCTTAAGAAGACTTTGGCAATCAGAGTTCGAGCACGATATCGCGAGAGAGAAATTTGCTCCGGCACTCGGGCGCGAGCCGGGTTTGCAGCTCGTGTTAGTACGTTATAAGCCCTACAATGGGCTCAAGAAGTTTGAATGGATTTTTAACCGCGCCGACATCGACCGCGCGAAAGTTGTTTGGGCGAGAGAGGTGGATGATCCGCAGTCGAATCAGCGCCTGATCGAACATCTCGCGGGCCGTAAACTGTGGCTGGCGGAACCGGATGCAGTACCTCCTCGTGTAACGGCATTGCCGGGCAATCGTCTTCACTCTTTGCAGTAACAAGAATGAGCCTTTTTCATCGAGTCTGGCAGCGGCTCCTAAATCTCACGCCTTTTCAGCTCGCCTCTTTGATCTTCCTAATAGGGCTGGTGATCAGGCTTGTTCTTCTGTTCGTCAGCCACGGTTACAGGGCACCTGACCCGACCGAACTGGAACGTACGGCTATTTCACTCGCGACCACGGGAGTGTATGGCAATCCTTACCTCCGGCCGACCGGTCCTACAGCTCACGTCGCGCCCGGTTACACATTGATACTCGCTTTGATCTTCAGGATCTTCGGAACGGGGCTTCGCGGAGGAATCGTGCAGGGTGTCGTGGCGTGCGTGACTTCGTCGCTGCTCTGGGCGCTGCTCCCGAGCGCCTCACGCTGGATCTTTGGCACGAACAGACCGGGCATTCTGGCCGGATTGACGGGCGCAATCGTGGTCGCGCGGCCGCTGGTCGAGATCAAAGGCGATTGGGAAGCGCCGTACACCGCGATCGCGCTCGTTCTACTTACCATGGCGACGGTTCGGCTCTGGAGGCGGCAAGACTTAAATGGTAAGTTATCCGCGGGTCATGGCTTGCTTTGGGGCGTCTCGCTGCTCTTTGTACCGGCGCTGCTCGCTCTTTTTGCCGCCTTTGTTATAGCGGGCGTTTTTTTCTTCAGCCGGGAAAGGGTGAAACGCTATCTCGCATTCGTAGTGATTGAAGCGTCCATCGTGGCGCTGTGCCTGGCTCCCTGGGTGGTCCGCAATTACTATGCGCTCGGTTCGCCGGTTGTGACGCGAACTAACCTCGGATTGGAACTTCGCCTCTCAAACAATGATGCTGCCTCGCCCGACCAGCGAGTGAATTTACTCAATAATCTATTCCAGCGATACCACCCTCTGCAGAACAAGAACGAAGCTTTCAAGGTGCGGGCCATGGGTGAAGTGGCCTATAACAAACAAGCACGGGCCGAAGCGATGCAATGGATACGCACGCATCCGGTCCGCTTTGTGCAGCTTTGTATAGGACGCGCGCGCTGTTACTGGTTTTATAACGACCCGACATCTACGCTTAAGACGGTCTTCCTGGCGGTTGTTAATGTATTGGGATTTGCCGGATTCTACTTCGTTGTCAGACGAAATCCAGCGGCAGCTACGGCGATCGGTTTGATTCTACTGATTTATCCGCTTCCTAACTACTTAGTGCATGTGGGACTGCGCCAGGAATTCCCACTGCAGCCACTTATGATGATGCTAGCCGCCGTCTGCGTGTTCCGCCCTAATAAGCAACTCGCAGACTTTGCGGCAATACCCCGCCCCGGTCAGGAAGTGACGGTAGCAGGCTCGGGCTTTTCGTCCGTAACAGGGTGATCTTTCTTTTCGTGATATTCCTGTTCCGTGTTGAGAGCCCAAAGATTATCGCGGCTCCGTACATTCGTGATGATGTTATCGACCGCCGTCATCGCGGTGAGCATCGAGTGATCCTGATTGTTGTATTTGTGCATGCCGTTGCGGCCGACCAGGAACAGGTTCTCTAACCCGTTCGCCCACGAGATCACTTCTGGGAACCGGTCATACGAACCGAAGTAAGCCGGGTAAGTCTTTGGCACTCGAATCACGGTTGCGTCAAACACATTCTCGGCATCGAGAATGTTCATCGAAGCAAGTTCGGTTTTAGCAAGCTCGATCATCTCGCTGTCGGTACGCGTCCAGAGCGAGTCGCCTTCATTGCAGAAGTACTCGAGACCGATCCACACCTTCGACGGATCAGCCACCATGGCCGGGCTCCAGTTATTAAAAATCTGCAGACGGCCGACGAGCACGTCAGGCTCCTGAATGTAAATCCAGTTATCGCGCACCAGCTCACCCGAGGCCTCCACCAGCTTGATGCGGTCGCAAAGGACGCCTACGGTGATGAAGTCGCGGTACATCAATCCGTCCGAAATTTCGCGAATGTTGGCGGGTGCGGGCGGATTCATTTGCGCCACCAGCTCTTTAACAGGCATGGTTGAGAAGAAGTAATCTCCCGTAAAGCGCCTCCGTTCGCCGGTCTCGGAGTTCCTGGCCACCACAGCGGTGACTACGTTATCGCGATGTTCGATCTCCTCGACCGCCCAGTTCATCAGGATCTTGCCGCCGAGATGCTCCACGCGGCGACCAACCTCTTCCCACATCTGACCGGGCCCGAACTTCGGGTACAAGAACTGCTCGATTAGCGAGGTCTCGACATCCTTTTGCTTGATGTCTTTTTCGTTCTTCGGAACCACCTTCTTTAGCACGTGCAGGATGGTCTTGTAGATCGAAAGCCCCTTGATGCGCTGCGCTCCCCATTCCGCGCTGATCGCATTGCAGGCGATGCCCCACACCTTTTCGGTGTACGACTTGAAGAACGTCAGGTACAACTCGCGGCCGAAACGGTTGATGAAGAACTGCTCGAGATTTTGCTCGTTACGAATCGGAAAGAATACGGAGCGGAGATAGCTGAGCCCGATGCGAATCGTCTTCATGAAGCCCAATTTGCGCAGGGTGTCGCCACTGAGCGTAATCGGATACTCGAAGAACCGGCGCATGAAATAGATCCGGGATTTTCGCTGCCGCACGAGCATGACATTGTCGTGAACGGCGGGGTCGTGCGGCCGTGCCGAAGCAGGAACGCTCGTAGTCTGGCGCTGGTAAGTAATCTGGGCGCTCTCGCCTTCGATGGCTTGCATCGGCATGATATTCAGCCACCACTGCATCACGCGATCCGACTTCGAGAAAAACCGGTGGCCGCCGATATCGATACGGTTTCCCTTGTACCTGATCGTGCGGGAGATTCCGCCGAGAGAGTCGCTCATTTCGAGCACAATCGGCTGGATGTCCGTGCGGGTGAGCAACTCAAAGGCTGCCGTGAGCCCGGCGGGTCCAGCACCGACAATAATCGCCTGTTTACTTTCCTCGACTGCTAGTCTCATGCGCTCCTTCCACTTAGTCTAGCGAAGAGAAGCGATTTGTATGACATAGATTGAGGACTTTTCATAGAAGATTCAAGAACCGGGAATGCGTAACAGGTATGTAAGATTGCAAGATTTGCGGCCGTCACTTGGGCCGTCAAAACCACCATAACTTGAAGATCCTTCGAACGAAAGCACCAGGTCGTTTAAATCTTCGAGACGGGTACTAATCCTAAAGTCGGCTACGACTTACTTACTAGCGGAACTGGTAAAACCTGAGCGTCGGGCACACGAACGGCGCGCGACCGGAGCATGCCCCATGCTCCCCAGAAGCTGATTAGGGTATACTGAACGGCCTGCGAGAGTAGGATGTAGGCGATTGCGTCTGTCTTGCTGAATCCAAAGGGCGTAAGGACGCTCACTGCCACAAACTGATAGATACCAACGTAGCCGGGGGTGGAAGGCAAGGCGCTGCCCAGTGCCAGGCCGGTGGTCAGGAGCAGAGCAATCGCCAGTGTCGCCGGCAGGCCCAGCGCCCGCATGCCCAACACCGTACCGAAAGCGTCTGAAAACCAGATCACGGCGGTGAAACCGGTGAAGATGGCGAGGCGCTTCGCATCGTGAAAGCTTCTCATTCCGACCATGACCTGCTCCACGATGCCCAGCAGCTTAGCGCGCAGCCCTACAGGTACCGGTAGGACCGAAAGAAGCTTCTGACACAATCCTTCCAGCTTTGGCAAAATCGCGATGCCAGTCACCCCGATCAGGCCGAGAATGGCGAAGGGAGTCGCAGCATGGGCGAACCAGCCGGGCTTTGACGGCAAGTTCAAGAGCACAACGGAGCTAATCAGAACGAGGCTGATCGCATCGCATAATCTCTCGGAGAGCGCAGTAGTTAGCACGAACGTCTTACTCAATCCCGAAGCGGCACTGATCATCAGCGTGCGGACGACCTCGCCGGCGCGCGCGGGTAAGAAGTTGTTCCCAAAATAGCCTGCGGCCGTTGCCCAGAAAGCCGTGCCGACACTGATCGGAGCGCCGGCGGAAAGCAGTACACGCCAGCGGAGAGCACGCAGGAATAACGAGAAGGTGGCAAATAGGCAGCTGAACCCAATCAATCCGATATTGGCGTGTGACAAGGTTTGCCATACGTCCTGCCAATGGATGCCACGAAGCGAGAAATAAAGGAGAATCCCTGCGAACAGCAGGGCGGCTGTCCAATATAAGAAATGCCGGGGAAATTTCCGGGGTGTAGCTTGCTGATTCATGCGGAGAAAAGTGACGGTAAATGACCTTTTGTAAACATAGAGAGCTTAGCGAGCCGTTCTTGACCCGGGAAGGACAAAATCGTCAGTCAGGGGTTCGCCGGGTGCATATTCGAAATTAACCCGCTCTTTTTCGATAACGTGTGGACGTTTAAATAATTGAGTGTGAATGGCGCCCACATACTCGCCCAGTATCCCCATCGAAACCAGTTGAACGGACCCGAGAAAGAAAAGGCCAATGACCAGCGGCGCGGTACCGACCGAGAAGTTGTTCCAGAAAGCAAGTTTGTAAAACAGGTAGGCAAAGCCCGCGACCACGGAGATTCCGGCACAGGCGAAGCCGATAAAAGTCGCCAGGCGGAGCGGCACCTTGGAGAGGTTTGTGATGCCGAGCATCGCATAGTCGTACAGCGTGTAGAAATTGTTCTTGGTGATGCCCCGCACGCGGCGAGGTTGGTCAAAGGTGAGTTCGTAATGAGGCAAGCCGATTTCAGCGATCATTCCGCGAAAATATGGGTTTGCTTCTCCGAAAGAGCGTACCGCCTCGACGACTCTGCGCTCGTACAAACCGAAGCCGGTAAAATTTTCGAAGGTTTCGATAGAAGAGAGGCGCTCGACCAGCCCGTAATACTGCCTGCGGATCCAGAACATGAGCTGATTTTCCTGGCTGGTCTTCTTGATACATAAGACCATCGAATAGCCCTCTTCCCACTTAGCCACCATTTCCGGAATGAGTTCGGGCGGGTCCTGCAGATCGGCCACCAGCCCGATGACGGCATCGCCTTGCGCCTGGAGAAAAGCGTGGAAGGGAGAGCGCACATGGCCGAAGTTCCGCGCATTCACGATCAGTTTTACGTTGTGATCGCGGCTGGCAATCCGCTTGAGAATCGGGACTGTGTTATCGGTCGAGGCATTATCGATAAAGATATGCTCGTACCGGTAGCGGCCAAGCTTACTCATCACGTCCCGAACGCGCTTGTAGACCTCTTCAGTGTTGTCCTCCTCGTTGTAACAAGGTGTGACGATACTGATGACTTTCCGCGAATCTGTGGAGTCTGTCACGGACGGTAAGTGGCGAAAAATTTCACGCTCATCGTTCATAGGCAGAAAGAGGAGAGCCACCCGCCTCCAGAGGGCTACTGATTATACCGGAACAGCCTCAGAGCGGTTGAGCTGCGTGCTACGCCCCTTGAGCAGCGCATCCACCAACTCCCGGACAGCGCCATTACCGCCGTTGTTGTTCGCGACAAATGAGGCAAACTCCCGTATGGCAGGCTGAGCGTTTGCAGGAGCAGCCGCCAAACCAGCCAGACGCATGGCCGCTAAGTCGTTTACGTCATCACCCATGAAGCAAATCTCCGCGAGAGATAAAGCAGCTGCTTCGGCAAAGCGCTGCAAAGCGACGGCTTTATCCTTGCAGTTCTTTTCCACGTGGCTGATGCCCATTTTGCTCGCGAAGCGATCCACCAGAGGGCTATCTTCGCCCGAAATCAGGGCAATCGTGAGCCCAGCTTTACGGGCGAGTGAAACGCCCATAATGTCGGCGAAGCAGAACCTTTTCCACTCCTGCCCATCAGGTCCCCACCAGACTCCTCCATCGGTGAGCACGCCATCGACATCGAGCGCAATGCCTCGCAACCCAGTCATATCAACCCCGTCAGACAGAGACAGCGCTGGCACCCACGCGACGCAGCTTCTGAATGATCGGGTATTCGCGCTCGTAGACGCGTTTCACGCCATCGCCCATCGATTGCTCGACAAGCCGGACATCGCGCACGAGGCGTGTGATGCCATTCGGCTCAAGCGAGGCCGCCTGATCGCTGCCCCACATAGCGCGGTCCATGGTAATGTGGCGTTCCACCGTGCAGGCGCCGAGCACCACCGCCGCTACGCTAGTAGGAATGCCAGTTTCGTGCCCCGAGTAACCAACCGGGACACAATATCGGGCCTGCAACGTGGGAATCGCACGCAGATTGAGCTCCGGGTAGGCGGCAGGATACGTGCTGGTCGTATGCATTAATACCAGGTTGTCGCGACCGAGCACCTCGATCGCATGATCGATCTCCTCAATCGTGCTCATGCCGGTCGACAAAATAATAGGTTTGCCGGTATTGCGCGTGTGGCGCAGCAGATTATCGTCCGTGAGCGAGGCAGACGCGATCTTGTAGCACGGTACGTCGAACCGGCTAATGAGATTCACCGAGTCCTCGTCCCAGCAGGATGCGAACCACGGAATCTGAACAGCCTTGCAATAAGCGTCGATGTCCTCGAAATCCTCTGGCCCGAACTCGAGACCGTGCTTCAGATCACCATTCGTTTGTCCAAAAGGACTCTCGCGGGGCTTGGCAAGTTCCTCGCGTGAATACACCACATCGATGGTACGCTTCTGAAACTTGACCGCATCGCAACCGGCAGCAACCGCTACGCTGATCAGGCGCTTCGCCAGATCGAGGTCACCGTTATGGTTAATTCCAATCTCAGCAATGATGTAGCAGGGCTGATCGCTTCCTAACCGCTTATTACCGATCGTGACAGGGTTAATTTCTGATGACATCAGTCCGACTTCCGCCTTTGCGATTATGCCACAGTTGCGAGGCTTAAACCCACGTACGCGGTACCTTTCGGCGAGTCAAGTTACACGAGTTTGGCCAATTCAGTTAGAGTGGTTTTATGGC
>JAABUQ010008581.1_pt1 | contig 14254 bp, 12 predicted proteins | sample 5560001 | NCBI WGS metagenome assembly JAABUQ01 (sample SAMN10711888, study PRJNA513371) | rock metagenome | isolation source: Antarctica rocks | place: Antarctica: Victoria Land, Finger Mt nord | collected 2015-12-18
GGAAGCGCATCGCTTGCAGACGGGCATTAGCAGCTACGCCGCCAAAGCGAACCTCATTCGTGAGGCCATTCGGCTGTATTTACAGAAGCCCACCATTCAGTTAGAACCAACTGCGTAAGTCCTACAACGGTCAAACACGTGCCTTCCTGCTCAACGCCGCCCCGGAACCGTCTGCGCCGTGTGTGCTGGCAATTGGCTTGGGGACGCTTGGAATGCTGGCCGTCCGCAAGCGACGCCACGCTGTTTCTCGATAACACGCGGGCCTCTTTGCCCGCCCTTCCTGTCTGACATGCAAACGGCCTCCGCCAAGACTTGGCGGGGGCCGTTTGTTGTTTGTCCTGCATCGTCTTGCCCGACGAGAGGGGCAAGTTAGGCGCGGCTGCCGGCCTTGACGCTTTGCACATCGCTGCCGGCGGGTGCGGGTGGGGCCACGGTGTCGGAACTGGTTGCCAGGCGGTCCTCGCTGTACTGGCTGTCGCCGCTCAGGGCTTTGACGGCAAAGTACGCGGTCAGGCCAAAGCCAACTTTGTTGATGACATCGCCCACGGCAGAAGTAATCTGCCACCCGTCCAGAGAAATGTTCGCATTGGACGCTGAGACGCCTTCCAGGATGAAGACAATCGGGTAGATGCCCCACAGCGTCCAGATGTAGCGGTTCATCACCTGAATGCCCCGGCGAAGGTGCGGCGGCTGCTGGGCGGCCAGACGCTTGCCTTCCCCGAACAGCAGCACGTAGGCGATGTACAGATAGCCCAGCGTGGAGATGAAGCCCCAAAAGTAATGCGCATTCACGGCATTGGTGCCCCACAGGTAAATGCCGTCATGCGGCTGCCAGTGGCCGTGAATGGTCGTGCCGTACAATTCGCCGATAAAGCCCGTCACAATCATAAACAGGTCGGCAATCACCAGCTTCAGCGCGAAGCCGAAGCCGCGCACTTTGAGCATTTCCGGGTACTTGAGCAGCAGCAAAGGCGTGGTCACTGTCCAGTCCACATAGCGCACATCGGTCGGAAAGGGATCGTTGGGGCTGTAGCCGCGCGTCAGATAAAAGTACGCGACCGCCGCGACCCCGCAGATCATGGCCGACGTGGTCATGGTTCCACGGTAGGCAGGCAGGATTTTCTCTTTCTCTGCAAGGAAAAACACAAAGCCCGCCGCCAGGGCGAACATGGAAACAAACAGCGCATAGTGAACCAGCGCTTCGGACATTGAAAGCTGCGTCGTCACAGTGTCAAGGGGCATCAGGAGCCTCTTTCTAAAGAGAAGTGGGAGTTTGGTCTTTTAACACTACCCTGTCTGCTATTGCGCTAAACGAACCATCACGGGCGCGATATGCTACAATAACCAACTATGCTTCTGGAACTTTCCACAACGGCCCCGCTTGCCTCCGAACTTGGCTTTCTGCTGCACAAGAACCCTGCCCATGTGTTCCAAAAGACGCTGCCTTATGGCATCGCCCACGTCTTCTATCCCGAAGCCACCGATGAGCGCTGCACCGTTGCCCTGTGGCTGCAAGTGGACCCCGTCGGGCTGGTGCGCCGCGCGGGCGGCACGGGCTTTGCCCTGGCGCAGTATGTCAACGACCGCCCCTATGTCGCCTCATCGTTCCTGAGCGTCGCCATTGGGCAGGCGTTTTCCACGGCTCTTGCCGGGCGCTGCAAAGACCGCCCCGACCGGGTGGGGGAACTGTGGCCTTTGACCATCACTTTGCCCGTCGTGGACTGCGAGGCCGGGGCGGGTTTTATTCGCGACATGTTCGCGCCCCTGGGCTACGATGTTGCCGTTACGCCCTTGCCGCTGGACACGCGGTTTCCCGAATGGGGCGCGTCCACGCTGCACGCCGTCACGCTTTCGGGCGCGCAGACTGTGCAAAACTGTCTGTCTCACTTGTACGTGCTGCTGCCTGTGCTTGACAACCAGAAACATTACGGCGTGGGCGCGGATGAAGTGGAGAAATTGCTGGACAATGCCGGGCTTTGGCTTGCCGCGCACCCCCACAAAGACGCCATCGCCCGACGCTACCTGCGCTACAAACGCCGCTTTGTGGACGATGCCCTGGCCCGCCTGCTGGACAGCGCCGGTGATGAAGACCCCCCTGACCCCGACACCGCCGCCCCGGCTTCCTCCCCGGAAGAAGACGCTTTAGAACGCCCCCTGCGCCTGCACGACCAGCGCCTGGAAGCCGCCGCCCTAGCCCTCAAACACCCTGGCGGACGGCGCGTGCTGGATTTGGGCTGCGGCGAAGGCCAATTGCTGCGCCTGTTGCGCGCCGAGCCTCAGTGGACCGAAATCGTGGGCATGGATGTTTCCCCCGCCGCGCTGTCCGCTGCCGAGCGGCGCCTGCACCTGGATCGCGACACAGACACGCGCCTGCGCGTCCTCCAGGGTTCGCTGCTGTACCGCGATGACCGCCTGGTCGGCTTTGATGCCGCCGCCCTCATAGAAGTGATTGAACATATTGAGCCGGGCCGATTGGAGTTTTTGGCGCGGGCCGTGTTCGGCCATGCCCGCCCGCGCCGTGTCGTGATTTCCACCCCCAACGCCGACTACAACAGCCACTGGCCCAATCTGCCTGCCGGGAAAATGCGGCATCGCGACCATCGCTTTGAGTGGACACGCGCGGAGTTCGCTGCCTGGGCCGAAGCCGTCGCTGCGCAGTTCGGCTATGCTGCTGCCCTGTCTGGCATCGGCGAACCCGACGGCGGCAAAGGCCAGCCCTCGCAGATGGCCGTGTTTGATTTGGCGCAAGCGCCGGGGGAGTGAGAGAGGCCCCCCGCCCCAATTCTGGGGAGCCGGAGGGAGTGAGGAGAAGAGCACAGCCACGGCTTCCTGCCTCTCCGGTCTTACTCATGCTCCCCAGAATTGGGGCGGGGGGGCCTCCTGCCGGTTTTTACACATGCTCTTGCTCGTTCCCTACTCTTTTCCAGCGCATACCGACGACGGAAGGATTTGTTCCGTCGTTGGTACACGCTTGCGACGCCTATAAAATGCCTAAGCAGCACCGATACAAGCCCTGCGCCGCACGAAAACAACAACTATGGACATCACCCCTTTCAAGATCAGCATTCCCGAACTTTGCGTTGTCGCTCTGGTCGGGGCCAGCGGGAGCGGCAAAAGCACCTGGGCCGCTTCTCGCTTTCTGCCCACTGAAATCCTGTCGTCGGACGCTTTGCGCGGGCGGGTGGCCGATGACCAAACAGACCAATCGGCCACGCCCGACGCGTTTGACGTGCTGCATTTTCTCGCGGACAAGCGCCTGACGCGCGGCAAACTCGTGGTCGTGGATGCGACCAATGTGCAGTCGCAGGCCCGCAAGGCTGTTCTGGCATTAGCGAAAGCGCAAAACGTGCTGGCTGTTGCCATCGCCCTGAACGTGTCCGAGCGCACCTGCCAAGCGCGCAACCTGGCCCGCACCGACCGCAAAATACCGCCGCCGGCCATCACGCGCCAGTGCCGGGATTTGCGTCAGAGTTTGCGCGGCCTGCGGGACGAGGGCTTTCGGTATGTGTATAGCCTGCGCGAAGAAGATTTGGACGGCGCAGTTGTTGAGCGCACCAAGCTGTGGAACGACCGGCGGGACGACAAGGGGCCGTTTGACATCATCGGCGATGTGCACGGCTGCGCGACCGAACTGGAAACGCTGCTCGTCACTCTGGCTACGGGCCGAATGGCGAAGGGATTTACGCGCACCCGCAGGGACGCCGGGCATTCTTTGTCGGGGACTTGGTAGACCGGGGGCCGCGCGTCGTGGATGCCGTCCAGATTGTGCGGTGCATGGTGGAAGGGGGAACCGCGCTGGCCGTGCCGGGCAACCATGACGACAAGTTTGGGCGCTGGCTGCGCGGCAAAAAGGTCACGCTGACGCATGGCCTGGCGGAAAGCGTCGCGCAAATAGAGGCCCTGCCCCCGGATGAGCGAACCGCGTTTGTGCAGGCCGCCATGCCCTTTTTGGACAGCCTGGTCAGCCATTATGTGCTGGACGGCGGCAGCCTGGTGGTCGCCCACGCCGGGCTGACGGAGCCTTTGCAGGGCCGGGCGTCAGGCAAAGTCCGCGAGTTCTGCCTGTACGGGGACGCCACGGGCGAAACAGATGATGCGGGCCTGCCTGTCCGTCGCGACTGGGCCACAGACTACCGGGGCCGGGCGAGCGTGGTCTATGGGCACACGCCGCAGGGCAGCGCCGCCTGGGTGAACAACACGCTGAATGTAGATACGGGCTGCGTGTTCGGCGGGTCGTTGACCGCCTTGCGCTGGCCGGAGCGCGAACTTGTTTCCGTGCCTGCCGAGCGGGAATACGCCGCGCCCGCGCGTCCGTTTCTGCCGACTGCGAGCGGAAATGAAGGGGCTGAGACGGGTGCGTCAGCAGTGTCCTTTTCAGCCGAAGCCGACTTGCTCCTGTCTGACGTGCTGGGCAAGCGCACGGTCGCAACGCGGCTGGCCGGGACTGTGTTTTTGCAGCCGGAAAATAGCGCCGCCGCCCTGGAAGTGATGAGCCGGTTTGCCGTAGACCCCCGCTGGCTGGCGTACCTGCCGCCCACCATGTCGCCCTGCGAGACGGAAGCCGGGGGCGAGTATCTGGAGCATCCGCGCGGGGCGTTTGGCTGCTACGCGGCGCAAAACGTGGAGCAGGTGATTTGCCAGGAAAAGCACATGGGGTCGCGGGCGGTGGTTGTGGTCTGCCGCACTGCCGCTGCCGCGCGCGCCCGCTTCGGCATTGCGGACGGCAGCATGGGCGAGTGCTACACGCGGACGGGACGCCGCTTTTTTGATGCGCCTGTGCATAGCGAGTTTCTAGAGCGGGTGCGGTCGGCAATGGACAAGTCCGGCTTTTGGGACACGCACGGGACGGAGTGGGCTGTGCTAGACACCGAAATCCTGCCGTGGAACGCCAAAGCGCAGGGCCTGCTGCGCGAGCAGTATGCCCCGGTCGGCGCGGCAGGCACGGCGGCCTTGTCGGCCGCCCAGGACGCGCTGGGGCGGGCACGCGCGCGCGGCATTGACGTGCCGGATGAGGAGGTCAATGCGCGCCAAGAAGCGGTTGCGTCCTACATCAATGCCTACCGGGCGTACTGCTGGACTACGGACGGGCTGACGGGCATGCAGGTCGCGCCGTTCCACCTGCTGGCAACCGAGGGGCATGTTCACAGCGACAAAGACCATGTGTGGCATCTAAACGCACTGTCGGCGCTGGCAGACGCCGACCCTGTGCTGTTCCGGCGCACGGCGCATTTGGTCGTTGATTTGGGCCAGCCCGCGTCTGTGGAAGAGGGGACGGCCTGGTGGCTCGCCAAAACAGCGCAGGGAGCCGAGGGCATGGTGGTCAAGCCCCTGGCGTTTCTGGCGCGGGGCAAGAAGGGCCTGGCGCAGCCCGCTGTGAAGTGCCGGGGGCGCGAATACCTGCGCATCATCTACGGGCCGGAGTATACCCTGCCTGAAAATATGGACAGGCTGCGGGCGAGGGGTTTGGGCGGCAAGCGCGCGCTGGCCCTGCGCGAGTTCGCCCTGGGCATGGAAGGGCTGGAGCGATTTGTGGCGCGTGCCCCGCTGCACCAGGTTCACGAATGCGCCTTCGGCGTGCTGGCATTAGAGTCCGAGCCGACTGACCCGCGCCTGTGAGTGGGCAGACACGCAAAAAAGACGCCCAGCACTTGCCGGGCGTCTTGCGCTATACTACTTTAGGCTGCCTGACTATTGCGACTGCATCGTCAGAATATATGCCACCACTGCGCCTAGAGAAATGGCTCCGGCAATCGTAATGCTCCACAGCGGCCAGAAGTGCTGGGTGGCATAGTTTGCCACGAGAATACTGCCCCCGATGACTGCCCAGCAAATGAACTTGGTTGACTTCTGTGCCATGCGAAACTCTCTTATAAATAGACGTGCGGTAGAAGCCACACGTCTGGAAAAATCGTACCCTGCGAAGGGCACGGCTCTGAGTCCATACAGGAGACGCTTCAGCCAGCGCGAGGGACAATTAGGCCCTCGCGAACACTGGCTCAAAGGGATCATCCCCAGTCTTGGCATCGTTTTCGGTCTTCGCCATCGCGATGAAGTAGATGAACACGCCGAGGCCGACTTTCGCGACGACATCCGCAATCGTGTAGCCGACCTGAAGGCCTACTTGCTTGCCCTCAAACGCGACGCTGTTGCCGAGCAGCGGGATCATGTAGGCGAGCGGGTAAAAGCCCCAGCTTGCCAAAGTCAGCAGGCGCGCCCCGCGAACGAGCGGTTTGACAGCCTCCGGCTGACGGTCAAGCGACGCCGCCAATTGCTTCCACAACACCACCAGAATATACACGAAGGGGATCGTGCTGAGCGTGCCCCAGATCGTGCGCTGCACCGTGTTTGTCTGAATCTCGCCTGGGTATCCAAGCGCGATCATGAAGAACGCGGCAACGGCCAGCTTGCCTAAAATCCCTCGGCTCTCTTCCTTTGGAAGGTTCAGCACAGCGACCAGTTCAACCAAGAGAAGAGGAACAGTCAAGAGCCAGTCCATGTAGCGATAAGCATCGTTAAACGTGGTCTGGGTCAGAGCGTAACTGCCCGTTGTTGTGACCGTGTGGGCTTCAATCCAGCTGTTGAAGATGCGGAAGTAATGGTAGCAGGCAATTGCTGTTACCAGCGCCGATACCAGCAGGGCAGGGCGGTACTTGAAGCCGACCTGCGACCGGGAGTAGAAGAAGAACAGTGTCCCAGCTAGCATCGCCGCTGTGGCGAAGGAGAGGGCGTTGAACACGGCACTGTAGGCGCCGGCGCTGAGTACTTGTGCGCTATGTGCGTCAGGCATTGCAAAAACCTTTCTAGGTGAGTCGTCTTCAGCACTTCCATTTATGAAGAACGACGGAGTGGAGTGGATGCTTTGCACCCGAAATGCCTCAAATCCCCCTGACTAAGTCTGCTGCCCCAAACGTGGTGCCTGAATGGAGTGATGACATGTTTACTCCAGCCACTGCTAAGTAGATACCATAAACTAACGAATACTGTCAAGCATCCCAATCAAACCGAACACCCCTCTTGCCCTTAAACACGCTGCGCCGTGCATAGGAAGCGGCATCGGCGTGCTGTGGCCCTAGCGAGCAAAGCCTGCTAGACATGTCCTTAGTTCTTGGCTGACAATAGCGTCTGATTGCAGGAAGAAACAAGAAACGCCCGGCACATGCCGGGCGTCTTGCGTAGCAATAGGTCAGACAGCCGCCAACTCCGTCTTAGCGCTGGCGGGCAGATCGGGAGCGCCCACGATGGTCTCTACGCCCAGGAACGCATCCAGCTCCTCATTGGTGTGCCGGTGCGCCCACTGCGCAAAGCGCTCGTCGCCCTGCCGCGTCTCCTGGAAGCGGGAGATGACGTTGGAGATGGCATACTGCACCTGGTCGGCGGGCACTTTGCGATGGATGGCTCGCGTGAACGACGCATGCGCGCCCAGGTCGCCGCCCAAGTGCAGGTCGTAGGCTTCCACCTGCGTGCCGTCCTCGCGCCGTGCCAGGCAACCCTGCAAGCCAACATCGCCCACATGGTGCTGCGCGCAGGAGTTTGGGCAGCCGTTCATGTTGATCTTCAGGCCACGCTCGTAGGGGTTGGGGTGGACGGTTTCCAGATACGCGGTGACATCTTTCATGCGCTGCTTGGTCTCGGTAATGGCGAGGTTGCAGAACTCAATGCCCGTGCAGGCCATCACGCCGCGCCGGATATTGGGCACGTCCCAGGCAAAACCTGCCGCAAGCAGGGCTGCTTTGGCCGTGTCCAGCTTCTCGGTGGGGATATTGGGGATCAGCATGTTCTGGACATTGGTCAGGCGCAGCTCACCGCTGCCATAGGTTTCGGCGATTTGGGCCGCCGCCTGCATCTCCACATCGGTCATGCGTCCTACCAAGACGCACAGGCCGATCCAATGAAGGCCTGGCTGGCTCTGGGCATTGACCCCCAGGTGGTCGCGGAATGTCTCGTCGCTGAAGGCAAAGCCCGGCGCTGCTGGGTCGGGCGACCAGTCCAGCAGGCTCCGCACTTCTTGGGTGAACTTTTCCGGCCCCCACTCGGCCATCAGATACTTCAGGCGGGCGCGCGTGCGCTTGGCGCGCAGTTGATCGGCATCGCGGTAGCAGACGGCAATGGCGCGCATCACGTCTACAATTTTGTCCAGCTCGGTGGCGGGCACGAAGATGTCCAGCATCTGCCCCATGTGCGGCTGCAAAGACAGGCCGCCGCCGACCAGAAAGTGGAAGCCCGCCACGCCGTCCGAAGGGCGCTTGCAGGCAACCAGGGCGGCATCGTTGATCTGTGGCACAGTGGATTGGATGGGCGAGCCTTCCACGGCAATCTTGAACTTGCGCGGCAGGTCGCCGAAGTCTTTGTTGAGATGAAAGAACGCCTGGATCGCATCCACCACGGGGCGCGTGTCCACAATCTCGGTGGGGTCAAAGCCCGCCGCGGGGGACGAAGTCAGGTTGCGCGTGATGTCGCCGCACGCGCCCGCCGTGGTGAGGCCGACCGCGTCCAGGCGATCCAGGATGCCGGGGATTTGGTCAATGGTCAGCCAGTGCAGCTGGATGGTCTGCCGCGTCGTGATGTCCCCGATGCCGCGCGCAAACTCGCGGGTCAGGTCGGCGATAGCGCGCATCTGCGCTGCTGTCAGCCGCCCGCCCGGCACTTTGATCCGCATCATAAAGTGGCCCTCGTTGGGCCGCTGCTGATACACCCCGTACCACTTGAAGCGCATGAAATCACCGGCTTCAATCGTATCAAATCCTGTCTTGGCATAGCGCAGAATGTCGTTGTAAACATCCAGCCCCGCTTTTTCCTGCTTGAACCGCTCTTCTTTGGTTTGCTTGATCTCGCTCATGGTTGCTTTCTTTGCCCCGGACACATGCTTTGTTGACTAAAACAGGAGAACAATATAGGGCATTATACCGTTCCCGCATTTGCCTTTGTCAATTGCCGGATTTGCCGGGGAGTGTCCAATTTCGCTCGGCTTGGCATTGCCGGTGTCCCGTGAATGGAGGCCATTCCCAGAAACTTCCAAAGGCGCTGCATAAACGTTTCCCCCTTTCTGCAACGGCGTACCGACGACGGACGGATTTGTTCCGTCGTCGGTACACGCTGGGTCAGCCGCCGCAGCGCCGTGGCAATGCCGCTGGAATGGCACAAAATATGCTTGTGTCTGTTTGTGCTGGACGCCCGGCAAGCCCGTGTGCGTTTAGGAGCATACCTCACCGGGTATTGCTGTTTAACGGCGGCAGACAGGTGAAAGAAGCGCGCCGCGCGACGATGCGCGGTGCAGGGGCGTAATCGTGACCGAGCAAGACGACCAATTTGAGATTACCGCCACCCCCAGAAACGCCGGCGTGGCGCGAGAGCGCATCCGCAAAACAGCGCACGCTTTAGGGTTTTCGCGCGTGGCCTTGGATGACATGGAAGTGGCGGTTGGCGAAGCAGTCACCAACGCCATTTTGTACGGCTCCCCCAACGGCGGCAGCCACATCGTTGTCCGCACCTCGTTTTCTCCTGCCGACGAGGTTTTCCAAATCGAAGTGCACGATCAGGGGCGGGGATTTGATCACGCCCACCTGCGTCAGGATGAGAACGACACGGACGCCCTCGGCGGACGTGGTTTGCGCCTCATGCGCGCTTTGATGGACGACGTTTGGCTGCATTACAATGGGGCCGGCATGATCGTGCGCATGACCAAGAGCATTCATTCTCCTTAAGGTCTGCGGGCAGGCCTTGACTTCTGTTCAACTTCTTGCTAGAATAGCTGAACATTCTTGCTAGAATAGATGAACAGTGACTGCCGTTTCGCCCCACCGTCCTTCTTTCCTCGCGTCCGATTTTGATTACGCCCTGCCCCCAGAGCGTATCGCACAGACGCCCCTGCCTTTGCGCGACCAGTCTCGCCTGCTGATACTTCAGAAGGCTACGGGCGCAATCGCCCATCGCCGGTTTTACGACCTGCCTGACCTGCTGGAGCCGGGCGATGTGCTGGTCGTCAACGACACCCGTGTCACCGCTTTGCGCCTGTTTGGGGCGAGGCCGGGGCATCCCAATGAGCGCATTGAAACGTTTCTGACCCACCCCCTCGGCGCTGATCAATGGCAGGCATTGGCCCGTCCCGCCCGCAAACTGCCGCCGGGGGCGACCCTGGAGTATGCCGATGGCCTGTCCGCCCGTGTGGCTGCACAAACCGACGACCGTGGGGGGCGGCTGCTGCAATTCCACGCGGCGGGGGGCGCGCGAGTGGACGAATTGCTGGCCGCACAGGGAAATGCGCCGCTGCCGCCCTATATCACCCAGGCTTTGCCCGCAGATCATCGTGAACGTTACCAGACTGTGTATGCCGCGCAGGATGGCTCCGCTGCCGCGCCCACAGCGGGCCTGCATTTCACGCCTGCCCTGCTGGCGCGCATCCGCGAGCGCGGCGTGCAGATCGCGCTTGTGACGCTGCACGTCGGCCTGGGCACGTTTCGGCCTATTGAAACCGAGGACGCTGCCGACCACGTCATGCATCACGAGCACATCACGGTGACGCCCCAGGCCGCCGACATCGTCAACACGGCGCGCGGGCGTATTGTGGCGGTCGGCACCACATCGGCCCGGACACTGGAAAGCGCCGCTGTCGGCCCGCGCCGCATTCGGGCGATGGACGGCGACACCAATCTGTTTATCCTGCCCGGCTACCCGTTTAAGATTGTGGATGCCCTGGTGACAAACTTTCACATGCCGCGCTCCACCCTGCTGCTGCTCATCAGCGCCCTTGCGGGGCAGGATGCCGTCAAGCACGCTTACGCGGAAGCGCTGGCCCAGGAGTATCGCTTCCTCTCGTTTGGCGATGCCATGCTGATCGCCTAGCCTTATTCTGTGGGAGGGAGCACCTTTGCCCGTGCGCGATGTCCGTGATTGGAACAAATACGTAGACCTGCTCGGCAAAAGCATCGTTCAGCGCCCTGCCCCTTCTGAAGCGGCTGGTGATGCGCCTGCGCCCATGCCAGCCGCCGCAGGGAATGATGCGCCCAGCGCCCTCCTGCCCGATGCCACGCCGCGCGCTCATTCTGAGCCGCCGCGCAAGGGAAGAGGGCCGCGCCGCGAGGAAACACGCGAGGAGCTGCTGGCTCGCCTGCTTGATCCCGTGCTGACCCTGGAAGAAACCGCGCGTATTCTTCAGGTGTGCCCGACAACGGTGCGCCGCTACACTAACAAAGGCCTGCTGCCCCATGAGCGCTCGGCGGGCAACCAGCGCCGGTTCCGCTGGTCGCAAGTGTACGCGTTCATGGAGACGCAGGCGGGCGGGGCATCTGCGCCTGACGCCGAGTAACCCCACCCATGCGTATCGGCCTGTTTACGGAAAGTTATCCCCCCCTCATCAACGGCGTGAGCACTTCGGTGCAGACGCTGATCGCCCAATTGGAACACGCCGGGCATGACGTGTTCGTGTTCACCTCGCGCTATCCTAAGTACAAGGATGCACGGCCCCATGTGTATCGCTATCCGTCCGTCAACGCCCTGGTTGAGCCGGATTACGTCCTGCCCATTCCCTTTTCTCCCGCCATTGCCGCCGCCATTCCCCGGCTGGGGCTGGACATTGTCCATTCGCAGTCGCCGTTTCTGCTGGGCCTTCTGGCCCGACGCATCGCCCGCCGGTATGGACTGCCCCATCTGTCCACCAACCACACGCTGTACTCTGAATATGCGCATTACGTGCCCTTGCTGCCCAGATCGGTCATGCGCCGCCTGATTATCCGCTGGATGCACAGCTTCTATAATTCCTGTGACCATGTCCTGGCCCCCTCCGATCTGACCAAACGCCGCCTGCAGAACTACGGCGTCCGTGTCCCGACTTCGGTCATTCCCACGGGTATTCCGGCCCCGCCGTATCTGCTGGCAAAGCCCGCCGACACCAAGCAGGAGCTGGGCCTGCCCCCGGATGCCCGGCTGCTGCTTTATGTGGGCCGCCTCGCCCCCGAAAAGAACCTGGACATGCTGCTCCGCGCCTTCCAGCGTATCAGCCAAACGACGCCTGACACTTACCTGGTGGTGGCCGGGAGCGGCAACAGCGCGGGTGCGCTGCGCCGCCGGGTGAAACAACTGGGGATTGAGCCGCGGACGATCTTTACGGGCTTTGTGGGGCGCACGCGCTTAGACCCCTTGTACGCCGCCTCGGACCTGTTTTTGTTCCCGTCCGTCACGGAAACGCAGGGCCTGGCTGTGGGGGAAGCGCTGGCGGCGGGGACACCCTGCGTGGTGGTCAACGGCGGCGGCGCGCCGGAAGCGATCCGCAGCGGCATCAATGGGTTTGTGGTGGAAGATGACCCCGCGCAGATGGCCGAGCACGCCCTGCGCCTGCTGGAAGATGAGCCGCTGCGGCTCAAGATGGCCGCAGAAGCCATCGCAGGCGCGGCGCAAGCCACCCCGGAACATGCAGCACGGCGTATTCTGGCTTTGTACGAAGAATTGGTCGCGCGGCGGGGACAGGGAAGCAGGCCGCATTCGCAAGTGCAGGCAAAAGCCCCTGCGCGGGAAGAAGGGCCGGGGTCAGCGCCGCCGACGCAGGTATGAGGCGGGAATACGCAGCTCTTCGCGGTACTTCACCACGGTGCGGCGGGCCACGACTGCGCCGCGCGCTTGGAGCAGGTCCGCAATAGCCTGGTCGCTCAGCGGGGTGTCTGCGCTTTCCGCCGCGATCAAGGCCGCCACGGTATCCTTGACGGTCGCGGCTTGCTCAAAGAAGATGTCAAAGGCGACGACTTCCTGCGACGGCAGCTGCACGTACTTGTGCAAAAGCGCCCGGCTGATCGTGGACTCGTGCATGCCCACAGTTTGGGCCAGCCGCGTGCGGGTGAGGGGCCGCAGAAACGACCGCTGCCCGGTTTCCAGGAACCCCTGCTGGCTTTCCACCAGGGCGCGCGCAATCTTGTGAATGGTGCGCCTGCGCTGCTGCAAGTTCTTGAGGAACAGGTTGGCCCGCTCCACATACGCCACGACATGCTTTTGATGGTCTGCCGTCAGCGGCGCGGCGCCCTTGTCTTTGTGCCCCGCGCGAATGTCGGCATACAAAGTGCGATAATGCGGGTTGATATGCAGGGCGAGGTTCTCAAAGCCCAGCACGTCAATCTCAAAGCCGGTCGGCCCGCGCCTAATCACAACATCGGGCTTTACCATCATGCTTTGCCCGTCCGGGCGATGCTCCCACGGCTGGCGATATTGGGCGGCGGGGTGGGGGGTCAGGTGGCGCTGGATAAACAGGATGGCGAGTTCCAAACGTGCCGGGGGAATGCCCAGCCGCCGGGCCAGCCGCGCATGACGCCGCTGCACTAGAGCGTCCCAGTGCGCGCTGACCAACTGCTCGGCGACGGCGTCATAGCGCTCCGGGTCGCCCCCCTCCCGCAGGGCGCAGAGCTGCAAAATCAGGCATTCGCGCAGGTTTCTGGCCCCGATCCCCGGCGGGTCGCAGGCTTGCAGTCGCGCAATGCCGCTTTTGATCAGCGCGCACGGCACGCGCAGCACGGCGCAGGCTTCGTCTTCGTCAATCTGCAAATACCCGCGCTCATCCAGCCCGTTGACCAGGTACTCGGAAATCCGAATGTCGTCCGGCGACGATGACGTTGCCCGCAAATACGACAGCAATGTCTCGGACAGGGTTGTCTGCGCCCGCGCCATCATCAGTGGGTCAAAGTCCGAATCGCCTGCCGGAAGCGCGCCCGGCTCGGCGCAGTCAAACTCGCAGCGCGCCAGCTCCATCTCGTCCGCTGTTGCCTGACGTTCTTCGTCCACGCCGTCGTCTTCCGCCTGCTCCGGCGCGGCGTCCAGTTCCAGGTCATCCTCGCCCTCATCCAGGGCGGGATTTTCGCGCTGCTCCTGCTCGATCATCTGGATCAGCTCCGCCGTGGAGCATTGCAGCAGGGTGTTGGCCTGAATCAGATGCGGCGCAATGCGCTGCTGCTGGGACTGACGCTGTGAATAATCCTGTCTGAACTGCACGGGTACACGCCTCTCCGGGAACTTCGTCCCGGCTCTCTGCCCCCATTATCGGCAAAACGCGCAAAGATGCTTAGAGTGTGATTGGAATGATGCTTGCTGTTTGATAATATGACACGAAGACGGCTTTGCGCTGGCGCTTCGCGCATAGGAACCCTCCGCTTGCTTGGGAATACCTCCCTCCCCGCTTCTGCACTGGCAGACCCGGAAGGCGCTGGGGTCCCCCCTAAAGGGGAGATACGGATTATGGTCGTTGGCTCTGTTGCCTGCCCATAACAGCACAACAAACGCA
>JAABUQ010008582.1_pt1 | contig 14250 bp, 11 predicted proteins | sample 5560001 | NCBI WGS metagenome assembly JAABUQ01 (sample SAMN10711888, study PRJNA513371) | rock metagenome | isolation source: Antarctica rocks | place: Antarctica: Victoria Land, Finger Mt nord | collected 2015-12-18
GAGCTTGCCGCCGCTCATGACCAGATCAGTCGCACTTTCCATCGCACGTGGAGCCGCGACGGAACCAGCAGTTGCGGCGCCGGCCGCTAGCCGCCGGCCGGCGCAGGCAGGTTTGCACGCTGCAATCACCTGGCTGCTGAGCCTTGCCATCGGCGCGGCCGGGGCGCTGGCGCTGTTCCCAGTGCCGGTGCTGCTGGGCACGGCGCGGTTCTGGACCCTGCCGCGCGGCATCGTCGGCGCCTCCTGGGCGGACATGGAGGTTGCGCTGTCCGGCTATGACGCTTTCGTCCGCGGCGCCTGGGAGTGGCCGCTGTTCCACATCGCCGGGCTAGGCGGCGCGGCGGGGACCCAGGCGATCTTCACCGACAGCACGCCGGTTGTCGCGTTGCTGGGCCGGCTGCTGTTCCGGGCCACGGGGCAGGTGGTCCCGCTGTTCGGCGCTTGGTCGGGCCTGTGCGTGGTCGGCATGGCGCTGGCCTCCACCGGGCTGGTGCGGGCGCTGGGCGCGCGGGGCGCCTGTGCGGCGGCGGCGGCGGCGGCCATCGGAGTGTCCATGCCGGCGCTGCTGGCGCGGTGGGGGCACCTGTCGCTGATGGCCCAGGCGCTGCTGCCGCTGGCGTTCCTGTTCTATGTCCGGCTGCACCAGGCATCCCGGCTCCGTGCCCCGGCGGTGCTCGGGCAGGCGTCGGCGCTTTGCCTGGGAGCGCTGCTGGTGCATCCCTACCTGTTCTTCATGGTGTCCGGCATCGTGGCGGCGGGCGTGGCGCAGGCCGGGACGGACCGGCGGCTGCGGGGCGCGGCCTGGGTGCTTGTTGCGCTGGCGGCCGTGTTGGGGGCCGGGGTGGCGGCCATGGGCTACTTGTCCGGCGACGGGCAGCTGGCGAGCATCGGGTTCGGCGCGTTCTCCACCAACCTGCTGTCGCCCTTCGTGCCGCAGCTCAGCGGCGTGTTCCCTGGTGGACTGCCCCAGATCCTGGACGGAACCGGCGGGCAGTATGAGGGTTTCGCCTACCTGGGCGCCGGGCTGCTGCTGCTGCTGTTGGCCGGGCTGCCGCTCCTGGCCCGGCGGGTGTCGGCGCGGCGGCATCCCTGGCTGCTGGCGCTGATGACCGGCTTCGCCGTGCTGGCGGTGTCGAACCGGGTCATGTTCGGGCCTATCGCGGTGTTGGATGTGCCGCTGCCGGAGTGGGCGATGCATGCGGCAGGTGTTGTGCGGTCCAGCGGGCGGTTCGCATGGCCGGGGGTGTACCTGCTGGCGGCGCTGGCGGTCGCCTCGGTGGCGCGGTGGCGATGGTCCCCGGCGCTGCTGCTGCTGGTGGCCGGGCTGCAGTGGATGGACGCCGGCCCATTGCGCCGCTTGGTTGCCGCCAGCGTGGCCGGCCCTGGCCCGGCCGCGCTGGACATCGCCGCCTGGCAGGCCGCCCTGCCCGGGCTGGACCAGGTCGTCGTGGACCCGCCCGCCGCCTGCCTGCCGCCCACCCCCGAGCGGGAATGGCTGTGGGAGGTTGCAGTGCAGATTCAGGTCATGGCGGCCAAGGCGGGCGTGCCCACCAATACCCTGGCCGCCGCCCGTACCCGGCCGGATTGTGCTCTGCCGCTGCTGACGCCACGCTCCTTGCTCGTCCGCCTGCACCCGGAGGCCAGCGGTCCCGCGGAGGCAGGCCTGACGTGCCGCAGGAACGCCCTGATGGCGGTGTGCCGAATGGCCGGGGAGGACGGCGCGCCGCTGGCCCCGCTGCTCGGCGAGGAGCCTAAGCAAACCTCTTTAGGTTCATACAGGGATGAGGGCTAACCAGGCTTACGCAGCCCGGTCGCGCTGGACAGCATCCCTGTTCCAGGCTGCGCCCTGCCTAGCGTGGCGCCGCCAGACTGATCGGCACCTCCGGCCGTGCCGCCGCGCCGCGGTCCAGCACATACAGCGGCCGCCCCTTCGCCTCCACGAACAGCCGCCCGACGTACTCGCCCAGCACACCCAGCGAGATCAGTTGCAGCCCGCCCAGGAACAGCACCACGGAGATCAACGACGCATAGCCCGGCACGTCCACCCCCACCACCACCGTCCGCACGATGATCGCCCCGGCATAGCCGAACGCCCCCAGCGCCACCGCCGCGCCCACGTAGGTCCACACCCGCAGCGGCGCCGTGGAGAACGAGGCCAACCCGTCGATGGCGAAGTTCCACAGCCGCCACGGCCGGAACCTCGACCTGCCAGCCACCCGTGCCGGCCGGTCGTACGGCACGCCGATCGTGCGGAAGCCGGCCCAGGCGAACAGGCCCTTCATGAACCGCCCGCGCTCCGGCAGCAGGCGCAGCACGTCCGCGACCCGCCGGTCGATCAGCCGGAAGTCCCCGGCATCGGCCGGAATGCGCGTGTCGGCCACCAAGTTGAACAGCCGGTAGAACGCCGCCGCCGACAGGCGCTTCAGCCGGGTGTCGGCGATGCGGGAGCGGCGGGCGCCGTAAACCACGTCCCAGCCCTCGCGCCAGCGGGCTACGAAGACCGGGATCAGCCATGGCGGGTCCTGCAGGTCCACGTCCATCGGCACCAGCACGTCGCCCGCGGCGTGGTCCAGGCCGGCGGTCAGCGCGGCTTCCTTGCCGAAGTTGCGGGACAGGTTCAGCACATGCACGCAAGGGTCGGCGGCGGCCAGGCGCGCCAGGACGTCGCGGGTGGCGTCGATCGAGCCGTCGTCGATGAACACCAGCTCGTATCGCAGCCCCGCCGCGTGCAGCACGGCGGTTGTGGCCTGGTGGAACGCGGGGAGGGCCGCTGCCTCGTCCAGCACGGGGACGATCACCGAGACCAGCGGGTTGCCGGCGCGGGTGGCGGCCGTGCCCGGCAACAGTGCGGCGTAGGTCATAGGGCACCCTGGCGCGAGAATGGCATCAGCTAGAGGTAGCGCAGGGGCACGCGGGCGGACTGTCAATTTTTGTCAATAAGCACGTTTAAAGATGGTGCCCGCTGTGGTGCGGATGGCATTCTGCTTTCTTGCGGACGATAGGAGGCGTGCGTGCATACGCTGATCCCTGACCCACGTTCCATAGACCACTACCCCCGACAGGACGAGCGGGCGAACGTGCTCAAGCGCGCTAAGATAATGTTCGGCGGCGCGGTCCTGGACTGCACCGTATTGGACGTGTCCTCATCGGGTGCGCGCCTGCTGCTGGGCACGCCGGCCAGTCTTTCCGGGGAGTTTGCGTTGCATATGCCCGGCGGGATCATTCACGCCGCCCGGCTCAGTTGGCTGCGCGGACGGGAGATTGGGCTGGAGTTCATCGGTGGCCCGAAGCTGGCCCTGGCCGCCGCAAGACTGGCCAGTGAAAGTGTGCAGGCACTGCGCGGCATTGCGCCTAAGCGGATTTTGGACAGCCTGCGCGACCACCGTTATTTTGACGACCCGGTGCTGGCCGACGCCGCCCGGGCATTGGCGGACGCCCATGCCGCCCTGCTGAACGCATTGCAGGACCGGATGCTCGGTTCCGTCGAAGGCTGACGCAGGAGGGCGACCATGGATTTGAAGGAGGAAGCGATCCTAGGCGACGGCGTCGCCCAGCACTGGTACTACCGCGCCAAGTCGGAGGCGCTGGATCGCGTCGTGGGGCCGCCGCCGGCGACGGTGCTGGACGTGGGCGCGGGCGGCGGCTTCTTCTCCCGTCACCTGTTGGAGCGCGGGGCCGGGCAGGCGGTGTGCGTGGACCCGGGCTATGCGGGGGACAGCGACGCGGAACACGCCGGGCGGCCGCTGCTGTTCCGCCGCGCCGCGCCCGCCGCGCCGTCCGACCTGATCCTGATGATGGACGTGCTGGAACATGTGGACGACGACACGGCACTGGCTACCGAGTACATCCGCCCGGCCCGGCCTGGAACCCGCGTCATCGTGACCGTGCCCGCCTTCACTTGGATGTGGAGCGGGCACGACGACTTCCTGGAGCATCGGCGCCGCTACACCCTGCCCGGGGTGCAAGCGGTGCTGCGGCGGGCTGGGCTGCGGCTGGACGGCGGGCGTTACCTGTATGGGCTGCTGCTGCCGCTGGCGGCGGCGACGCGGCTGCCGGGCAAGGTGGCGCGGCGGCTGGGCCGTGCGGCGGCGCCCGGCAGCCAGATGCGCCCGGCTGGCGCCTTGGCGAACACCGCGCTGCTGGCTGCCTGCCGGCTGGAGGCGCTGCTGCCGCGCAACCCGGTGGCCGGCCTGACAGCTATGGCGTGGGGGACGGTGCCCTGACTGGGAGGCGCCGCCCGGCATCGAGCGCGTGGGACAGGCGCATGGCGAGCGGGTCGGTCGCTATATGATATAGCAGCTGCCGGGCCAGCCCCCACCTACTCCGCGGCAGCCGCCATGGCTTGGGGTAGAGCAGGCCGCCGCAGCCGCAGGAAGCCAATGTCATGCCGCGTGGCACCGTCGCCAGTGGCAAGATCGGCCAGCACCTCCCCGATCACGCTGCAGAACTTATAGCCATGGCCCGAACACGGTGACGCCAGCACTACCTGCGGGTGGTCCGGGTGGTGATCCAGGATGAAGTGCTCGTCGGGCGAGTTGGTGAACATGCACGCACGCAGCGCCATCGTGGGTCCGCTGCCGTCTGGGAAGTAACGTTCGCTGAAGCCGCGTAGCAGCGCCTCGTCGGCGGCGTCCGGCTCGCGCAGCAGGGTGTCGGCCGGGCCGGTCTCGTTCTGGTGGTGGTAGCGGCCGAACTTGAAGCCGGGCACCTCGTACACGGGCAGGCCGTAGTAGCGGCCCTCCTCGACCTGCAGGTTGAACACTGGGAAGCGGTCGGGTCCGAACCACTCCGGCCGGTGCGGCTGCAGCCAGGCCAGCACTTGGCGCTCCGGGACGGCCACGCCCGCCAGCAGGCCCGCCAGCTCGCCCATCCAGGCGCCGGCGGTCAGCACCAGGCGCGCGGCGTGGTAGCGGCCCTTGTCGGTCGTGACGACGACGCCCTCGCCGCCGGGGTGCGCGTCCCAGCCCAGCACGCGCTCGCGGGCCTGCACCACCGCGCCCTGCGCCTGGGCCAGCGCCACATGGGCCACCACGGCGCGCTCGCTGGCGACCAGGCCGCCGTCGGGCTGGAACACCGCGCGGTGCGTGGCGGGCAGGCGGTAGCCGGGGAAGCGGGCGTTGACCTGCACGCCCGTCAGCACCTCGTGCGGCAGGCCGTGCTGCCGGGCGGACCCCAGCGCGCCTTGGAACAGCGCGTGGTCCTCCGGGCTGGCGTCCACCGACCCGGTGGTGACGAGCAGTTCCTGTCCGCTGGCGGCTTCGGCCTCGCGCCATAGCTCGTAGGCGCGGCGCAGCAGGGGCACGTAGGCCGGGTCCTCGTAGTACGGCAGGCGGATGATGCGGCTGATGCCGTGCGACGAGCCGTGGGCGTGCGGGATGTCGAACCGCTCCAGCAGCAGCACGCGCTGGCCGCGCCGGGCCAACTGCCAGGCGGCGGCGCTGCCCATGCCGCCCGCGCCGGCGATGATTACGTCGAAGGTCATGGGATCACGTCGAACGTCATGCTGCCTCCAAGCCGGGCCGCGTCAGCCGACCCAGGTTTTCACCGCAGCCGGGTTGGCCTGCACCCAGGCGGCGGCGGTCTTGGCTGGGTCGGTGCCGGCGGCCTGGTTCTGCATCATCACCGCCTGCTCGTCATCCAGGGACAGGCGGAATTTGCTCAGCACGGCATAGACGTCCGGCATGTCGGCCTTCAGACCCTTGCGGGCCACGGTGTTCACCGTCTCCTCGCCGCCCAGCGCGCCCTTGGGGTCGGCCAGGTACTTCAGCTTGAACGCTGCAAACATCCAGTGCGGCGTCCAGGCGGTGACGACGATGGGCTGCTTGCGGGCAACCGCGTCCTTCAACGCCCCGACCATCGTGGCGTCGCTGCCATCGACCAGGGTGATGTTGTCCAGGCCGTACTCCTTGATCGTCTTCTCCGACGCGCGCATCAGCCCGGCGCCAGGGTCGATGCCGATCACCTTGTTGTCGACCAGCCCGCCCTGCGTCTTCAAGTCCGCGATGGAGTTGAGCGGCGAGTACTCCGGCGTGGCCCAGCCTAGCCGCGCGCCGGTGACGTTGGGGCCGACGAGGTCCACCTGGTCCTTCAGCTTGGCGTAGTAGGCGGCATGGGTGCCGGGCAGCCACGCCGCCACCATGCAGTCGGCGTCGCCGGACGCCACCGCCTGCCACATCGCAGCACCCGACACCGGGGTCAGCGTGACCTCGTGCCCCATGTCCCGCAGCACCGTTGCCAGGATGTTGGTGGCGACGACGGCGTCGGACCACTCGACGTAGGCGATCCGCACCGGCGGCTTGCCGGCGGCCCGGGCGCGCTGGAGGGCGAACGGGACGGCGGCGGCGGCGAGCAGCAACGAGCGACGGAGCATGGCAGGGGTCCTCACGGTTGAGTTAGGCCGCACGGCTGCGGCGCGACATGGCCTGGGTCACGCGGTCCAGGATCACCGCCAGCACGGCGATGGCGATGCCGGCCTGGAAGCCGCGGCCGGCCTCCAGCCGCTGGATGGCGCTCCAGACCTCGCGGCCCAGCCCGCCGGCGCCGATCATGGCAGCGATGACGACCATCGACAGCGCCAGCATGATCGTCTGGTTCACCCCGGCCATGATGGTGGGCAGCGCCTGCGGGAACTGCACCTTCACCAGCTTCTGCCAGGGGGTGCAGCCGAAGGCGTCGGCGGCCTCGGTCATCTCGTGCGGCACCTGCAGGATGCCCAGCGCCGTCAGCCGGATGGTCGGCGGCGCCGCGAAGATGATGGTGGCGAAGCAGGCCGACACCGCGCCCAGGCCGAAGAACGGGATGGTCGGGATCAGGTACACGAAGCTCGGCATGGTCTGCATCACGTCCATGCAGGGCGACACCACCCGCCAGGTGCGCGCATGCAGCGCCGCGATGATGCCCAGCGGCAGCCCGATCACGACGGCGGCGGTGGTGGAGAACACCACCAGCACCAGGGTCGCCAGCATTGGCGCCCACAGGCCGAGGTTCCATAGGAACAGCAGCCCCGCCACCGTCAGCAGCCCCAGCCGCCAGCCGGCCGCGCGCCATGCCAGCAGGCCGGCCACGAGGATGAACATCGCAGGGGGCACGGATTGCAACAAGCTGGTTAATCCGCTGACCCAGGCGGAGACGGTGCGGCTCAGGACGCGGGTGGTGCCGGCGCCGTGCGCGGTCAGCCAGTCGAGTGCGCCGTCGCATAGGTTGTCGAGCGGGAATCGAGGGATGGTGATGTCCATGCAGGCTGCTCCTTCTGCGGACCCAGGGCTGTGTGGGAGCGGGCCAGGGCGGACAGGGCGGCGGTGCGCCACAGCACGCCCAGGTGCCGACCGGCGGCGTCCAGCACCGGCAGGCCGTCAGGCTCCGACGCCAGCAGCGGCAGCGCCTCCCGCAGCGTCATGTCGGCCTGCAGCGATGCGCGCTGGCCCGGAGGCGGCGGGGCGTCGCGGTCGGCCAGGGTGCCGACGCGCAGCACGCCGGACACGTCGATGTGCTCCACGAACCGCGCGACGTAGGGCGTGGCGGGCGCGGCCAGGATGCTCTCCGCGGTGCCGTCCTGCACGATTGCGCCATCCATCATCAGCGCGATGCGGCCGCCGAGCGCGATGGCCTCGTCCAGGTCGTGGCTGACGAACACGATGGTTTTGCGCAGCCGCCGTTGCAACGCCACCAACTCGCCCTGCATGTCGCGGCGGATCAGCGGGTCGAGCGCGCTGAACGCCTCGTCCATCAGCAGGATGCTGGCGTCCGCGGCCAGCGCCCGCGCCAGGCCGGCGCGCTGCTTCATGCCGCCGGAGAGCTGGCCGAGCCGCTTGTCTTCCCATCCCGCCAGGCCCACCAGGTCCAGCGCGGTTTCCGCCGACCGTCGCCGGGCCGTGCGGGCGACGCCCTGGACCTCTAGGCCGAACTCCACGTTTTCCAGCACCGTGCGGTGCGGGAACAGGGCGAAGTGCTGGAACACCATGCCGAAGGTGCGGCGGCGGAACTCGCGCAGCTCGCGGGCACCCATCGCCGTGACTTCCTGCCCGGCCACCCGGATGCTGCCGCGGGACGGTGTCACCAGGCGGTTGAGGCAGCGCAGCAGGGTGCTCTTGCCGCTGCCGGACAGGCCCATGACGACGACCAGCTCGCCCTCGTCCACGCGCAGGCCCACGTCGTTGAGCGCGATCACGGTGCCGGTGCGGTCCAGGATCGTTGCGCGGCTCTCGCCCGCCCGCGCCATCGCCAGCGCGTCCTGTTCCCGCGTGCCGAATACGCAGCTTACGCCCTCGGCGACGATCATCGGTGTGGCGGTCAACGTGCGGCCTGCGTCATGGGGGACCTTCAACGATCCGTGAAGGCTAGCACCGCCGGCGGGCGGCATGGAAAGCTGTTTTTGCGACGCGACAGGGTCGTGCCGGAAAATGTGCAGGGTGTGCCGGTTTATCGTTAGCGCCTGCGGCCCGGCCGCGCGATGCTGCATCGTCACCTCAAGGCCGATCATGCACGATACCTTGTCCCGCCTACTCCTGAACCGCCGCCCCAGCCATAGCCTGGCCGCGCCGTTCTACACCGGCGCCGACGTGTTCCGTGCCGACATGGACCTGATCTTCGTCCGCCACTGGATCTTCATCGGCCAGGAGCCGGACGTGCCCGAACCCGGCGACGTGATGGCGCTCCGCCTCGGCGATGCACCCCTTCTGGTGCTGCGCGACGACGACGGCGAGGTTCGAGCCTTCCACAACGTCTGCCGTCACCGCGGCGCGCAGTTGGTGCCGGACGGCAAGGGCCAGGTCGGCAACCTGGTCTGCCGCTATCATACCTGGACCTACGCGCTGGATGGCCGCCTGCTATTTGCCGACCACATGGGGGAGGGCTTCGACCCCGCCTGCCGCGGCCTGCGCCCGGTGGCGCTGCGCTCGGTCGCCGGGCTGCTGTTCGTTTGCCTGGCGGATAACCCGCCGGACGACATCGACGACATGGCCGCGGCGATGGAGCCCTACCTGCTGCCGCACCGCCTGCGGGACGCAAGGGTGGCCCGGCAGGTGGACTTGGTGGAGCACGGTAACTGGAAGCTGACGATGGAGAACAACCGCGAGTGCTACCACTGCGCGGCCAATCATCCGGAGCTGACGGTGCCCTTGTTCGCCTATGGCTTCGGTTTTGCGCCCGAGAGCCTGGACGTGGGCGAGTTGGCCGAGGCGGCCCGCTACGACGGCATGGTGGACGACCTGCATGCCCGCTGGGAGGCCGCGGGCCTGCCGTCCCGCCGGGTGGAGCACCTAACCGGCCGCGCCACCGGCTTCCGCACCGAGCGCCTGCCGCTGGCGCAGGCCGGGGAGAGCCATACCCTGGACACGCGCGCCGCCTGCCGCCGCTTGCTGGGCGGTTTCACTGATGCGCGGCTGGGCGGGCTGACGTTCTGGACGCAGCCGAACTCCTGGCACCACCTGATGAGCGACCATGCCGTGACGTTCTGCGTGCTGCCGCTCGGCCCGGACCGGACGCTGCTGCGGACCACTTGGCTGGTGCACAAGGATGCGGTGGAGGGCGTGGATTATGACCCGGCTAACCTCATCGGCGTATGGGAGGCGACCAACCGGCAGGATGCGGCGCTGGTGGAGATCACCCAGGCTGGGGTCCGCAGCCCCGCCTATGAGCCTGGCCCGTACTCGCCGCATACCGAGGGCTTGGTGGAGCAGTTTTGCCAGTGGTACGTCGAGCGCATGACGGCCGGGCTGCGCGCATGACGGACGCGCTGCCGCCGGTTTGGGACGCGGACCAGGATGCGGAGCTGGTCTGCGTGGCGGTGCGGGCGGAGACGCATGATGTCCGCACGTTCGTGTTTGCGCCGGTGCAGCCGCGGCTGTTCCGCTTCCTGCCGGGGCAGTTCATGACGTTCGACTTGCCGGTGGCTGGTGAACTGGATGGGGCAGGGGTGCAGCGGTCCTACACCATCGCCTCTCCACCGACGCGGCCGTGGCGGATCGAGGTGACGGCGAAGCTGGCTGCGGGCGGGCCTGGCTCGGCCTGGCTGCACGGGGCGATGCGGCCGGGGGTGCGGGTGCGGGCTTCGGGGCCGATGGGCGAGTTCTCCTGCGGGATGCAGCCGGTGGGCAAGCTGCTGTTCCTGTCGGCCGGCAGCGGGATCACGCCGCTGATGAGCATGGCACGCACCCTGCACGACCTGGGCAGCGATGCCAACGTGCTGTTCCTGCACAGCGCGCGCAGCCCGGCTGATCTGGTGTTCGCCGAGGAGCTGCAGGCGATGCAGCGCCGGCCGGGCTTCCGGTCCGTGGCGGTTGTCGAGGGGGATGCGCCGGGCGCCCGCTGGGACGGCTTCCGCGGCCGGCTGTCGCCCGCCATGCTGGGGCTGCTGGCGCCGGACCTGCGGGAGCGCGAGGTGTTCTGCTGCGGACCCGCGCCGTACATGGCCGCCGTCCGCGCCATGCTGGACGCAGCCGGCGCCGATCCCAGCCGCTACCACGAGGAGAGCTTTACCTTCGAGGACGCTGCTGCGGAGGCGTCGCTCCCCGTCGCACTGCCCGACGATCCGTCATTGCGAGGAGCGGAGCGACGCGGCAATCCAGGGGCCATCAGCACGGACGCCGGCCCTGGCGGCTCCTGGATTGCCGCGCCGAAGCCGGCTCGCAATGACGGGTTGCTGACGCTTGACAGGCCGGAACCTGCGGATCAGCGGGCGGGTCTTGGGATTGTTCGGGACGGCCTTTCCGCTGCTGGACCCCCGACGGCCCGCGACGCCCCAGTGTCCGGCGAGGCAGGGCAAGTCGTCGCCTTCACCGTCCACTTTGCCCGCCTGGGCCGCGACATCGTCTGCCCGCCCGGCGCCACCGTCCTTGCCGCAGCCCGCACCGCCGGAATCCGGCTGCCGTCGGCCTGTGGCAAGGGCGTCTGCGGCACCTGTAAAAGCCGCGTGGTGTCGGGGACCGTCGAGATGCGCCACGGCGGCGGCATCCGCCAGCGCGACATCGACGCCGGCCTCGCCCTGCTGTGCTGCGCCCGGCCGACCAGCGACCTCGTCATCGACCGCTGACCGTCATGGACCTCGGCGCCCTGCACCGCCTGGCGTTCCTGACCCTGCCCAACTACTCCATGATCGCCTGCGCCAACGGTATCGAGGTGCTGCGGATGGCCAACCGCCTGAGCGGCCGGCCCGCCTACACCTGGCAGGTCGTCACGCCGGACGGCACGCCGGCAGACGCCAGCAACGGCCTCGCGCTGCACCCTACCGTGGCGCTTCCCACCATGGCCTGGCCGGACCTGCTGCTGGCCTGTGGCGGCGTGCATGTGCGGGAGGCCGTGGACGCCCGGGTCACGGCCGCCCTGCGCCGCCTGGCGCGGGAGGGCGTGGCGCTGGGCAGCCTATGCACCGGTGCCTTCGCGCTCGCCGAGGCCGGGCTGCTGCGCGGACGCCGCTGCGCGATCCACTGGGAGGACCTCGCACCCATCGAGGAGGAGTTCCGCGAGGTGGAGTTCGTCGGCGACCTCTATGCCGTGGACCGTGACCGCGTGACCTGCACCGGCGGCGTGGCGCCGCTCAGCCTGATGCTGGCGATGGTCGAGGCGCGGCTCGGCCCGGCGCTGGCCGCGGCCGTCGCGGCGCAGTTCCTGGTGGACCGCGTGCGCGCCGGCACCGAACGCCAGCGCACCCCCGCAGGCCCGGCCGTCCCCCCCAAGCTCGCCGACGCCCTGCGCGTGATGGAGGATGCGGTCGAGGCCTCGATGCACGCCGCCGCCATCGCCCGCAGCGTCGGCCTGTCGCCCCGGCAGTTGGAGCGGCTGTTTCGCCGCCACCTGGGCCAAACGCCGGCCGCCTACTCTGCCGGGCTGCGGCTGGAACGCGCGCGCACCCTGCTGCGGGAGACGGCGATGCCCGTCACCGCCGTGGGCGCGGCCTGCGGCTATGCCACGCCGTCGCGGTTCAGCGCCGCCTACCGCGGCCGGTTCGGCCAGCCCCCCAACCAGGAGCGGCGGCAGCGCACTGCCGCAGGAGCGCACGATGCACGTCAGCCCCACCCCGCCTAGCCTCGCCTCCCGCGATCCCCTGCTGCAGCCCTACCAGTTGCGGCACCTGACGCTGCGCAACCGCATCATGAGCACGTCGCATGAGCCGTCCTACTCCGAGGATGGGATGCCGAAGGACCGCTACCGCCTGTACCACGTCGAGAAGGCGCGTGGCGGCATGGCGCTGACCATGACCGCCGGGTCCGCGGTGGTGTCGCCCGACAGCCCGCCGGTGTTCGGCAACCTGCTGGCCTACAAGGATGAGATCGTGCCCTGGCTGCGTCGTCTGGCCGACGAGTGCCATGACCATGGCTCGGCGGTGATGATCCAGCTCACCCACCTCGGCCGCCGCACCGCGTGGAACAAGGCGGAATGGCTGCCGATCCTGGCGCCGTCCCGCGTGCGGGAGGCGGCGCACCGCGGCTTCCCGAAGGCCGCCGAGGCGTGGGACCTGGACCGCGTGGTGGCGGACTATGCCGCGGCGGCGCAGCGGATGCAGGCGGCCGGGCTGGACGGGTTCGAGATCGACGCCTACGGCCACCTGCCGGACCAGTTCTGGTCCCCCGCCACCAACCAGCGCGATGACGAGCACGGCGGCAGCCTGGAGAACCGGATGCGCTTCTCGGTCCGGGTGCTGCAGGCGATGCGGGACGCCGTCGGGCCGCGCTTCCTGATCGGCGTGCGGATGGTGGCCGATGAGGACTGGGACATCGGCCTGACCCGCGAGGACGGGGTGGAGATCGCCCGGCGGTTTGCCAATGGCGGCGTCGTGGACTTCCTGAACATCGTGCGCGGCCACATGGACACCGACAACGCGCTGTCGCACGTCATCCCGATCCAGGGCATGGGCACGGCGCAGCACCTGGACTTCGCCGGCGAGGTCCGGGCGGCGACGCGGTTCCCGACCTTTCACGCCGCCCGCATCAACGACGTGGCGACGGCCCGGCACGCCATCGCCGAGGGCAAGCTGGACATGGTCGGCATGACCCGCGCCCACATCGCCGACCCGCACATCGCCCGCAAGGTGATGGCCGGGCACGAGGCGCGCATCCGCCCCTGCGTCGGCGCCACCTACTGCCTGGACCGCATCTACGAGGGCAACGAGGCCCTGTGCGTGCATAATGCCGCGACGGGGCGCGAGGCGACGATGCCGCACGTCATCCCGGTGGCGTCTGGCCCGGCCCGGCATGTGGTGGTGGTCGGCGCCGGCCCGGCCGGGCTGGAGGCGGCGCGCGTCGCGGGCGAGCGCGGCCACCGCGTGACCCTGCTGGAGGCCACGGAGCGCGCTGGCGGCCAGGTGCTGCTGGCCGCACGCACCCCGCGGCGGCGGGAGCTGGTGGGGATCGTCGATTGGCGGGTGTCCGAGCTGGCGCGGCTGGGGGCGGAGCTGCGTTTCAATAGCTATGCCGGGGTGGATGACGTGCTGGCGCTGGCACCGGACGTGGTGTTCGTGGCGACCGGCGGCGTGCCGGACACCGAGGTGCTGCGGGAGGGCAACGATCTCGTGGTTTCAAGCTGGGACGTGGTGGGGGGCGGCACCACGCTGTCCGGCCGCGTGCTGGTGTATGACGACAACGGCGCCCACCCCGGGATGCAGGCCGCCGAAGTGCTGGCGGAGGCCGGCGCGGAGGTGGAGCTGGTCACGCCGGAACGCATGGTGGCGCCGGAGATCGGCGGGCTGAACCATGCCGCCTATGCCCGCATCTTCCGCCGCCGGGGCGTGCGGGTGACGGTGAACACCCGGCTGCTATCGGTGCGGCGGGCGGGGAACGGGCTGGTTGCGGTGCTGGGCAGCGACTACGGCACGGAGACCGAGCAGCGCCTGGTGGACCACGTGGTGGTCGAGCATGGCACCCTGCCGCTGGACGAGCTGTACGAGGCGCTGAAGCCGGCGTCGCGCAACGGCGGCGAGGTGGACCATGCGGCCCTGCTGGGTGGCCGGGCGCAGGACGTGGTGCGGAACGAGGCGGGGCGTTACCAGCTTTTCCGCATCGGCGACGCGGTGGCCAGCCGCAACATCCATGCCGCCGTGTTTGACGCGTTGCGGCTGGCGAAGGACATCTAGCGGGGGACTGACGGGAGCGAAGCGTCGCAGCGCCCGAGCCGCGGCGGGGCAGTGTCTCAGTTTGCAATGAGCGCCGCTAACCCCAATACCGTTCATTTAGGCGTTCGGGCGCCCTATATCACTGACTGGGCTTTCTGGGATTGACGGCGATGGCGGGTGTTCCTGCCGGCCTGCCGGCCGGCGTT
>JAABUQ010008583.1_pt1 | contig 14249 bp, 17 predicted proteins | sample 5560001 | NCBI WGS metagenome assembly JAABUQ01 (sample SAMN10711888, study PRJNA513371) | rock metagenome | isolation source: Antarctica rocks | place: Antarctica: Victoria Land, Finger Mt nord | collected 2015-12-18
GTCTGTACTGTTTGAGTTGCCATAGTTGTTTCTCCTCTCTGCACCGCAAAGAGATGGTGTTTAATCATGCGGTCTTGCCTTCATCAACCAAAGAACTTAACCAGGTGACATAGCTTGCTGCATCAGCGCTATACGCTACAGTTTGCGGTGAAGTATTGTACAATGTTATCATCGGTAGTAATTATCGTCTCTTTTTATATATCACAGCTTTGAGGAGTTTGCCATAGTTACTAAAAACACAGAGATACAGTTTCATATGGGCGCAGATGATCGTCGCCGCGTAGAGGGACTCCCATGGCATCTACCAATGGAGGAGTGGTTAAGTCAGGGATTGGAAGTGCTCAGTATTCGTCGCGGCGATTCACGTCACCCAGTACTTTTTGTCGAGCGCGAAGGCGTGCGTTACGCCATTAAAGAGACAACACCGCGGATGGCAGAACGTGAGATACGTAATTTCCGCGAGATAGAGCGGCGCGGTATTCCTGCGCTCAGCCCCATTGGTGTTGTCATTGTACCTGCGCCACCCTTAGCACTTGATATTCCTAAGCTAAACGGCGTCACTCAGTATATTAGCGGAGATAGAGGCTATACAGTAACGCGCCTTGCTCCACGCGTCATTCCACATGTTCTACTGTATCGCCTTCCATTTACGAAACGTACAAAACACCGTCTTTTATCAGCCGTTGCAGTTCTCATGGTTGAACTTCACGAACATGGTATCTATTGGGGCGATCCATCGTTAGCAAATGCACTTTTACGCATCGATGGGCGAAGTATCCTGGCAATTATGGCAGATGCTGAGACATCTGAGTTATTTCCAGGACCCGTTAGTGAGGGCTTACGAGAGCAAGATTTAGCAATGTTCGCGGAGTCTCTTTCGTGGCAAGCGGAAGATTTACGTCTATTGCGGGGCCTCTCAGAAGACACACAAGTATTAGATGATTCAGACTTTCGCTACTTTGAGCGGCGATACCGATCACTTCTCCGTGAACACACGCGCATGGCTGTTTCTACAACTAATAGTACACCCAGTCAACAGATGCAACAGGTGCTACGCGCATTGAATGGTTTGAGTTTCTCGTTGCTTAACGCAACCGGACACACATTCCAGCAACTGACAACAGTACTCCCTGGATGGCATCAACGCCGCATATATGAGTTGCTACATATTACAGTTCCACGCGTGTATGCCCGACGCTTCTACGAAATGATTCTTGGTCATCAAGCGATTTTATCCGAACAAGAAGACCGACCTGTCAGCATAGAGGAGGCAGCTCACAGTTGGTATACACGCTATCATTTACCGGCCATTCTGCTCCTGCGTCAAAATTTGACAAGTGGGGAAGACCCAATGCAAGCATATTTTGCGGTTATGCAGCACAAATGGGATATGAGCCGCAAGGCAAAGCATGAGGTTCCGCTCGAAGAAGCTCTCTTAGACTGGCTCATGAAGCATGCGAAGACGGGAACGTTAGGGGCTGTTGATCCTGCCTCTGTCGCTACATGGTGGAGCGAACGTAAACCAGTCGCGACAGCCTTAGAACCAACACCAATTGAGAGCGAAGAGTTAGAGCCTTTGCTTTCTTCGGGCGAGAAGCCACTTGTGCGCCTACCCCAACCAGAACTAGAACAGAAAATGCCGGAGATTTTAGAGCAAGTCAAGTCGGAAGAATAAGATGGTATGCTTTAATAAAGCATACCATCTTATTAAGCGTAGAGGATTATTCTTCACCAGCAAGGATATCTGTATCCTCGTCTGCCTCTTCCGCTTCCTCGACCCCTTCGACTTCACCTATTTGGAACGCGGTGATGTTGCCACGAATTTGTTCTTCGATAGCGCCCGCAACATCGGTGTTCTGTCGCAAAAATTCCTTCGCGTTTTCACGTCCCTGTCCAAGACGAATGTCACCGATGGTAAACCAGGCTCCACTCTTTTTGACAAGGCCCATTTCCAAACCAAGGTCAATCAATCCACCTTCGCGCGAAATACCCTCGCTGTACATAATATCGAACTCGGCGGTCTTGAACGGTGGAGCGACTTTGTTTTTAATGACGCGAACACGCGTGCGATTGCCTACTACATCCTGACCCTGCTTGATTGAGTCGGTACGGCGAATGTCCAGGCGGACAGAGGCATAGAACTTGAGCGCCTTGCCACCAGCCGTTGTTTCAGGATTGCCGAACATAACACCAATCTTTTCACGCAACTGGTTTGTGAAAATAACGGATGTATGTGAGGTGCTAATGGCTCCTGTCAACTTACGCAATGCCTGACTCATCAAACGAGCTTGCAAACCCACATGTGAGTCGCCCATCTCGCCTTCGATCTCAGCACGTGGCGTAAGAGCAGCAACGGAGTCAATAACTACTACGTCAATAGCATTGCTACGTACCAACGAGTCCACAATTTCCAACGCTTGCTCACCAGTATCAGGCTGCGAGATGAGCAAGTTGTTGACATCAACACCACACTTGGCTGCATACACGGGGTCAAGCGTGTGCTCCGCATCTACAAAAGCTGCGTAGCCGCCCGCTCGCTGTACACTGGCGATAATGTGCTGACATAGTGTTGTTTTACCAGAAGATTCAGGACCGTAGATTTCCGTGATACGTCCCTTTGGAATACCGCCAATACCCAGAGCTAAGTCAAGGGAAATGGAGCCAGTTGGAATAGCTTCTACATGTACCTTTGCGGCTTCACCCAATTTCATGATCGCACCTTTTCCAAAGCGGCGTTCAATTTGTGAGAGCGCGAGATCAATAGCTTTTTCTCGTTCAGTCATGGCGGGAGAGGCTCCTGCTGTCCCATTGCGGTCTACGGTAGCTTTTTCTTTTTTGCTTGGTGCCATGTGTTTTTACAGAACATGAGCGACAATCTAAATATTGTACTCAATAAATGTCCTGTATTCCTCCTTTTGCGATATACTCTTCCCACGAAGGGACAGCGTTTTTGAATAAATGTGCGTGACGCACATAGGATGCATAAGGCAAAGGAGATAGGATACGTGTATATTCTGCCGATGCATGCCGATACGTCTCGCGCGATACTGCTTTTCTACGCATCTGTTCTTTCATAAGGCTGAAAAGTCGGAAATAGATGGCAGGTGCTCTCTTTCCTGCCTCACTAAAGTAGAACAATCGTACCATAAAGCGGGTCTAGTGTCAAGCAATTTGTGCTTTACTACACCTCACGACGGCCTTCAAGTGCTCTACTTAATGTACCTTCGTCGGCGTATTCAAGATCGCTATTATTAGATAGGCCACGGGCAAGCGCAGTAACACGTAGTCCTGGCTTACCTACCGTTGAGAGTTCACGTTTGACGTAATCCGCCGTCATATCACCAAGCGTACCGGGATTCATGGCAAGAATGATCTCACGCACGTTACTATTCTCTACACGACGCACAAGTTCGTTAATGCGCAGGTCTTTGACGCCAATGCCATCCATTGGCGAGATTCTGCCATGTAACACATGATAAAGACCCTTATACACACCTGTTTTGTCCAGCGCAATCAGATCAAGAGGTTCCTCGACAACACAGATAGTACCTTGATCTCGATTTGGATTGCTACAAATTGCGCAAGGGTCGGTTTCGGTAATATTAAAACAGCGCGAACAGTAAATGATGCTCTCTTTTACACGTGTAATGGCCTCTGCCAGGCGACGTGCCTGATCGGTAGGACTACGTAGGACAAAGAACGTCAAACGTTGCGCTGTTTTCACGCCGATACCAGGGAGTTTTGAAAACTCTTCGACCAGTGCCGCCACTGGTGGTGCAATGTCACTCATGTTTTAGAATAATCCTGGGATTTTTACGCCACCCGTGACGCTGCTTGCCATCTTTTGTTGTGCATCGTTTGCTTTGTCAAATGCATCCTTCGCCGCGGCACGCACCATCACTTCTAGTTCAACAATTTCGTCTGCACTAAATGCTTCAGGGTCAATTTTCACATCAGTGATTTCAAATTTGCCGGTCATGGTGATAGTAACAGCACCACCACCAGCAGTACCCACAAACTTGGTTAACTCTAACTCTTCTTGCATCTTTACCAATTTTTGCTGCATTCTTTGGATTTCACGCATGTTCATAGATATATACTCCTTTTACTGATGTTTCGGTTGAACTTCTTTAATGTCTGCTTTAAACATTCGTATGACTTCTTGCACTACGGGATCGATTTTTGCCTTCTTTTCAAGAATCTCATGCCACGTTTCATGCAATCCTTCTACGGATGCATTACTGGAGGCATGTGTAGCCTCGTCTACAGGGAATGCTATGTCACTGGTAGTATTCTCTCTCACAACATTCATTCTGGCAAGCGAGGGAGCAGTAGTAGTTGTATGCATAGGCTCAACATGCGGAGGTACAACATTTGTTGTCTCCTGTTTCCCAGTTTGCTCTTGAGAAGGCAATTTGCGTGGCGTTGAAACTGGTGCATCCACACGCTCACGGTACGCGGACTGCTGCGGTGGTGTAAGTATACCTGAGTTGGCCGCGCGTCCTCCCGAATCGCGTGGAGGTGGCGGTGGTGGCAAAGGAACAGGCATCCCTGGTGTGCCGGACATTTGTCCGGGTGGGAGAAGCCGCACTTGACACTCCTGCCCAAGTTCAATTTTTAATGCCCACTCAATCACCTTATGACGATCAGCCTTTTGGAGCGTATCATAATGAAATTTGGCTAGCGCTTTTAGCACCACGATGGGAAGATCGCGTGTACCCTCTACGCTAACAATTGTGTAGTCATTCAGAATTGCCGCAATCATCGAGCCATCTTTTTTCGTTTTTATACGCCGCTTGATGTTCTCCCATTTTTCCTTGATTTCTGTAACGGTGAGCGATGGGGGCTCATTCTCATGTGCTACAGGTTGCTCAGCAACAACCTGCGGCTCTACGCGCTTTTCTTGTGGTGGAACAAGAGAAAGATTCGGACGTGCAGGGAGTACCTCAAGTTCTTCCTCGCCATCATCGTAGGAGGAAACGTCGTCCCAATCTGGCAATACATCGGAGACATCTTCACTTATCGGTGACGGCTCTGGTTGTTTAGCAGGAATAGGTGGTGGAGGCACAACCTCTTTTTGTTTTTGCTCCACAGGTTGCGGACGCAAAGACGTGATGGGGCGAGGTGCCTCCTGACGTTGTACAGGTTGTGGTGCCTGTGCAGGTGGCGCGACGTGTGATACCTGGACTTGCATTGCTCCCGCGTTGCAGTGACGCTCGATACAGGTCAAGAGTGCAAGTTCCAGGCCAAGTTGAGGTGTCCCCTGATTCTTTTGCATCAACTCGTTTTGGGCAAAGACACGTGCATAGTCAGTCAATTCTTCTAAAGTGAATAGCTGAGAGGTTTGTGTGATCTCGCGTACCTCATCCTCAGTACTATCAAGAATTTCTGCAATATTTGCGCCCGCTTTATAAAGCATCATGGCACGAACGTATTCCGCAATCTGTGCATTGATTTGACGCAGATCGGCTCCAGCTTCTGCAAGTTCGTGAACGAGATGTAGGCCAGCGGCACTCTCAGAATGCGCGATATGTGTCACAAATTTTTGCATGGCGCGTGGATCTGCCACGCCGAGCATCGTCTGTACTTTTGTCAGGCTTATCTCTTGTCCAGAGTAAGCAATAGCCTGATCGAGCAAACTAAGGGCGTCGCGCATTCCACCTGCCGCAGCCCGTGCGATAAGTTCGGCGGCTCCTCGCTCCAGGTCCACCTGTTCTTGTTCTGCTACAAAGTTGAGATGCTCCACGATTTGGCGTGTAGTGATGCGTTTGAAGTCGAAGCGCTGGCAACGAGACAGGACGGTAGGCAACATTTTATGCACATCAGTTGTTGCCATGACAAAAATAGCGTGTTCGGGTGGCTCTTCCAACGTCTTGAGCAAGGCATTAAATGCCTCGGTTGTGAGCATATGAGCTTCGTCAAGAATGTATATTTTATACTTGCCTTGCGCAGGGCGCACCATGACCTTTTCACGAAGTTCACGAATGCTATCAATACCGCGATTAGAGGCTGCGTCGATTTCGATAACGTTAAACGAATTTCCGGCTGTGATCTCTCGGCACTGCTCACACTCGTTGCACGGCTCGCCGTTCTTGCGATTGGTACAGTTCAGCGTCTTTGCAAGGAGACGTGCAGTACTGGTCTTACCAGTTCCTCTTGGCCCGGTAAAAAGGTAAGCATGACTGAGCTTGCCGCTAGCGAGTGCATTTTTGAGCGTGTCTACGATAGTCTCCTGACCAACAAGGTCAGAGAAAGTTTGTGAGCGCCATTTGCGGTAAAGCGATTGTGAGGCCATAGTATAACTCCCGCCTGCGTGTCCTCGTGACGGGCCGCAATCAGAAATCTCTTAGTACGAGGCAATGCATACTCCCAATAAGAGATGCAAGACAGAGAAAACCGACTTTCGCCCAGCCCTGCCGGTCAGCGTAATCAGGCACCCCTGCGGCACCCAGAGAGGTCCACTTACCGTTGCTTCCTCACGGACCTAGCGGGGTTCACAGACATCTGCCGCGCAGGACCCAATTACGCCGACCGACAGGGCCGGAAGAAAATCGGTCCGTCCTACTTGGGTATCACTTCTGTAGGACGGGTATATATTACTCTCTTTTAGAGCAATTGTCAACGGTAATCGATTATGACTTCTCAGGAAAATTATCTGGCACGTCTTCAACCAGATCAAGTGGTGCTACCTCTAATGCGTCAGCTATCTTTTGTAGTACGTCAAAACTTGGCGTATAGGTTTCATCATCAAACATACGCCGTATTGTAGTATATCCGACGTTTGACAAGCGCGAGAGTTGCGATTGATTGATGTGCTTTTCATCTGCAAACTGCTTTACTTTTTGTATTATCATGTGCGGTCCCCTTGCCTAGAATTGGCCTTAGTATACGCTACTCTGCTACCCTTGACAAGCTATCTAAATTTGGTTATCATTTAATAGGTATATTTAACAGGGTATCTTATATGAGATATATGCATAGAGATATCCTCTAAATAGCAGAAAGAGAGGAAGCATGTCAGAAGCAAGTAATCAAAGTGAAGTAGCCCGTATTCGTAGACAAATTGAGTTGGAAGCCGAAGCACTCGCCCTCGCTATGAGTGGCCCTGCTATCATGGCTAGCCATGCGGCTATTGATGCAAGGTATCGTAACTTAGGCAAGGCAAAAGAGGAGCTAGCGTCCATCGTAGGGGAAGAAGAAGCTACCGACACCATGACCGATACTTACAAAAGGATAATTGGATGATTGACTATGAAGAGATAGCGGCCCAAAGCTTCGCGGGCTTTAAGCCGCAAGAGAACACAAGTAACCAGCGTTCAACTAGCTTTAGTTTCTCACTTCAAATTTTAACACATGAGGGGTTATCCCTTAAAGGAGACATGAACATGAGCAAAACGGGAACGGCTATTCCAGCAAGAGCCTCAAAACCTATGGCAGCCCCTGTAACCGTTGACGTGGAACAGGAATACGATGATAAGCTAGACAATACCCCGCCCTCCGCTCTTCGCTTTCGTAGCACACAACCGCAAGAAACAAAGCCTCGTACCACTGGCCCTATCGTCACCCCTGTACGAGTAGAGAGCCGTGTAAGTGGGGGAACACGGTTTCTTTTGTGGGTGCTCCTCATCCTCTGCGTGATGTTCTTGATAAATGGGCTAGTCATCCCTGCGGTATATGATGTTTTGACACAACTCAAGTATGGTGAGAGTCGAATAGCAACGTATGACCTTGACGGCAAACACTGGATAACAGAAGAGGCGAACGGGCGTGTTCGCATCATTGACTCTAATCCTGACGGTTCCCATAATCAGGTCCTCACAACCATTATGAGTGGAGCACCCAAACACGCGCTTGTTACGCTCTCAGAAGACGGTGGAAAGATTGACGTGTCTATCAATGGCGCATACATCACTTCCCTGGTAAGCGATGGAAACAATGGCTACAAGTGGAGTACAAACTAATGGACTTCACTCTTTCAGCGAATGGGCAACTGGTCACGATGCATCTGCAAACGATCTGGCTTGTTCTCGTTGTTGTCGTGCTTATTGTGCTTGCAACGTTCAAAAAGAGGTAGAACCTATGAGCAATAGTCTCTGTCGAGACGTAGGGCATGACTGGCAATGGACGACCTCCACTACCTTCAGGAAATGTCACAGAACAGGATGTAAGGCAACAGAACGCCTTGTCAGAAATCAATGGGTGCCAGTTGCTACAGTCGTGAAAAAAGAAGATGCTCCGATTGAACCGATACAGGGAGTGATGTTTCAGTGAGCATCGGGGCAACATATCACCAGTAATGCGTAAGCGATGACCAGTCAATAAGACGGAGGAGAGGAACAGCGAAAAACGGAACTGTTTCTCTCCTCCTAAAAAGAGCGCAACACTCTCTCAGCATTCTGTGCGTACAGGTTGAAGCGCGTAAAGGAGACAAGTATAATGGCACAGCAACTGCACCACCAACAACAGGTGATGATTGGAACGATACAACTGCTCATTGACGAGAAGGACTTTCTGCGTGGCTATAGTAACGGCTATGACACGTTTCATCGATATCACTCGAAAGAGGAGTGTATAGATACCTCTTTGCTCCTCTTTTTGCTCAAGAATGGGTGGAATGCAGGACACAGCGACCTATGGATGACAGGCTACATCATGGGGTGGCTTGCGGCATTCTATGAACAAGAAGCGGGACAGTTTGCCCTCTCGACAGACGAAACTCTCCTGTGCGATACAAGCCGAGAGGAATAAGGAAAAGAGGTAGCTCTTCGTGAGTTACCTCTTCTTGAGAGAAACAAGTGAGCGTACATTCATGCAACACATTATCACCGCGAAATTGAAACTGATAGCAACGCCAGAACAGTTTGCGCTCTTACGAGAGACGCAACTGGCATATCGTGATGCATTGAATGCAGTGAGTGTGTATGCCTTCGAGCATGACAAGACCTCAAGTGCTGACAAGTTGCAGAAAGGCATGTATAGCGAAATCCGTTTGAGCTACAAGCTTCCTGCTCAAATGGCGTGTAACGTGCCTCGTCAGGTAGGAGCAACCTACAAGGGATTGTGGACCAAGCTCAAGCAGAACATCGAGCATCGTCGTACCAAGCGCACGAAGAAACGGTTCAAGGGACTCGACCAAGCACCCAAGTATGTCTCACCCACGCTTACCTATAACTACGGACGTGACTATGGGTTCAAGACCGAGCAACGAGTGAGTATCATGACCCTGCAAGGGCGCGTCATCCTTGACTACAAAGGCTATACGCCACATGTTGCGCTTATCCAACACGGAGCAACCATAGGAGCGGCGAAACTCTGGTACGACAAACCACGCAAGCAGTTCTACTTGTTGATCGCATTAGAGCTTGAGATAGCAGACCCAACGCCAACGGTGCAACAGCAGGTGGTTGGAGTAGACGTTGGACAACGCTACCTTGCAACCACGACAACCCTTGAAGGAAAGAGCCACTTTTTTTCAGGCAAAGCAGTACGGGCGAAAGCTGACCACTACGCTCGTACACGCAAACGACTTCAGCGTAAAGGCACTCGTTCGGCAACGCGACGTTTCATCGCGTTGTCAAAACGAGAGAGACGGTTTAAGCTGAATACCAACCATGTCATCGCAAAAAACATCGTCCATGCACATCCCAACACCCTCATTGGACTGGAAGAGTTGTCAGGTATTCGAGAACGTACCAAACGACCCAAACGACGACGCAAAGGCAAACAGGGGCTTCCCCTGACGCCAAAACAACGCCGTGCTAATCGACATGCCTCCAAGTGGGCATTTGCTGAATTGCATGATATTCTTGCCTACAAAGCAGCGTTGTCTGGTTCTTCATTTGTAGTCAAAGTCGATGCGGACTATACCAGTAAAGCCTGCCCCTTATGTGGGTACACCGATAAACGTAACCGTCCAGGCAACGGGCTGATGTTCGTGTGTCAAAACAAAGAGTGTGGGTATCAGGTTCGGACTGGACATGCCTATCATCTGCATGCAGACCTTGTGGGTGCGAGAAATATTGCGATGCGAACGCGTCTCATCCAACAGGATTGGGTGAGAACGGGGCAGTTGTCAGTTGCCCCTGATGTGTCGGACAAAGAAGCCAAAGCTGCACGCTTGAAAAGGTATGCAGAGTTGCGGTGGAGTCCTGATACAAGCCCCTCGCTTTAGCGATGGGGTGCTGACCTCATATATCTGCCAATGAGCAGACTATATCTTTCTTTCACCTCTGCCGGAATCGAAGCTGGATCAGTGATAATCGACGTGGCTAACGCACTAGCACAGCCACATGTTGCAGACGAGCGGTCGCCAGGAATAGCATGGGTAACGCTTTGAAGAATACGCTGTGCATTAGCAATATTTGCACCAAGATTATTCATGACCATCTCGACGGTAACGGACTCTTCGGACTCGTGCCAGCAGTCGTAGTCTGTCGCGCAGGCAATCGTAGCATAGCATAGCTCGGCTTCGCGTGCCAGCTTTGCCTCTGGTAGCGCTGTCATACCGATAATATCCATGCCCCACTGACGATAGGCGTTTGATTCCGCTTTAGTAGAGAAAAGTGGACCCTCCATACACACATAGGTCCCGCCCGCGTGAACCTTTACATCGCCTAAGGCACTCGCAGAGTTGTAGAGCAGTTTGCTGAGTGTAGGACAAAATGGCTCGGCAAACGTACAATGAACAACAAGCCCACCTTCAAAAAAACTATTGACGCGACTCTTGGTTCGATCAAAGAGTTGGTTGGGAATAACCAGATCGCGAGGAGCAATGTGTTCACGGAGACTACCGACCGCGCTGACAGAAATAACATATTCAACACCAAGGCTTTTTAAGGCCCAGAGGTTTGCGCGAACAGGAATTTCTGTTGGACTAATACGATGGCCTCGTCCATGACGCGGCAGAAAGGCCATCGAGACGCCGCCGACGTTGCCGATTGCAATAGCATCACTGGGGTCGCCAAAGGGTGTCGGTACCCGAACCTCCTCGATGTCGGTCATCCCTTCCATGCGGTAAAGTCCACTTCCACCAATTACACCGATAGTTGCCTGTGGCATATACATGCTCCTTCTTAACTAGCAAAGAAATAGGGTGCAATTTCATTGCACCCTTTTATTCTACCGCATTCCTTGTGAGCATGTGACTAAGCTTTAATTCTTATGTATTTTCTTTTTCCTGCCCTGATAATGGCCCCATCCTTTACGGGTACAAAAAAGGTAGGCTCGGTAATACGCTGCTCGTCGCTGCTCTCACCACCAGGATAGATTGCGACAGCCTTTTGGGCGATGAGGTTACGGGCTTCATTGTTGCTAGCCACCAAACCTGTATTTTTCATAAAAGTCACGATATCTACAGGCTCAGTAATACGCACGTCTGGAATGTCTGTCGGCAATTTGCGCTCAGAAAACTGGCGGATAAATGCTTCTTGTGCCTCTTGCGCCGAAGCTGCATTATGAAATTCGCTGACGATCTCACGTGCCATGCGGAGTTTTACATCTCTTGGATTGAGTGTTCCTTCTGTCATTTTGCGCTCGAACTCGTTGAGTTCTTCATCCGACACATCGGTTAGTGCCTCAAAGTAGGTACGCATGGCCTGATCCGGAAGCGACATGAGTTTGCCAAACATATCGTTGGCGGGCGCGTTCATAGCAATATAGTTGTCAAGCGATTTGCCCATCTTCTTGACACCATCTAACCCAACGATCAGGTTGACGGTTAGAATTTGCTGCGGAGCTTGACCAAAGATTGGTTGCAGGTCACGTCCAACGAGCAGATTGAAGGTTTGATCGGTACCACCAATCTCGACATCGGAGTGCAAGGCAACAGAGTCATAGCCTTGCAGCAGTGGATACATGAACTCAGCAAGGTTGATTTCAACACCACTTCTATAGCGCTTTTGAAAGTCGTCGCGTTCTAGCATCTGTGCTACTGTTTTGTAGCCAAGTAGTTTAATGGCATCGCCCAAATTGAATTTGTCGAACCATTCGCTCTGATAATGAACTTCGGTTTGCTCGCGATCTACTAGCTTAAAGAACTGGTCTAAGTACGTTTCAGCATTCTTGTTCACCAGCTCTTCGGTGAGTGGTTTACGTGCCTCTTCGCGCCCACTAGGGTCGCCAAGACGTGCAGTCCAGTCGCCAATAACAACAACGGTTTTGTGACCCAGGCGTTGAAACTGGCGGAGCTTGCGGAAGACAACGGCATGTCCAATCGTCAAATCGTGATGCGTCGGATCAACACCAAGTTTCACCCGCAATGGTTGTCCTTTATTGCCTTCAAGTAGCATGCGCCGCAGGTCTGCTTCTTTTTCGACCAGCGAGACTCCTCGCCTTAATAGGTATTCAATAGCCTGCGCTGATGGTTGTTCTCTCACGGTCACCAAGCATTCCTCCCGTTAGATATTTAGCTCTTTGCGGCATTGTAGCAGTATGCATATAATAAATCAATCTAAAAACTTTAACTGGCCTTCCATCAAGTACGATGTACTCTATCAAAGACAGTACAGGTCTCCGTCCTTTAGGGGGACCAGGGAGACCGCAAGGGTCTCCCCTCCATGGTTGCACGGCCCTACATGGAGGGGAGACCCTTGCGGTCTCCCTGCTTTCCTTGACAGTTGTTTTGACAGCACTTATTCCTCCTACTCTCCACGTAATTTACTATACACAACCATATCATGCCAACTACCAGCACGCCACTGTGCCTGGCGAAATACTCCTTCGCGCGTAAAACCCGCTTTCTCTAAAGCTCTTTGTTCCGCAATGTTTTCTCTATCTGTAGTAGCTTCGACACGCATAATAGGATACGTTGAGAAGAGATAACTCGCTAGAAGCTTCTGTGCTTCAACTCCATATCCTTTACCACGCTGCCCAACGGCAATACTAATACCAATGTTATATGCAACACTGCCTTCATTAGGCCCATAACCCACTTGATGATAAGAGACCGTCCCAACGACATTATCGGTTTGCATGACTATGAGTAGCTCACCATTCTGCGAACTAAGCAACCCGTTTTCTGCAAAGCTCTTCTCTATAGAGTTTGCACGTCGAAGACCAAATGTATTGTACTCACTGTTAAAATCAAGATCATTCATCCAAGTATTGAGAAGGACTAGATCAGCAGCAGTAACCACCCTCAAACGTACTCTTTCCCCTTGTATCATTCCTTTTTACTCCTCGAAAATAATAGGTCTACGTCCTTTTTAGTTTGATAGCCCTGCTATCGCAATTTCTAACATTTCTCTTACACTTCTCGTACGTTGCTCTAACACTTGATTATATATACTGTGACCAGTAAGAGAAAGATACAAGAGTGAGGTGTTAAGAGGACTCACTCGACACACTTCTTTATTAATCAGAGAAAAGGAGATTTAACAATGGCAAACGTTACACGTTACAACCCATTCAATGAGGCTGTTTCTCTACGTGAAGCTATGGATCGTCTCTTCGCGGATAGCTTCATTTCTCCAAATACGGGTGGTTTAGCCAGCAGTCGTGGTACTGGCGCGAACCTGTTCGAGACTTCCGAGGGTTTCATTTTCCAGGTTCCGATGCCGGGAGTCAAGCCAGATGATGTTGAGATCACCGCACAGCAAGAAACGCTTAGCTTGAAGTGGGCAATGAATGTGCAAGTACCAGAGGGTGCAACAGCATTGTGGCATAGCTTCCAGTCTGGTCAGTATCAGCAGTCCTTCACGCTTCCATCTCCAATCAATCCAGAGGGTGCTGAGGCTCATTACACCGATGGCATCCTAACACTACATCTGCCTAAGGCAGAACATGCAAAAGCTCGCACTGTCAAGGTGAATACTACCAAGTAGGTAAGTATCAATAATAAAGCTGAGTGACTATTACAGTCACTCAGCTTTATTATTGATACTCTTGATGAATTGCAAACCATCTCTAAAAGACTTACAACAATTTCTTTCAATCATTGTACCATTTTTTGTTCTTGCTCCACCCAGGGCGATTCAAAAGTCATTGCAGCCTACGTGAGGGGCATGAGAGGGACAAGCCCTCTCACTCCGATACACGCACCCGCGCCATGAGCGAGGCAGAGCAGTGAGAGGGCTTGTCCCTCTCATGCTTGCGCCTGACTTGTAAATCACCCTGTGCTCCACCGCAGGGCTTTCCAATTCTCCCAGAGGAGGTGAAAAAGAAGAGATTTTCTTGTAGAATATAAAAAATTCAAAACACCACAAGGAAATCTCTCTCATGGACTATACAACATTGCCCTCGAAGAAACCATT
>JAABUQ010008584.1_pt1 | contig 14249 bp, 17 predicted proteins | sample 5560001 | NCBI WGS metagenome assembly JAABUQ01 (sample SAMN10711888, study PRJNA513371) | rock metagenome | isolation source: Antarctica rocks | place: Antarctica: Victoria Land, Finger Mt nord | collected 2015-12-18
TACCCTGAGCGCGTGCTAGCCCTTGCTCTACATCAATATCTAGCCACAGTGTTAAGTCACTTTTCAGTCCACCTGTAGCAATGAGGTTAATTTGTTCAATTAAGCCGAGATCGAAGCCTCGCCCATAACCCTGATAGGCAATAGTCGAATCAGTGTAGCGATCGCATAAAATTAGAGCCGAACGGGCTAACTGTGGCTTTAACACTTCCTCAACATGCTGCGCTCGATCGGCTGCATATAGTAACAGTTCTGCTCTATCCTCAATTTGTTTTCCTTCGGTTTGCAGCAACAATTGCCGCAGCTTCCAACCTAACTCGGTGCCACCTGGTTCGCGAGTAACGATAACTGACAAAGGTATAACGCTAGGCAGATGAAGCCACTCCTGCAATCGCTGTATTTGGGTTGTTTTGCCAGCACCTTCCACCCCCTCAAAGACAATTAGTTTACCTTCCATATCCTTCTAGAGATTTTTGACATCCTCCCGTTTCTTGTTGACCGGATACGATAGACCGCAAGCCCCTGGCTTTGGACATGGGGTAAGGTCGGAGCGGTTTTAACCGCCGTCAGACTTCTTTCTGATTCTGAATGTAACGCTTGATTACCTCCAGTGGAGCGCCGCCAACGGTAGCGACAAAGTATGAATTTGTCCACAATGTCGGCAGTCGCTTTTTCAGGTGTGGAAATTCTTGCCGCAAATAGCGGGAAGTCGCCCCCTTTAGTCGCTTTACTGCCTTGTGAATGCCGAACTGTGGAGCGACGGACAGCAGTAAGTGTACGTGGTCAGACATAATTTCCATCTCAATGATGTCTACCTCAATTCCTGCTGCTATTTGCATCAACAACTCCTTCAACCGCACATCTACTCCATCAATCAACACATGACGCCTGTACTTGGGCGACCACACCACATGGTATTTGCACGAATACACGATGTTGTTGTTCAACTTGAATGCTGTCATTTTATTATATTTCTATTTGCTATATAATAGATAGTATAGACATAGTTAATCTAAGGCAGATGCAAGTTAGGTGGAATTACAAGTTACTACCGAATAGCGAACAGCAAGCGCTGATGGAAAAGTGGCTTGTCACCTTGAGAAAGCATCGTAACTTTTGTTTGCGGGAACGTGAGGACGGGTGGAATACTAACAACCGAGAGAATGATTTGCCGATTGCCTATGGCTATAGTAGCTATTGCGATATTGATAGCCGGATTGAGTACGGTGCTTTCTGTCCATTAACCTGTCCAATCCTGAAGCATGGGACGCTATCTGCTGGATTAACAAAACTTTCTCAGGGGGAGTTGAAGTGGGGGAATGCATCAGATGTGCAATCTAAGCGGACATCAGAATTACGGCAACAAAGGGATAATTACGGCGAGATTGATTCATGTGTGCTGCAACGGAATATCGCTAAGTTAGACGTGGCCTACGCTGGCTTCTGGCAACATAAGCGGGGATTTCCGGCTTATCGCACTAAGGCAAACTTTAAGAGTTTTGAGTACAAACCAGGCAGGTGTCAGTTTGAGGTTAATGCTGCCCTCGGAAGCTACGGGTGGACTGCCCGAAAGTTATGCCTGTCAGATATGGTGCCGCCCTTCGGGGCAAACGGCAGCAGGGCAGGAACCTGAATCAATTGCAACTGTTCGATATCGACTTGTTGGCAACGGAAAGGATATTAGGGGAGAAATCTATTAAAGAATCCCCTCGCCTTTAGGCATGGGGAGTCGTCAAGAATTGTACACCTTGGTTCGGTATCATAGGATCGACTGTATTTCAAAGCGAGGATTGGTGATGGCTCGCTATCTCTGTTCGTTTACAATTGTGGTTTCTGTTGACGAGCTGCGCCAGTTGCTGGTAGAAGTTCTGCAAGCCTGCAACTTCGACATGCTGTACAACACGAGCGACTACATGATGGCACGAGAGATTCCGGGCAAAGTGCCTTTTGCCAAGCTCGTAACAGTAGAAGTGTTAATCGATCGGACTGGAGCTACTGAAACAGAAGTGCGGATTAACTGTGTGGTGAAGAACGAAGAACTACCGCTTCAAGTTGATAACCACTGTTACCAAATGTTTAAATTAATTTACCAGGCGATCGCCGATAACCGTCATTGGCAAGTGGTTGAAAGCGTCACTGGATAGAGTTCAGTCATCAACTGCTGGCATCATATTAGGACCAATTAGCGTCACGTCCCATTCATCTTGCGGTCCTGTTGTCAAGGTTTCTCGACTCAACATGTAATAGATCGCTCGTACTTGAGGTCCAAAGATAATTTCGTCTTCGTTTCTCAAGTCATGGGTTGAAAGTTTGCGCCCGTTAATTAGTAACCCATTAGCACTGGATTTACCATTTGAATCACCATCGACAATTTGATAGTAAGTACTACCATCTTTGCGAGGTACCTGGACTAACATTGCATGGCGGCGCGAGACAAATTGTGAAAATAGGCGGATATCACATTTACTATCTCTGCCGATGGAATAGATCGGACCATCTAAAGTAAACTCCTTACGTCCCTGATCGTCTTCAATGATTAACAGGTGATTTTGTAGTGAAGACATTAGAGTAATGGAAGGTAGAATTAGTTAACCATTCTGCCAATTTCTTTGCTGTATGGGTACTTGTTAAAAACTTAGTTTACCCTCAATCGACTAAAATTTTCTCATTTCTGTTAACAATGTCGTAAATCTCCATCGTAATAACAGCGAGTTGGTGACGACACTAACAGAGCTAAAAGCCATTAAAGCACCCGCTCCCCCTGGACTCAGGACAAAACCAAGGCTGGGCAATAGAAATCCAGCAGCAATTGGAATTCCCAATGTGTTGTAAGCAAAAGCCCAAAAGAGATTTTGGCGAATTTTATTGAATGTGGCACGGCTGAGTTTAATTGCTGCGACAACATCAATCAAGCGATCGCGCATTAAAACAATCTGAGCTGTTTCCATCGCTACGTCTGTCCCGGCGTGCAAGGCAATTCCTACATCAGCTTGAGAGAGTGCTGGAGCGTCATTAATGCCATCCCCAACCATAGCAACTTGATGTGCTTGGGATTGTAGTTGTTGAATTGCTTTCGCTTTACCATCTGGGCGGCAACCTGCCAAGACATCACTCGCATCTAATCCCAATTCTAAGGCGACGGCATTAGCTGCCTCTATCTTGTCCCCAGTTAGGAGCATTACCCGCAAACCCATCTGACGTAATTCGGCTACTGCGGCTTTAGCATCTGCTCTGAGGGTATCAGTTACACCAATTAATCCAGCTATAACACCATCAACTGCAACGTAAACTACTGTTTTCCCTTCTGCTGCCAGTAATTTACTTTTTGCTTCCACCTCACCAACTACAACTGAGTGCTGAACTAACCAGTCGTAGTTACCCAGCAATACTTGCCGATCTTCCACCCGTGCCACTACTCCCAACCCTGGTTCTGTGTGAAATTCTTCAGCCGCAAGTGTGACAATTCCTTGACGCTGTGCTGCTTGCCCAATAGCTGTTGCTAAAGGATGAGAGGTACCGCTTTCTACTGTTGCTGCTAGTTGAAGTAACGTTTCACTAGAGTAGTTGTTCACCTTCGATGGCAGGCAATCAGTCACAGTCGGATAACCAATTGTCAGTGTACCTGTTTTGTCAAAGACAACTGTGTCTAGTTGATGTACTCGTTCTAAGACATCGCCGCCTTTAATCAGTAATCCTAGCGAAGCACCAATTCCAGTGCCAACTAAAATCGCTGTCGGTGTAGCAAGTCCCAAAGCACACGGACAAGCAACTACCATCACCGCTACGCTCAGTTTTAAGCTTAATAACAAAGGCGAGGGTCGAATTGTATGGATATTATGTGCTAAGTGTTGAGTGTGCAGTGTTAAGTGTTCTTGAGTAGACCAATCCAAAACGCCTAATACTTCAGGCCAAATGTGAGTACCAATTAGATACCAGAAGATAAACGTTAAAGCAGCAACAGCTAGAACGCCGTAAGTAAAGTATCCCGCCACTGTATCTGCTAGTCTTTGCACTGGAGCTTTGCGCATTTGAGCCGCTTCTACCAAGGCAACGATTTGAGCTAAAGTTGTATCTTTGCCTGTGCGAGTGGCACGAATAGCGATCGCTCCTGATTGGTTCAGAGTACCAGCAATTACTCGCTCTCCTACTTGCTTTAACACTGGCATCGGCTCTCCAGTCAACATTGATTCGTTCACTGTTGTCTGTCCCAGCACCACCTCACCATCAACCGGAATTTTCTCACCAGGTAGAACCTGCAACCATTCACCCACTCGCACTTGTTCTGCTGGAATCTCCACGCTAGATGTTGTCAGGTTACGATCCTGGGATGATTTCGGATCAGCGATCAAGTGGGCAACTTGTGGTTGGAGTGCTAACAGTTGCCGAAATGCTGTTGCTGCACGACCTCGAGCTTGCTGCTCTAATGTCCTACCTAAGAGGATAAATCCTAATAACATTACCGGCTCGTCAAAGAAACACTCCCAGCCCAGTTGGGGAAAGATCAGGGCAATTGAACTAGCGGTGTACGCCGTCAACGTTCCCAGTCCTACAAGAGTGTTCATATTGGGCAGATTTTGCCGCAACCCCCGCCAGCCACTTGCTATAATTGGATACCCTGGTATCAGTAAAGCTACTGTTGCTAACCCCCAGTGGAACCAAATGTTACTTAGCACTGGTAGCATTGAACCAGTCCACTGACTCAAATGCCCGATACTAGATAACAGCAGCAACACCGCAGCCGTAACTAACTGCCGGAGTGCAGAGCGTATTTCTTGGCGTTGTTTATCCTCTGGAGTTAGAGCCGCATCCGCAGATGTACCAGTTAGATCTTGAGAAGAACGGGCTTGAGTCTCAAAGCCAGATGCTGTCAACTGCTCGGCTATACTAGCAGGGTTAATACCAGCTTCACACTCTACAACTGCTACTTCAGTTACCAGATTGACACTAGCGTTGAGGACACCTGGATGTTTGGCTAATTGTTGTTCCACAGCCCGCACACAACCAGCACATTTCATCCCAGCGACATCTAGGGTAATCTTCTCAGTGGCTGGGGCAGAAGGGATAGTGGCGGTTTTCGGGACAAGTTGCATATAAAAATTACCGGACTGGCGACAACACCTCAATACCTAACCACTGTAGCGCTTCTGCTAGGTTAGTTAAGTTAAGTTGATTTTAGTATCTTTATTAAACGACAGTTTTTCAGTTCAATGGCAAAGTCAGATACTCCACTATCTAAAGAAGCACTGGTAAAAGAAGTTAGCTGCCGAATTCGTGTGGCAAGGAGTTGAACTAAGTAATCAATTCCTTGCTTAAACCTTTTTAAACCTTCTCTTTAACGATCAACACTTCGGCAAGGCTCAGTGACCGCTTTCTTGACTCTTCTGATTTTTTCTCTTGAGTGTCCGAATAAATTCTCGAACCACATCGGACTGAGTTCTCTCTACTGACAAACAGTATTCATCTAAAGTTTGTCTTTCCTCAGAGGAAATTCTGACGTTCAGGTTGTATTTACCCATTGCTATGTAACCATATTTGCGTTACACTAATGCTATCACAACTGAGAGAACCCTAATGTTTGCGGTTAAGCGTCGTCTCAAACTAAATACTCAAGAACAAGCCAAGCTGACGGCACATGCGGGGTTTTCCAGGTTCGTGTACAATTTCGGTCTTTCTCTGTACTGGCAGTCGGTTCAAGCCGGATTGAAAGTTTCTGACTCAAAACGTTTAGCAGCAATCAAGAAATGCTTTACCAATGTCACCAAAAATCGTGAGGGATTTGAGTGGACTAAAGAGCTATCCTCCAAAGTCTATCAATCAGCTTTTCAATCGCTAAATGACGCACTTAGCAGATGGCGTAAAGGATTGGGCAAAAAGCCTGTCTATAAGCGACGCAAAGATAAGCAGTCTTTTACTGTTTATGACGGTAATGGTGTAAGAATTGTGCGTCAGGGAAGAAAGATTAATATTCCCACGCTCGGCACTTTTCGACTGCAGGAAGAGTTAACTGCATCCTACATCTCACAAACATTTACAATATCTTGCGAAGCAGGTGAATGGTATGTGTCATTCTGTGTTGATGCAGAAAGAATTCCGCCAATCATGCATCAAGTTACCGAACCGATTGGAATCGATCTAGGAGTAAAAACATTTGCAACAATTAGTGATGGAACTGAGTTAGAGGCACCATTACCGCTAAAGAAAGCGATAACCAAGCTGCGGAAGTTTCAGTACCACAACCGAAATAAACAATTCGGAGATAGGCGTACTGGACAAAAACCTTCTAACAACGCCAGGAAATATTTTCAGAAATTGGCACGGTTACACCAAAGAGTGGCAAATCAACGTCAGGATTTTCTGCATCAGACGACAACAGATATCTGCCAAAAGTATGCTCACATCCGCATTGAAGACCTGAACGTATCAGGGATGATGGCAAATCGAAAGCTGTCGTCATCTATCAGTGATCTGGGGTTTTATGAATTCCGCCGCCAGTTATCTTACAAAGCTCAGAGCTTTGGATGCTCGATTGATATTGTAGACCGATGGTTTCCTTCTTCTAAATTGTGTCGCCAATGCCGTGAGATTCATCAAAAGTTAAATTTGTCTGACCGAATCTTTATTTGTCCCAAATGCGGGCATACAGAAGATCGGGATTTGCAAGCAGCAAAGAACTTGGCTTCTTGCCCTGATGATAAATGTAGTAGGGTCGGCTCGATCCGAACTTAACGCCTGTGAACAAGCAAGTGCCGACACTCTTGGATGAAGCAGGAAAATGTACAGCTAAGCCTAGCTCTAGCTAAGTTTGGATAAGTTTATTAGAGCAGTTACTGGGATGCACACAACAATGCTGCTTGCCGTGGCGAACGCGAACGGGCTTTGCAACTGTACGATCAGTTGACACCAGAGCAAAAGGAGCAAATACCACAGGTTTTGAGGATTTGGCTGCGCTATCGGAGTGAAAAGTACTTTGGTTCCCACAGAACTCCACTTCAGAAGAGAGCTAAGCCTCAACCGAAAAAATAACTGGGTGATTTGACAAATTTTTAATTCTTTTTCGGCATTACCTTTGACACGAAATTATGGATTACGGCTAATACTTCTGGTCGAATTTCGTGCCCCATGTCGAATTCCTGGTACTGTACCGCAACACCCAGCGACATCAAACTTTCCCGTGCCTGTAAAGCTGCCTTAAGCGGCACTACTGAGTCTTGCCTACCATGCACGATTAGTACTGGGGGAAACTGACTAGCGACTGGTTCAGAAATAGGATGCAGATACCCACTTAAAGCGATCAAGCCTGCTAAGGGTAAACTTAACCCTATATCCAAAGTCATCGCTGCACCTTGGGAAAATCCACTTAAAATTGTGCGTGACAAAGGGACACCAGTGCTGCTTGCTAAAGACTGTAACCATTCTCTCAAGATTTTCCGACTTTCTGTTAACCCTTCGCCTTTGTGACTACTAATGTCATACCACATCTTGCCTCCAGACATGTAGGGATGGGTTAAAGGGGCATCAGGAAACATGAACTGGTAGTCGGGTAAGTTCAATAAGGGAACCATTGATGCCAAGTTTTGGGCATTGGCACCCCAACCGTGTAATGTGATGATTAACCCAGAGGGCTTATTACCTGTTGTCGGTGGAACTGTGATGACTTGTAAAGACAATTTGCTTTCAATCGTAGACTCTTTATCGATCTTAATAATTTTTTTTGTCTTTTGGTGTAGCTAGAATAGTCCAGCAATTAGGTTAACACTAAGTGCGAAAATTACTGTATTGAAGAAGAATGACAGCATTGCATGTACAAGAGCTAAGCGTCTCATAGGGCGGGATGCGATCTGGACATCTGAAACTTGGAAGGTCATACCAATTACAAAAGAGAAGTATAAAAAGTCCCAGTAGTCCGGTTTTTTTTCGTTAGGAAAATCTAAACCCTCAGAATCATCAACCATTGAAGTTGCTCTGTTGTCACTGTAGTATCTGTGTGCGTAACGCAGAGTAAACACAGTATGAATTAGTAACCAGGAAGTAACAATTGTCAGAGCTGAAAGTGATAAGTGTAGTATTACTAGACTTGGAGAACTCCCTTTAGGAGTACTTTTGAGCATGAAAACAATAGCTAAAAGGCTGGCACAGGCAGCACCGATAACGATACTTGAAATTAGCCAGCGATTAGCGTCTTGATGCTGAGCGCGGTAACGCATCTTTTGGGGAGTAGCACTAATCATAATTGACCAAATCAGTGCTAGTAAACAGATAAATCCTGAGTCCCAAGCAATAATAATGCGAGTCGGGAATAAGAGCTGGGACGGAAGTAGGAGAAAAACTATTCCAGAAACCGAGACAGCAATAAGTAATCGGAAGGAGGAATCTGTATTCTTAAACACTGGCGATAGTTATATTGCTAAAAATTACGAGAGACTATTAAAATTTTGATTCATGCGCTCAACATTCTACTTGCTCAGCCTCGTCGCCGCAATTCTACCTTTGATAGGGTGTGGTTAATTTTTAAGGTTTGCAACGCCAGTAATGTCTGTCTAGGAAAAACTTAACAACTAGGCTGGAACCAAATTGGATCGTTCTTATAAATAGTACCTCCTTGCAGAACAGAGGCGCGGATACCAGCGATCGCATTATGATGGCGAGTTGTTGTTTGTAAAATACCCAGATCTTGAGAAAGACCTGATTGCGCTAAGGTTGTAACAACACAACGGGGGCAAGCGCTGTCAATGCTCAAACGGACTTCTTCTCCAAACGTCAGAATGCCGCCTACCCACTCATCCTCAACAAACTCAATTGCTTTGTTTGTCGGTTCGATCAGTATATTCGGTCGAAACCTGCACATTTCAAATTCTCCCTCTGGGTAGATTCTCTGCAAAGAAGCTAGTGTCGCAGTAGTAATGGCATGGATTGAACAGGAATCGAAGAAGGTGGCAGGTGGCATGAACAGTTGAGTTACTGTTTCTCGCACAGGCGCTCCTTCAATGTTAGGCCAATACTGATCTAAGCTAGCCGCTTCAGGAACAGAAGATAACAACTGCACCTCTCGTCCTAACCAACCTGAGAGAATATGATTAGCATCTGCCTGTTCGCTCGTTAGCGAGTTTCCATCTGGTAGAGAGAATCTGACTGGGGGCACTTCTGTATTGGGATGCGGCGACTCAGTAAAGGCAGCATGAAATTCAAGTAGTTTTGCCCACTTCTTGGGATTCTTGGCGCTGGCAATTCTACCGCTTTGGGCATCCAGGAGAGCATAGGCTCGATCTCCTAATAGTCCATGCTTTGTCACCTCTGAAGCCTCTAACTCCTCTCCCAGCATTGATTTTACTGGATAACGCCACATTGAGGCGACTGTTCCAACCATTTCCCGCACCATATCTTACAGCCCCCTTGCCGCGACGGATTAAAAGTATCAAGCTATCAAAAAATCAAAAGTATTGCAATATACAATAACTAAGTTTTTATAGCTCAAGAATTCAGAATATCAGGTGAGTGTTGGATAGAAGTTGTTCAATGACTTGAGATTAGCAACGCACGATGGCATCAATTTGTCGTTTGCTGGCTTGAAGTGATACAACATTGGAATTATTGTGCCACCATGCATCTAAAAACCCAGTTACATAATTATGGCAGAGTATCAAAAAATAGAGTATCGCATTAAAAATGGTAAAATTACGGAAACAGTCATTAATGCTTCTGGTTCTAGCTGCATTGAAGCCACTTCAGGAATGGAAAAAGCTCTGGGAGAGGTGGAAAGCCAAAAACTTTTGCCTGAGTATTATGAGGGCGACGAGAACCAGACAGAGACACAAAGCCAGTCTACCGAAACAAGTCGCAAGTGACAAGTCGCAAGTCGCAAGTTCGGAGGCGGAGCGTCTTGGGACTTGTTTTAGTCAATGTAGATAAGAGGCTAATGGTAGTAATCAACGTCTGGAATCTGGCGATCGCTCTTGCTATCCTGACAATATTAGTGGGGGCGATCGCTGTTCTGCGTTGGCTCTTTTCGACAATTTATGCAACGGGAAATCTACAAGATCCACTGCTTTTAGAGTGGATGAACCGAGTAGGCATTCCTGACTGGAAAGCTTTGCAACAAAAATCTGGTTTGAGTAGCACCGCTCTTTGGCGACTGAGAGATGGAGAGATAACTAACCTCAAGTTTAGCGAACTTCTTCAAGTTGCCACAGTCCTGTGTGTACCTTTAGCAGAACTATTAGAAAAGCTAGGTTTACCAGTAGAACACCCGGAGTTAGAAGCACGTCGTCAAGAATGCACCCAACTTGCAAGCCAGTTACGACAGGTTTCACAAGAGAAAGAAGCACTACGCCAAGCAGGGTTGCGACTGCATCAAGAATTGCAGTAACAGCGTCTAGAACTGACTCAAGAGTTGCGGGAATCTACCTTTGAGCAGATCCAAACTTTGCTCACTAACTATCCTAGTTTCCACTCATTAGTAGGCATTAAACCAGAATTACCAGCCAAAAATCTCCTCCCACTGTTGGTTTCCTTAGATAACCTGCTTTCTGCATGGAGTTACGAACAAATCGGCAAACCTTGGCAACAAGTACCTTACGATCCCCAAATTCATCAACCAGATGCTGCTGATATTGCCGCAGGCGAGCTGGTTTACATCCGATTCGTTGGCTACAAGCACCAACAGCGCATTCTCTGCCCTGCCAAAGTCAGCCGCACCTTACCAGGAGGAGCGAAGCCGAATGACTAGTGATACAGTAGTAATTGATTTTGGTACGAGCAACACGGTAGTTTGTGTTACAGACGCGATTACGCGATCGCCTCGGACTTTAAAGTTTGACTTGATTTCGCGGCGCTTGGAAGTTGGGGGAGAATCAGTAAGTATTGTTCCTACTTTGGTGTTTGTGTCAGGGCAAAATCAGCTCAAATTTGGCGAACAAGTCCGATCTCTGCGTTTGGGATTTGCGCAGCCAGAGCGCTGTTTTCGAGCATTTAAACGCGATTTAGCCGCAGACTTTGTGCCGCCTCCACGACTGTTGGATGGTATTAGCTACACTGCCCCGTTGGTTTGTGAACTATTCCTTCAAGAAATCTGGCAACAGGTGGAGCAACAACTGCAACCTAGCCGCGTTATTTTCACGGTGCCTGTAGGTGCTTTCGAGCGCTATCTCGATTGGTTCCGCCATCTGGAAGAAACGCTGAATATTCCTAACGTGCAGATTGTGGATGAATCTACCGCCGCTGCCCTTGGATATGCCGTCAAACGTCCTGGTGCTATAGTTTTGGTAATTGATTTTGGTGGCGGTACGCTGGATCTCAGTTTAGTCCGAACTGTTAGAGTTACTGCCGAGCAACAAGCAGTCAAGGCGGAAGTTATTGCCAAGTCTGATGCTTTTGTTGGTGGTGTAGATATTGATACATGGATTGTCGAGCATTATCTGCAAAAAAGCGGTTCCGAGCGGCAGGAAGTGGGAGAAATCGGCTGGATGAATTTGCTAGAAGTGGCAGAAAAACTGAAAATTCGTCTTTCAACCGCAGAATCAGCCAAAGAAGCTTGGTTTGATGATGAGAATTTTGTCTCCTATGAGTTGCAGTTGCAACGGGATGAGTTAGCAGAGATTCTGGAAAACCAACAGTTACTCGAACAACTACGAGCCTGCATAGATGAAGTACTGGCGATCGCTCTCTCGAAAGGCATCAGCAAAACAGCCATTGAACAGGTGTTGCTGGTAGGGGGAACTTGTCAAATTCCGGCAGTGCAGCAACTGGTAAATTCCTATTTTGGGCGGGGGCGGGTGAAGTTGGACAAGCCCTTTGAAGGTGAACGTAACCGATATGACAGTGACAGAAAGAGTTAGTACAGGTGCGTTCAAATAATGCCGCTTCAAAGTTGCAATCGTAGATATTCCCAATTGGTTCTTTAATAAAGTGGCAACGGCGCATATTACCATCACCATCAACGGAAATTACCGATTTTCCAGCACGGCAGCTATGACCCAAGCTAGGATAGTGCTGAGTATTCAAGTGAAACAGTGGATCGATCGCCTCGAAGAAATTTCGGTCTTCTGTTGATAAATTAGGAAGTTCTCGCTTAACTGCATTAATCCATAGGTAGAGGTGAGTTGGTAACTCTTGACGTAGAGCCGCAATCTCATCTTTGAACTGAGGGAAACCGACAACACCTGTACTGAAGCGGACACCACGACGATCTAATTCTAGACACTTGGCTAAGAAGCGATCGCGCTTTATCCATTCTGGGTGAAATGTTGCCCACAATGCTAATTTATCTTTGTTGCACTCCTCCACCCAATCTAATTGACACGAAAGATTAGTTTGAATTGCCGCTTTATTAACATGAGGCATTTGTGTTAGTCCGATCAATACTTGTTGGTAGCACGTATGGATTAGCGCTTCTCCCCAAGGCGTGAATAAGATTGAAAATTGGTGCTGGTGGTGTTGAGAAACCCAATTAACAAAGCGTTCTAATTCTTGTAGATCGGTTGCTAATTCTGCTGCTGTTTGCTGTCGCTTGGCGAAGGGACAATATTCACAGCCATAGTTACAACTAATTAAAGAACCGCGATAGAGAATTGTTAAATGCATTAATAATTATTAATTGGTGAGATTTAGGTTATTCAGCTACAGAACAGTAGCGATCGTGACGTGAGGATTTTTGGCGGGTATTGGCAATGACTTCGATATTTAGCTGCTTGAGACGAGCAACCATCGGACGAGATAAACAATTATCATCAACGTTAAGAGTATCGAGTTGATGCACCGCCGGACAATTTAATAAAGCTTCAGCACCTTCATCTCCCAAAGTTCCCATTGAAAAATCTAACTCTACTAATTGCTCAATCAATGGAGATTGTACTATGGCAGATGCAATATCATCAGAGTATTCACTGTTACGCAACCCTAAATATTTGAGTTTAGGAAATTGTTGACCAGAGATAATTGGCATTAAGTCATTGATAGAGGAAGTTCCTCCATATTCATCTCTTCCTAGCCACAATTCAAGATATTCCAACGCAGGTAGTTCCAGAGTGCAAATCTGATTAATCACCTCACGGCGCAGTCCACCAGATTCGATAGTCAGAGCTTTTAATTTACCATGTTGAAGTGGATCGAAACTCAGTCCTTCTCCTAATGTATAATAGTTATTACCACGAATCTTCAGAACTTCTAGCTCAGGATAAGCTACGAAAATCAGACTGAGGTTACTTTGTTCAATTGAGGAAATCATACATTTAGAATCTTCAATATCCCCGATAAATAGAGCCTTGAGATTAGTAAGCTTTTCGTGGACATCAATTAGTGCATCTACAATATGACGCAAACTGTTACAGTATCGGGCTGTATTCCAAACGCCAAATACTAAAGCTTCAATCTGACTAGCAAGAGGATCTTCTAATAATATTTTTAGTTTATCTACAATCTCCCTATCAGGTTCGCGGTTGTATTGATTCCATTGATAGATGACTCTTAAAGCATATGCAATGCCAACTGTATCTCTAATCGTAGTTTCAGGGTCAAATTCTATAACTTTTCGGTTAGCAAATGTGGTAACGTAACCCTGTGGAAGCCCATTTAAACGTTCAAAACCATTCCAAAATTTATAGTTTTGTAATGCTAATTTAACTTGAGTTTCGTCCCTTTCCTGTAACAACTGTGCGGCTGTGTGGCGTATGCGTCTAAATTTATCGTCTAAAGCCTGAATCACTAAATCTAAACCTGCTTCTCCATAGTTTAGTGCTTCACCCAATGCTGAAATTCGCGCTTCAATGTTTGAGCTTGATAAGCAATGTTTAACACCTTCGATCCCTCCCAAAATTACACCTTGTACTGGTGGTGGCATTTGTCCGCCAAGTACGACATCATATTCTCTGGGTTGATTTAGATTGTCGCTCATATTTGATTGTCGCTCGACTGCTATTTCAATTCGTAGGTTTGCATTAATTGATTGACGCGATCGCTAAATAACCAAGCACCAATTACGTCCGAGCGCTCAATTCCTGTTTCTGTGAGGCTAATAATTTGCTGGTTAGCGATCGCTAGGTTGAGAGAAAAAAGTTGAGATAGTTCTGGGAAGTCTGCAATTACATCGCTACCAAACTGATGCTGATAAGCAGCCTCATTCAACCCTTCATCAGAAAGCAAAGATAATAAAATGGGAGATGTCGTCAACCTGTTGATCGAATAAGATCTATATGAAATAATAGTGGGAAGTATTGATGAAAAAATAAAGATGATCCTTCAGCCTATTCATTGCATTCATT
>JAABUQ010008585.1_pt1 | contig 14245 bp, 9 predicted proteins | sample 5560001 | NCBI WGS metagenome assembly JAABUQ01 (sample SAMN10711888, study PRJNA513371) | rock metagenome | isolation source: Antarctica rocks | place: Antarctica: Victoria Land, Finger Mt nord | collected 2015-12-18
TGCCGAGCGTCGTGGTCACGGTGGCGCCGGGCGGGTCGGACAGGACCGCGACTTGGTCGGACATTCCCCGCGTCAGCGTCGCACAGCCCGCCAAGCCGAACGCCGCTGCCGCGCATCCCGGCACCCACAAACGCATCCGCCAATCCCGCATCATCGGGGACCGAACGTCACCCTTCACTGAGTCGAAGCTGAGTCACGATAGTGGTAAAACTTCCCACGTCAACGCGTCCGTGGACCGAAGCCTGACCGATGGCGCGTCGGAGACCTTGCGGGCGGCTCCGAAACGTGTCGTCTGAAGCCGCACCGAGCTTCCGATGGCCCTCGTGAACCATAGCCCTACCAAGACGATTCCGCCCTCCGCCCGCTATTCCATCGCCCCCATGATGGATCGCGATAAAAACAAGATTTATCAACATGTTGCTCTAGGTTCCGTGCAGGTCGTGTGCAGTCGTTCTGGAGCTTGATGACATGAGATTGAGCGCGGTGGAGTACGCTGGACTGGCCTGCAGGGCAGGGCGTGGACTCACGGAGGTGACATCCTAAACAAGGCTGGGGTCAAGGGCTCGAGTCCCTTCGCCTGCTCCGAATTGACTTAGAACAGTGAGTCACGAGGTGGCTGCTGCGAGGTAGCCGTTTTCCTTCCTGTGCTGGTGTCCACATGCGGCAAGATCATTCGGCCGGGGGCGCGAGGGTACACCCCTTTCAACGAGAGCCACACGTTCAAAGTCTCGCCCTCCGAAGGCTGTCAAGCCCTCGGTTTTCCTAAATAAAACCAGCAGGTTAGGCGCGGTTTTCGGTCCTGACCCTGGGTGTTGCAACCACATTGCAACCAGATGGCGACCAGTGGCGTCTCTGCTGAGCGAAGTCGGGCGTGTTCCGGCGTAGGCTGTCGCGAGGGTGCTCGCTGACGGAGCTGTGGGCGGCGGCCAAGTCCGTCAGTAGAGTACGAAGCGGGCTTCCGGGCAGAGCTGCTGGAGCAGGTCGTAATGATCTCGATCGCTCGTCAGCACCACCAGCCCGGCCTTCGCGGCCGTCAGAAGGATCAGCGCGTCGTTCAGCAGTTCCTTGCGCTGGTGCGGCTGGAAGCCTTGCGTTCGCGCGAGCGTGCCCGCCACAACGCCCGCATCTGTCCAGACCTGGGCATCCGGGGTCAGTAGCCGGGTGGCCGGAATGGCGCCCAGAACCTCGTGGTACACGGCGCGGGTCTCTTTCCATCCGGGATGCGTCGGATCGCCGTTCGCCACACCCGTTGCGATCTCTCCGACGCAGACGGAGCAGTGAAACAGGATCGTTCGATCAAGGAGCGCCTCGAAGGCAGGCGGAAGGCGGCCTGCGGCGTCGCTAATGTAGACGTTGGTATCCGCCACAAGCGCGACCGCCCCTGAGGCGGGCAGATCGGCAACTGACGTTAGGTCGCTGTCCGGCCTGCTCGCAAACTGCCGGAGGCGCTTCTCTGGCTTGCGTCGCCGGATCGAGGCGTCAAGATCAGTATTCAAGCTGATGGTCGGGGCCGAGACGCCCTCGCGTCCGTCGCATGGCGCTCACCACCGGGTCAGGTTGAGCGAGAAGCGCCAGCGCGAGAAGGCCCAACTCTGTCGTAGATGTGACACCGGCCTCCCGCTTCGCGGCCTCGATCAGCGCCGGGGGCGCACGGAAGCTGACGTGCTCACTCTTGTCACCTTGAAGTAAACCCGCCGCACGCGCCTCCTCGAGGATAGTAGCATAAGCGAACGCTTGGGACGGGGCTTTCGAGACGACGTGCGCGAGCCCGCGCGCCACCGCGCCCGGGGGTTTCTCGGTTGCCGAAGCCTTTGTTCTCGGTGCAGCCATAACTCCGCTCCTCACTGTGTGCGCATCATACGTCCTTCTGTCACACAAGTCGAATCACGACGGTGATGATCGACAATCGGGAAGAGCAATCAGCCGGCTCGCAGTTTCCTTCCACCTATCAGGGTAAGCCACTCACAGCCCCAGAAGGATGGTGAGAACGCCGTTAGGCTGCAACCACAGCGCTCTGTGCCGGAATTCTGCTGGAAAGTCCTCCTCGTTCATCAGATCGTCCAAGCAAGTCGTCCCGGAAAATCGCTGCGGCGGCACGTTCGACAGAACGCGCCGGGAAGGATCGATACTCTAATGACCTACGATTCGTCGTGGTGTAGCGTGCCCGCCATCAATCGGAACCGGGGACGATTTGGCGATCTATCTTGACAACATGGCCGCGACGCCGATCGACCCGCGAGTCGCGGCGCACCACCGCGCGTCGATGAGCGAACATCCCGGTAACGCCCATAGCTTGGAACACGCGTTTGGCGCGCAGGCTCAGCAGGCCATCGACTCCGCAGCCGTCGCCCTACTGCGCGCGCTTGGGAGTAACGCCGATTGCGTCACCTTCACGCCCGGCGCCTCGGCGGCGTTGTGGCTTGCTGTCGAGGACGCGATCGGACGGACGGTTGGCCGTCCGGCGCGCATCGCCACGACCGCGGTCGAGCATCCATCGCTGCTCGGCGCACTGCACCGAGCCGAACGCGATGGCCGCATCCGGCTCACGATCGTATCGGTAGACGACACCGCAACGCCTCGCCTCGACGCGCTGGAGGCAGCCCTATTGGATGGCGTCGACCTCCTTTGCACGATGGCCGCCAACAATGAGGTTGGCACGATATCCGACATGGCGGCGATCGCCGCGCTCGCCGCGCGCCACGGCGCCCGCCATCTAATCGACGCGAGCCAGGCGGCTGGCCGGATCGACATGTTTGGGGCAGCGGCCGCCGAGCTCGTAGTCGTCAGCGGCGCCAAGGCCTACGGGCCGCGCCGGACCGGCGCGCTCGTCGGCGCGCTCGGCGGGCAAGCGATTAACCTCGCGCACGACATCTTCGGCAGCCCCGACGCTCCCGCCGCCGTCGCCTTGGGCTACGCGCTGCAGCTCCGCGCAGAGGAGCGCGAATTCGACGAGGCGCGGCTTGCGGCGATGCGCGACGCGCTCGAGGCGCACCTGATCGCTAGCGTGCCCGGCCTGCGCGTCAACGGCGCGACTCGTTCCCGGCTCGCCGGCAGCCTGCACGTTTCCACGCCGCACCTCCCCGGCGACGCCGCCGTCGGCCGCCTGTGGGGCCGCTTGGCGGTCTCGACCGGCGCCGCTTGCCAGTCCGGAGTTCCCGGTCCCTCGCACGTCCTCTCCGCCATGGGTCTCCCCGAATGGGTGAAGGACGGTGCCGTCCGCATCGGCCTCGGGCGCTTCAACACTGACGCCGAGATCGAACAGGCGGGGGCGCTGATCGCTGCCGCGCTGAGCGAGGCAACGCCCGCACAGAGGCGCGCATGACCACCGCCGTCCCAGTCCGCCCGCGGTTCAGCGGTCACGAGACGTTCGCCTGCCGGTTCGCCTGGCTTCCGCGGGCGGTCCGTCTCATCGCCCGCGATGAGAAGGCCCTCTCCGACGACGAGCGCGCCATCCTTGAGCTCGGGCTCGGCAAGAACATGGTGCGCGCGCTGCGCTTCTGGCTGGAGGCGTTCGACGTGGCATCGTCGAAAGGCGGCTCGTGGGCGCTCCTCTCCTTCGGCGATGCGATCTTCGGCGCGCGCGGCCTAGACAAGTACATTGAGCGGGCCGAGACGCAGTGGCTGCTCCACTGGCAGCTCAGCACGGCCGTCGAGAACCCGCTCTTCGCGTGGCGACACATCCTTTACCGGCGCATGCGGCCCGACTTCACGCGCTCCGAGCTGCTTGCCGAGATGCGCGTCGAGGGCGAGCGGCTCGGATACGAGCATTCCGAAGTGACTTTGCTCCAGCACGCCGACGTGTTCATCCACAGCTACGCCGGCTCGCTCAATCCCGCCTCTCCCGAGGACGCGCTCGACGGTCCCCTGGTCGACCTGGGACTGCTGCGCAGGCTCGGCCGGCGGCGGGGCGGCGCGGACCGGATCGAACCCGTCTTCTCGCTCGCCCGCATTCCAATCCGCGAGGTCGGCAGCGCCGTGGTCGACTACGCGATCGCTAGCTACTGGCAATCGCGCCGCCGGGGAGAGTCGGCCGTCACGTTCCGCGACCTCGCCCATGGCGACGGCTCTCCCGGCGCTACGCTCAGGCTCGAGGCCGAGGATCTGCGCGACCATCTTGAGCGCTCGACCGGCCTGTGGTCGTACCGCCCCTCGGGCGACGCTGGCAGCGTGACCGCAGTTATTCGTCCCGACCCGGAAGCCCTGCTCGCGAAGGTCTACGCATGAGGCGGCCATCAACCATCGCGGAACTGCTGGGCCGCCCAGGGATGTTCTACCGGTCAATCGCGCTCGAGCGCGATGCTGCGGACACGTCCGCCGGCAGGTCCTTCGTCCTCACACCCTGGCTCGAGCGCGGCGCCGCCGAGATCATCTCCGGCATGCGCGAGGGCGGCACGCGCCGCGCGTGGCGCGTCATCGGCGACTTCGGCGTCGGCAAGTCCGCGCTCGCCCTGGCAATAGTTCAGGCGCTCGATCCGCGCATCGCCGAGCCCGACATGCCGATGCGGCGGCTCGCCGACGGCATCGGTGGCGCGCCGCGGATGTTTCCGCTGCTCGTAACAGGTGCGCGTGAGGGTCTTGCGGCATGCCTGTCCGCTTCGATCTCCCGCGTTCTCGAGACAGACGTCCTGACCCATACCAAGCGCAGCAAGGCCATTGCCGCGTTGACGGATCCGTTCGACGCGATCCCCATACTGCGCGACGCGCTGCGCGACACCGGCCAATTCGACGGTCTGCTTCTAATCGTCGACGAGATGGGCAAATTCCTTGAGGCAACCGGCGAGGAAGAAGGCTTCGACGTTTTCCGCCTGCAGGCCCTTGCCGAAGAAGCCGCGCGCTCGCGCGACGCCCCGCTGGCGGTCGTGCTCATCCTCCACAAGGGCTTTCAGTCGTACGCCGAGGACTGGCGAACCGCGCGGCGGAGCGAGTGGGAGAAAGTAGCCGAGCGCTTCGACGAGATGGTATTCGACCATCCGCTGTCGCACACGGCCGCCCTGCTGTCGGCGGCGCTTGCCGTCGACGCGGATGCCATTCCGGCCAAGGCGCGCAAAGTCCACGACGACGCCGTCTCCCGCGTGCGCGCCCTCGGCTGGCTCGGTCCGCGCAACGGCAAGGGTGCCCGCGGATGCTGGCCCGTCCATCCCGCGGCGATCCCCGTTATGGCACGGTTCTTCGCGAGCTTCGGGCAGAACGAGCGGTCGCTCTTCGGCTTCGCGGCCAGCGAGGAGCCGAACGGTCTGCGCGCTTTCGCCGCCGACACGCCCCCCACGGACGGACTCTACGCCATCCACAACTTCTTCGACTATGTCGCCTCATCGTTCGGCCACCGTTTGACGTCACGGGCGGGAACCGGAGAATGGTCCCGCATCGCGGCGGTGCTCGACCGCGCGGAGGACGCGGACGCTGTTGAGACCGGGACGCTGAAAACGATCGGTATCCTCAACCTGCTCGACGCGCCCGACCTCGCCGCGACGACCGAGAGCGTGCGCGCGGCACTGGTCCCGGCGTTCGCCCACTACGAGATCGACGCCGCTATCGCAAAGCTGGTCTCGGGCGGGCTCGTCTTCCGTCGGCCGGGACGATCCGAGCTCCGGCTTTGGACCAGCCGGAGGGTCGACCTCTCCACGATCTGGAAGGAGGCCGAGGACGAGGTCGACGCCCGATCCATTCTCCGCGACCTCCCACGCCACCTGGGGGCCCTGCCAGTCCGACCGCACGTGCTCGCGCGCCGCCACTCGGTCATCACGGGCACCAGCCGCCGCTTTGCGATCCGCTGCACGCACGCGTCCGGCCTGAGCGGATATGCTGGACACGGCGATGCCGACGGCGGGATCATCGCTGTCCACTGCGCCGATGCCAAGGGCATCCGCATCGCCCGCGCATGGTCGGCCGAGGTCACGTCCGAAGACCCCACCATTATGGCGGTCGCCGTTCCGCCCATGCCCGAGCTTGGGGCGTTGATGGTTGATCTCTTGCGCCACCGCTGGGTCGTCTCGAACGCCGCCGCGCTCCAAGAGGACGCCTATGCGACAGCCGAGATCGAGCGGACGATCGCAGATCTCGAGACGCGCTTGGTCTCGACCATTGAGACCGCGCTCGGGCTCCGGGGCCACGCGCCAACCGCCCGGCTCAGCGTCTTCTGGAAAGGCGACGAGAAGCCGCTGGACCGGCCGTTCCACACCGTCGTGTCGACGCTCTGTGACCGCGTCTACAACCAGTCGCCGCTCGTCGAGAACGAGCTGGTCAACAAGCACTCGCTCACGTCCGCAGGCGCGGCTGCCCGGCAGCGCCTCATCGAGCGAATGTTCGCCGACGCCGGCGATCCCGAACTTGGCTTTGCGGCCGGTAAGAACCCGCCAGAACGCGCCCTCTACCTGTCGCTTCTCCGACGGGGGAGACTGCATCGCGAGCAGAACAGAGCGTGGACCATCGGACCGCCTGACGCGGACAACGACCCGCTACGGCTCGCTCCCGCGCTGTCGGCGATCGAGAAGCGCCTTGCCGAGGACGCGCGCCGCGTCGCCCTGCCCGAACTCTACCAGATCATCGCGGATAAGCCCTACGGCGTACGCCCGGGCCTCGCGCCGCTGCTTCTCGCCGTGTCGCTAGTAGCGGCCGGCCACCGCGTGGCGCTTTTCGAGCGGGGAACCTACTGTCCGCGCCTGGACGGTGCCGCGTTCATGCGCATCCTCAAGTCGCCCGAGCACTTCGCCCTCCAGCTAGTGGCGCTCGAAGGCGTCCGCGCCGACGTATTTCGCCGCCTCGCCGTCCTGCTCGGCCAGCCGCCCGAGGAATCGGGCATTCGCGCGGTGGTCGATCCGCTGATCCGCTTTGGCGTCGACCTCCCGTTCCACGTTCAGCACTCTTCTGCGCTCACATCGGAGGCGCGGGCCGTCCGGCGCGCGCTCGCACAGGCGCGCAGCCCGATCGACCTAGTCTTCGTCGAGCTCCCGACCGCATGCGGCACCGAGCCGTTCGGTCCGGACGCCCATGCCGACGCGAACCGCGCGCGCGAATTCGTGACTCGGTTGGACGCCGCAATCACCGAAATTCGCGGCTGCTATCCGAAGTTGCTCGAAGGAATGCGCGAAGAGCTTCTGCGCGCCATACGCGCGCCGACCCGCGAGGCACTCGCCGAACGCGCGCTCGCGCTCGGCTTCCGGGTGCGGGAACAGCAGCTGCGGACTTTCGCTCTGCGGCTCGCCGACGTAGCGCTACCCGAGGATCCGTGGACCGAGGCGATCGGCGGCGCGGTAATCGGCAAGCCGCCCTCCCGCTGGCTCGATCACGACGTGGAGATGTGGCGTTCCCGGCTGGCCGATCTTACGGCCCAGTTCGGGCGCGTGGAGGCGGCAGCCTTCGGCAACGGCCGCTCGAAGCGTAATGCGGTCCGCGTATCGTTGACCCGCGGCGACGGACAGGAGCGTGCGGTCATCGTCGATGTCGACGGCCTGAATCACGACCAACTGACCGCGATCGGCGCGATCGAGCGTATGGCTTCCGATGCCGAGCTGAGCTTCGACACGGTGGCGGCGCTCCTCTCGCTTGAGGGGATGCACAATGGCAAAGAGAATGCCGAGTCGGCCGACGAGGCGGAGCGCGACCTCGGATGACCCGACACATCCTGAGCCTATCAGGCGGTAAGGACAGCGCCGCGCTTGCCGTCTACCTGCGCGACCGCGTGCCGGAGATGGAGTACATCTTCCACGACACGGGCAAGGAGTTGCCTGAGACGTACGACTACATGGCGCGCCTCGAGAGCATCCTGGGCCGCCCGGTCGCGCGCACGACGCCGGAGGATCCCTTCGAGCACTGGCTCGCGGTGTACGGCGATATGCTGCCGTCGAACCACCGCCGCTGGTGTACGAAGATGCTGAAATTGAAGCCGTTCGAGGCGTACATCGGGCGACGATCTGACGATCAACTACGTCGGCCTTCGCGCCGACGAGAAGCGCACCGGCTACATCAGCACCAAGCCGAACATTACCCCGGTCTACCCATTCCAGGAGGATGGGGTCGTGCGCGCCGACGTTATCCGGATCCTCGAGGACAGCGGCTTGGGCCTGCCGCCCTACATGGAATGGGGTCGGACACGCTCGGGCTGCTACTTCTGCTTCTACCAGCAGAAAATCGAGTGGGTGCGTCTTAAGCGGCGCCATCCCGAATACTTCGAGCGCGCGAAGGGATACGAGACGCGCAGCGCTGCGGTGAGCAAGAACTTCAGTTGGTGTAGCGGCGAGTCGCTTGACGAACTGGAGCGCCCGGAACGGATGGAACAGATCGAGCGGAACTGGGAGGCCGCCGCGGCCCGTCGCACAGCCCGACGCGAGAACCTTCCGCTCTCCGCAGTCCTCGCCGGAGCCGAGGTCGAAGAGGAGGAGCGCGAGGGCTGCCTGATCTGCACGCTCTAAGCTGCGCTGACCGCCCCTACCTCAGGATCGCCGTTGATGAGCGCTGGCGCGTCGCCTGACATCGCAGCGCCGCCCGCCTCACCGACGCCCTCCACGATTTCAAGCACGACGCGCAGCTTGCCTGCCTCCTGCCAATCGGACCCTAAGACGAAACCCAAAGGTCCTGCGCCTTTCACGCTTCCAGCAGCATTGAGCTCGACACCCTTCAGCAGATCGATCCAGAACTCGTCTCTACCGAGCTGCGCAGTCAGGGCCTCCACCTTCTTGCTCACGCCCGCCTTGTCCTTGGCCTTCGCGGCCGCAAGATCCTCCTCGAGCCGGGTGAGCAGATCCTCGCACGCAGTCTTCAACGCACCGGCGATCGTAGGTGTCACCCGCAGCAGCGTGGTCCCCTTAAAGCGGCTGAGCATCAATTCGGTCGGACCAAGCTGCGCCACCTCATCGCGATCAGGTATGCAAACGAAAATCCGCCCCACCGCGGGGGTCGTCATCGGCGGCATCACAGGCGGTCCGACGCGAAGGAGGTGGGCACCGAACTCCTGCTGCAGCTTGAGACCGAAGAGCGGGCGCAGACGGTCTCTGTTGGAGACGTCGTATCCCTTATTCTTCAGCCATACATCGAGTCCGCCGAGCGGCACCGATCGGTACTTCGCGAATTCCCATACGATCCGGTAGACCTCCTCCCGATGCAGGATCCCATCAGTCTTGGCGTCGGGATCGCCAGAAGCCTCCCTGAGCTTGATCGGCGTTCCCGGGACGAGCAAAACGGGTGTCTCCGCGTCGGGCTCGCGATCGGCGACCGGAGAAAACGCCAGATCGCAGTCGGCGCTCATTACAACGACCGCTTTCGTTCTTTCCGTGTCGAAGAACACGTCGCCAAGCTGCACGAGTGGGAACGTAGCGTATTTGCTGTCGGGCTTGGCGCGAGGATGGGGACCGAGCGGCCCCATGTTCCGCGATACCAGGGCGCTGTGCAGCAGGTTGGCGACCACGGTAGAGGGCTCGGTCGACGCAAAGGGTTCGCCAACGAACTCTAGCGTATCCAACGCGCGCTGGCGCTCGCGCATCTCGTCACCCTCGAACCCAAGCGCCATTAGCTGGGAGGAGAGCAGCCAAAATATGTAATCGCCGAGCGGATGCCCATCCTTCATCAGAGCATGGCCTTGAAGGAAGGCATAGTCGCCGATGTCCAAGTCATCGACCAGGGTCAGTAGGTCTTCTATCGCCTTGCCCAGCGCCTCATCAAGCTTGGTCCGGTACTGGACGAAGGCGGGCGCGTACGGTCGTGCCCGCTCGAGCATTCCCAGATGCGCCTTGATCTTCCATGCTTCATTCAGGTCACGCTTGCCGAGGAAAGCAAACGCCGAGCCATTCACGTTTGTCTTAGTACGGAACTCGCCCCTAAGGTCACGCACGCTCTCGAGCGACGACATCAGCACGATCTGCTGGTCGTCGGGCCGACCCTGCTGACCATTGATCGACGTGGCTACTTGAATCGCGAGATCACCACCTTTGGCCGGGCCCTGCAAATAGTAATCTAAAAGCACTAGGTTGTAGCCGGTGAGATCCGGCATCCCCTGGAATGGGTCGCAGACCTTGACCTCCGCCACCTCCCTCTCGAGCCTGTGCATCAGGCCGCGAAACGCCTGGTACTCCTCGATCATCCGAAGCGCGTCGGCCGAGATCTCGCCGACGCGTCCAGCACTGATCCCCAGCGCTTCTGTTTCGGAAAGGATGCGCAGACGCTCGTCTGCGGAAGCCTCAGGTTCCGCGCCGAGTTCCGCCAATTCGGCCGTCACTTCCGCATTCGTGCTCAGCAACCGCGCCACGGCCGCCGCCTCGCCTGCTTCGAGCCGATCCAGTCGAGGCGGATGCATGGCGTCGTCGATCACCGCCACCTTGAGCGCAACCCACGGTGAAGGCGTGTCGGCTGGCTCCGATGGAACATCTTCGGCGGCGATCACAGGCTCAGCTGCCGCGACTGTGATCGCCGGTGAAATATCCGGAGCGGCCTTCGCCAGTCCGTCGTCTGAACCGATCGATGTCTTAGGCATCAACGTTACCAATCTCGAAAACCAGAGAATGGATCTGCCCATTCTCGTCGGCGGCCCCAAGTGTGAGTGTGCCGCCGTGATACTCGGCAATCTCGCGGGCGATGTAGAGGCCTAGCCCCTTTCCTTGCTTTTGGGGCTTTGTGCTGAAGAACGGCTCGAAGACGGTATCGCGGCGCTCCTGGGGTATACCCGGGCCGTCGTCCGTGACCACGATCCTCCTTCCGGGCACATCAATCATAATGTCGATGCTGCCGACGGGGCCATCGTCGTCGCGAGCGATCTTGAGGCGCAGCCGCTCTCGATGCTGGGCCGCGATCCAGAACACCGAGTTGGTAAGCAGGTTCTCGAGCACCTGAACGAACATGCCCTTGACCGCGCGGACCTCCAGTTCGGACCGATCAGGTCTGACTCGCATCGCGATCTGCATGCGCCGGCCCTCGTTGCGGCTCGCGAAGGCCCGCACGATGTCGCCGACCCAATCGACCAGCTCGAAGACCTCCTTTGTCTGCCGGGCGTTGGTGCTCAGCGGATCCAGAACTTTAAGTCGCTTCTGCAGTGTGCGCAGCTGTGAATCTAGAACGCGGAGCGAGGTGCCCACCGTACTCGGGTTTCGGGAGCGCCGCGCCTGCGCGATTGTCTCGAGCCCGGCGGCCGTCGCCCGATACAGTTCATGCGCCAGGCTCTCGATCATCAGGCCGACGCTCGCAAGGTGCAGCACCCGGCTGCGTTCCTTCTCCTGCGCACCCGCGGCACGTTGGACCAGTTCGGCGGCTGCCCTGAGTTCGGTCATCGTTCCCCGCAGCTGGCGAGTTAGCTCCCGCCCGCCGTCGCTGCCCCGCAGGGCATCCTCCAGAAGCGGCAGGAGCGACGCGAGACGTTCGTCCTCGTCCCTGAACCGTTCAAGGGCCTCCGCAGCGGTGACCCGCCTCGCGCGGTCGACGTCACGGTCGATCTCGTTCAAGTACTGGCGGTAGAGCTCGACGATGGAGCCGAGCACCTTCACGAAGGCCGCCTTCTCAGGATTTTCCTTCAGTCCCTCACGGTTTGTCTGGTCGATCAGATAGGAGTTGCCCCGCTGAGTGATGCGGGTGCGGCCGATGATCTGTCCGCGGTTCAGCTTGAAGCCACTGGTTGAGAAGGCATCGCGGTCGAGGTCGAGCCAGTCATCGTTCGGACCGCCGTATGGATTGACGCGGTAGCCATCGCGATAGAGCGCGACGCCTCCGGCCCACTCGGCCCATATGCGTCGCACGACGGTGAGATTGCCGATGCCCTCGATCTTGGTCAGCAGGCGTCGATTGAACCAGTATAGGTCCAGCTTGAACTCACCGATCCTCTCGACTGTGGGGACGTCGAGTTCGGTCAGGGTCTGCAGTTCGAGGGTGGTCAGCCGAAGATCTCGCCTGCGCCCGTGGAGCAGGTATTCCATCCGGCCCCGAATGCGAGGCGCCCCGGATCCAGCGAGGACCAGCTTCGCACGGAAACGACCATGGGCCTGCTCGAGAAGAAACTCCGCGAAGCGCGGCACCGCGACCTCAACGCCGTTGAACGTCAGCGTCAATGGCGGCGGGGGCGTCCCTCCCAGGGGATCCGAAAGTTTCGAGAAGTGCTCGACCGCAAGGCCGTGGAGCTTTGCCGCCGACCACTCGGAACGAAGCGCCGAGACGCGTATCAGGGTTCCGCTCTCAGCCCGATCCTTGCGGTTGCCCACCTCCGGCTCGACGGGAACGCTGTCGAGATTCGCGTCGGCAGCGTCTGCGAAATCGTTCCAGTCGATATCAAGCTGGTTCCACCGGTCAGTTCCCTCCTGCCCGGTGATGATCAGCACTTGATCGCCAAGCCGCATGGCCGAAAGGCGACCCAGACCCTTCTCACCCAGGATGACATCCGGCGCGCCGTCCTCCTGGTCGCCTTCGTCGTCGTCGTCTTCAGCTGGCTCGACATCATCATCAGCTTGAGCAGCGTAGCGGTCGCGCTTCTGATCCGCCCGGTACGAAGTGCCGATCGTCAGATACACGGTGTTCAGAATGTCTAGGGACATTCCCTCGCCGTCGTCGTCCACCTCAATGCGGTTCGCTGAGCGCAGCGCCTCGATAAATGCCTCACGTGTAGTCGCCGCACGAAGCGCCGCCTCGAGTTCATCCAGCTCGGGCGCTCCGTTCACCAAGGCTTCAAGCGCAACGTCACGCAGCTGGCGCCAAGTCCGCGCACGGCCGAGCGACCGGATGTATCGCTCGCGAAGCACCTCGGGTGTGTCTCGGTCCTCGCCCAATTCCCTCAGGATTTCTGAATATACTGAATACTTCAGTCGATAGATTACCTCGACCGTCACGCTTGTCGATCGAGCGTCCAGCGAGTTCTTGATCAACTCGTAGAATGCCACACCGTCGGAGCTGATCAGCTCCGAACCGAGATGTAGTATCGTCCGCGCAGAGACCCTAAAGTTCAATTCGTACCCCCTGAACCATGACGTATACGCATGCACGTGAAGCCGACACTTAGACGCCCGAACGCTTCTAGGCACGGACGCCCCAAAATGCACGCAAGCGAAGCGATCCGCAGCCCGCGTCTTGGCACCCACGCGTTATAGCAGCCCAACTTCGATGAGGCATGCCCCGCTCGAGTGTTCGCGTGGCCATCGAAAAAGTCGGCCTTCGGAGGGTCGCGGTGACATGCGCTCTCCGGCTACCACCTACTACGCCGCTCGCTAAGCTGACGTCCGTCGTCAGGAACTGTGCCGCCCGCCCAATCACAGGCATTAAGCGCGAAGCGATCGTTTTAGCTGATGCTGGGCATCTCCAAGACGCATGTTGCACCAATCAGTGTTACGCGCGGTTATCTGACATAGATTCTGCAACGTATTTTTCGACGTTCTACAGGCGCAGAGCCGGCTTTTCCGGCACTGTCGCGAAAACCCTCCTTAGTGCGACAATGGCGCTCGAGACGATCGAGACAGTCTGGTGGGGCGCAGAATGCCTCCCCCTGCGTCGAAGGGGGTAAAACTTCGGTTGACAACCGAGTGGGCCGCGCCAGGTGACGTCCCCGCATTCGCCTTGCCAGAATGGGATGATGCTTCTGTAGCTCGTCCGCGCGGGTTCGATAGGCAGAGAGCGGCAACTATGGGCCAAATCAGGTCACGGTACCTGACGCATCCGAATATCGAGAACGGGTCAGGTTTGGGCGTCGCCCTTCGGGCCGGGCTCTTCGGCTCCGCTCGAACCGGCTTCGCCGTTTCGTCCCTGACGGGCTCGATCCCTGACGCGAGAAAGCACGAGCGAACGCCCGCTCCGGGTGGAGCGGGATGCGGACGGACGTCAGTGTCGTCCGCGGCCGGCCAAAACGGCGGTGCTGACGCGCGTACCAACGACGAGGCCGGGTTTGAGGCCGATGGCAGCGGGTGCGCTTCGTCGAGCGTGGTGCAGCCCCGCTCGGGAGGTTCTCTTCCAGGCCGCCCCGACGGGCAGCGAAGAGACGGACGCCGATAGGCGAAGTCGTTGCCATGTCGGCTGTATGCTGAGGCCTGCGTTGAGAGGGTGCTGTCGGCCGAGCCTGGGTGTCCCTTTTCGGCGGGCGGAGCCTGTCACCACCGCGTCTCCCGGGCTGTCCGGGAGCGCGTCGCACACGACCTCTCGTGGCTTGATCTGGCCGAAGGTCGGCTTCGCCTCGATCGCCTGTACCGCAACGGCGGCCGTCAACTTTCTTCCCCTGGCACCCCACCCCACGGGCAAGCCCGCGGGGACCCCGGGAGCGCCATTCCTCGCGAGGCAAGAAAGCTGCCGGCCG
>JAABUQ010008587.1_pt1 | contig 14244 bp, 11 predicted proteins | sample 5560001 | NCBI WGS metagenome assembly JAABUQ01 (sample SAMN10711888, study PRJNA513371) | rock metagenome | isolation source: Antarctica rocks | place: Antarctica: Victoria Land, Finger Mt nord | collected 2015-12-18
GGTGTGAGCGAAGAAGGACACCGGGAAGTGTTGGGCGTGTGGACGGCGGACTCGGAGAGCGAGGCCAGTTGGGGCGATGTGTTCAGCGATCTGAGCCGGCGGGGACTGCGCGGAGTGCGGTATGTAGACCTTTCGCACTCTCCATCCCGAGGATGGTCAATTAGACCTTTTCGAGGGGTTGGGCACAAATAGCCTCGCAGAAGATTTTCGCATTTAGCCGGGGCCATCGCGGGCGTCGGCGCCGCCGCCGTTTCGGAGGCAATGGCCGCACCGCCTGCCACCGTTTCCCTTTTCGACGGCACGACCCTGAACGGGTGGGTTCTGCTCGAAAACACTGTATACAGGGTTTCCCGGTACGATATCTCCGACACGGCGATCTTCATCGGAAAAATTGCGAAGAGCGCGGATCCTGTTTCCGGGTTTGTCCGCAGCGCAATGACGGAGCCGCTCCAGAACGATCTGTCTACCTACTCAACAGGAACTCCTCAGGCGAATGTGACGCTGCCCGCGCTGGTGAACGAACTGAATCAATTGCTGACCGGGCCTTCGATTTACGATGCGGCGCGATTCCAGGATGTTGCTTTCCGCCCGGAGACGAAGAGATTGCTGGCGCAGAAACTCCATGGAATGCCTCTCGCTCATCTCAACAAACTTCTGCTGGAAGACGCTTATCCGACCGACCTCGTCAGAAACTCGGCAGCCGGCTGGATTGTGAAGGACGGAGCGGTTGCCAGCACCGGCGCCGGTCGCGGTGTCATCTACACGGCAAAGGACTACACACGTTACAGACTGACACTGACGATGCGGCATGTCTCGGGCAATCCCGATCATCAGGCCTGCTTTCTCATTTTCTGCGCGCGACCGCAACCCGGTGAGATTCCGCTCGACGTTCTGGGCGGGATCCAGTTTCAGCCGCCCAACGGCGGCCACTGGGACTACCGGCCGGCAGTAAACGGCAGCGGCGGAGCGGAATTCACCACGGTCAATAAGACTAGATTCGACCCGCATCAGTGGAGCCGCGTTGAGATGCTGGTGGACGCTGGCAAAGGTACGGCACGGCACGGATGGCGGTCGCTCAGCCGATCGGTAGCAAGTCGGTGGAGGTGGTTCGCTTCCACGATCCTGCCGCCGGCAGGACCGGACCGATCGCACTCCAAATGCACAACGCGGGACTGTTTGATGAGTATAAAGACATCTCCATTGAAATGGATCCGACGGACCAAGATCTTCTCACCACGAGATAGGCTCAGGCTTGTGGATCGCGATACTCAGATGATCGCAGATTATAGGAAAATAAACTTCTTCGGAGCCGGGCTGACCCCCTCTAAGTAGCTGTTTCCAGGGCGCTGAACTGAATCTTCAGGCTTGTACTTCGGTGCCATTGCCGATCATCTGCGTTGAGGGTAGCGGGACCACCTCGTAGTCGGGCTCCGCGTGGCAACCCTCTGTTGCAGATGATAGTTGTTCTGCCCGTGTCGGCGCTCTGGACGATCATTGTGTTAAAGAAATGGTCGACCGCATTTTTGGGTTTGTTCCTGCGCCATTATAGCGATGACCAGGCTAGCGTTCCTCCCGGAACTCATCACGAGAGTGGTTACCAGGCGCGCGGAACCATTGCTGTCTCCTTCCTCGATCAGTCGTCGGTGAATTTCCAACCTTACAACATTTTGAGATGAGGATGTGATTCACTCACCCAAACTCCCGATTGCGAGAGACAGGTTACAGCCGAGCGAGGCGCGTTTCCGCGTCGCCAAATTTATCAAGCTTAATGCCGAAGCGATCCAGGAGCGAGAGATAGAGACTGCACATTTTCCGGTTATCGCGACCGGACTCTACACAATTGAGCGTGCGTCCGGTTTCAAGCGTGCCTCCCAATCCGCCGGCAAGCACCAAGGGAAGACGGAAGTTATCGTGTTTGCGGCCGATCCACATGTTGGAGAGGAACATGAGGCAGGTATTATCGAGCACCGTACCATTACCTTCTTTCATGCTGTCCAGTTTGGACGCAAGATAGGCGTACTGACTGACGTGAAAGCGCGCGATACGTTCGTACCCGTCCGAGTTGTTGTTGTGCGAAGCAGAATGATGGCCTTCTTTGACCTCAAGGAAGGGATAGTACATCGCCGAAAGATCGCGGGAGATGATAAGGGAAGCAACGCGCGTTTTGTTCGTTTGGAACGCAATGGCGATGATGTCGCACATCAGGCGCGCGTGATCGCGAAGGTCTTCGGGTAACCCGTTGGCCGGTCTGTCCATCGCGGCTGCAACCGTGTTCTTGCCTTTGGCTGTATCCTCCGCGTTTTCCTTTCCTTTGCGCATTCCGTCCACGCGTTTCTCCACTTCGCGGACGCTGGTCAGGTACTCGTCAAGTTTCACCGCATCGGTTGAACTAATTTTTCGGGTCAGCGATTGGGCGCGGTCTTTGACTCGATCGAGGATGCTGATGTTTAGGAGACTTCCGCGATTATCGAACAGGTTATCCCAGGCAAGCGATGGATACACCTCTACGGGCACTGGCGATTCCGGGCTCTGCCATGAGATGTGCGAGCTGTACGCCATGGAGAAGTTGGATTCGTGGTAGCCGGTCATGGGTTGCTCACACGCCAGCACGATGCTGGATTGCGGGGTGTCTTCACCCACACGGCTGGCGATCATCTGATCGATGCTGACACCGGAGTGAATAATCGCGCCTTTGGCAATATGCGCGCCGGAGAGAATGCTACCGGTTTGGCCGGGGTGAATCCCCTGGCCGGTTAACGCGTGAACATAGAGCCCCTCAATCACGTTGATCTTTTGCTTCAGCGGTTCAAGCGGTGAGAGCGTTTTGCCAAGCACCATATCGGCGCCTTGGCCGGTTGCGCTCCAGTGGTCTTCATTTACACCGTTGCCAAGAAACACCACCCCAAAACGCTTGGGGAAAGCTGAGGGGGGAGGGGTATCGGCCAGAGCATGAAGCGACTCGAGCCACGGTAGGGCCACAGTGCAGCCCGCACCGCGGAGAACCGTGCGGCGGGAAATGGAAGAAGCGAAGCGTTCTGGCGTCTTTGACATCTTATTCACCTTTAAGCATTGGCGCACCGGGCTTTTCACGCGATTCCGGGATGCGCCGGTTCAAGAACTGCGGGCTGGTAACAATAGTATCGATTAACGAGCTAAAGCGGTTCTCTTTAGCCGCGAGGCGGGTTTCCATCCGTTCCACCACCGCTTCGTCAGAAAGCTGGAGTGAGCGGTTCAAGGCATAAGCAAGCAGTTTACGGGAGAAATTTTCGAGAAATCCCCGCTGACGGTGTTCGCGGATGAAATCTTGCAGACCGACAAAACCCTGGGCTTCCATGCCGCCGGGATAGGTGACAGCAGTGTCGACAGCGCGTCCGGCCAGGTCCTTTGTGCGAGCGCCGCCTACCGGTCCGTAGCCTTCAAAAGCGAGGCCAAACGAATCAAAGCGCGCGTGGCAGGCGGAACAGGCCGGGTTGTCGCGGTGCTGTGCCAACATTTGGCGAACAGGCAGATCGGATTTCGATTCGTCACTCGGCAGTTCCGGTACAACGGGAGGCGGCGCCGGGATGGTTTCCCCAAGCACGCGCTGAACTACCCAGTGGCCTCGCTTCACCGGACTGGTTCGTAAGCCTGGCGAATTCTGGGTTAGGAAGACGGCCATCGGCAGAAGACCGCCCCGGCCATACTGGTCGGCGTTGTTCACGCGCGTCCATGAGTCCGTTGCTCCTTTAACATCGGGGATGCCGTAGTGCTCTGCAAGTACTGGATTGACAAAGGTGTATTTCCCGAAAAGCAGATCGAGGATGGAACGATCATGTTGGATCATGTCTTCGACAAAGCGGACCGGTTCTTGGAACATCGCCTCACGCAGATCGTTGTTGAAGGTGGGAAAGCGCTCGCGGTCTACAGAATTATGGGTTTCGAAATGACGGAAGTCGAGCCAGTTGCCCGTGTATTCCGTCGCTAAGCCCTGAACGCGGGGGTCTTTCAGCATGCGATGCGTTTGCGCCAGTAAAACGTCTCGGCGAGGCAGATCGCCAGCCGCCGCGTGACGGAGCAGCTCATCGTCCGGCATGCTCGACCAGAGGAAGTAACTTAGCCGACTGGCGAGCGCGTAACTGGAGAGCGGCCGGCTTTCAGCTGCCCCGGTATTGAAGGCAACAGTCCGGTTGAGCGGCTTTTGAGCTGTGCTCGATTCGAGCAAGTCAAAGCGATATAGGAAATCCGGAGACATGAGCACACTGACCAGAGATTGGCGGATCGCGTCCTGGTGCGACAGTTCGTTTTTTGCGCGGAGCGTGCGGTAATAACCAAGCAGGTCTTCGCGTTCCGCTGCCGTGAGCGGCCGCCGATAGGCATGGATCGCGAAACGGAGCATCGCCTCCAAGTGCTTCGGCTCAGACGCGCTCTTCTCCTTTTCTAATTCACGCAGCGTTCTGTTCACGCGTTCGAAGTGATCGCGAATCGCGGTAACCGCGACAGGATCGTTCTTCGGGTCTGCCTTGGCTTTCGCTTCGTAAGCGTCGCGCATTGCGTAAATCACTGGGGTATCAGTAATCGCATGGTCCGTCGGACGGGCGGAGCTGGATTCGGCACCTTTGCCTTGAACCTCGCCACTTTGGTTGAAGTAGTATTGCGTCCAAGTACGTTCCGTGAAGTGAGCAATATAATCAAAGTCGTTCCAGAGGCGAGCCAACTCCTGTTGACCTTTTTCGTCGAGGACTAGCTCCACTAACGGTGTATCGTCGCGGAAGAAGCCGACCACGCTGTGATAACCAGCGCTGAGGAGGCGGCCCTTATCCGAGGAATCGTCAGGAAAGTAGCGGCCCCGCTCGGTGACGTAGAAGGTGTCCGGAAACACGGAAGCGAATCGGGCGAACGCGGCTTGATAGCGAGCGCGTTGCGCAGCCGGAACAATCAGGTCCATGTCGCCTGCGCGCGCTTTAGCGGAAAGCGCAGCCCAGCGCGGAGCAGCTTCCTGGTGCAGCCCGGGATATTTGGGGATCTCCGGGACGGGAGGCGGTGGATCGCCTTCGTTCAACAGATCGTTCGGGTCGCTATCGCGACGGTGCAAGGCGAATTGGCGCAGCTTCCAGTTCAGCAAGGGTTGAGACTGGGCGGGCAAGCCTTTTACCTTGGGCGCAGCGAACTGCATTGCGGTGTGGGTGCGGATCTTGACTACGAAGTCGCGCATTTCAATGCACTTTGCGCGAAGAACATCTGGCTGGTTTCCCGCCGCGGTGGGCAGAGCCTGCCACATCTTCTGTAGGGTCGCTACGGGGCCCATAGCGTTCTGTTCGCCTAAGATCCGCCAAACCATAGGAAGATACTTTGGACTCACTTTGGAAGCCGCAGCGGTGGAAGCAAGAGTCGCGCTTGGCTTTCCTAGCGTCTGGCGGTACCGGTAACGCCACGCGGCTTCGAAGTAATCGGCGAAGTCCGTCGGTTGGCGCTGGTAGAAACTGATGATGCGCTGAATGGAATATTTTTCGCGATCGGTTTCGACTAGCATCGGAAACGGTGCGAAATCCATTCCGTCTGGCTTTAGCACCATATGGTCGGCTACACCGCGGGCCGCTTGCAGGTACTTGTTCAGCAGGCCGGGCGACATGGTCAGAGACTCGCCCGAATTATCGAAACCCGCCGTATTCGCCGGGTCTACTGGGAATTCTTTGGTGATCTGCATGTCCCGCCCGGTGAGATCACGAATTGTGTAATTGTATTCGGCGTTACTCAGGCGCCGCGCCAGCACCAATCCGGGATCGCCAGCGAACTTCTTGATTTGCTGGGCTTGGACGGCCCTAATCCACGAGACTACTTGTTGCGTAGCCTCAGCGGGCGGAGAAGCCATTGACTTGGGCGGCATCGTTTTCGTCTCAAGCCGGTCCATAACCAACGCCCAATGTGGATAGTCTTTGGCGACCATGTCCACGGAAGTGAACGATTTCAGGTCGAGCTGAGCCGCGGACGAGGGTCCGCTATGGCAACTGATGCAGTACTTCGTAACGAATGGGTGGACGGTTTGATCGAACTGGCGATTTAACGAAGGAGTAGCGGCGCCATGAACGGGAACCGCAGTCAGAAACAGCAGGAGGGGTACGCCTGAAATCAGCATGTTAAGGGATGACGTTCCGTTCGGAACACCTCATCGAGTTTATCCCACTGTGAGGCGCCCACAGAACGAAGACGCCGTGCACCGTTGATGGGACGATAATGTGATGCGACGTTTCCTGCTTTCGCCCGTCTACATTATGTTATTTGCACTTGCGAGTTCTTCCATCACATCCGCGCAGCGTCATGAGATTCCTCAACTGAATAGTTGCATTAAGGAGTTTTACGATCCCGAGATGTACAACTATCTAACTTTCAAGAATACCTGCTCACAATCCTTGACTGTTGTGTTAATTGCCAAAGATGGTTCGGGCACGGGCGGCACCATGGAATTACGCCCCGGCGGGAAAGATTCGGTTGGTCGGTCTGCAGGTAAGGAACCAAAGCCCGGCAGCTTTGAGCTATACGTCTGCCCAACGGGTAACATCCCTGTCGATGACAACAATCGGCTGGTCAGCAAGCCGGGGAGCAGCTTTCGTTGCCAGCAAAAAACGCAGTAGCCGCTGATCAGGCCCTTCGCGGGAATGGCCACCCCTGGATTCCGCAGGATGCCCTTTTCAGCAAAAGCAATGGGCCTCCCTGCCAAGCCGGGATGATCTACCTTCAAGCCAGCAACCGAACCCTGTATCACCGGTCCTAACAGGGTGTTTGAGAAGCGTCATGTGCGCGTGAGTCGATTCAGCATGAGCCGGACCGCAACAAGGTCGATCATGGTTTCTGAAGTCTGCACGTTGTATTCGTAATCCTTGCTCATTCGACGATTGCGGCCGAGCCATGCAAAACTACGCTCCACGATCCAGGTCAGGCCGGTGATCTTGAAAGCGCGTTGCCCACGTTTCACAATCACGAGTTCCAACCGTCTTGCTGCATGAGTTGACGAGCCAGTTTACGGCTTTGGTGCCCCGCATCCGCCATGATGATTCGAATGCCGGGAAATACTGGACCCAAGCCACCGAGTAAGCGCTCGGCGCCGTGTCGATCCGACATATTGGCCGGTTCCACCCGACATGCGATCGGAATGCCCAGCGTATCCACCAGGATATGGCGCTTGCGGCCCTTGATTCGTTTGTGGCCGTCAAAGCCGCGGACCCCTCCCCGTTCCGTCGTCTTTACAGACTGGCTATCCATAATGACAACCGATGGACACAAAGCCCGGCTTGCCTGTGTTCGCACGCGCTCGTAGATCGCTTTCTGAAGGCACGTCCACACGCCCGAGTTCTTCCAGCTTCGGAAGTAATGGTAGACGGTACCCCACACCGGAAACTCTCGTGGCAACAGCCGCCACTGGCAGCCTGTCCGTAGCAGATAGAAGATCGCATTCAGTACCGCACGAATATCAGTTGTGCGCGGTCGGCCACCTGGCAGCGCTCCCGGAACAAGAGGCGCGATGAGTTCCCAGGCTGAATTTGTCAGGTCTGTGGCGTAGAGGCTGTTCGGCATTTCTTTCCAGTCTGCCGCTTCTCAAACACCCTCTAAACCAACGTTTAGGAGCGGAACAGTGCGTGAAATCCTTCCTGCTCAAAATGCTTATCGTTGGTCAGAACCTCAATCAAATTTTCCCGCCGCATCGTCTCCATGGAAATACAGTCAGTTAGGCTGTAGGCCTTGTCAGGGCGCCGGTTGTAGAGATCCAGGCCAGAGAGAAATGAAGTATGGCTTTGCGGAATAATGCGAATTTTCCGTTTCCGGAACAATCTTTGAACTGTCTGGCTAGCACGGGCTCGCGACCAAGGGTGACTTGCGAAAAACGTCAGAAACTCAGCCAGAACTTCCTCTGTGGTAAAAATTGTCTCTCCGACAAGTTCTTGCTCAAGCGCCATGGCATACCGGTATCCGGCATCGGCGGGGTCTGAAAGGGCTATCCAGTAGAACGTGTCGGCAAAAACCGTCCTCAAAGATTTCTCTTAGGAGTGCCGTAAACGTAATGATCGATCTGCTGCGCGCCATCCGTGGGCCGCTGAGCGCGAACTTCATCAGGCATGTCGCCCCAAACTTCGCGGAACATCGCTGAAACAGGCTGGTCACCGTCTTCATCCAGATCGCGGCTGAGAACCTGTTGCGCGTAATGCTCGGCGGATACCCCCAACGCCTCCGCTTTGGCTTTAAGCGTCGCTTCCCGGTTATCCGGGAGCTCAAGAATCAGTGTCATGTTACCTCTCACCTCTCACGCTCCACCTTACGGGAAAGACGCCAACAGTTCAAGATGTTCCCGGTGTAGCCATCATGAACCCGCGTCGTCAGCAAGTTCGCACCGAAATCTCCCGGATGATCGATTGGTGCTTGGCCCACTCTCATCAGCCGGATGGGTCATTCAAAGTGAGTGATCTAGATGACACGCCGGGCGATGCGTACCGGTACGGCGTATGGTTCCTTCAAGAAGCAGACTATTTCAAACCCAAAGAACGCTTCTGGACCACTCAGGAGTTCCCTCAGTCTGAGACGGTCCGCAGCCACCTTGAAAGCAAAGCTGAAGGCGACAGGACTCAAAGACCCTGCTCTGAGGGAAGCGTATGAAACCCTGCAGGCGACTAAATGAACGCCGAGTTTTCGGCATCCATCTCGTAGATGATCCTTAGCGTACGGAAATTTCCGTTTCTTGAGCTGTCCCCGGTTAGGACGCAAATTCAGAAGCAACCCCGGACCCAGGACCCTAAGTAAGATGCAGATCGTTCCCTAGCTTCCGAAAGGTGGTGGGCCGATTGTCCCGCGTGCCAGGTGTTAGACCGGGAGCGATGACCAGCATTTGTGCGTGCCCCTCAAACCAGCAAAGAAAGATGGAATCAGATGCACCAGGAAGGCGTTGCAGATTCAGCCATGTTTGATACGCGCCCATATCGGCATCGGCCAGAGAACCTTCGAAGTCGAGCACCGGCGGAATCGTGTTGTTTGGACTAAGAAGATCCTTCATGGAAGTGGATCGCACTCTTGGCGTGTAGCGGCATACCAGTGTTACAGGTTGGGCGCGCCGGAGTGCTTCGCGAGTTGCCCACTGAACGAAACTGGTGGAGAAAATTTGAGTGCCTGATCCTTCGGAAAGAAGACTGAGTTGAAACCAGCTAAGAGTCGGATCTGCAGATGTATCAAGCCCGATTTGAGCTGGCTCCATGGCCGCTAAACGCGTCCGCAGTGCTTCCGAACCCATTCCGCTTTCGAAAGAACAGCGCAAGATGGCGCTCATGGTCACGCGTGGCCCGGCCAGAGCTTCGTAGGAAACCCCTGTGACTCCAGTTTGCGCCGGAGCCAAAAGAGCCGCCCCACTGATGGACCAATGTGCATAAGGCTCGGGAACTTGAGTAGCTCGAGCGCTCAGCCAAGATCCGATTGTTGAGATTCCATTCCCGGCTTCCACATTTATGAAATGGACGCCGTGAGCGCGAAGTTTCCGGAACAGCGGGAGATGCGATTCGGAAACGCCTTGCCCTATGACAACCACAACCAAGCGGGGCTTCTTTGGCGGGACGGCGGGCACGGCGGCAACAGCCCGGTCGATGTACGCCACAGCCGCTGTGTGAAATCCGTCGATCTGGTGAGTACTCCAAAGATAGGCACTTAGGGCTTCGCTAAAGCGGGCCGGTTCACCCGCCCAATTGATCTGCTCAAGCTCCCCACTTAGACGAATCTTGCGAAATGGGGCAAGTTGCTTCTCCCGCTCGAACTCGGGCAGCGAGGCCAAGTAAGAGAATTGATGATCCAAATCGCGACGTTCGGCGGGAAACTTGCGATCGTAGGCAATTACTTCGCGTAAAAGCAGCGGAAGAAAACTAAGAGGTAATGTCCGCAGGAGGGAGATGTGCCGCTCCGCAAGAGCCCGCGCCTCGGGTTGGTATCCGCGAAAGCTTTCAGGCTGAAGTTGCGCGGGAGTCATGCGCTCAACAATTCTCCAATTAGTTTGCCTTTCGCCAGAGCCGGTTGGAAACGAAGAAGCGCGCCCAGCGTGGGAACCAGATCGACGGATTCAATCGGCCGGTCGATCACAACGTTTTCACGGATTCCAGGGCCCATAGCGATCATCCAAGTTGTGCGTGATAGTGTATCGCCGGTGCGATGATGCTGGAAACCGTTTCCGCCTGCATCGGTATCGCCGTCCCGGCCGAAGTCCGGAAGGACGAAAAGATTGGTCCTGCCAGAGTATTCAGGATCTTTCTCAATTGTGGTCCAGATTTCCGCGCAAAGCCGGTCGGTACTGCGAATGCCTTCTATATACAGCGAATAGGCGCCAGAATGCGCAATGTCGATGTCGTGCAGAGTGATCCAGAGCAGGCTTGGTGAAAGTTCATGCATCAGCCGTTGCGCGAGAAATACTGAAAGTTCGTCCGGGCTGGCCAGCGTGCGCGCATGAGCGGAGAAGTCTGCCATGGAGAGCTTAAGAATCGAAGCCAGCCGATTGAGTTGATCCAGATCTCCAGCTAATGCGGGAGCATACAGAGGGGTTTCATAGTTATCCACCAACATATGCTTGTACACATCGCTCGCCGTGGACCCCAGCGCTGCCGAGAGAAGCCGTTTGGGGAGAATCACTCCGGCTCCCGATCCGTTCCCGTAAAGCCGGTGCCCGCTTTCGCCGATCCGCTGAAACCCATTGCTTGGCGCAATCACCCACGCATCGTTAGCGGGCCGTTTCCGATCTCGCCTGTAATATTCGAAGACGGTGGGGTTCGAAGGACGCACATCAGCGAAGTTGTTGAACGACTCGTAGGTTCCGGTAGCGAGCGACGCGGTAGCAACGTAGTGCCCGAGTATGCCGCGGTTGATCACCTGTGAAAAGAAAGTAGCGCGAGGCAGTAGCCGGTTCAAAAGATTGGGGATATTTTCCTGTCCATCCGGCATGAATGTTTCTTCGTCGCGCGCGCCTCCGCCAAAAGTCACCACAATCACTTTGCGGTCCGGAGGTGCGGGTTGCGCCAGCAAGGGACATGTTTGCAGGAGAGATGCGCCAGTGGCGAGCCGGAGGAATTCGCGGCGGCTTTCTGAAATCGTGCGAAATTCCATTCGTCTTCCGCTATTCTATCGCCGGCCCGATTACGGCACGCGCCGGAACACAATTGCCGTGCTGTCGTAATCACCCCGAAGCCGAATGTTGTATCCGTGCTCCATCAGAAAAGCGCCGCTCAGTTTTTGTTCGTCCTTGCTGTTCCACGAAATTGCGCGATATACGGTGCGTGGATCTAATCCATGAAGGCGAATCGCTTGCTGTGAATGCAGGCAGGCGAATAGCACTGCTTCCGAGCGGTCCTCCGATACATAACTATTCGCGGTCAGTTCACCTGAACATGGTGAGAGAAGCCGGTACAGATCGCCCTCCTGCACGGTACGGCGGATTGATTGATAGAACGTCATTAGCTTTGTAGCAAGCGCACTGTCCTCATCGCTCCACTTGTTCAGATTGGCTCCGACTCCAAGGGCCCCCTGCATCGCGACTAAAAACTGGTAGGTGAGTGGCGTGGAGCGGCCGTTCATATTGGGAACGTCTGTTACCCACGCGGACATGATCTTCGGCGTGTAGGCCTGCGTAAAACCCTCCTGGATTCGCAACCGGTCGAATGCTTCGGTATTGTCAGAAGGCCAGACTTCCTCCACATGGCGGAGAATGCCAAGATCCACGCGCCCTCCACCGCCGGAACAGGTTCAATCTCGAGCGTGGGATGCTTCGCTCGGAGGCAGGCGCTTCCAGAGACTGCGAGCGACCCACGCGCGCCGCGAAGTCAAAGGTGTTCAGTCCACCGGTGACGCGCACCTGATTATACGCGTCTGCTCCACTGCGAGCCGCCAATTGCCGCTCCAGCTAAGAGCGCCGAACCAAACTCGCCCCGAGTCTTCCTTTGCGGCACCACCCTCATCAATAGCGAATCACTGATTGGCGTTGTGGCTGGTGTGGTCCTTGCGACTTCTAGAACCTTTGAGCCCGTGTGCACGGGCTCGCGCGTGAGTTGGATTTCCGCCGCCCAACGGCCCGTTAGATAACTAAGCCGATAACCCTCGCCATGCGGCATATGCCAAACCCCGGATTGGAAGCTTTCAACGTTAAGTGGAGCGTTCATCTGGTAGCGCAACGTGGCGGTTTTCCGGATGATGTCTGCCGCCGGAGAAACCTCGTAAGTGAGATCGACGTAAATCGGACCGTTCACATCCTTGAGAGTGACGATCAAGCTGCTGCCCTGCAGCTTGTGGCGTAATGGAGCACCAGGTCGCGATTACCATTTCGCGCGCGTGAGTTTCACGCAAGGCTCTAAATACCGCGTTCCTCCCCACCGGAAAATTCTTCGTTGATCCAGGATTGCGCGGGATCGAAGGAGGATACCTCCCGGCCTCCGTTCGCGGGTGGGAGATCGTCCGTACGCCACAGCGAGCCACCCCAATACAGGTTCTGCAATTCGCCACGGCTATTGACGCCAACTGCGTATGCGGTATGGTTCGTCCGCAGCACGAAGAGTTGTTTTGATGCGCTGTATTCTTCGGGAAGGAATTGAGCGTTCAACGATACTGCAAGAAGAGAGAAGAAGGCTAGGCGCACCTCGTCATTTTATAGTCGTTGCCACGCCAAGGTCCGGATGGCCTGCTGTCCTTCAGTGATCGCAAGAGTCCGATTGGCCGCAACATGCAACCAGCTTTGCCGCTCTCCGCTGGGCCAGCGAATTTCAAGGCGGTCGACCTCCGCAGCCTTGCCGATGCCGAAATAAAGGGTTAGCGAGTTTTGCGAAAAGAAGCTTCCGCCGCTCGTTACCTCAGCGATCTGTTTATGTCCATGGGTTTCCACCGAACACCGGGCGCCAATCGCGCTCCTGTTCGATTTAACTCCCATAAGGCTAAGCGCGACTGCGTTCTGGCGCGGACCCACATTCTTCAGCAGCGTGGGCGTTTCGTTCATGTTTACTATGACCACTTCCGGCCGGCCGTCACCATCCAAATCTCCAACGGCAAGTCCTCGTGAAGGACGCAGAGTTGCGAAGGCCGCGCCCGAGGAGTTCGTCACATCCAGAAACTTTCCGTTGCCAGCGTTCCGGTAAAGCAAAGTCCTCTGCCGGAACTTTTCGCCGATTGGATAGCGATCCACCTCCGGGTAAATATGTCCATGTGCCATGATCAGATCAGGCCAGCCGTCCTCATCGAAGTCAAGAAACGCGACGCCCCACCCGAGCAACCGGTTTCTTCCCAATCCCGCGCCTTCGGAAATATCTTCAAAGAAGCGGCCGTTCTCATTGCGATACAGAGAAGGCAGGTCACCGGAAAAGTTTGTCTTCGCTATACCTAAGAAACCGTTTGACTCGAAATCCGCGGCGGCCACGCCCATGCCTGCCTGCAGTTGCCCATCTGCGTTATAAGCCACGCCAGCTTGGTCGGCGATCTCTTCAAAGGTTCCGTCGTGGCGATTGCGATAGAGCAGGCTGGGAGTCTGATCGCAGGCGACATAGATGTCCGGCCATCCATCGTTGTCAAAATCCGCCACCGCCACGCCCAGGCCGTATCTGCCTCCGGGAGATAAAATTCCTGCCTCCTCCGAAACATTAGTGAACGTTCCATTGCGGTTGTTGTGATAAAGAATATTACGGCCCAGAGGGAGACCGTGCGGCCCGCACATCACAGTGATACCTTTCCAATCGCACTTCGGAAACTTGCTGTCCGGTGAAGCCCCATCTTGCCCAAAATCGATGTAGTTCGCAACGAAGATGTCGAGATAGCCATCATTGTCGTAGTCAAGAAAAGCGCATCCGGAGTTCCAGCGTGTGCCAACGGTGGGAAGCCCTGCGGTCTTCGTGACGTCGCTGAATCGGCCACCCCTTTGATTGCGGTAGAGGATGTTGTGTCCGTAGTAGGTGACGAACAAGTCGGGATGGCCGTCATTATCGTAGTCACCCGCGCAAGCGGCTTGCGCCCAGCCGGTTACCGTCAATCCGGCTTTCTCCCCCACTTCCGTAAACAGGCCCTTTCCATTGTTCCGGTAAAGTTGCGAGCGGGTGGCCTGTGTTGTCGCACCGAGCTTCGTTCCATTCGCGATAAAGACGTCGTTCGATCCGTCACCGTCGTAATCGAAGATTGCCACACCCGTGCCGGTAGTTTCTAGAATCGAGTTTTTGCTTTCCTGGCCGCCGAATGTATTGGGTACGTTCAGGCCGGAGCGGGCGGCAATGTCGATGAATT
>JAABUQ010008588.1_pt1 | contig 14243 bp, 17 predicted proteins | sample 5560001 | NCBI WGS metagenome assembly JAABUQ01 (sample SAMN10711888, study PRJNA513371) | rock metagenome | isolation source: Antarctica rocks | place: Antarctica: Victoria Land, Finger Mt nord | collected 2015-12-18
GCCGACCGAGGTTGCCCGCAAACACAGGATCAGCACGGGCCAGATCTACACGTGGCGCCAGCAGTTCCTGGGCTGCGAGGGGTCCGCGGTCAGCCGCACGGCCCCGCGCTTTACGGCGGTGGAACTGGTGGCGGCCTGCGCGCCAGCGCATCCACCGCCGCCAGACCCGCCGGTGCCGTGTCCTTTGCCTGTGGCGTCGCCGCGACCGGAGGGGTTGATCGAGGTGATGCTGCCTGGCGGGGTCTCGGTGCGGGTGGATGCCAGCGTCGACACCCGTGCGCTGCGCCGGGTGCTTGGTGCGCTGGAGGGCCGATGATCGCGCTGGCGTCGGGCATCCGGGTCTACCTGGCGTGCGGCACGACGGACATGCGCAAGGGCATGACGGGCGGAGCTGGTGAAGGTTCCGTCAGCGAAGCTGATGGAAGACCAGCGAAGGGTTGGCGATGCTGGTGCAGCAAGGGTTGGCCGCTGATCCGTTCGACGGGGCGGTGTTTGCGTTCCGGGGACGCCGCGCCGGGCTGATCAAGCTGCTGTGGCATGACGGGGTCGGCCTGTGCATGTTGACCAAGCGGCTGGAACATGGCCAGTTCATCTGGCCGTCCGCCACATCGCCGGGCCGGATTGCGCTCTCGCCGCCGCAACTGGCGGCTCTGCTGGACGGATGCGAGTGGCGGGCGCCGGCTCCGGTCCGCCGGCCGAAATTGGCTGGGTAAAGTGGCCTGTTCTGCACGCAAAGGCTGGCCGCGGCGCGACCGCGTCGTGTACGATGCCAGGTGTGCAGATCGATCCCGACGCCCTGCCGAGCGACGCCGCGGTGCTGCAGCAGATGCTGCGGACGGTGCTGCAAAGGCAGCAGGACGCGTTACATGCCGAGAACGACAAGCTGCGGCTGCTGATCCAGCGTCTGATGCGCCACCAGTTCGGCCGCCGGTCCGAACAGCTGAGCCCCGACCAGCTGCAATTGGGCCTCGAGGAGCTGGAGCAGACCATCGCCGCCAACCAGGCGTCACAGGATGCGGCGGCGACCTCGGCCGGCTCGATGCGCAAGCCGCGCGCCGAACCCAGCGGCCGCAACCACGGCGCCTTGCCGGCTCACCTGCCGCGCTACGAGGTGGTGGTCGACATCGGAGGTGGCGATTGCCCCTGCTGCGGCCATGTCCTGCACCCGATTGGTGAGCTGCGCACCGAGCAGCTCGACATCGCCCCGGCGCAGCTGCGGGTCCGGGTCACCCGGCGTCCGCGTTACGGGTGCCGCGGTTGCGAGGACGTCGTGCTGGTGGCGCCGGCGCCGGATCGCCCGCTCGATGGCGGCATGCCGACGGAGGCGCTGGTCGCGCACGTGGTGGTCAGCAAATACGCGGGCGCGCTGCCGCTCTACCGCCAGGCGCAGATGCTCGAACGCCAGGGCGTCAAGCTGGACCGTTCGACCTTGGCGAACTGGGTTGGCCGGGCCTGCTGGTGGCTGACGCCGCTGTACGACCTGGTGATCAGCACGGTGCTGTCCTCGGCCAAGGTGTTCGCCGACGACACCACGCTGCCGGTGCTCGATCCAGGCCGTGGGCGGACCAAGACAGGGCGCCTGTGGTGCTACGCGGTCGACGACCGCGCCTGGGATGGCGCCGGCCATCCGGCGGCGGCCTACCTCTACTCGGAGGATCGCAAGAGCGAACGTCCGGCCGGGCATCTGGCCGGGTTCCGGGGCGTGCTGCAGGTCGACGGCTATGCCGGCTTCAAGCGGCTGGCCGGCGATCGGACGGACGGCTCGGTGATGCTGGCGTTCTGCTGGGCGGAACTGCCCAAGGTTCCACCTGCGCAGCAGGTGGAATGGCAGTGGAGGGGCATATGAGGCGACCGTTCTACGAGTTCTTCACCGCCACGAAGTCGCCGTTGGCGGCGGAGGTGCTGGCGCGCATCCGCGAGCTCTACGCCATCAAAGCAGAGATACACGGCCACCCCGCCGAACACCGCAAAACGATCCGGCAGGACCGAAGTCGACCGATCGTGGACGCCCTGCACGTCTGGTTGCACGAGCATGTCGGCCGCGTATCCGCCGCGTCCGACCTGGCCAAGGCGATCCGCTACGCGATCCGGCATTGGCCTGGCCTGGTGGTGTTCCTCGATGACGGCCGGGTCGAGATGGACACTAACGTGGTCGAGCGCGCCATCCGCCCCAACGCCCTGACCCGCAAGAATGCATTGTTCGCCGGCTCCGACGGCGGGGCGCGGCACTGGGCGGAGATAGCCAAGGTTCCGTCGGCCTTGACCGATGGAATGCTACCGGAGGGGATGGCGATGACGCTGCTCCAGACCGCCAAGCTGAACGCCATTGACCCCATGGCCTGGCTGACCGACGTGCTCGAGCGTGTCGTTCGTGGACAGGTAAAGACCCACGACCTGCACACGCTGCTGCCCTGGAACTGGAAAGCCCTCCAGTCCACCCTGGACACCCCACTGGCCGCTTGAACCGCCAGCTAGGCCCTTCAACTTAGGCCGGGCGCCGGGATCACCATAGTGCTTGCTGTCCATGACAAGACCAGATCATGCGCTGTTTGGTCCCGGAGAGTCGTGACGCTAACCTGACCCGAGAGGGAGAGGAAGCACTATGGCAAGCAGTCTTCACGGCTCAGCCCGAACGACGCCGCGAGTTCGAGCCGAGCTCCAAGCGTCAAAAGAGACAAGCGGTGCCTCGGCCAAGCGCTACGGTCTGAGCCGCAACACGGTGACCAAGTGGCGGACCCGGCGCACCACGGATGACGCGCCCATGGGGCCGCGCTTACCGCACAGCACTACCCTGACCGCGGCCGAGGAAGTCATGATCGTGGAGTTCCGGCGGCGCACGCTGTTACCGCTTGACGACGTACTCGGATGTCTACGAGACAGCATCCCCAAGCTCACCCGATCCAGCCTGCACCGCTGCCTAGAGCGCCATGGCATTGCCCGGCTGCCCGAAAACCCAGATCACGCATCCAAGCGGGGCAAGTTCGCCGAGGCGGCGATCGGCTACGTCCATATCGACATCAGCGAGCTGCGCCTGACTGAGGGCAAGCTCAACATGTTCCTCGCCATCGACCGGGTCTCGAAATTCACCTACGTCGAGTTTCGCGACGACGCCGGCAAAATGAACGGCGCCGATTTCCTGCGCGGCGTGGTCGACGCATTCCCGTACGCGATCCATACCGTGCTGACCGACAACGGCATGGCGTTCGCCGATTTGCCGAAGAACCGCAACGGGCCGAGCAGGCGCTACCTCGGCGCCCACATCTTCGATCGTGTCTGCGAAGAGAACGGCATCGAGCACAAGCTCACCAAGCCGTACCATCCGTGGACCAACGGTCAGGCCGAACGGATGAACCGCACTGTTAAGGAAGCCACGATCAAGGCGTTCCATTATCCCGGCCTGCAAAGCCTTAAAGCCCACGTTCTCGCCTTCGTGTCAGCCTATAACTTCGCCAAGCACCTCAAAGCGCTCAGGTGGAAGACTCCGTTCGAAGCAATCTGTCACACCTGGACCACGACCCCAGATATCTTCAAATTAGACCCACGTCACCTCATCCCGGGACCAAACATGTGGATTGTGTCGGGCGATCACGCCCATGCGTCACGTTTTATCACGCCCCGGAATTGCCAAATAATGCCCTTAAAACAAGTGGGCGGCCAGACCGAAGACGACCTCGGCCGCGACGAAGCCCGCATTCAGCGCGGCTCCCAGCGAAGGCGCCATCGAACCCGGCCGGCGGCTGATGGTGATGATGACCGCCGGGACCGTGCGGGTGACCATGATCGTGCCCTTCGTGGCCGTGGTCATCATGGTCATGGCCGTGATGCCCGCTCACGATGCCACTCCGGCTGGAAGGGGCGAGGAAAGGTCGCTCCGGCTCAGCTCGCCCCGCGCTTGTCGTACGATGCTCAGGCCGCCAGACAACCCGAGCCCACCCATAATCGCGGCCACGATCACATCCGGCCAACCGCTGCCGGTGCCGAACACACCGGCTGCCGCGAACATGACCGCCGCGTTGCCGATGGCGTCGTTGCGCGAACACACCCAGACCGAGCGCATGTTCGCGTCTCCAGTGTGGAACCGGTACAGCATCAGGGCGACGCCGCCATTGGCGAGCAGGGCGGCCGTGCCGACAACGCCCATTACCTCTGCACGGGGCAAAGTGCCGAACCAAGCGTGCCATGCCGTGCTGCCCAGTACCCATAGCGCTAGGGCAATCAGGGTCCAGCCCTTCAGCAGAGCGGCACGCGACCGCCAGACAAGCGCCATGCCCACCACGCCGAGGCTGATGGCGTAGTTCGCCGTATCCCCCAGGAAGTCGAGCGCATCGGCCTGCAAAGCAGCCGATCCAGCCGCGGCACCCGCGACAATCTCGGCGGCGAAGAACCCGGCATTGACCGCGAGCGCGATCCACAACGCCCGGCGCCAGCGCGGGCTGTCCAGCGCCTGCTTGGCGTTGCTGGCGCAGTTCGATTCATTGCAGCAGGGCATGGCTTGTCACCTCGACAACTTCGACGTGACAAGCCACATGCACCCTGTAGCCACTACAGGGTCAAGCGTGATGGCGGATATGTTGAGCATTGGCGAGTTGGCACGCACAACGGGCACCAAAATCGAGACAATCCGATGGTACGAGCGGATCGGCCTGCTCGCCGCCCCGGCTCGGACAGCCGGCAATTACCGGGCTTACGGCCCGGCACACCTTGCCCGCTTGAGCTTTGTCCGCCGCGCCCGAGACCTCGGCTTCTCGCTGGACCAGGTGCGTGAGTTGCTACGGCTGTCTGACCAGCAGGACCGGCCCTGCGAGGAGATCGACCTGATTGCGCGCGGTCACTTGGCCGAGGTGGAGCGCAAGATTGCTGACCTTACGGCACTCGGGCGCGAGCTGCGTCAGATCATCGGCCAGTGCGGACACGGCACCGTCGCGGAGTGCCGGATCATCGAGGCATTGTCGCCAGCCTAGACCGCATATACTAGTTCTGATATAGAACTTCTACGTGAAGCCGTTGTCCTTCCTCGGATCGTCTCTGGATGACTTGCGGACCTTTCCGGAGGCCGCACGCCGGGAAGCCGGTCATCAGCTCGACCAGGTGCAGCGCGGGCTGGACCCGGAAGACTGGAAGCCGATGCCGAGCGTGGGGTCGGGTGTGCGTGAGGTGCGGATACGCGATCAGGCTGGCGCCTTCCGGGTGATCTATCTCGCGACCCGACCCGAGGCGGTCTACGTGCTGCACGCCTTCCAGAAGAAGACCCAGGCCACGACCAGGCGGGATCTGGAGCTGGCGGAAACGCGATTGAAGGAGCTGACAAGGAGCAAGCCATGACAGAGACGGACGGCATTCCCGGCCAAGTGTTCGCGAGCGTGTGGGACGCGTTGGAGGACAGCCCGGCTGAGGCTGCCAACATGCGCCTGCGCTCCGAATTGATGATCGCAATTCGGCAGGCTGTAGCGGAGTGGGGGGCAACCCAAGCCGCAGCGGCTCGCCGGCTCGAAGTGACGCAGCCCCGGCTCAATGACCTGCTGCGCGGCCGGATCAACAATTTCAGCCTTGATGCCCTAACCGTGCTCGCTGCGCGCGCAGGCTTGGACGTGCACATGCAAATTGAACGGGTCGCAGCGTAGAAACGGTTGTGTTGCAGATGGAGAGGCGAAGCAGGCGAGTGCCTGAAGAGAGTGATTTCAGGCGGCAATCTGCAAGAGCTCGGCAACGAAGACTGCTTGCGCCCGCATGTCCCGCCCGCCGATGTTGTGAGCCTGCCCTTTTCTGATCATCGCCATTGCCTCGTAGCCAGCCAGTGTTCGCTTGGCGGTTCGAAAACTGCCAAACCCGAGCCCGGGCCGGACCAGCCGTTTGATCCTCCGGTGATCCTGCTCGACGATGTTGTTCAGATACTTGCACTGCCGCAGCCGCGAGAAGCGCCACAGTTGGCCCGCTCGCTTCATATCTGCCGCCGCACGTGGGTAGGCCGGGTTCTTGTCTACGGTGATCGTGCGCGGGTTTACGGTGTGTGGCTGGGCGAGTGCCTTGCGGAAGAACCGCTTTGCGGCCGCGGCGTCCCGCCGTGCCGACAGCAGGAAGTCTATCGTCTGGCCCAGACTGTCGACCGCGCGATACAGGTAGGTCCAGACGCCATTGACTTTAATGTAGGTCTCATCAACCCGCCACGACCCCGTGCAGAGACGTAGATGCCGCCGGACCCGCTGCTCCAGTGTGGCGGCGTAGGCCTGAACCCAACGATACAGGGTGGTATGGTCGACCGAGACGCCGCGGTCCGACAACATCAGGGCAAGATCTCGATAGCTGACCGGGAAGGCCAGATACCAGCGCAGTGCCCAGAGGATCACCTCGGACGTGAAGTGCCTCCCCTTGAATGAGCCGTGCTGATCCATTGCCATCGTGCCCGCTCGCACCCTTGTCTCGCCGCCACTCTACGTCAAACAGGTCATCGCAGCGATTGCAACAGAACCAAAAATACCATCTGCTCATCCTCGACGACTTGGCTTACGTCACCAAGGATCAAGCTGAGACCAGAGTATTGTTCGAACTCATAAGTGCTCGATACGAACGGCGGTCCATGCTGATCACGGCAAATCAACCCTTTGGTGAATGGGGTCGGATCTTCCCAGATCCGGCCATGACCTTGGCCGCTGTCGACAGATTGGTCCACCATGCCACGATCTTCGAGATGAACGTCGAAAGCTTCAGAAGACGGGCGGCAATCGACAGGAAAGCCGGACCAGGCCGGCCACCATCTCACGCGACAATCAGATTCTCATCCTGATTGACGCGCGCCGGCAGTAAAACGCTCTTGCGCTCCTGTCGCGCCGCGTCAATCATCGCTTCGCCGCGACTGCACCTTCCAGTCTTGATTGACGCTCTTTCCAGTTCAGATTGTCGCGCCACAGGCACCGCCAGGCGGAACACCGACCGCAGCGTCAGCGCCGTGGTGATTGGCCAAGCCTGAGTAGCGCGGCTGCCCACCGCGGGTGGTCCTTGGTTCAGCCTTCCAGGCCGCAATCGCCGCGTCCGTGAATCACACGGTAAGGCTACCGCGTTGCCGCAGGGCTGCGTCATACGCCGCCGAGTTCGTCGGCCGGCGCCGCTGTTTCGGGATATGGTGACGACCCTCGGAATTGGCTTTGAACGGCAACGTGATATCCCTGGACGGCGGAGAGGAATTTGTTCCCGCGCCACTCTATCTCCGATCGCCCGCGCCGATCCATGCGGCACAGTCGTTTTACGCAACAAATTCTATCATAATATCATTATTTCATCGTTATAAAACGGCGTAAGCCACCCTGGCTGATTAACAGGAGCTTGCAATGCCGCCCTCTATCCTGACCGCTGACAATCACTCGGACGTGCTCACCGCAAGAATGGCTCCGCTGACCAATGTGGCCGGCCATGCCAAGCGGACACTCGAGCCCGCTCGCCCCGTGGGAGGCTTGGGCAAGTTGCTCATGGATCGTTGCGGCGCCGCTGTGCTGCTGCTGTTGCTCGCACCATTATTCCTTCTAGTGATGCTCCTGATTCGGCGTGATGGCGGGGCAGCATTGTTCCGTCACCAGCGACTGGGCGCAAACGGTCGGATGTTTCCGTGCTTGAAGTTCCGTACCATGGTCAGCGACGCCGATAAGATGCTGGAGCATCTGCTCGCCAATGATTTGGCTGCAGCGGCAGAATGGCACGCCACGCAGAAGCTGCGACGCGACCCTCGGGTCACCAACATGGGACAGTTCCTGCGCAAGACCAGCCTCGACGAGCTGCCGCAACTTATCAACGTGCTGAAAGGCGACATGAGCCTTGTCGGCCCGCGTCCAATCGTCGGTGCCGAGATCGCGCGCTACGGCAGCAAAATTCATCAGTATTACCGAGCACGGCCGGGCTTGACTGGGCTGTGGCAGGTCAGCGGTCGCAGTGACACGTCTTACGTCCAGCGTGTCGAGCTCGACGTTCGCTATGTTGCCACCTGGACGTTCTGGGGCGATATCGTCATTGTCCTTAAAACAATACCAGCCGTACTTTTGCACAAAGGGGCAATCTAGTTGCTAGAACTCAGCAAGCGTGTTGACAAAAGCAGCATATTGGTTTGATGTGACTGTTGGCTGAGGCCTCAACCGTGAGCCGAACACGGCAAATATGTCACGTAACTACGATTCAGAGTGACCAAGTTCCATACCGGCCAGTTCACAGCACTACAGAATTTGAATCTGTCAACCTCTCGTTGAATATTTTTAAACGTTCAGTTATCTACTACTGCTGTATCGCGACGATTTACCAATGCAAGCTCGATTGAGTTCCAGTTCAAAGGAGTTCATCATGACTACAAATGTTTGGCGTGCTGGCAAAATTAGCAACATCTATGCGCCGTCCGCCTGGAAAGGAGGCACGCCGCACCCGGGTGACACTTTAGTGATTGGGCAAGGCACTGCATTCATTGGCGACGGTTGGCTAAAAACATCTACTATCGTGCTTTCCGGCAACGAAAGCGCGACTCAGCCGACGCTAGTGGCCCAAGGCAGCGCCAACGTGAACGTCTTGGTGCAGCACGAGGTCTACACATATCTCGGGGGTTTCGTCCCCGTCGCTTTTGGCACCGTCGAAGTCTCTGGTGCGCCTACGGTTCACCTGACCGTTGCGGGGCAAAAAGCAGCCTCGCACACCGGAACCGTGAAAATCGATGCACACTCGCAGATGCGCGGAACCTTCGTAGCCCTGGCCAACAACGCTTCGGTGGTCATCAACGGCGAGTCGACTTCCACGTTTGCGAACACCGGCGCTAGCTCAGTCGCCTACAATGACTTCGCCGAGATCAACGCGGCCGTTGTCGGCCAGGGTACGTTCAATCTGGTGAACTTCTCGTCCATGTCGTTCGCCTCTGGCGTGGGGTCTGGTCAGACCATCAACGATGCCGGCGGCGCCTTGCAAATCCTCGATGCAAAGGATTTTCATGCCACAGTCAACCTAAGCGCAGGTTACGCCAACACCGACGCAATCAACCTTCGCGGACTAGTAGCTGACAGCGATACCTATCACGAGGGGGTTTTGAGCCTGTTTTCCGGTGGTCACAATGTCTTTAGCATGCATGTTTCCGGAGTAGCTAACATCGCTTTTGCGCCCACTGGCGTGACTTTGACAGCGTAGCCGCAAGCTACGAGAGCAGATGTGTTTAAGATCCTGTTGGACTGTGGTGCACGTGTGGACATCGGGTAATCGCGGCGGGAACATGGGTTATCCATAATACCGCAATCCCGGTATCATGTAGCAACCGCCACCACCCGCCTGTTTCGGCCTTAGGCTTTCCTGATTACTATCCTGGGTGCGGGCATTCAGGGGAGCGGCGGTGGGCAAGCCGCATGTTCTGAGTGCATTGACTGTGTTGCATGGACCGGAAGACAGGCGTGAAGCACCTGCCTTCATCGGCTGTTATGCCAGGCGGATGTATTCCGGGCGTCCAAGGTCGAGCATGCGGTTCAGGGCACCGACAGCGAGGGCGATCTCTGTCTCGCGTCGTCGATCCGTGCGCGAGCGCAGTCCGCCCCCGATCGCACGCTTGAACCGGCTGATGTCGGCCTCGACCAAAGCGCGCCAGTGGTAGCTTGACTCCTTCTGCCAACGTCTGCGGCCGTGCTCGGCGATGTGTTGCAGGTGGCGGTCCCGCGGGGTCGGCGCCGTGCCGGCCGGCCGTCTGGCTCGGCACGGCGCTGGACCTCGGGGGCACGATCACCGCAGTGTCGGGCGAGCGCCGGGCGACCTCGCCGTAGACGCCGTCCTGGTCATACGCTCCGTCTGCTGTAAACGAGGCGAGCGGACCCGCTTGGTCAAGCAAGGTGCTGACCTGCGAGGCGTCATCAACGTCGCTGGCGGTCAACGTCGCAGCGACGATCCCCCCGGTGTTGGGGTCCACCTTAACGTACAGCTTGCGCCAGGACCGGCGCGTGCAAGTGCCATGCTTCTCGAGCAGTCACTCGCCTGCGCCGCACAGCTTCAGCCCCGTGCTGTCCACCAACAGGTGCATGGGGCTGGAGCCGGGCCGCGGTGATGCCACCCTCAGCGTCTCGGCCCTGCGGCTCAGCGTCGAGTGGTCCGGCACCGCCAGATCCAGGCCGAGCCGGGCGAGAATGGAGCCGATCAGTCCCTCGGTCTGGCGCAGCGCCAGGCGGAACACCGCGCGCAGCGTCAGCGCCGTGGTGATGGCCAGGGCTGAATAGCGCGGCTGGCCGCCTCGCGTGGTTCGCGGCTCCGCCTTCCAGGCCGCGATCGCCGCGTCGGTGAACCAGACGGTCAGGCTGCCGCGCTGACACAGGGCTGCATCGTAGGCGGCCGAGTTCGTCGCCCTGTGCCGCTGCTTGGGGATGTGGTAGCGATGGGCAGCGTTGGCCTTGAACGGCACGGTCAGGACCTCTGGGGACATGGACGGGCAACCTGGTGCGGCCATCCTACATCAGCAGGGCGCCGGCCAACGCATCCGTGCAACACGGTCGCACGGCGCTGGTAAACCAGGTGGAGGGCAAGACTGTGGACGCGATCTTCGGGAGCCCCGACAACATGAAATTCCACTCCTGCATGACCTTGTTCGCAACACTGCAGCCCCAACCCTTCGAGGACGCATTGCGCAAATATTTTGACGGCAAGCCCGACCCGATGACGCTCGAGCTGCTCCATGCCGTTTGACCAGGCCGGGCTGCGCATCCCGTTCGACAACACGTATGCGCGGCTCCCCGCCCGCTTCCATGCCCGCGTCGACCCTACCCACGTCGCCGCTCCGCGGATCGTCCGCGTCAACCGCGACCTCGCCGCGCTGCTCGGCCTCGACCCGGCGGCGCTGGACGCCGACATCCTCGCGGGCAACCGGCTGCCGGCCGGCGCCGAGCCGATCGCCCAGGCCTACTCGGGCCACCAGTTCGGCCATTTCTCGCCCATCCTCGGCGACGGCCGCGCGGTTTTGCTCGGCGAAGTTGTCGGCTCGGATGGCCGGCGCTACGACATTCAGCTTAAAGGCTCCGGCCCCACCCCATTCTCACGCCGCGGTGACGGCCGCGCCACCCTTGGCCCAGTCCTTCGCGAGTATCTGATCGGCGAGGCCATGCACGCACTCGGCATCCCGACCACGCGCGCCCTGGCCGCGGTGACCACCGGCGAGCCCGTCTACCGCGAGACCCCGCTTCCCGGCGCCGTGCTGACCCGCGTCGCCGCCAGTCACATCCGCGTGGGCACCTTCCAGTTCTTCGCCTCGCAGGGTGACGTCGAGTCCGTTCGAGCGCTGGCCGATTACGCGATCGCCCGCCACTACCCGGACCTCGCCGGCAACTATCGCGGCTTCCTCGACGCGGTGATCGCGCGCCAGGCCGAGCTGGTCGCGCGCTGGCTCCATATCGGCTTCATCCACGGCGTGATGAACACCGATAACATGGCGATCTCCGGCGAGACGATCGACTACGGCCCCTGTGCCTTCATGGACACCTACGACCCAGCGACCGTGTTCAGCTCCATCGACGAGGCCGCCCGTTACGCCTATGGTAATCAGCCGCGCATCGCCGCCTGGAACCTTGCCCGGTTGGCAGAGGCCTTGCTGCCGCTCTTGGGACTGAACCAGGAGGCAGCGATCGAATCGGCCAAGCAAGCGATCGCCAGTTTTGCCCCACACTTCGAGGCCGCCTACCTGACCGGGATGCGCCGCAAGCTCGGTCTCGAAGCCGAGCAGGACGGCGACGGAGAGCTAATCCAGGACCTGCTGCGCCATATGCAGGAGGGCGGCGCCGACTGGACCCTGACCTTCCGCGCCCTCGCCGACGCCGCCGAGGGCAACGACGCCCCCGCCCGCGCCCTGTTCAGCCCCGGCGCTGCGTGGGACGCCTGGGCCGAGCGCTGGACTACGCGCCTCGTTCGCGAGCCCGGCCTTCCGGCCGAGCGCGCCGCCGTGATGCGCGCCCACAACCCGCTCTACATCCCTCGCAACCACCTGGTCGAAGCCGCCCTGAACGCGGCGGTGCAGTCTGACGACTACCGCCCGTTCGAGGAGTTGCTCGGCGTCATCACCAAGCCCTACGAGCGGCGCTCCGGCCTCGAGCGCTTTGCCCAGCCGGCCCGGCCGGAAGAACGGGTCTTGGCGACGTTCTGCGGCACCTGATGCCCTCCCTTCTTCCCTTCCCTGGGAGAGGGCCGGAATGACCTTGTTGCAGGGATCGGTCGGCGAGGCTGCATGATGTAGGATGGCAATGGAGTGAGTTCCGTTGCCAGCCCCAGAGGTATTTTACCTTGCCGTTTAAGGCCAATGCTGATCGTCGCCACCACATTCCCAGGCAGCAGCATCGGGTGACGAACTCGGCGACCTACGATGCCGCCCTGCGCCAGCGTGGCAGTTTGACCGTCTGGTTCACGGATACGGCAATCGCGGCTTGGAAGGCCGAGCCACGCACCACGCGAGGCGGCCAATCGCTCTACTCGGGCCTGGCCATTGCCACGGCACTGACGCTGCGGGCGGTGTTCCGTCTCGCGCTACGCCAGACCGAGGGGCTGATCGGCTCGGTCATCACTCTGCTCGGCCTCACTCTGGCGGTGCCGGACCACTCGACCCTGAGCCGCCGGGCCGAGACGCTGGAGGTGGCACGACCACGGCCGGGCTCGGCGCCCGTGCACCTGTTGGTGGACAGTACGGGGCTGAAGCTATGCGGCTCGGGCGAATGGCTGCTGGAGAAGCATGGAACGCAGACACGCCGCGCCTGACGCAAGCTGCACATCGGAGTGGATGCCGACACCGGCCGAATCCTCGCCACCACACTGAGCACAAGTGACGTCGATGACGCCTCACAGGTCGGCCCCTTGCTCGACCAGGTCATAGACCCGGTTACCTCGTTCACGGCTGACGGTGCGTACGACCAGGAGGGAGTCTACGGTGACGTCGCCGCACGACACCCCAATGCCGCCGTGATCGTGCCACCGCGATCCAACGCCGTTCCGAGCGACACGGCCGCGACAACGCCCAGCCAACGAGACCGGCACCTGCAGGACATCTCCGAGCACGGCCGCATGAGGTGGCAGAAGACCTCAGGCTATCACTGGCGTGCGCTGGTGGAGGCCGACATAAGTCGCTTCAAGCGGGTGATTGGCGACGCGCTGCGCTCACGCACGGACCGGCGCCGCGCAACCGAAGTGGCCATCGCCGTCGATGCGCTGAACCGCATGCTCGAGCTCGGACGCCCGAGCTATGTCCGCTTCGCGTAAAAGCAAATCAACGTAGGCGTACTGCGCGCGCCTCCTGGTCCATGCAACAGAGTCGCGAGGCAATGCGGCGACCATCCTGATTGTCACTACACAGCTGTGACGTTTCAGCCCCGCCGTTACCAGTCGGACCTGCAACACTCGCTACCGGGCGGCTCGCTACGCCTTGCCCGGGCGGGACTTCCACCCGCTGGACCGCGTCAGCTTCGCCTGGCGCACCCGTTGCTACCGGACCCCTAACAGAGGCGGTAAAATTCAGACATCCCGTAACAGTCTTGTATTGACATCGGTTTGGCTTGATGACCTGATGCTCGCGACTTGTTGATGTAGCTTATGTGTTTCTGAAGCAACGGCTTACGGTGATCGCAGCCGGCTTCGTGCAGCTTTGACTAGGAAATTGTTCTTAATGCCGCGTCAATTTGCTGCATCCAGGCCGTCCTGACATGCGCGTCCTGTTCCTGCACCAGAACTTTCCCGGGCAGTTCCTGCACGTCGCCAGCCACCTGCAGCGCCAGGGCGGGCACGACCTCGTGGCGGTCGTGCCCGAGACCAACACCCGCGCGCGGCTGATCCCGACGCGCACCTACCGCTTCGACCCAAGCGGCGTGCGCACCACCGTGCCGCTCGCCCGCCACCACGCCGAGCTGACCGCGCGCGGCGCCGCGGTCGCGGCCGAGCTGCTGGCGCTCAAGCGTAGGGGCTTCACCCCCAACCTCGTGGTCGGCCACGGTGGCTGGGGCGAGACGCTGTTCGTGCGCGACGTCTGGCCGGACACGCGCATCCTGCTGCACGCGGAGTTCTTCTACTCCGCCGACGGCGCCGAAGCTGGGTTCGACCCGGAGTTCGCGGGCACGCGCCACGACCTGTTCCCGTTGCGGGTCCGCGCCCGCAACGCCCCCTTGTAAGTCGGTGGTGATGTCTGCGATGGCCGTTGCAGACATCGTGGTGGTGAGCCTGTAACCCCCTTGGGTCTTCGAACTCGTAGCGTAGATGGGGCCCCTCCACAGCGACCACCTTCGGGC
>JAABUQ010008590.1_pt1 | contig 14240 bp, 19 predicted proteins | sample 5560001 | NCBI WGS metagenome assembly JAABUQ01 (sample SAMN10711888, study PRJNA513371) | rock metagenome | isolation source: Antarctica rocks | place: Antarctica: Victoria Land, Finger Mt nord | collected 2015-12-18
GCCCTCCGGTTCCGCTTCGCTCCACCTCCGGCCGACACTGGCGGCGGATACGACGATGCACTAACAGTCAGTCCGGACCACCCGGCGGGGGCCGATCACACCGCGGTCAAAGCCCGTGCCGACCATGCGACGGCGCGCACGGTCGAAACCCGTGCGATCCGCGTCGAGGCGCGCATCAACGACGTGAGCCGCATGACGCTCACGATCCCGGGTCGTGCCGAGCCGGTGCTACCGACGCACTGGTCGTTTGGGCAGCTCGCCGCCCAGGCGGGTGCGCCCGCAGGGTATTTGCGCCAGTTACCGGCGCCGATCGCGGCGATCAACCTGCAGCACGGCCTCAGCACCAATCGCGCCGAGCTGGTCAAGACGCTCGAAGCCGACGACGGCCGCGTCGAACTACGCGCCGTCACCGGCCCCGACTACGGCCGCATTTGGGATCACGAGCTGGTCGAAGCGGTGATGCGCATCGCCGGCGAGGGCACCGGCGACACGCGGTGGAAGGTGCCGGGCCTGCTCGACTGGTCGACGATGCACCACAACCCGTTCGTCGAGGTCACCAAGGACACCACGACGCTCTACGCCAGCGATCGCGACGTGTTCGTGTTTCTGGTGGACGACGCGCACCCGATCGAAGCGGGGCGACTGCCCAACGGTGATCCCGACCTCTACTTCCGGGGCTTCTACGCCTGGAATAGCGAGGTCGGCTCGAAGACGCTCGGCGTCGCCTCGTTCTTCCTCCGCGCAGCGTGCATGAACCGCAATATCTGGGGTGCCGAGGGCTTCGAGGAGATCCGGGTGCGGCATAGTAAGTTCGCTGCGCACCGCTTCGCGCATGAGGCTGCGCCGGCGCTGACGCGCTTTGCCGACAGCTCCCCCGGGCCATTCGTCGCCGGGATGCGCGCGGCGCGCGCGGCGATCGTCGCGCGCACCGACGAGGACCGCGAGACGTTCCTTCGCCGTCGCGGCTTCGGTAAGGCCGAAACCGCAACGATCCTGGCGACCGTGCTCGGCGAGGAAGGACATCCGCCGACCAGCGTGTTCGACTTCGTGCAGGGCATCACGGCACTCGCACGCACCAAACCACACCAGGATACCCGTCTCGAATATGAGACACGGGCTGCCAAGCTAATGACCGCCGCAGCCTGATCCCGTCTCTCCTGCGCTCCCATGGTGGCGCGGCTCCTTCGCGGGGCCGCGCCACTTCGCATGAGAGAGGAAAGGGAACGCTGCGCGAGTGACGGGCCAAGGCTGGGAGAGAGGCTTCCAGCATTCCGTCGTGGAGACCAGCGATGACCAAGTCCAGCACCAAGATCACCCTTAGCCAACAGGTTTAACAACTAACCCCGACCGGGCAAGCCAAACCGGCAGCCGCGGTTTATTGAACCTCTCATATATCCAGCCCGGGATACGGGCACTCGCGGTCGCCGTGACCTGCGTTGTCGACGCGATGCAAGCGGCCGCGTAAAAATGGTAATAACTGATTAAGCTTTCCGTTTCTTAGATACTAATGCAGATTAGTACTGTATTGAAATTTACGGCGGCGCTCCTGTCGACTCCTGGAGGATTTATGATTCGTGTGTTGCTGGTCGGTAACGTCGGCTCGCTCGCGGATTCTATCGCGGTGGGTGGCGGGGTCGTGTTGAAACTCACGCAGGCAAGCGGCGTGGACGCGCTTAGGATCGCATACGAGGGCGAGTTCGATACGATATTGCTCGAAGTAGGTCCGGGTACGGAAGCTCCAGACCTTGTCCAACGCATGCGGCTGGCGAAGATTCGGGCACCGATCCTATTGTTGTCGCAATCCGATCGCATCATCGAGATTGTGCGGACGTTGTCGGCGGGCGCCGACGATTATTTGACTAGACCCTTCGCAGGCGAGGATTTTATCAAACGCGTGTTTGCCCTGAATCGCGAGCACAGCGCGCGGGTGCGGCCAACCTTTACTATCGGAGAACTTACAATCAATCTGGAGCGTGGGTCGGTGCACGCCAACGGGAAACGCATTCATCTCACCAACAAGGAATTCCAGATACTGGAGCTTCTCGCAACACATGCGGGAACGACGGTAACTAAGACTATGGTCTTCGATCGCTTGTACGCTGGCGCCTACGAGCCGGTCATAAAGATCGTCGACGTTTACCTCTGCAAACTACGGCAGAAGCTCAACTCGGTTTGCGAAGAAAACTATATCAAAACCGTCTGGGGCCGTGGCTATTGTATGCGGGCTCCAGACGAGAACGCAATTGGTATAAGGCGAGCCGCAGCTGCTTGATTTTCGTTTATTTGCGCATTTGCCGGATTAATATGGACGCTTGTACCGGGCCTAGTATCAGTGACATAGGTTTTCGAGTAGAGCATGATGACAAGTTGCAGGTGCGCCATAGAAGTAAACGGCTTTGCTAGTCGGGGTCTCGGGATTGTAGTAAGGCCAAGAAGCGCGCCGTGCTACTTTAGTAGCGTGATAGGTGCAACTTCGGAATCTTTACATTACTGCGGTCAGCTTTCAGTCCTTAGCGATCCGAGGATAGACGTTATCCGTTGCAAGGCTGTCGGCGATTCGCGTTAGCAAATCAAGCGAGGCCTGCATTCGTGTGTTCGACTCGCCGGCCATATGCGCGACTTCAACTTTCACGTCGGACGCGGTGCGCACGATGTCGACCGCCTGGACCCCCGACAGGATGCCGAGCTCCACCAGAGTATGCAGCGTGCTCTCGCTGAGCAACAGCGCCGCTTGACCGTGCGCGTCGGGCTCGAGCGGCGTCGGCGTGCGACGGAAAGGGTTCGTGTAGGCGATCTCCCTCATTTGCTTCTGCTTTTCTTTAGCTCGTACATCCATGTCGTGATCTCCTGCGCACGAGTTTTGCCGATTTCGTGTTGCCCATCACTTAAGCCGATTATCAACGATGTCATCTGATCCAGATTAGCATCAGGAGCATCAATCGTTTATACCGAGGATTTGTACATGCCAGGTGCGTTCATCCAGAAGCTGCGGACTTACGCATTGCTATCGCCCCCAGACATTAAAATCGTTAACACTGCTTGCGCGACACCGCGCGACTTTCCTGCTGGTTACGATCTCATTAAGGAAAGCGACAAGCCCGGCCCTTTATTCGTCATGTGTGAAGGGTGGACGTGCCGCTATCAAACACTGCCAGACGGAACTCGGCAGATTACAGCTTTTTTGATGCCCGGCGACTGTTGCGATATCTACGCCTCGTTGCTCGAGAAGGTGGACAGCAGCCTCGCCACCATCACCCCGGCGCGCGTTGCCGCTATCCCACGCGCCGATTTTGAGCTGCAGATTATGAACCGTCCCATGCTGCTGCGCGCCTTCTGGCACATGCAGCTCGTCGATCAGGGTACGTTACGCGCGTGGATCGTGAGCATGGGACGGCGCAATAGCATCCAACGCGTCGCGCACCTAATGTGCGAGCTTTACTTCCGCGCTCGCAATGTCGGATTGACGACAACCCACCAGTTCAGGCTGCCTCTCACGCAAACCATTCTTGCCGATGCGCTAGGCCTCACGCCTATCCACATCAACCGTGTTCTCCGCCGACTGAGGCTGGACGGTGTGATGGAGTTACGCAGCAGCTTGCTGATCATTGGCGACATCAACAGACTGGCGTTGATCGCGGGGTTCGACGGCAACTACCTGCATCACCGTCTGCATGACATGTAAGACGCCCGAACGTGCCGAGGAAGCTGCCGCATCCGGCATGCGAACCGTGGCGTCACGTCGCCCCTCGGCTGCTCGCTTACGATAAAGCGCCGCGATCTCGTGATGCGCCCGCCGCGCCTGCTCGTCTATCGCGACAACGGCAAGGTCGTTTTCCTGCATCGCGCGCCTTGCATAATAACCCATTCCACATTGCGACACCGCGCTCTCCTTCAATAGACTAGAGGCTCGATATTGTTTCTTTTGTCAGAAGCCGATAATCGAGATTAGTATCTGCACTACGTTACGACTTTTACCGTTTACACCTGCAATCCTGGCTACGACATGAAAACGGGTGTAAATATACGCTTAGCCGTTGACGGCGCGGATGATGCGGCGATCTGGGCCAAGGCGAGGATCTAACACGGCGCTTCGGGTGCAGACTTTTTCGATGAATGAGACTCCTGAAGAGACACATTCAGCATCAGAAAACGGCGGAGTGAATTCATTGCACCGGGTGAACGAGCTTTTCGACCCGAGTTGCAAAGCTCTGCATCGCCTGCTGCTTGCCGGTCTTGTCGAGCGCTCCATTTCGATTGATTGTTGGGCAGTAGGCCGTGACCAGATAATTCACGATTTGATCCTCGGTCGCGCCGGGGTGGCGCGCCCTGATACGCGCAGCGGTTCCAGTGATTTCGTTCTCGCTCCCTCGGCCGAGCCCGTCGGTCAGCGCCTTCGTCTGCGCTGGAGCTTCCTGCAATGACCCCACGGCTTGATCGACCTTGGCGACAGCACACTCGATCTGCTGGTTGGACCTCGAGCAGCTGGAAGCTCCAATTGCGAGGATCAAAGGAGAAGCGGGCGCATATGTAATGTAAGCGGTGTCCCCGTCCCACATTGCGCGGGTTGAATTGAGCGGCAAGCGTCCACGCCCGGTTGTGCGCGGTCAGCCGCCCGAGAACAGGCGCGCCGCGCGCGACTGCGAAAGCCGACCCATCGTCGCCGAACTGCAGGCGTTTCTCAACGCCAAGGCTGCGCAGGCGAGCCGGAAAAGCGCGCTCGCGAAGGCAATCCGCTACGCGACCACGCGCTGGGATGGGCTGACCCGCTTCCTCGATGACGGCCATGTAGAGATCGATTCCAACACCGTCGAGCGCGCCATCCGTCCCATCGCGCTCGGCCGCAAGAACGCGCTCTTCGCCGGGTCCGACGATGGTGGCGACCACTGGGCCGTCATCGCCAGCCTGATCGAGACCTGCAAGCGCAACACCGTCAATCCCCAAGCCTGGCTCGCCCAAACACTCGAGCGCCTCGCCGCCGGACACATCGCGACCCGCCTCGACGATCTTATGCCATGGTATTTCGCCCCCCGACGTGGAGTGAACCCAGCGCTTACTATGTAATTCCCAAAAAAAACTTGTTGCGTTCGTGTTTGGCCTATAAACCCTTGGTGCCCGGATTGCCTCTCGGCGCGATCGGCGTGTGGTTTGCATGGGATGGGCGCGTCAGCCGTGTCGAAGGCGCGATCCTCGTCGCGCTCTACCTCCTCTACTTAGACCTCATTTGGCGGGCGGAGCGCAAGCCGCCGATGATCGGCGAGGTCAGCGGAATAGCCGAGGCGCGGGAAGCCGCCGCAGCAGATCGCCCCGCGCGTGGGGGGCGCGACCTCATCCTCGTCCTCGCAGGCGTGGCGGCAATGACTGGTGGAGCCTCGCTGCTTGTTGAGGCTGTGCAGCAAATCCGCAGCGTAGAGGCAACGCGGGGCGCACCTCGGACCGACGCTGGTCGGATCTGCTACCAGGTTCGAGATGGTTGTGCTCGCGTTGTCAGCGTCTCGGCGTGGCATATCCGAAGCGGTGGTCGCCGGAGCGGTAGGCTCGTCTGCCTAAGATGTCACGATAACGCTCCGCGCTGGCGCGTTCGTGCGTCCGCTGACCCTGACCGACGCTACGATCCTACACGGTCCGTGATAATAATGATTGGCTCGCTGGGCAGACGAAGCCGGTTATGCCGCTAGTAGGCTTTGGGTGGAAAGGAGTAGCGCCTGAGCCGCTTCTGACAAGAGCGGGCGGGAGAAGTAGTAACCCTGCACACGGGAGCAGCCCATCTTAACTAACATATCGGCCTGTTCAGCGCTCTCAACGCCTTCTGCGACAATTGAGATTTTTAGCGCGGCCCCGAGCTTAATGATGAGGTCGACGATTGCTTTCGTTGACGCTTTCTCGCACATCAAAGCAGTGAATGACTGATCGATCTTTATAGTATCGATCGGGTAGGTACTTATATAGCTCAAGCTCGAATAGCCTGTTCCAAAGTCGTCAAGCCCGATCTTGACGCCGGTCTCCCGTATTGTTTTTAGCGCGGTGCTCGTTGCCACGGACTGAACTAAAAGTAGCCCCTCAGTTATTTCGATCTCAAGACTCCGCGGGTCGATTCCCGTTTCACGCAAGATAGTGACTAGATGGTTCACATAGTCCGGATCGCTCAACTCGGAAGCCGCAGCGTTTACACTCATCTGTAGCGTAGGTTGATTAAAGCGGACTTGCCATGCGCTCAACTGTAAGCAGGCTTCCCGCATCACTCGTCGACCGATTTCCTTTATCAGCCCCATCTCTTCCGCCATCGGGATGAACTCGGCGGGAGAAACAATTCCCCGTGTCGGATGTTGCCAGCGAAGTAGAGCTTCGAAGCCAAGAATATATCCATCAGTCGGACCGACGATTGGCTGATAATGGAGCAGGAACTCATGCTGCTCAAGCGCGCGCTGCAGATCAGTCTGCAGCTGAAGCGCTGCGACTGCGTCCGCGCGCATCGACTCGGTGAAGATGGCGTAATCGCACCGGCCCGAACGCTTTGCTCGATACATTGCGATGTCAGCGTCGCGGATTAAATCCTCCGCAACCAGTGTTCCCGGAAGCGCCTGAACCAAGCCGATGCTGCACGATGGATAAACATCTTGTCCGCTGAGACGAACGGGTGTTCTCAGCGCTTCTATAATCCGTTCTGCAATGTTGACGGCTGTGACGAGGTCATCCGCGCCATCTATAATCAGTGCAAATTCGTCTCCCCCAATCCGCGCAAGTGTGTCCTGTGGGCGCGTACACCGTGTCAGACGATGGGCAATCTCGATCAGCAGTGCGTCGCCGAGACCGTGGCCGAGGCTGTCGTTAACCGCTTTGAAGCGATCGAGGTCGAGGAACAAGACAGCGCATTTGCCAGGCCGACCTCCAGATCGGTTTAATTGACTGGTTAGTCGCATCATAAAAAACGCACGATTGCGTAATCCTGTTAAGCCGTCGTGAAATACTGTATAGAGCAGCTCAATTTCCACGCGTTTCCGCTCTTGGATTTCGGCCGTCAGCGCTGTATTCTTGACTTCGGCTACCAGTATCCGTGTTTTCATCTCCTCGGCAGCTCTCCGCGCGGTCACGTCGCGTTGAACGGAGACCCAGTGGGTAAACCAGCCGCGCTCGTCTGCGACCGGCACAATGCTGAGTTCAACCCAGAACTCGGTTCCATCTTTCTTGTAGTTCAGCAGCTCAATCTCGATTGGCTCCCATGCGAGCAGCATTTCGCGGAGCCTTGTCTTTGTCGTGGGGTCGGTCTTGGGGCCCTGAAGTATCCGCGGTGTTTGCCCGAGTACTTCAGCTTCAGAATAGCCTGTTGCAGCAGTGAAGGCGGCATTACAATAGATGATTCTCGGACCAGGCAGGTCGATCGGCTCCGCCTCGGTGATTATGATTGAATCGCGTGCATGTACAGCAACGGATTCGAGCAGGCGAAGGCGTTCACTATCCTTCCGCTGCCGTATGCGATGGTTACCCTCGGAAGCAGAAACAGCGTCAACGTCAATCTTAAGCAGCGTCGCAATATGCGCCACATACGCCTGAAGACAGTAATCCTGAGCAGCGCTAAGCCGGCGCTTTGATGCATCTGTAATGACAGCTAGGACCACTCGGCTGCCATCAATAGCGGTGGTCTTTATTGCAAAGCCGACATATGCTTTTCCAATTCCTGTCAGGCTAGGGCCAAATCCTCGAGCTCTCCCTTGATATTGAACACGGTGTGCTGCATTGTACCGGAATCACTATCAAAGAATGGCCATATCATTCCGCCTAAAGTGAGCAACAGTGCTTCTGGAACGCCGATCGCTTCTATCAGATTCAAGCTACCAAGGTGCTCAGCAAAAACTGCTGCCATTCCACAATCAGTTGAAATTGTAGCATTTACTGCTATTTCGCGTATTGCATTGATGCCCGGCGAGGTTACGTTAGTTCCGCCTGATACTGATTCTAACATAAGCTTACCATCCAAGTAGGTATTACACGCAACGCTGTAACCGAATACAACGCTAGGGATGTCTGACAACCATGTCCTTGCAAATGGTAAAGACCATTCTGACCTTCCATGGTAAGCGTGGTCTGGGGGACGCGGGTCAGGCGGCCTGGGCGAGTTGTGGCTGTGCGGATTGCCATTTCCAGGGCATGAGTTCGTCCCAGCGCGAGGCGGGCCAGTCGGCGGCGATCTTGGCGATGACGTCGGTGATGTAGGTTTGGGGCTCAACACCATTTGCCTTGCAGGTTTCGATGACGGTGAGGATGGCGGCCGCGCGTTCGCCGCCGGCTTGCGATCCGGCGAAGAGCCAGTTGCGTCTTCCTACGGCGACACAGCGAAGCGCGCGCTCGGCGATATTGTTGTCGATCTCGAGGCGGCCCTCGTCGAGGAAGCGGACGAGCGCTGGCCAGAGTTTGAGGCCGTAAACGATCGCCTTGGCCATCTCGGATTTAGGCGAAAGCTGTCGCATCGCGTCGTCGAGCACAGCGCGCAGTACGGTGACCAACGGTTTGGTCCGCTCCTGCCGGGCGCGCAGCCGGGTGTCGGGGGGTCGCCCGCGCACCTCGCCTTTGATCGCATAGAGCGCCGCGATGCACAATCGCCATGCGGATTTCCGTCGAGCGGCTACCTACGACGATCTAAGCTGGACGTACGGCGCACGGCTGGCGCGCAAGGGTGTGCACATTGCGGTGATCGCCGACACGCTCGGCCACGCCGATGAATGAATAACGCGCAAGCATTACTTGCACCTAGACCCATCTTACCTCGCGTCACGATCCGCGAGCACGCGTCGGGGATGGGCATTGTGGACGCGGACAACGTACGTGCCATCGGGTGATGCGTGATGCGGCACGCGCTCCATCTTCATAATCGTTAAGGTCACCATGGTGGGCAGTGCTGAATGCGCCAAAGTGCCCGACGAACGGCGACGAAACTGGGGCTCAGCTGAGTGGAGCTCGTAGTCGAGGCAGGGTCGTACCCTTGCCCCGGCTGCCACCCAACCGAACGAAAGATATTCGATTATGGTTAACACATCTTTGCCAACAACCCGCGCCGATGTTCCGCGCAGCCTCACTGGCGGACGCCATCTTCACCGCATCGATTGGGATTGGGCGCAAGGCGAGCACACCCGCGCGCTCAAAAATCGGGACCGCTTCGAGCGTGAACACCTCGAAGTGGGAGATGAGCGTATGTCCAGCTATCACAGCGTTATCTCCTTATGCTTACGCAGCGAGGAGTTGGACTTGGAACGCCGGATGGTTGCCACGCCTGCACCGGACCTTGCCGCCTTAGGTGCCAAGCTAGAAGCCGTGTTCCGGCCGGAAAATGATGGTCGCCAATGGAGGTGTGAGGAACGTGAGGCCGTGCTCGCCGACATACGCCGTCTTATTCCCAACCGAGGCCGAGCCCATCTCGCACTAAAGTACAAACGCCGCGATGCAGTGAAATGCGGTGTTCCATCTGTTCCTGGTGTTCAAGGCCGTAAAAATTCGGAATAGCGTGGGTTCGCCCGGAACACGTGCCAATGTGTTCCCGTATTCTACATGTTCCGGAAAACGACGACGTAGAGAAGGTGATTTTGCCGCAGTAAGTAGCAAGTAGTAAGTAGCTCGCGCCCTCATAAAGTAAGCTGCCCCTCCTGGGTGGTCCATCTACTATCATAGTCTGGCCCAGGAGGGAGATGGCGCATGCTGTTCAGGGAGCACAAGCCCGAGGAGATCATTGGTAAGTTGACGGCTACCGAGGCGTGTCGGGGTTCTCGTCACCTGCGTGCAGAAAGTGCCGCTAAGGAAATGGCTGAATTGAGCCATTCTTTGCTCCAACAAATCGATAAGTCATTGGATTTGCACAGTCTTCAGCTTGTGGTGCCGTTTCGCTTAGCGGTGTAGGCACGCAGACGCGAGGTGAGTCGTGCCGCAATGGGATCAACGCTATCTGGGCGGAGCGGTTTCCCGACGTCCTGTCGGCGCTGGAAATCGAGCAGTTCTTCGGGCTTTCGCTCGATGAGCGGCGGGCGGTGCTGCGCCGCCGACGCCCTACGAACCGCCTCGGCGTCGCGCTGCAAGTCGGATATCTGCGCATGAAGGGCCTGCCCTTAAACTCGGTCCAGCGGATCTCGCCCGCGATCCTGGCCTTTGTCGGCCGCGTGCTCGACCAGCCCGCGCCGCAGCTGGCGTCGATCCGCGCGCTGTACCGGCGGCGCCGTACATTGTTCGAACACCAGGCCGCAGCGCAGGAGATTCTCGGGCTGCGCGCGATGCCCGAGCGGGCCTAGGCCCCTGAGTAGCAGTGGAGCAGAAAAACTACACAAGAGCTTAAGCAATTGATTTCGCATCAAACCTGGGTTTGTTGAAAAGGGCGCTTGCTCGATCTTTTGTGGCCAGACGGCTATCGAAATCTCACATAAACCCGTCCAATAACTTATCAGCGACAAACCTGGATGCCGATTTAGAGTTTGTGTCGGTTTTCGGCTCCGTTGCTGCTCGACCCCCGTATTCTACGAGAATAGACATTTCGGACTCACTGATCTCGAAAAGGTAGAGCGTCCGGATCAACGTCTGACGCTTGGTTACAATTTCCTGCACGACTACATTTCTACGTGGGATCCTCGTAGCGGGACCGTTACATTACAGCCGAATGGAGTTTCGCTCAGGCCGCGCACTACTACCTATTCCTGATCTCAGTCCGTTTCTGAAGCATGGTAGCAGCTAATTGAATGGCAAACATGGGGTCGTTCCCGGACAGGGGCTATGCTGGCGCTGGGCAGTTTGTCGGCACTTTAGGAAGCTTCTTCTCCCTAAAGCCAATGGGCATCGGGAACCACGTATCTCGCATTGTCTCGTCGGGTGTCGCGACTGGCCAACGCAATTGGCGAACCCATGCCAACATATCTCGATCAGCTTGCGCGTCCCCGGTGCTCGTCAAGACATAGGCTCCGTTGATACCGCCTTGCCGCGATATACTGATGCATACCGCGCCCGATGCGTTCAGCAGGGTCGCGGGAAGGGGCGGCAATTCCTGAGCGACCAACGGAACGGCCGTCGAGGCAAGTACCGCAAACGCGATCCCGAAGCTGGTAGCGCGGATGAGCATAGTTGGCTTCGTGACACGGCGCGCTCGACGTCCGCAAGGGGGTCGAAAGTTGCCCTTCTAGCGCCCACACGCGCGCCGAGGGACGTCACTTCCGGACGCCTGAGCGAATCATATTACGTGCCGCCGCCACCAAGGACGACGAACGGCGGCACGCTGGTTTTAAGCGACGGTACCGTTCCCGCGGCGGCGGGCCAAGCCCATTAATATGATCGCGCCCGCGAATACGTTCAAGCCCGCCGGCTCGGGAACCTGATCGAAGCGCAACGAGCTCAGCGCAACCTTCGTGGCGAAAGAGCGCCCGCCACGCAGTTCAATCGAAGCGGTGGCAAGGTCGAACTTCCCCTGGTGAAGCGTCGCATAATCCGTGCCGTCGACGAACGCGTTTGGTCCCCCGGTCAATGAAACATAGGCTCGGCTGTAAGGATCGGTAACACTGAATTTCATGACAAGCGTTTGCGAAAACGCCGTGTTCGTGACGGTCGCAAGGACGCCCGCGTCTCCTAGGAAGTTGAATTGGCCATAGACGATGTTTCCCGATAAATACGAGCTGCGCTGGGCTGCGCATCCTCCCGCGAACGGCGATCCAGGCCGCGTGTCTAGAAAACAGTTCGTGAGATCCAGGCGGAACTTTCCGGATATGGGCGTGCCATCGAAGCTGGTCGGCGGCCCTGGTGGGGAAGGTTGATACAAAACGCTATCAACAGCAGTGCCCGCGAACGTCCCCGTGAGGATCGGTGCCGCAACCGCGGTTGTAAGCAGTGCCGAAATGGTCAGATAAATCGCTGCGAGAACCGTGCTGCGCTTAAACCCCGTTGTCATCGTCCGTCTCCCGAATCAACGCGGACAATAGCTTAACCAACAATCTCCCACACCGCTAACACATCTTAACGCGGTCCCCGGGCGCCAGATATAGCGTATCGCCCGGAGCCTCGCCCCAAGCCTGGTACTTAGCGCAATGTCGGCCTCTGGAGCGACAACCTACGGGAGCGGACGCTCATCGGCGCTTCTCTGTTCGGCCGCTTGACGCCCAAAGATGGCGTTATGCTGGTCGCATCAACCCTGAAAGTCGCCGTCTGTTCAGCCCGCACGCACGAGTTATAACGTCCTTGCCATGCGATCCGCCGAGGGATCACGCAGACGATACGCCAGTAGCCAGGTACCGATGCCAATTTCGAAAATGGCTAGCGGAAACATATAGGTCATGCCCAGCACGCCGTTGACCGCCGGAAACACGATCACTGCCGTCGACGCGATCGCCATTACCAGCGACGAGAAGACACCCCACGCCGCAATCGCCCTCGGAATATATCGCGACTTCAACCACAAGCCGGCAAAGACAGTCGACCCAAGGCCAAGAAACGTGAACCCGACCGCATAGCTTGCATCGTGAACGCGCAGCGCCGCATACGCCAACGCTTGCATCTGGGCCGTCGGCAATGATGCAAGGTAGGCACTTCCGTCGAGCAGGACGAGAAAGGCAAACAGGCCGAGGACTGCTGCCGCCCACACACAGTTCTCGACGAGGCGGAGCGCCAGCGCCGTTAGAGCCCAATAGCGGTCGACGGGACGGAGGACGACGTGGAGTCCGGCGATAAGGCCAACGACGCCGGCGATCGTCACTAGGTCCATCACGATCGCCAGTCGGAAGCGAGGTTCGGCCGCCATACTCGCAACGGCGGTACGCATCGCGTCGCCGTGCACCACGAGACTGCCGCGCAGGCGTCAACGCGCTCGCGCAGCGGCGCGCCGAGCGACGTACGCCGCCGATCGGGCGGCTGCTCGAAGTGAACGGCGAGCGGGTGCATGTCGTCGAACGCGGGACGGGCGCGCCGATCGTGCTCATCCATGGCAATGGCAGCCTCGCGCAGGACTGGCTGTCGAGCGGTGTGGTCGAGCGTCTCGCCGCGACACATCGGGTGGTCATCGTCGAGCGGCCCGGCTTTGGCCAGTCCTCACGCTCGCGCCGCCGTGTGTGGACGCCGTTCGAGCAGGCGCGGCTGCTGCGCGGCGCGCTCGACCAGCTTGGCGTCGGCCCAGCGACGATCGTGGGACACAGCTGGGGTACGCTGGTCGCGCTCGCTCACGCGCTCGACTATCCTGGGCAGACCGCCGCGCTAGGTTTGCTGTCCGGCAATTACTTCTGGACGCCGCGCGCCGACGTGCTGTTGTTGAGTGGCCCAGCGGTGCCCGGCATCGGCGACGTGATCCGTTACACGCTCTCGCCTCCTCTCGGATTTGCGATGACACCACTCGCGTTCGCGGCGAATTTCAGTCCCGCCGCCGTCACGCCTGCGTTCCGCGCCGCCATGCCAGTTGATATGATGCTGCGACCAAGCCAGCTCCGTGCGGTCGCCGCCGACAATCTCCTGATGGGTCCGGGCGCGGAGGCGTTGCGCGCGCGGATCGGGGAGCTGGCTTGTCCGGTGCTGCTGATGAACGGCGACGGCGACAAGATCGTCTCGCACGCCACCCACACCGACCGTCTCGCCGTGCTGTTGCCGCAAGCCGAGCATGTGACCGTGCCGCACGCGGGCCACATGATCCAACACATCGCGCCCGATCTGGTCGCAAACGCGATCTTGCGCTTGGCGGAGCGCGCTGCAGCGTGACGACGTCTCGAACGCCATAAAGGTTTACCTAACGGGAATCTAGAACGAACATCGAACAAAAGCCCGGTATGCGCAATCCACAGGATCCGTCGCACCATGGCGAAGTCCAATCGCCTTCTGATTTCACAGGGTTTCACAGCGATGCACCGGCAATGGGCGGAGCGGCCCTGTCTCGCCGCAACCGCGCCCTGACCCAAACGCGAAAAGGCCGGCCGGGATCGCTCCCGTCCGGCCCTTCCGTGACGAACTGTCCGTCGCCGGGCGTTAGCCCTGGCGGCGACGCAGGCGCAGCGCGAGCGCGGCCATGCCCAGACCCATCAGGCCGAGCGCGGCAGGCTCAGGCGTCTGGGTGACCGAGACACCGTCGAGAAAAGCAACCGGTGGCAGGCCGCTGGGCGTACCCATCGAGAGGAAGTTTAGCACTGCACTCCCGGTGGTGGCCGTGAAGTTGTACTTCTGGGTCTTCCAACCCGAGAAGCCCTGGCTCGCGATCATGAGCGTCGGGGTGACCACGTTGAGGTCCGAGCCGAGCGTCACACCAAAAC
>JAABUQ010008592.1_pt1 | contig 14239 bp, 10 predicted proteins | sample 5560001 | NCBI WGS metagenome assembly JAABUQ01 (sample SAMN10711888, study PRJNA513371) | rock metagenome | isolation source: Antarctica rocks | place: Antarctica: Victoria Land, Finger Mt nord | collected 2015-12-18
TGGCTTGTCGCTCTTACGGTGACGATTGCGACGTTCATGGAGGTGATGGATACCTCGATTGCGAACGTCGCGCTTCCGCATATCGCCGGTGGGCTCTCGGCGGGGCAGGACGAGAGTACTTGGGTGCTGACCAGTTATCTGGTGGCGAATGCGGCGGTGCTGCCGATTTCGGCGTGGTTGGCGGATCGGTTTGGACGCAAGCGGTTTTACATGACTTGCGTGACGCTGTTTACGATCAGCAGTTTTCTGTGCGGACTCGCGCCTTCGCTTGGCGCCTTAGTTTTCTTTCGCGTCCTGCAGGGAGCGGCCGGAGGCGGACTGGGCCCTTCCGAGCAAGCTATTTTGGCAGATACGCTTCCGGCGAGACAGCGCGGCATGGGATTTGCAGTGTACGGGATGGCCGTGGTCCTGGCACCCGCGATCGGGCCGACTTTGGGCGGATTCATTACCGACCATTACTCGTGGCGGTGGATCTTTTACATTAATGTTCCGTTCGGAGTTCTGTCTTTGTGGCTGTCGCACATTATGGTGAGCGATCCGCCGTGGCTCGAGCGCAGTCGAAAAGCAGCGAGGCGCGCGGGCGTGGATATCTTCGGCCTCGTGCTTGTGGCGGCGAGTCTCGGGTCTTTTCAAGTGCTGCTGGACAAGGGCCAGCGCGATGACTGGTTTGCGTCTTCTTTTATTCAATTTTTCGCGTTAGTCGCTGTGGTCTCCATGGCGGTGTTTATTGCGTGGGAACTGCGGCATCCGCATCCGGTCGTGAACCTGCGCCTGTTCCGGAACAGGAATTTCGTAGCGTGCAATCTGCTGATGTTCCTGTTGGGCGCAGTGCTGCTGGGGACAACGGTGCTGATTCCCCAGTTTCTGCAAACGCTGCTCGGCTACACGGCTCAGAAGGCTGGAGAGGTGCTGACACCGGGCGGGTTTGCGCTGTTGCTGCTCTTGCCTTTTGTAGGTTTCCTGGTTAGCAAGATGGATCCGCGATATCTGATTGCGATTGGGTTTCTGCTCAGCGGGCTGACGCTGATTCAGTTGTCGCATCTCAGCCTAGGTATTGATTTTAAGACTGCGATCTGGTGGCGTGTCGACCAGGCGGCCAGCCTCGCGTTCCTGTTTGTCCCCATCAATACCATTTCGTATGTAGGTATTCCGAAGGAGGAAAATAATCAGGTATCGGCGATGGTGAACCTGATGCGCAATTTGGGGAGTTCGGTCGGCATTTCGATTTTTGCAACGATGCTCGAAAGACGGCAGCAAGTGCACCAGAACTTCTTAGTCCACAACATAAGCAACGGTTCGGGGATATATCAGGGTTATATCGATAATTTGCAAAGGCATCTGCATGCGACTGGCGCAGACTTCACAGGCGCGGGGCAGCAGGCGCTTGCGATCGTGGCGCACACGATGGCGCAGCAAGCGGCGGCGCTCGCCTATATCGACATTATCTGGATCTTTGCGTTGACCAGCTTTGCTGCCATTCCTCTGGTGTTGCTGGCAAAGCGAAGCAAGCCAGGCCAAGCGCCAATGGGACATTAGGCGTCACCTGTTCGGCGTGAGCTGAGGAAAGCGTCGACTTCGGCGCGGGTGGGAATGGAAGACTGGGCGCCTTGGCGGGTGACGGAGAGAGCAGCGGCGGCGTTGGCGAAGCGGGCGGCCTCTTCGAGGGGCTTGCGTTCGGCGAGCGCGACGGCGAAGGCGCCGTTGAAGGTGTCGCCAGCGGCTGTGGAGTCGACGGCCGTGACGGGGAAGCTGGGGACGCGCAGGGTGCCGGCGGCGGTCGCGATCACGACTCCCAGAGGGCCGAGTTTGAGAATGACGTTGGCGGGGCCGCGATGTCGCAACTCGGTGGCTGCTTGTTCGGCGGATTCGTAGCAGTCGACTTCTTGCTTCGCCTTCAGCAGGAGCGCGGCTTCGCTTTGATTGGGCGTTAGGAAATCGACGAGCGCGAGATGATCAGGCGGGAGGGTTTGAGCGGGCGCCGGGTCGAGGATGGTGATCGCGCCGCGGTGACGAGCGAGTCGCAGGCTGGCGGCAGTGGTCGAGAGCGGTACTTCGAGTTGGGCGAGGAGAATGGACGCGGGTCCGAGGGAGTCGAGGAGTGGGGCGGCGATTTCGGGGGTGAAAGAACCGTTGGCGCCGGGAGAGAGGATGATGATGTTCTCGCCCGAGGGCAAGACGAAAATGGCGGCTGTTCCGGTAGCGCCCGATGTGACGCGTACGCGAGAGGTATCGACGTGGGCGTTCTGCAGATTGTTGACGAGCGTGGGCCCGAAAGGATCGCTGCCTACTTGGCCGACCATGGCCACGACGCCTCCGAGGAGCGCGGCGGCGAATGCCTGATTCGCGCCCTTGCCGCCGGGGATGATGGTGAGCTCGCTTCCGGTGAGTGTTTCGCCGGGGCGCGGGATGCGCTCTATGCGTTGGACGAGATCTGCGTTTAGGCTTCCGGCGATGATGATGTTTGGTAAGTGACTTGTGCTCATGGGGGTGGGCTGGTTTAGACGGGGTACTTCTGGGAGCCGTGGAGGATGTTCACAATCATCAGTTTTTCTGGACTCGCTATTCTGTACACGATTACAAAAGGCGGCTGCATGAATTCGCGCGTTCCTGGACGCCGGCCACTATGGCCAAGTTTAGGGAAAGCGGTTAGTCGGTCAAAGGCGTCCAATAGCCTGCCGACGACATCTGCGGCCGCATCGGGTTTGTCCCGGCTAATGTACTCGTGCGCTTCCCTCAGATTGTGGACGGCTCGTTTTGAAAGATAGTGCTTCACGCCGTTTTTCTGGCGCGAAGCTTCTTCGCTGCCGCAGCGCGGAACTTCCTCTCGAACTCGGCTCTGACCTCCTCTCCCGAAACGGTGCGGCCAGCTTTAATATCCGCTAAACCTGCATCGATTTCTTTCAGTTCCCAGTCGTACTGCTCCATGTAATTCTCGATGGCCTGGTTGATGACCCAGTTGCGGTTGCGGTCCATGGATTCGGCGATTTCGTCGAGGCGGTCGCGGTTGCTCTCTTCGGTGCGGAAAGTGACGGAAGTAGTGCTCATGCTTCTATTGTAAGCAGGAATAAGCAAGGTGATTGCATAATCTTACTGCGCTGTGACGCCCATGTCGTGCTGGTAGCGGGCGGTGAGTTGTTCGGCTTGGGCAGGGTGGCCCTGCTGGCGGTAAGCGGCGCTGAGTAACTGGACGGCTTGCGTGAGGAGGGGGTCGAGCGTGAGGGCGTGTTCGAGGTGTGGGATGGCGCGGGCGAGATCACCGTCGGCTAAGAAGGCGCTCGCGAGATTGACCTCGTAGGGAGCATAGCGGGGGCGCAGGGCGAGGGCTTTCTCGAAGCGGATCTCGGCCTCATGGGGTTGTTTGGCGGTGAGGAGAACGGAGCCGAGCACCGTGAGAGCGTCGGCGTCGTTGGCGAGAGTGGGTTCGAGGCGGTTGAGGAGGCGGTAGCCGCGAATGGCCTCGGCGGAGTTGGAGGACTCGATGCCGTGGGTGGCGAGCGCGAGCGCCAGGTTGCGATCACGAAGGGCGGGGCCGGGTTCACGCCAAGCTTTGAGGGTTGCCATAGCGGTCTCGGGTAGGTTGCTAGGTGAGTCGGGGCGGCGTGCGATGCGGTGATCGGTGAAGGCGGTGTGGCCGCCATCTTTAGCGGGCAAGCGCGGCATGTGACAGCCGATGCAATCGCGGCCGGGGGCGGCGTGGTCACGGGGGAGAGTCGCGGCATGGCACGTGAGGCAGCGCTCGCGGTAATAGGCAGCAGCCTCGACCGGTTTGCTGTGGGGGTTGTGGCAGGTGCCGCACCAGAGTTTGCCACTGCTCTCGCGGGCGCAACGGCTCAAGGCGAGCTGCTCGGAGTGGCTGATGACGCGAAGGCCCGTGGGGCGGTCGCGAGACTCGATGTAGACGGTGAAGACATCTTCGGTGCGCTGGCCGGGTATGAAATCGGCGGGTATCTTGCCGGGGTTGGGGATGCGGATCTCGCCGGCGAGATGGCACTGTTCACAGATGCTGTCGCGCTGGGCTATGGGGAGCTTTGCGGGATTGACGATGGAGCCGGGGAGCGGCTTTTTAAGGTGGTTCGCGGCGGGGCCGTGACAGCGGTCGCATTGGATGCTCAGTCCCGCAAAGGGTGGAGTTGTGTAGGAATTGATGGTATCGGGGATGGGGCGTGGCTGATCGACGTGGCAGGTGAGACATTCGAGCGTGACGGGCCGGGTAAAGCCCGGATCGCGGGCCTGTTCGTAGCCGGGCGCCATGTCCCAGATGCGACGCGCCGTGTAGTAGGAGATGGGGGACTGAAAGAGGTGGTTGCCGATCTGAGCGAGGTAGCCGACAGCGTGGGTGCCGGAGCCGATGGCGTACTCGACTTTGAGGGAGGACGTTCGACCCGCGCGCGTGAACGACTGAAGGACAGCTCCGGTTTCCGCGCGGCTTGAGAAGGTGGTGCCCGATACGGCGTGGGTGAATGTGCCATCGGGTTGGGCGGCGGTGGCGGGGGCGATCGAGTGCGCCATCGCGGACTGGGCAAAGCCAGCGACTTCTTTGGGATGACACGCGGCGCAGGGCTGTTCAGTGGCTTGAGCCGAACAGAGCGCGAGTAGCAGGGCTGCTAGAAACCGCAAGTGAGAGGGTAGCAGAGGCGGGTTTCGGGCTGCCGGTGGATGTCCAGATCGACCGGAAGTGGGAGGGCTGCCTGCGATTTTTGTTGTATGTGGAAATGCAAAGGCTATATACTTCTTTAACAGTACGAGTTGGTGTTCGGATTTGGAACTGACCGGACAGGGCTGTGAGGGAGTTGAACACATGAGAATCGAAAGGCGCTGCCGAGCGCGCGCGCCGGCATCCAGCGTTGGATTGTTGCGTGTATGGCGGTTTTGCTCGCAACTGCGGGTACGGCCCGAGTAGCACAGAGCCAGACGCTCAGTAGTATTAACGGCACTGTGACCGACTCGAGCGGAGCGGTGGTCGCGAACGCAAAAGTCACGGTAAAAAATGACGCGACGCAGGTGGCTAAGACGGCTGAGACGAGTTCGGCCGGCACTTACACCGTTACAGATCTGATACCGGGCACGTATACGGTGACCATGGATGTAGGGGGGTTCCAGAGTTCCGAGCACAAGGGCGTGGGCGTGGATGTAGGGCGAGCATCGACGGTAGATGCGGTGCTACAGCCGGGGAATACGCAGCAGACAGTGACAGTGTCGGAGAGCGCGATTGCGCTCGATACTTCGACCCCCAGCCTGAATACGACGATTGAGAACAAGGTGGTGCAGGAACTGCCGAACATCATTCAGGGCGGCCGGGGGCGGCAGATTGACTCCTTCATTTTCCTGGCGCCCGGTGTGACCGGCGACAGCTTCAGTCACCGCATCAACGGCGGTGTCGATTTCCAGAATGAAGTAGTGTTCAACGGGATTGCCATTGCGCAGTCAGAGACACAAGGCTTCCAGACAATTTGGAATCCGCCTTTCGAGCTGGTCAACTCGTTCAACGTCCTGCGATCTTCGTTTTCGGCGCAGTATGGATTGGCGCAAGGCGTGGTGACTTATCAGACCGCGTCGGGAACAAACCAACTCCACGGAGACGCTTTCGAGATCATACGCAATAACTATTTCGACGCTCGTGGCGCTTATAATCCGACGGTTCCTATCAACAGGCAGAATAATTATGGGTTCACGATTGCCGGCCCGGTCATTATCCCGAAACTTTACAATGGAAAAAATCGCACGTTTTTTCATTTAAGTATGGAATGGTATCGCCAGAACCAAACTGCGACAGGGTTCTTTTCGCTGCCCACCGCAGCTGAAAAGGGAGGGGATTTCAGCGCCCTGGCAGACTCGAGTGGGAAACAAATTCCGATCTTCAACCCTGTGAGCGGACAGCCGGGCAGTTGCACGGCTGCCGGCAACATTCCCGGGACGCCCTTCAGAGGGAACATCATTCCGGGTGTGTGTATCAGCCCTACTTCGAGCAGCCTGCTCCAGTATCTGCAGAATCCCACGCTGCCGGGTTTTGCGAATAATCAGGCAAATCTCGTCGGAGCGCTACCAACGCGCCAGAATCCCTGGGGCTTCACGATAGATCACAACATCACGGACAGGCAGTCCATTCACTGGGCTGAGTGGCGCAACAAGCAGACGTCATATGGCGGCGCAAACCTGCCGAGCGGGAACCCGCTTGCCTTCTATACCTACTTCCCCGATCTTGGGACAGTATTCATCGCGAACTATTCATACACAATTAATCCGCACCTCGTAATGACGGCCGGCGCGAGCTGGCTGGGTGAACTAAATTTCCAAATCCCGAGCCGGACGGGACCTCAGCCGGGTCTCAATGCAGCACCTGGAGCCCCCATAGTTCCAGGCATCAACTTCGGTGGTCCGCTCTCTCCTTCGAACGTCGGGTCATCAAATACAAACTCCATCAACCGGAAGTTAGGTCTCGTGGTGGACAACAACTATCTTTGGATCCGTGGCAAGAACACCTTCAACATCGGCTGGGAGGTGCGCAGAACGTACCAAGATGACAATGAATGCCAGCAGTGCGCAGGCAACTTCAACTTCAGCAACAATCAGACCGCCGATCCGAATGACTTAAGCAACACCGGTAATGCCTTTGCGAGCTACCTGCTTGGGACAGTGTCCAGCGCAAACCGGACCGGGTCGCAGGAACTGCGGCTGCATAGCACAGCGCTTTCCAGTTACATCCAAGACGACATCAAACTGAATCCGCGCCTCACCTTTAATATCGGCGTCCGATGGGACATTCTGGTGCCCTTCCAAGAGAAGAACAACAATATCGTGTATTTCGATTCCAAGATTCCGAACCCGGGTGCTGGCGGGCGTTTAGGCGCCGCGACAAAGTTTGGATATTGCATGGGTTGCGCGGGACGGGAACGGGCGGACATTCACTGGCGAAACTTCAGCCCACGAACGGGCTTTTCGTACCAGCTAAATAGTAAGACGGTGCTGCAGGGCGGATTCTCAGTAAACTTCCTGAACGGCGGCGCGTATGAATACGGCATCAGCAAAGTAGCGGTGAATTACGGTAACTTGCTGTTGGGCTCCTTCACACGAAACTCGACCGGTTCCACCAACGCGGGCTTCGGGTCCTGGGACTCGAACGTTTTGCCGATTCCAGCCGCTACGCCATTTAGCCCCACGGTTGCCAACAGCACTACGATCAACGGTTTCGATCCCGGTTTCGACGGGGTAGCACCCTATGACGCCGTATGGAACATCGGGATTCAGCGTGAACTGCCGGCTAATATGTTCCTGACGGCCAACTACACAGGTAACCGCGCGAACCGCCTGCCTTCACAATTGAATCCCGTGAATCAAATTCCCTCGCCATATCTTGCGCAGTACGGAAGCAAACTGGGGCAGCCTTACAGCACGACTGGGCCCGGCCTCGGAATTGCGCTTCCCTACCCGACATTCTTAACCGATTTCCCGACAGCTACCGTGCTGCAGGCGCTGCGGCCCTATCCACAGTACGCGGATATCTTCAACAACTTCGATATGAACGGATCGGCCCTGTATAACGCCATGCAGCTGCAAGTTGAAAAGCGGTATACGAACGGCCTCAGCTTCCTAGTTTCTTACAATCTTTCGAAGATGATGTCGAACACCAACTCCGGGTTTACGTCTTTTGCCTCGCGGGCACTAAACAAAGACAACCAGAAATCAGAATGGTCGATTGATAACAATGACCAAACTCACATCATCAAGGTTGCGGGTACTTACGAGCTGCCATTCGGAAAGGGCAGAGCATTCCTTAACCGAGGTGGCGTGATAAATGCAGTTGTAGGTGGATGGCAGATCAGTCCAATCTTGTCCTACTCCAGCGGAACCCCGCTTCAGGTCAACGTCAATGGTGATCCTCTCGGCAACGGAACGGGTAACCGTCCGAATCTAGTCGCTGGACAAAAGCTTCAATTTAATTACAACAATGTGTAAAAAGGGCTGCCCGTGTTAAATGCTGCAGCTTTTCAAGACCCAGGACCATGGGCTATCGGTAATGAACCGCGCTACGTCGCTAGCATGCGAACGCCCTTCCGGGCCAACGAAGATGTAGCAGTCGCTAAGTATTTCTCGATCGGTGAACGCGTCAGGCTAAAGCTTGAGATGGAGTACTTCAACCTGACGAACCGGGTAATTTTCGGAGGGCCTGTCACGAGTCTCAACGATGCGAATTTTGGAAGGGTCATCAACAGTCAGTCCAATACGCCACGACAGGGGCAAGGTCATATAGAAATCAAATTCTAAGTGTGATTTCGAGGGTGTTACTGCCCGGGAGTCGGTGTGGGTTTGCCTGCACACGCTTCCGGGCTCTTTCATTGATGGCTACTTCGTTTCGAGAAGCGTTGTGTATTTGTTGACTGGTAAACCGGTGAGGTTTTGGATTGCGCCACTGGGCCAAGTGATAGTGACGCGATCGATCTTGCTGCAAGCGCCGAGGCCGAAGTGCAGACGGGGGTCGTTGCGCGAGAGGAAGCTGCCGCCATTACGGACTGAGTCGGATTGCTGGTGGCCGCATGCGTCGACGGTGGCAGTTGCGCCGATCGCATCGCGATTCGAGCGGACGCCCTGGAGTGTAAGGCCGAACCAATTGCCTGTGCCGGTGGTTTCGTTATGCAAGAGCACGGGCGCGCCGGAGATGGGTAAGACGAGGAGATCTAGCTTGCCATCATTATCGAAATCGGCAGCTGCGCCACCGCGATAAGAGTTGTCGGGAGTGGCCGGGTAGGAGAAAGCGAGCAGAGTTTTGTCGCCGGTGCTGCGGAAGATGGTGATGGGTTCGAGATAGTCTCTGTCGGTGGGATATACGTGGCCGTTGGCGGTCCAGAAATCGCGTGCACCGGTATTGGTGAAGTCAGCGAGACCGCAGGCCCAGCCGAGGTATTTACCGGTCGCGGCGACGAGGCCGGTAGCGGAAGAGACTTCTTCGTAAGAACCCGATTTGGATTGACGGAAGAGCGGGAAATAGTCCTTGTTGAAGGTGGTGGTGAGGACGTCGAGCTGGCTGCCGCTCCCGTAGGTACCGACGGCAACGCCCATGTTGGACTGCGTTCTGCCGTCGGCATTGAAGGCGACGCCGTGATCGAGGGCCTGCTCTTTGAAGGCACCGTTGCCCTGGTTGAGAAAGAGCGAATTGGGGTCGGAATCATTGGCGACGAAGATGTCGAGTTTGCCGTCGTTGTTGAAATCGGCGGTGACGGCGGTGAAACCGTGCGCGGGGGGAACGTCCGCGAGGCCGGCGGCTTGGGTGGCGTCGCTGAAAGTGCCGTCGTGTTTGTTGCGATAGAGAATGCCGCGTTCACCTTTGAGTCCGATGGGACCGCAGAACACGTGCTGGCCGAAGTAGTCGCATACGGGCGCGGGTTCAGTCCAGGAGAGCGAGTGGATGTCGATGTAGCCGGTGATGAAGAGATCGAGATAGCCGTCGCCGTCGAAATCGCCGAAGGCGCTGCCAGTATGCCAGGCGGTGGTGTTGCGCAGGCCGGCGGATTCGGAGACGTCTGTGAAGGTGCCGTTCCCGTTGTTGCGGTAGAGGAGATCGCGGCCGATGGTGGTGATGAGGATGTCGGTAAAGCCGTCATTGTTGTAGTCGGCTGTGTTCGCTCCGGTTCCCCAATAGGGGTTGGTCAAGCCGGAGCGCGCGGTGACATCTTCGAAGTGGCCGTTGCCCAGGTTGTGAAAAAGGTAGACGCCATGAGGGGCGGACGGAGGCTTGTCGCCGTGGACGGCAGCGCGCAATTGATCCATGGCGCCGCCGTTGACGATGAGAAGGTCGAGCAGGCTGTCGTTGTCGTAATCAAGCCAGGCTGCGCCGGTGCCGTTGGCTTCCGGGATCCAGCGCTTTTCGGGAGTGCCGCATTGAAGGGTGGCGTTGAGGCCGACTGATGCGGCGACGTTTTTGAAGTGAAGCTGGGGAGCGGATACGGCGGCTCCGAGAATTGCTGCGAGGGCCAGGCATGTTGCGCGTGACGTTCCCCGTAGGTTCTTCATGCCAAGCTTTATAGTGTAACCATGGCGAGGATAAAGATGGCGAAACGTTGCGCCGCTCGTCCGGTAGGTTTTGCGATTGCGGCGTGTTTGCTGATCGGCGCGTTGCGGGCGCAGACCGATCGTATCGACGCTTTGCACGCTGAGGCTAGCGCGGCTGAAGAGAGTGGCGATCTCGGGACAGCGATAGCGAAGTACCGGGAGATGTTGAAGATCGATCCAAAACTAGCGCCAGCTTATAACAATTTGGGTGCGCTTTATTTCAAGCAGGGGCAGTTTCATGATGCGGCGGCTGTGCTGGAGCGGGGTTTGAAGGTGGATGCGAGCATGAGTTCGGCTTCGGCGCTGCTGGGTGCGTCGCTGTATCAGATGGGCGAATACGGGAGGGCGCGGCCGTATCTGGAAGCGGCGCTCAAGGCGCATGCGACGGATGATACGGCGGAGTTGCTGCTGGTGAACGACCTGACGAAGCTCGGGGAGTTTGAGACGGCGGCGGCACATCTGCAAAAGCTAGCGAAGCGGCAACCGGGGAATGAGCGCGTCTGGTATTTGCTGGGTCGGGTTTACATGCAGCTTTCCGAACAGGCGCTGGGGAGGATCAACGAGATCGATCCGAACTCGGTTTGGGCGCATGAAATTTCGGCTGAGCTGATGGAGAGCATGAAGAATTACGACGGCGCGATCGCGGAGTATAAGAAAGCGGTGGAGATTGCGCCGAAGCAGCCGGGCGTGCACTTCAAGTTGGGAGATCTCTACTGGAGCCTTTCGCAATGGGACAACGCGACGGAGCAATTTAAGGAAGAGCAGGCGATTGATCCGAGGAATTGCATGGTGGAGTGGAAGCTTGGGGACATTCTGGTGCAGAAAGGCGTGGAGAACGAACAGGCGCTCGGGTATGTGGAGAAGGCGCTGGAGGCGTGTCCGAACCTAGCGGAAGCGCGATCGGACCGGGGGCGGCTGCTGATCAAAATGCATCGGGAGAAGGAGGCGATTCCGGAGCTCGCGGCGGCTGAGAAGGCGAATCCGGGAGAGCCGAGTACCCATTTCTTGTTGGCGCAGGCTTACCGTGCCACGGGGCAGAGTGAAGAAGCGAGGGCGGAGATGAAGTTGTTCAGCGAGCTTGAGGGAAAGACGCGGAATGCGGCAGCTGAGCGGGCGGGCGAGGTGATCAAGAATAATCAGGCGGCACACTAGAGGTTAGTTCGGGCGGCTGTCCGGAGTTTCCTTTGCGTGCTGGGCGTTGAGCTGCGCATACCGGGCGAACTCCTGCTTAGCTTTTTCGGCTTGACGTTGTTTTTGATAGAGCTGGCCGAGGACGTAGTGCGCGCGTGCGCTTTCGGGTTCGAGCTTCACGGCCTGTTCGAGCTCGGTTTGGGCATGGGGGAAATCTTTCATCGCTAGATAGGCTTTGCCAAGCTGGGCATGCGCTTTGGGTGAATCGGGCACAAGTTCGAGGGCCTGCAGAAGAATCGGGATGGCCTGATCGGGGTGATTGGTCTCGAGCAGGAAGCTGCCGAGATCGATGTAGGGCCAGGGATCTTTTTGAGGCGCATCGGATTGCCAGGCGATTGCGTTGCGGAAGGCGGCGAGGGCTTCTTCATTGCGGCCGAGGCCCTGGAGGGAGAGCCCGAGATTATCTTCGGCGCGCACGTGTTTGGGAGCGAGTTCGAGACAGCGCTTGAATGCGGTGACGGCTTCTTCAAAGCGATTCTCATTGTATTTTGTGCGGCCGAGGTAATACCAGCCGAGCACGTTCGTGGGATCGAACTCGGTAGCCTTGGTGAACCAGATATCGGCATCACCGTAATCAGCGAGGATGACGTAATCGGCACCGACGATGCGCAGGTCAGAGGCGTCGGGTTTGGCGTACTTGGCTCCTTCGGTGTATTCGGCGAGGGACTCGCGCGCTTTGGTTTGGCGAAACAGGATATAGCCGAGGAGGTTGTGAGCGGAAGCGGATTCTTTGTTGGTCGCGATGGCTTTGCGTGTTTCGGTTTCGGCTTCGGTGAGCAAGCCGCGGGCGAGGTAGGACTTGGCGGAGGCAAGCGGGTCTGGTGCGGCGGGCGTGTCTTGAGTGATTACCCCGGCGATTGCCCGGGCGCTGATGAGGACGATGAGAACCGTGAGCCGCAGATGAAGGGTGTTATCCAATATAGTCATCATGATCGAGACGGGACTGAAAAACAAAGTGGTGATTGTGACGGGCGCGGCAAACGGGATTGGGAGGGCGACGGCAAAGCGGTTTGCGGCGGAAGGGTGCCGGGTTGCGTCGTGGGATGTGAAGCCAAGCGCGGCGACAGATGGGGGCTTATTTCAGACCGTGAACGTGACGGACGCAGCGGCGGTTGCTCAGGCGATGGACGAGATTGCCTCGCAGTGGGGGCCGGTGGCGGTGCTGGTGAATAATGCGGGTATTTTGCGCGATGGGCAATTGGTGAAGTACAAAGACGGCGCGGTTACGGGCGTGTTGAGCGACGAGCAATTCGATGCAGTGATCTCGGTGAACTTGAAAGGCGTGTTTACGTGCACGAGAGCGGTTGTGCCGTTGATGATTCAGGGTGGCGGCGGGGCGGTTTTAAATGCGTCGAGCGTGGTGGGGCTTTACGGCAATTTCGGGCAGACGAATTACATTGCGGCGAAGGCGGGCGTGATTGGGATGACGAAGGTGTGGGCGCGCGAGTTAGGGAGATATAAGATCCGGGTGAATGCAGTTGCGCCGGGTTTTATTGAGACAGAGATGATTCAAGCGGTTCCTGAGAAGATACGGCAGAGCATGGTGGAACATACGCCGATTGGGCGGCTAGGAAAGCCCGCAGATGTTGCGAACGCATATGTGTGGCTCGCTTCGGAAGCTGCGGGCTTTGTGACAGGTGCTGTGTTGAGTGTAGATGGCGGGGTAGTTACAGGAACTTAGTCGCCGGGCTTAGTTTCTTTTTGCGGCGAGTCATGCACAAGAGGAGCAGCAATCCGCCGCCGGCGAGGAGAAACACCTGAGGTTCGGGCGTTCTGGCTTGCGTCTTGTCGGGGGCGATCACGACAGAACCGGTGACGGGACGGCTGAAGGCGCCGATAATCACGTCCGATCCAGTTTGAAAGGAAAATGTTCCCAAAGATTTCAGCGGTGCAGTGAGGCCCGTAAAGTCACATGTTCTACCCGAACCCGCAAACGCGGCGGTTGACGTTCCAGACGCGTTCACTCCGACGACAGCGGGAAAGTTCGGAACTAAGATCGCGCCGGGAGCGGGCGCACTTATGAAGTGCATCTGAGTGGCGAAGAAGTTATTCGTTCCGGTGAGCAGAGCTGGGACGACTAAGTCATAGGATGTGGAAGCGGAGACGCTCGTTGCGCTGAAGGTGAAGGTGTATTTAATACTGGCGGCTTGGGCTGCCGAGCAAAGCAGGAGCGCGGCGGCGAGTGGGGTAATTAGTTTCGTTGGCTTCTTCATAAGTGTCTGTGTAACTTAGCGGGAAGAAAATCTCTTGCGCCGGATGCCGTAAATCAAAACGCCGGGACCGATTGAGAGAAGCGCAAAGGTGGAAGGCTCTGGAGTTGGCGTAACAGTGCCGCTGAAGTCGGTGAGTGCACTTGCAAATTGGACGGTTTTGCCGTCGGCAGATGCGGATCCGTCAAGAGTAAGGTGTCCGGTACCGAGTACGTTGACTTCGAATACTGTTCGGCCGCTGTTGTCTTCACCGAGGAGAAGGCCGTTTACCGAGATCGTCGCGAGGTGTTGGTATGGGGCGCCGGGAGTGGCATCGGCAATGCTGAAGCTGGGACCCGAGATCTTTAGTGAACCGAAGAGGCTGGTCGCGGTCCGTCCGGCGTAGGCGCCGCCGGAGTTTCCGGTATCTGCATTGAGGGACTCCGCGACGCTACAGGGCGTGCCAGCGTAGCAGACCTCGACCGGCGCCAAACCGACGTCGTTACGGGCATATAAAAAACGGGTCGGTACTGTTTACCGAACCTGTAATCAGGAAATCGCCGATTGTATCAGCTGAGACGGTAGTGGTTCCATCGACCGGAATACTGGCGGCGCTGGCGTGAACACCCATAATAAAGGCTAGAAGCCCCATCCCTAGTGTTTTCGCAATTCGATTTTGTTTCGTACTCATTGAGCCTTTCTCAATTCTTTTGTAGGCGCCTGGTGCTACTTCCCTTCCCGCTTCGGTCGGAAGTGATGAGGGGCGTGGCGGGCAGGTTGAGCATGACAAACAGAATGAGGCTGTTCAAGCGGCA
>JAABUQ010008593.1_pt1 | contig 14239 bp, 9 predicted proteins | sample 5560001 | NCBI WGS metagenome assembly JAABUQ01 (sample SAMN10711888, study PRJNA513371) | rock metagenome | isolation source: Antarctica rocks | place: Antarctica: Victoria Land, Finger Mt nord | collected 2015-12-18
TAGCAATTTAGCCGAAACCGGATTGACTTCTCTGAGAAATATCACTTTCTAGTCTAATTAGTCCACTTTTTTCTCTAAATCTATTATACAGTAATTATGTAATTGATTTTGTCAGACTACTTATCATTGACTGGCTTCGCAGTTACGCCAATGAGCGGCTCAACTCCCGCTTGATTGATGAGCGCCGTTGCATACCACCCTACGTTGTCCTCGACTTTGGCAATCGTGGCATCCTCGGGATGCAAGTCCCTGAGCAATACGGAGGGACTGCCCTGGGGAACCGCGACGCTATGCGCGTTGTCGAACAGCTCGCCGCCATAGATCTGACGCTGGCTACATTCGTTGTCAACAATGATTTCCTCGGTATTCGTCCAATCCAGCGTTATGGCACGCAAGCCATAGGTGATGAACTGCTCCCGATCCTCGCTAAGGGCCGAGAGCTGGCGGCCTTCGCACTGACAGAGCCAGGTGCTGGTTCAAATCCCCAAGCGATCTCAGCAACAGGAGTGGCAGACGCTGTAGGTGGCTGGCAGCTGAGCGGAACCAAGGTCTGGAGTGGCTCGGCTGCATGGGCAGGTGTGATCAATGTCTTTGTCAAACTCGTTGATACCAACAACAATTCCAGCGGCATCACTGGTTTTGCTGTGCATCAGGGAACAGCTGGCTTGCGCCCAGGCCCAGAAGCGCTGACGATGGGAATGCGTGGCATGGTTCAAAACTCCATATACCTCGACGACGTTCCAGTAGGTGCGGTCAATCTGCTAGGCGAAGTCGGAGCTGGTATGGAAGCGGCCAAAGATGCGATGTTGTTTACCCGTCTGGCGATTGGAGCAATGAGTGTCGGTGGACTGAAGCGTTGTGCGCAGTTGATGCTGCGCTATGCCACACGCCGTGAGATCTCTACAGGTCGTCTACTGGACAACCCAGTCACGCTGGCATGCATAAGTGACCTCACAGCGGGGACCACGGCGTTTGAAACGCTTGTGGCTCGGATTGCCGAGTTACTCGACTATGGAGATTTTGTTCCTGTAGAGGGGTATATAGCCTGCAAGACATCCGGCCCCGAATTGCTTTGTCAGGCTGCTGACAGGCTGGTTCAGCTTTTGGGTGGTCGGGGCTATATAGAGACGAATATTGCTGCCCAAATCCTGCGCGATGCTAGGGTCTTTCGGATTTTTGAAGGTCCCACCGAGACCCTAAACATGTTCCTTGGCTCGCGGGCGCTCCACCAAAGCAGCGAGCTGCATCAATTTTTGTGCAATGGGCTGGGGGCTCCAGATGTCTCAGATAGCTTGAGAGATGCTGCCCAACGAATAAATGCACGATGGTCAGAGCCGAATGCTCCTTTCGACCGTCCCTCTGCCCTGCGTTGGGCTGCTCTGCTCGTTGGCGAAGTTGCTACCTCTGCAATTTTGCAAGCAGCCGTCCAGGGAGCAGTTAAGCGCACTCCATCAAACCAATTGCGTCGCGCTGTCGACTGGGCGCGATCGCAGTTTGACCAGACACTTGAGCGAGCCCTTAGCGGCACACCGCTCGAATCTGTGCTGCTTAGTGCTAATGAAACTACATCTCTTATATCCAGCTATGCTGCAGCGATTGGAGATTTGGAACAAAAACTCGCTGGCGAAGATGTTGTACTCGACGGACTACTACGTCGTGAACAAACAGCGGTGGCAAGTCCAAATGGGACTACCAATTTTCCGGAAGCTGTAACGTCAGAAGTTAAGTTAAAAGAACCAGATTCAAGAATTTCTCGGCACACAGCAGAGTCCATTGAAACCTGGCTAGCAAAATGGGTAGCAGATGAATTAAAAATAGCGGTCAATTCGATTGACACGCACAAGTCCTTTGTCTACTACGGCTTGGATTCAGTAACGGCGATCCGGCTTACAGGTGACCTGGAGGTAAGGCTAGGACGCCAGCTTTCTCTCACCCTGGCATGGGATTATCCTGCCATCAAGACCCTTGCCCAGCATTTAGCCGCAAAGAACGATGGCACGGTACCAGATGTCAAGGCCACTCCATCCAGAAGGGGGGACGAGGCTAAAGATAGCCAGACCAATGTGACCGATAAAATCAACCAGGGAAATGCCGAACAGAGGTTAGCAAAACTCGATCGCCTCTCGGATGAGGAAGTGGATTCGTTGCTGAGTCAGATGTTAGCTGCAAAGGGAGTTAATTAATGTTTGAGATCTCCAAAAGTACCGCTGAGCTTTCGCCCAATGAAAAGCGTGCGCTTCTGGCGCAGCTACTGCAGAAAAAAGCTAGCCAGTCCAAATATGACCTGACTCTCTCCTCCAGTCAGCAGGCAATGTGGTTCCTGTACAAGCTTGCACCCCAGAGCTGGGCTTACAATGTCCTGTTCGCCGGGCGAATTCGCTCACATGTAGACATTCCGGCTTTGCGCGGCGCGTTTGAGGCGCTGATTGAACGCCATCCTTCGCTCCGGACCACTTATCAGGAGCGTGACAGCGAACCAGTTCAGCAAGTCCACGAGTACAGTCAGGTTCACTTCGAGGAGACGGACGCTTCAGCCTGGAGCCAGGATGAGTTGAACAACTGCCTGGTTGAGCAAGCACACCGTCCCTTCGATCTGGAACGAGGACCCGTGCTGCGGGTGAACCTGTTGACTCAATCAGCAATAGAACACATCCTTTTGCTGACGGTACACCACATCGCGGTCGATTTCTGGTCCCTCACAGTTCTCTTGGACGAACTCCGCGTGCTGTACTCTGCCCAAAGAACTGGTGTATTAGCGTTTCTACCTCCTCTGGAATTGCAATACGCAGACTACGTTCGTTGGCAGGCCGAAATGCTAGCAAGCGCGGAAGGAGAAAGGCTGTGGGCCTACTGGCAGAAACAGCTAGGCGATGAGTTGCCTGTACTGAATCTCCCGACTGACCGGCCTCGACCACTGATGCAGACTTTTCCAGGTGCCTCGCATGCCTTCAAGTTGAGCGAGGAATTGACGCGGCAGCTCAAGGCGCTGGCTCAAGCCGAGGAAGCAACCCTATACATGACCCTCTTAGCGGCCTTTCAGGTGCTGCTTTACCGCTACACTGGTCAAGAAGACATCTTGGTAGGCTCCCCCACAACTGGCCGGAGTCGGCGTGAATTTTCAGGGATAGTGGGTGACTTCATCAACCCAGTTGTCTTGCGAGCGGATCTCTCCGGCAATCCAACATTCAAGACATTTCTCGCTCAGGCGCGCCACACGGTGCTAGATGCTCTCAAGCATCAAGATTACCCTTTCAGGCTCCTAGTTGAGCGACTGCATCCGCCCCAGGATCCCAGTCGCTCGCCGCTGTTCCAGGTCATGCTCATCTTACGAAAGCTGCACCGATTTGAGGAGCTATCAGAGTTCATGGTGCCGAGCGAAACCGAGGCCAGGATGGATTTTGGTGGACTTGAGCTGGAGCCTTTGCCTCTGGCACAGCAGGAGGGCCAGGTTGATCTGACATTAGAGATGATCGAGACGGACGGCTCGCTCAAAGGCGTTTTCAAGTACAACCCAGATTTGTTTGATGCCTGCACCGTGTACCGGATGGCGGGGCATTTTCAGACCTTGGTGTCAGGCGTCGTTGCCAACCCAGAGCAGCCGATTTCAACACTGCCGCTCCTGAATGAAGCAGAGAAGTATCAGTTGCTCGTGGAGTGGAATGACACCCAGAGCGATTACCCCAAGGATGCATGTATCCATCAACTGTTTGAGGCTCAGGTGGAGCGGACACCAGACGCCGTTGCGGTGGTCTTTAAGAAAGAGCGGCTCACCTACCGGGAACTGAACCGCCGAGCCAATCAGGTAGCGCATTACCTACAGGCGCTGGGTGTGGGGCCGGAAGTCAAGGTCGGCCTCTGCATGGAGCGATCGCTCTTGATGGTAGTGGGGCTCTTAGCCATTCTTAAGGCCGGGGGGGCTTATTTGCCCCTAGACCCCGCGTATCCGCAGGAGCGCCTGGCCTTCATGCTGGAGGATTCCCAGATGTCGGTGTTGCTGACTCAAAAGCTGCTATTGTGCGGACTCCCGGAGCATGATGCCGAGGTGGTGTGCTTGGACTCAAGCTGGAAGAGCATTGCTCAGTCGAGTCAGGAGAACCCGAGAAGCTCGGCAACGGCTGAGCACTTGGCCTATGTCATCTATACCTCGGGCTCAACGGGCAGGCCCAAAGGTGTTCAAATTCCACACCACGCTGTGGTCAACTTTCTTCATTCCATGCTCAAGAGGCCAGGGCTAACGAATCAAGATATTCTGCTTGCAGTTACCTCCTTATCCTTTGACATTGCTGCTCTAGAACTCTTTCTAACGCTGATAGTGGGAGCCAAGCTAGTGGTGGTAACCCGTGAAGTAGCTATGGACGGAGCACAGTTGTTAGCGGCGCTGAGCGACTCTGGTGCTACAGCCTTGCAAGCTACTCCAGCTACCTGGCAACTACTTCTGGCAGCTGGGTGGCAGGGCGCTGGGAGATTCAAAGCACTCTGTGGCGGAGAATTTCTATCTCGGGAGCTGACCAATCAGTTGCTAGAACGGGGTGCTTCCCTCTGGAATCTATACGGTCCCACAGAGACTACCATCTGGTCGGCAACCTACTTTGTCGAATCTTCGGCCGGTTCGGTTCCAATCGGCCGCCCAATTGCCAACACGCAGATCTATTTGCTGGACTCATATCTGCAACCCGTGCCCGTTGGAGTTCCCGGTGAACTGTGCGTCGGTGGTGCGGGATTGGCCCGGGGCTATCTCAACCGCCCTGAGCTAACTGCCCAGAAGTTCGTTCCCAATCCCTACCCTACGGGGTACAGTGACGAGCCGGGAGCATGCCTTTACAAAACTGGGGATTTGGCTCGCTACCTGCCAGACGGCAACATCGAGTACCTCGGGCGTATCGACCACCAAGTCAAGCTTCGTGGTTTCCGCATTGAACTTGGGGAGATCTCGGCAGTGCTAAGCCAGCACCCGAGCGTGCGGGAAACCGTTCTCCTGGCCCGGGAGGATATCCCTGGCGACAAGCGCCTAGTGGCCTATGTGGTCTCTGACCAGTCGCAAGTATCCACGCCTGGTGAACTGCGGCGCTTCTTGAAGGAGCAGCTACCTGAGTACATGGTGCCATCGGCCTTCGTTTTGCTAGATGCCCTGCCGCTGACGCCTAACGGTAAGGTAGACCGCCGCGCACTTCCTGTGCCCGACCAGGCACGTCCCGAGCTAGAAAGAGCCTTTGTGGCACCCCAAGACACATTGGAACTCCAGCTAACGCAGATTTGGGAGAAGGTTCTGGGCATCGGGTCCGTCGGAGTTAGGGACAACTTCTTTGAATTGGGGGGGCACTCGCTGTTAGCCGTGCGCCTGTTCGCTCAAATCAAGGAGTTCTTCGGTAAAGATCTCCCCCTGGCTACCCTCTTCCAAGCACCGACGATTGAGCAACTGGCCAATATTCTCTGTTCACAAGGATGGGATGCGCCCAGAGAATTGCTGGTGCCACTTCAGCCCGGCGGTAACAAACCGCCTCTATTCTGTATTTACGGCATCTTGCTCTACCATGATTTGGCACGTCATCTGGGTCCACAGCAAGCAGTTTATGGGGTCTACATACAGGATGAAGTTAACCTACTACTAGCGGGTAGACTAGAAACAGAACTTTCCACCTTAACCAGTGTCGCTGACCAGGCGACTCTCTACCTTAAAAAAATACGAACACTCCAGCCCGTGGGGCCTTATTTTCTAGCTGGCGAATCCTTTGGCGGCTTGGTAGCCTTCGAGATGGCACAGCAGCTGCACGCACAAGGTGAGAAAGTGGCTCTTTTGGCCTTGTTTGATACCCAAGCTCCTGGGGATATGAAAGGATTGCCATGGCGTGAGCGGGTCTGTCTTCATTTGGGGAACCTGTTACAAAAAGGCTCTACCTACGCTCTACAAAAGGTAGGGCAGAGGATTGACTCAAGCAAGGATAGGCTTGTCAGTATCATCAGCAGCATTTATCGGAAGTTTGACCAGGGGAGTGGGCGGGTTTTGCCTAGCTACCTCCAAGAAGTCGCCCAACACGATCTCCGCCAGCAGATTCGTGTTCAGGCAGTTAGAAACTATGTACCACACCCCTACCCGGGCAAAGTGATTTTGTTCCGGGCTATGAATCAAAGTCAATTTGACGCATACTACACTGCTCCCCAATTGTGGGGTTCCCTAGCTGCTGGAGGATTGGAGGTACACGCTGTCCCTGGCGACCACATTAGCATCCTCCAAAAACCCCATGTACAGGTTTTGGCTGCCAAGTTGAGGGCTTGCTTAGAGCAGGCACAGACTGATTGAATCAATCACTAACTCTAAAGTTCTTTGCCAATCCGGCAGAGCCAGTCCGAATGTGTTGGACAACTTATGACCATCTAATACTAATAAGGAGTCAGTTGGACGCCTTGCTGCTGTTGGATACTGCTTGGAGGCGAGCGCTATCAACCACTGCAATCGCTATTGGCAATTCAACCCATCAGTAATAACCCTACTTTCTTCTGCATGTATGGGCTAAAACGAGGTATTCTCTTATACTAGAGTCCGATGTATTCTTGTTACGACTTCAAGTGAAAGAGAAATTGACCTACGTACAGGAATTGGCTCTCTAGTTTAACTCGGATAATAGGCGTAAATCCGTTCTGAGTTATACCAGGCGCTGACCTGAGGCAGCTGTTTTTGGAAGAATTTAGGTATTGTCAATTTAACTGGGATATCAAGTAGCGGGTCGCACGCTAGATATACTAGTTAGCTAAGTCAGGAAACACTTGCTGGACGGCGGGATGAATCAGGCGGTGGTTTTGCACGTTGACGCCTCTAGCTAAGGCAGGATTGGTTTCCAGTGCTTTCATCCCCAAATTTGCCAGTTGCAGCACGTAAGGTAGAGTACTGTTGTTGAGCGCCTGCGTTGCTGTCCAAGGCACAGCCCCTGGCATATTGGGAACCCCATAATGCACTACACCCTCTTCAATGTAGGTGGGATAGGTGTGGGAAGTGGGGCGCAAGGTTTCCACACAACCGCCTTGGTCAACGGCAACATCAACGATCGCAGAACCGGGACGCATCCGTTTAACGAGTTGCCGTGGCACGAGGACGGGTGCCTTGCGCCCCAAGACTAAAACCGCTCCGATGAGGAGGTCTGCTTCTGGAACAACAGCCTCTATCTGGGCGGAATTACTGTGGAGCAGTTCAACTCTAGAGCCAAACAAAGTTTCCAGGTAGGCTAAACGGTCAATACTAACATCCAGAACTTGCACGGCAGCACCCATGCCTAAGGCAATTCGGGCGGCTTCTGTGCCAACGACACCTCCGCCTAAAATCACGACTTTGCCCGGTCTAACCCCGGGAACCCCGCTTAAAAGGACGCCTCGACCGCCCTGCTGCCGCTCTAGTAATCTGGCTCCAAATTGCACCGCCAGGCGACCGGCGATGATGCTCATGGGAGTCAGTAGCGGGAGTTTGTTGCTGCCGTTTAGCTCTACGGTCTCGTAGGCGATCGCTGTGACACCACAATCAATTAAATGCTCGGTCAAGGCTCGGTCTGCCGCTAGATGCAGGTAGGTAAATAACATCTGCCCTTTTTGCAAGAACTGGTACTCTGCATCTAGCGGCTCTTTAACTTTGACAACCAATTCCCGATTCCAGGCTGATTCTGGTTGACTAACAATCTGTGCTGCGGCTTGCCGATAGTCATCATCTGTGAACCCAGCTCCAGTACCGGCTCCGGTTTCGACAAAGACTACATGACCGTTCTCGCTCAGCACGCGGACGCTACTCGGACTCAGCCCGATGCGAAACTCCTGATCCTTGGTTTCTTTGGGTACGCCAATTTCCATCGCCACTTCTCTCTGACTCCTGTCTTTAGCTTAAGCCTGTCGAGCGCTTTGCGTTTTTTTAACAATATCTGTAGGATATTAACAATTTGTAACTAAACTGCTAAAATGATCACACAACCACAGCCTACAACCACCCCTAAGCTGGAGGAGCCAAAGTTTGGCTTTAATGAATACGCTGAGCGTTTGAATGGTCGAGCCGCGATGATTGGCTTCATGCTGATGGTAATAATTGAATGCGTTACTGGGCAAGGAATACTCGCCTGGCTTGGTTTAAGGTGAGAGTGAACAGGGAGCAGGGGAAGATGAAGAATAGAAAAAAAACATTAGCCACATCACACAAATGCCAAGTATTTTCTCCCCCTGCTCCCCCTGCCTCCCCTGCCTCCCCTGCTCTCTTCCCCCCCCTGCCCTTTTTTAAGGGTAGGTCTTAAGATTAGATATAAGTTGAGATAATAGCTGAACCGGAACTAAGCAATTTGTGATGAATGCTGCATTGCCTCGATTTTTGAAGTCAGCCTACCGCAGAGAACCGCTACCCAGCTTTTTAATCACGGTGGGAGCTGTTGATGCCGGGATTGGCGGGTTTGGCGATCGCTGGCTGTTGATGGTGTTTGGATTGGGAACTGTAGGTTTAGCGGTCGGGCTGCGGTGGTGGATCGCAAGCCAGCGTCGCACCCACCCTACCGAGCCGGTCGTACAACACTACCTGCCACCATCGTCCTCTCGCCCGACGTTACCTGTCCTAATGTCTGCTAAGAAAAATCTACCCTATTAGATTTTAGATTCAGACCAAAATTTGAAATCCATCAAGATGGACATGATAGCCTCAGATCATCGGCTCAAAATTGGTGAAGTGGCAGCTCGTAGCGGTATGCCGGTGAAAACTATTCGCTATTATGAAGAGCTGGGACTGTTGGCACCAACAGTGGAGCGCTCAGATACGGGCTACCGGATGTTTCAAATCCAGATACTTAAGCGACTGAAATTTATTAAGCGCGCCCAATCGCTGGGGTTACATCTACAGGAAATTCAAGCGCTCCTAAATGTTTACGATCAAGGTGGGTTGCCCTGCCCGGAAGTCAAGCAGCAACTCCAAGCCAAAGTTGAGGCGATCGCCACCCAGATTGTAGCCCTAGAGAACCTAAAACTACAGTTGCAAACCCTCCTAGCTGGTTGGGAAGAGCAACCACTATCCGAACAAATTTCTCAGACGATCTGCCCCAACATTCAATTAACCTCTCAGCAGCTCCCAAACTCTAGTCAGTAGAGCCGCTTCATCCTTTGACACGTCTAGCTTCTGAAGCAGTGGTACTACCTGATGGGCATCCTCTAGGGAGACTCCAGCACGGATCAGTTGTCTTTGGCAAAGTAGTTCTTGGACAGGGTCTCTGCCCTGAGATATCATCTGCAGGTAATCCTCGTCATACATACCTAAATCTAGATTTTCAAGCATAATTACTTATTACTCCCCGGCTATAGTAGCTGTTGTAGTTCGCTTGCCTAAATTTGGTGCTTAGTTAGTTAAGAAGAAACCCGGTAGGTTCAATTTATAAAAACTCCTAGGGAAGTTCTTACCCTGATTAAGAAAGATAACTGCTTCTATCTCCTTTAACTTCTCTCTAGGGATGGGTATATTATACAGGCAAATGGTTGATCTGAACACCATCAGCTTGTAGGGCAAGGGTTCCAGAGATTTGTATTTTTTTCAAATCTATTGCTATAGCCACAAATAAATAACCCTACTCGGTTTTTTGTTTGTAGAAGTACAAAATATGTTTAAAGATTGCGATAGATTCGACGGAGATATGCAAATTGGTCAGTGTAACTAGGACCAAAATTCACTAAGCTGCTTCTTAAGAAAAGGTAAGTGTTGGAGGAATAACGTGAACGTTGATGTATTTACCCAGCAAATACAGGTGATGCATAGGCGCTTGGACGCTTTGTATCAAGGCGTCGGGCCTTCAGCACAACTGCAACCGGAGCTGCTGCCGTTAGCCTTTAAGGAACTCGGTACCGCCTCGGAAGAACTACAGGTTGCTATAGAGGAACTACTGCTAAAGAATGAGGAGTTGGCACTTGCACAAACGTCTTTGGAAGTGGAACGCCAACGTTACCAGGAACTGTTCGAGTTCGCACCGAATGGCTATTTGGTGACTGACGAGCTGGGGACAATTAAAGAAGCTAACCGCGCTGCCGCCAAGCTACTCAACATACCGGCGCGGTTTTTGGTGGGCAAACCCCTAGTTATCTTCGTCGCTGAGGAAGAGCGTCAGCTCTTTCATTGGCAACTAAGCTGGCTGCAACAAGCGAAACGGGAGCAGGATTTAAAAGTCCGCCTTTTCCCACGTAACGGTGAGCCTTTTGACGCAGTTCTGACGATGGCTACCGCCAGCAACTGGGAAGGAAAACCGATGGTACGCATATGTATCCGCAACCTCACAATCGGTAAGCGGGCGGAGGTGTTGATAGAAACAAATGGATTCAACGACAGCCAAGAACGCCCAAAGCATATTTATTTAAAAGGGGAAATCATCCCCCTAAAACCCAAAACTATTTGGCAAGTTTGCAAGGGCATTGTGAAGCTGAGTACGATGAGTGAAAAAGGAGAAGAGGTGCTTGTAGGGTTAGCAGGACCTGGGATGCCATTTGGCTCCGATTTGACCGCGCTACAAACCTATCAAGCCATAGCTCTTTCAGAAGCTCAGTTAGTATGTTTTTCCGTAACAGATATAGCCGCCTCACCAGTTCTCGCCCAGATCCTTTTACCTAAAATTAACCAGCGGTTGCAACAGACAGAATCTCTTTTAGCTATATCAGGACAGCGACATGTGAAAGACCGCTTTTACCGGCTGTTACAGATGCTGAAACAAGAAGTTGGTCAACCTGTAACCCAAGGAAGTCGTCTGGGTGTTCGCTTCACGCATCAGGACCTTGCCGATGCCTGCTCTACCACTAGGGTGACAATTACCCGTCTGCTCGGCAAGCTCCAAGAGCAAGGGCGGATTGTCATGGACTCTAAGAATCACATTATCCTTGTAGAAGGGAGTAGGGAAGAAATAGAAAAAGCCCCTTCTGGGGGCAATTCTTGTCAGTTGAGGGTTAGGAGCGGTAAGGTTTAGAGCAAATACAACAGTCCGAACAAGATAATCCACACGACGTCAACGAAGTGCCAGTAAATTTCTGCAGCTTCTACCCCAAAGTGTTTTTCGCTACTGTAGTGACCTGATGTGCGCGATCGCCATAACACAGCAATAATCGCTGAAACCCCAATGAAAACATGCAGACCGTGGAAGCCAGTCATGACGTAAAAAGCGCTGGCGAACAAATTGGTGGTGAGACCAAATTCTAGATGGCTGTATTCGTACAGCTGCCCTACTAAAAAAATTCCACCCATCGCTGCCGTGAACGCTAACCAGGTTTGCATGCCCAGCACATCGTTCTTTTTGATGGCTGTATCGGCATTATGCATGACAAAACTGCTAGAAATTAGGATCATAGTGTTAACTCCAGGCAGTAATAGCTCTAACTCTGGGGTCCCCTCGGGGGGCCAGGTGGGCAAAACAGAGCGAAAGGCCAAATAGGAGCCAAACAGTCCGAGAAAAATCATGCCCTCTGCCACCAAGAACACAATCAGCCCAAAGAGACGTAAATCTGGGTGTTCTTCGTGATCGGCGCTTGCCTCTGCTGCGTGGTGATAGTTTAAGGCAGTCTTAGCTGGATCGATAGTTGGACTTTGCATGAGTCTTGAATGCCTATAGCGTAATACCAAACCGTTTATTGACGGTCCTCTGGACGGGCAGCAACAGATGGGTCAGGGTCAGCCCTTAAGGCAGATTTAGGACCAGCAGCCAACGCTGGCTCCTTTTCATTAGCTAAGGGTACATCAACATCAGCTTGACGATTGCCCATGCCATAGTCATAGGGTCCTGTTGCTAGTATCGGCAGTTTGTCGAAATTTTCGATCGCTGGCGGTGAAGTGGTCATCCACTCTAAAGTTAGTGCGTCCCAAGGATTGTTACCAACTTTGGGGCCATACATCATGCTCCAAATAGCGTTGATAATAAACGGGAAGATAGAAACCGCTAGTATATAAGCCCCAATCGTACAGATTTCATTCAAAAAGGTAAATTTGGGGTCGTACATCGCAATCCGACGGTTCATGCCTTCCATCCCCAGCTTGTGCATGGGCATGAAGGTTAAATTCAGCCCAATAATGGTCAAGACAAAGTGAACCCTGCCCCAAAATTCGTTCATCATCCGCCCCGTCACTTTTGGGAACCAGTGGTAGTACCCAGAAAAAATGGCTAACACACTACCGCCAAACAGGACGTAGTGCAGGTGAGCCACTATGAAATAGGTGTCGTGGACATGGATATCGAATGGCACCGCCGCCACCATCACGCCACTAATACCGCCGATCACAAATGTCCCAACGAAGCCCATCGCAAACAATAGGGCACTGTTGAGCCGGAGTTTACCTCCCCAAAGCGTTCCCAGCCAGCTGAAGATCTTAATCCCGGTTGGTACGGCGATGATCATGCTGGTGATCATGAAGAACATCCGCAACCAACCAGGGATGCCACTGGTGAACATATGGTGTGCCCAGACAATTAGACCCAAAAAGCTAATTGCCAGACTGGAGTAGGCGATCGCCTTATAACCAAAGATCGGCTTCCGGGAATGCACAGGTATAACTTCGGAAATGACCCCAAAGAAAGGCAGGATCATGATGTAAACCGCTGGGTGGGAGTAGAACCAGAACATGTGCTGGTAGACGATTGGATCTCCACCCCCAGTTGGGTTAAAAAATGTGGTTCCTGCAAGTAAGTCAAAGGCAAGTAGAATCAGAGCGCTTGCTAGCACTGGTGTTGCCAATAGCTGTAGCGCCGATGTCGCAAACATCGCCCAGCAAAACAAGGGCATCTGATACACTCCCATGCCAGGGGTTCGCATCTTTAACAGGGTGACCATAAAATTCAGTGCACCCAGAATCGACGATGTCCCAAGCACGAGGAGGCTCATAATCCAAATCCCCTCACCCACTTGTCCTGTCACCAAGCTTAGGGGAGGATAGGAAGTCCAACCGGCGTCTGGCGCGTCGCCGAGGATTAAACTAGCGATTAGCAGCAGACCAGCTGGCGGGATCATCCAGAACGCAACAGCATTCAGGCGCGGGAAGGCCATATCCTTCGCCCCAATCATTAAGGGAATCAGGTAGTTAGCAAACCCGGCTCCCGTAGGGATGACCCACAAGAAAATCATGATCGTGGCGTGGAGCGTAAACAAGCTGTTGTACAGCTCAGGGCTAACAAAATCGCTTTCTGGCGTCCTGAGTTCCGTGCGAACTAAGTCTGCCAAAATGCCACCGATGCCGTAGAAAACAAACGAGGTAACTAGGTATTGAATCCCAATCACCTTGTGGTCGGTGTTAAAGGTGAAGTAGTCTCGCCAATGCCTGTGTGGCGGTTCCTCATTGAGGGCAGGTAAATTGGCGGTTTCTTGCAGCTGTGCTTGTGTCATAGCAAAAGGGGGGTTTAGGCTTGAATCTACCCAATGCCTAGTGATGGGTAGATTGAATTTGCTGTAGCATGTCTGACTGAATTCCCATGTTTTTGGTGTAAGGAGCCAGGAATTCAGCTGGCGATAAATCGTCGGGCTTGACTGCGACGGCCTGATTCAGGGCATTACTAGCAGATGATTGCTGCTCTGCCATCCAATTGTCAAAATCTTGCTGTGTCTCAACAAAGACTTTCGTATTCATTGCTCCATGGTAAGGGCCACAAAGTTCGGCACAGATTAGGGGATACTCACCTACACGATTAGGTGTAAACCGGACCTCAGTCTGCCGACCAGGAATCACATCCTGCTTAAGTCGGAACGCTGGTACCCAGAAAGCATGGATCACATCGTTAGCTGTCATGTTGACTTGAACTTCGCGCCCCACGGGAACATGCAGTTCACTAGAGACGACGCCTGTGTCAGGGTAGGTCATAATCCAGGCGTACTGCATACCCGTGATGTTGATCGCCATTCCGGGCGGTTTACCTTCTCTATCCGGACTGGGGCCAATGGTGGGAGAAACGATCCCCATGCCGGGAGCATTCTGCTTCTGGGGAATTTGGTTATCATTGCGAACCGCTGCCGTGGCGGGATCTTGCCTTGCCTCATCAGATTTCTGCTGATTGAGCTTGCTCAAGGAAGCCGCCGGAGCTGCCTCCGGCGGACCCTTGAGATTGGGTGAATCGCTGAGGGTTGCCGCGATTGCTGCCCCAGGCATTCTCATTGCCTCCTGCTTCACTGGTTCATGGATGTCGTGAGGATCGAAACCACCCATGGAGTTATAGATATCGAAACTATAGATAGAAATCCCAAGGACGACGATCGCTGGGATCGCTGTCCAGAGAATTTC
>JAABUQ010008594.1_pt1 | contig 14238 bp, 12 predicted proteins | sample 5560001 | NCBI WGS metagenome assembly JAABUQ01 (sample SAMN10711888, study PRJNA513371) | rock metagenome | isolation source: Antarctica rocks | place: Antarctica: Victoria Land, Finger Mt nord | collected 2015-12-18
CCCAGACCAGCGACGCGGGCGGGTCTTTGTCCAAAAGTTCCCCCAGCGCGACTGCACAGGTGGCCGCCGATGGCCCATCCCCCACCAGCAGGGTGCGCTTGCCCAGAAAGTGAATGCGGTCACGCCCGGCAATATCGGGAATGTGCGTGAAGATGTGCCCTCGGCTGCCCATCTCGCCCAGGGCAGGCAGGCCGCCCGACCCCATCCAGCGCGGCGAATGGGTGACCCCAGTGGTGTCTAAGACATAGTCGGCAGCGAAGAAGCGCTCATCGCGGGGCGTCCGGGTGAGCAGGCGAAAGCGGCGGGCCTGACGCGCTTCCGGCTGGTCGGCGTGCTCCTGGGGGAACAAAAACGAGCGCCCGACCGCCACAACACGGGTGTCGGTATGCAGGCTGTCGCCCAAATAATAAGCCAGCGGTTCCAGGTAGCGGGACAGAAAGTCGGCTCCGGTGGGGTACAGCCGCGATTGGGGCATCGCGAAGCGCCCGCGTGCCTGTTCGCGCAGGGCCAATTCGCCCAGCGGCGTGCGGTTGTCCCCCCAGGGCGTAAACATGGACACGTGCGCCCACAGTCGGACTTCGGGGGCGACAACCGCCTCGCGCTCAAACAGCAGCGTTTTGAGGCCCAGGCGACGGGCGTACAAGGCGGCTTCCAGACCGGCAGGCCCTGCGCCTAAGACAGCGACAACCGGCGGATTTTCCATGCGGCGCACGATGTGCTCAGGAAGAGCGTCGGGGGCGGGCGTGGGGGCGGCGGCGGACTTGGCGGGTTGAGTGCGGGGTGGCATGAGGGGCAGACCTTTAGGGACTAGTGTATGTTATCATACCATACGCGCGGGAAATGTGCCAGTCCCTGGGTTGAAACTCAGCGACAAACATACGGGGCGGGTTGACATTTGCGCGCCGCCGCCCCATACTTCTGGGGTTGTGATTGGGAAGGACTATCAGAGTTTGACAGGACATCAGCCGCGCACAAAGAGGCGCAACAGCATGAGACATGCTTGCGGGCAGGCAGGATTGGCTTGGGCAGCAGCGCTGTGCGCTTTGGGATTGCTGTGCCCATTGGCGCAGGCAGACCCGGCAGGCTTCCGTCCGCAGGTGACCGCGCAGGTGATTAACAGCGGCGACAAGACACTGGCCTCGGTGACCATCAATGGGCGTCCCACTGCCACTCTGCGCACGTTTGAAGCGGGCCTGGGGCCGGAAGAGCGCATCGCCCTGGTGGTCAAACGTTTGCAGGCATTGGTGGCGGCGGGGCTTGCCGGGGGCGAAGTGACCGCGCATAAAGCCGACGGCAAAGTGTGGGGCGTCCGGGCACGGGGGAGTTATCTCATCCTCGCCCTGCCCGCAGAAGCGCAGGCACAGAATATGTCGTCGGAGACACTGGCGCGTTTGTGGGCCTCGGCCATCACGCGTCAGTTGAGCCAGGCGCCGCTCCTGCTGTCCGACAGCGGGCTGACCATCCCCTTTGGCGAGACGCGCACGGTTACCGTGACAGGCGCGGTGGCTCCGCCCCAGGTGGCCGCCACGGACTCGGACAGCCATATCACGCAGTCCGTGTGGGCATCGGGGCGGCGCACAGTGACTATTCGCGGCGTGTCGCCAGGGCATGCCAGCGTGGTGGTCAGCGGCGCAGGGGCAAGCGTTTCCCTGCCGGTGGTTGTGATGAAGTACGCCGCGCGCGTCGCCCCCGCCGTGACCATCACGGTGACCGGTGCGCCGTCCGCGCCAATTGATTTGGTGACGCAGGCGGTCTACGGCGGCCTCGCGCGGGCGGTGGATGCCCAGCCCGGCGCACAATTGCGCCTGCTCACTGCTCCGCAAGTCAAGGCTCCGCTGACAGTCGGCGGGCAGGTCACCGTACACATCCCGCTGCATATCGCAGGCCCGGATTTACTGCCGGTGGAAGCGGGCGCGGAAGTCACCGTGGTCAACCAGGACCTGGTGCTGCGGCCCGCCACCGCGCTGTTTTATTCCAACAACCCCGAACAGGTCAAGCGCGGGCAGGCATTGTTCGCCGGGCGTTTGCAGCCGTTCAGGCCCGTGCGCCTAGATTATCATCACCAGAACGAAAGCGGCGGCATGCTGGTCTTTCATGCCGAGTTAATTAACGGCAGCGATGCTCCCGCCTCGGTGCAGATCATCAGCGGCCTGTCTTTGCCCGGCGTGGATACGGTGCAGGTGGGGCGTCGGGCGGGCGCGGCATTCCTCAAGGCGATGGACGGCAACCAGGGCCTGGTTCTGCAAATCCCGCCCCATGCCCGCGTGCCCGTAGTCACCCAGCGGTTTGCGGCGGGCCTGACTGTCAGCGGCATCGTGCAGATGCAGCAGATTAATGGCCCTAGAGACGCCGTCACCCTGCGCATTGCCGCCGACGATGACCAGACCGCCCTCGCCTCGCCCGTGGGCCGTGTGCTGCTCGCCGCATTGGGCGGCGGCGGCGGTGCGCCTCCCCTGCCCGACATGCCGACCGACTACGGCCAGGCCGTGCCGCTGCCGCCCGCATCCGCGACTATCTTCGCCGCTCCGCAAATCAACATCACTGCCGCCTACGCCGTCGGCGGGCGGTGGGCCTATGTACGCATCGGGCACACCGACTCTCTGCGCGATGAAACGGGCAAATTGAAGCTGTTTGGCAACTACGGCGCGGACTACGAAGTGTCGCTTACCTTGAGTAATCCCACGACTGCCCCGCGCATTGTCGGCCTGTTCTTCGCCCCGGAAGCCGGGTCTGCCGCGGGCGTGTTCCGCATTGACGGCGGGCCGGTCTTGGAGTTCAGCCCCATTTTGCCCCCCGCCGAACTGGAACTGGCTCGCTACACGCTCGCGCCGGGCGAGACGCGCGCCGTGAAGATGCAGACCATCCCCCTCAACGGCTCGTCCTATCCCCTCTCGGTCATCGCCCATGCTTTGTAGGAAACGCATAGTCAAACAACAACAGCCCATAAATTGTCAACAAAGACGTGCATGGGCGGTTGTTGTTTGTGCGTGTGCCGCCGCAGAATATCAACAGATTTGGCGTGGCGAACGGCGAACACCTACGGCTTGTGTTTCCTATGGATGCCGAACCAGTAGGCGCACTGCACCAACAGGGGCAGGCACCCAATGTCCACGACGAGCGGCAGCCATGCGAACGTCCTCATGCCCGGCAAGGGGCGGAGGAGCATAGCTCCGGCGAAGAAGAGGCCGCTCACCAATGGAACGGTTGAACTGTGCTTGCGCCGAGTGTGCCACGCCACGACGCAGGCGTAGTTCATCACGATCACCCACCCGCCCGTAAAGGCGAGCAGTGCCGCAACAATCCATTTTATCACTTCGGGGGTGTGCATAGATTTGTTTGCCTCTTCACTTGTTGTTACGCCGCCGAGTGCGTAGCTATTGGCTGGCTGCCCACATGAGAGCAGCGCCAACCGCTACTCCCAGTACACCCTGCAAAATTGAGGCAACTTCCCATGTGCGGGTACGCTCTGACTTTGTTCCATTTAGACGATTGATACCCTGCGCCGACCGCCATGCCATGTCACGGTTGAAGATTTGCAAGAGACCTGTCACGACCGCCAATAGACCGGCTATAAATAGAATGGTTTTCATAGGAGGTTAGACACAGTTGAGGGGGTTTGGTTGCATGTCCTCAATTGTTGCTATGCGGCACAGCCGCGCTTGGGTGCAGATACTGCGGCTGAGGCGGGCGGCGAAGACAAAGCGGCCTAGTTGCAGCGGCGCACCAACGCCGTTTTGAGGGCGTACTGAGGGCTTTCCGCGCGCTGATTGAGCGCGTACCAACGACGGACGAATTTCTTCCGTCGTTGGTCATGGCTGGATATGCCGGGGAAACACCGGGGCAAGCCCGCTGCAAGGGCATCTTAAATCCAGCCCGACCAGTCGCCGACGTACAAGACTTCCTCGCACAACGAGACGCCAAACTTATCATGCACCCGCGCCTTCACGGTCTCGGCAAGGCGGCGCAGGTCGCTTGCGGTCGCGCCGTCGGCATTGATGAGAAAGTTCGCGTGCTTGGCGCTGGCTTCGGCCCCGCCTTCGCGCAGCCCCTTGAGGCCGCAGGCTTCAATGAGAAAGCCCGCCGGGACAACTCCGGCCGCGACCATGCCCGGCGACAGGCCGGGAACGCGGGTGGCAAGGTCACGGTTCACGACGTTCTTGAAAAACGACCCCGCGGACGGCGCATAAGGCTGCTTGGCACGACGCTGGGCCTGATATTCTTTGGCGCGGGCCATGATAATGTCTGGGTCGCCGCGCTCGGCAAAGCGCAATGTGCAGGACAAAATCACCGTGCGCCCGATTTGTGCCCCCGCTTCGGCGAGTCGCCTGAGGCGGCTGTCCCGGTACGAGAACTCCATCCATTCGGGGCCAACTATGGTATCTGCGCCGTCCTGAAAGACGCGCACCGACTGCACCATCGGCCCGATATTACCCCGGTACGCGCCCGCATTGGACACCAAAGCCCCGCCCACCGTGCCTGGAATGCCGATGGCCCATTCCAGCCCCGACAGCCCGGCGCGGGCGGTTTGGGCGAACAGCGACCCGAAGGAGACGCCGCTTTCGGCCCGCGTGTCCGCGCCGATGTCCGTTTTCTTGCAGCGGTTTTGGATCACCAGGCCGTCGTACCCCCGGTCGCTCATCAGCAGATTGGAGCCGTGCCCGATAAACAAGTAGGGGATATGGGCCTGCGCGCACACGCTCAGCGTGCGGGACAACTGCTCCACATCGGAGGCCGCCCAAAACCAGCGGGCGGGGCCGCCGACACGCAGAGTGGTATGCCGCGCCATCGGCTCGTGTTCCTGAAGCCAGGGGCCGAGTGTGTGGCGCAGCAGTGCGCCGTGTTCGTTCGTATCCTGCATGCGCACAGTGTAGCACACGCCCGCGCGGCCCTGCAACCGTGGCGGGGTTATCAACAGCAGGTATACTCAATCCCATGCTTCCCATAGACGTGCTGCATGACGAGATACGCCGGTGCCGACGGTGCGAACACGACGGCTTCCCCATCGCGCCGCCGCCTCTCGCGTGGGGACTGGCCCCTGCGCCGTTCATGCTGATCGGGCAGGCGCCGGGCATCAGCGACTGGCGCGAAGGGCGCATGTATTTGGGGCCTGCCGCCCGCAAGCTGATCGGCTGGCTCCGCGACGCAGGGTTCAGCGACAGCGACATCGGCACGCGGGTTTATATGACCGCCCTGACCAAGTGCTTTCCGGGCCGGCTGCCGGGCAAAAGCACCGACCGTGCGCCATCCCCACGCGAACGCGCCAATTGCCGTCCATGGCTGGATGCCCAGCACGCCCTGGTGCAGCCGCAGGTGATAATCTTATTCGGCAAGATGGCGATGGACACATTTCTGCCCCGCGCCCCGCTGGAACTGTTGGTGGGGCAAACGTTTGAGATTGACGGCGTGACCTATGTTCCCCTGCCCCACTCATCGGGGGCCAGCACCTGGCTCAACGACAGCGGGCATCGTGCCCTGTTGGTGCAAGCCATTGCGCGTGTCCGCGAAGCGCGGGAACAGGCGGAAAGCGGCGGCGAGCGAGTATAATAGAGGGCGGGCGTGTCTTTGCTTGCACGCCCATTAAGAACAGGATACCTTCATGGCGGACGTTATTGCAAATCCCTTAGCGCGAAACAGGCGAACCCAGCACGGGCCGGGCGGCGGCGCGGCAAGCCCTCCCGGCGGCAAAGCGGCGGCGGCAAGCCCCGACGATGCCAACCTGCGCATGCGCTGGATCATACTCATTGGCCTCATCACAGCGGCCATCATGGAAGTGCTGGACACCACCATTATCAACGTCGCCCTGCCGCAGATGGCGGGCAACCTCAACGCGACCACCGATGAAATCGCCTGGGTGTCTACGGGCTATATTCTGTCCAACGTGGTTGTTCTGCCGATGACCGCCTGGCTGTCCCAGCGGTTCGGGCGCAAGAACTACCTGTGCTTCTCCATCCTGCTGTTTATTATCGCGTCGTTCTTTTGCGGCACGTCACGCACATTGATTGAGCTGGTCTTATGGCGCATCGTGCAGGGGGCAGGCGGAGCCGCTCTGCTGTCTACGGCCCAGGCCACTCTGCGCGAAGTCTTTCCTCCCGCGCAGCAGTCGCTCGTCCAGACCTTGTTTATCCTGGGGATTGTGGTGGCCCCGACCGTCGGCCCGACATTGGGGGGCGTGATTACGGACAACTATCAATGGTCGTGGGTGTTTTACATCAATATCCCTATCGGCCTCGTTTCGCTCGCCCTGGTCTGGTTCTTTTTGCATGACACCAAGGCCCAGAACAAAACCGGCACCATTGACTATATCGGCATTGTGCTGCTGACTTTGGGCCTGGGGTCTTTGCAGTACGTGCTGGAAGAGGGGGAGCGCTATGACTGGTTTGACAGCGTGAGTATCCAGCGCCTTTCTGTTCTCGCTGCGGTGACATTAGTCGGCATGGTTTTCTGGGAGCTATCGCCTCGCAACCCTCACCCCATTGTAGACTTCCGCGTCCTCAAAAACAAAAGCTTCAGCGCGGGCCTGGTGCTGTTTCTCGCCCTGGGCTTTGGGCTGTACGGCGGCATCTTTATCTTCCCGCTGTTCACGCAAAACGTGCTGGGCTTTTCCCCCACCGCCACGGGCCTGGTGCTGCTGCCGGGCGGCCTGGCGACAGCGGCCTCGGCAATGATCTGCGGACGCCTGCTCAGCAGCCCCAGCAAGAAAATAGACCCGCGCGTGCTGATTTTAATCGGGGTCTGCCTGTTCACCTGGTCTATGTGGTCCCTGGGACATCTCAGCCTCGCAAGCGGCGAACCCGATACTCGCATTGCCTTGATTATCCGCGGCTTCGGGCTGGGCTTCTTGTTCACGCCCATCAACAACGTGATCTTTGCCGCGCTGAAAGGGCCGGAGATTGCGCAAGGCTCGTCGTTTATCAACCTGTTTCGGCAGCTGGGCGGCTCGTTCGGCATCGCTGTCCTCAACACCTATATCACCAACATGGCGAGGCAGCATCGCTCCTTTCTGGTGTCTGATCTGACGCCGGGCGACCCAAACTACATCGCGCGGGTGAATGGGATTGCGGGCAGCCTGCTGGCGCACGGCTACAGCGCTGCCGACTCGGCCATGATGGCGCTCAAGGTGCTGGACGGCACTGTGCAGAGACAAGCCGCCGTGATGTCGTTCAACGACGGCTTTCTGCTGCTGGGCCTCTCGTTTATCTTCACTTCGCCGGCCATTCTGCTGCTGCGTCCCGGCAAAGGCAAACCCCCGGCAGGCGGGGGGCATTAACTCAAACCTGCGAGGGCACTCCCATGAAACTCGCCGCCATCTCCGGCAGCCTGCGCGCCGCCTCTGCCAACAGCGCCCTCGTCCGCGCCCTGCCCGGCCTTGCGCCTCCCGGCATGGAGATCACCATTTTTGACGGTGTGGGTGACCTGCCCCACTACAGCCCCGAATGGGACACCGATACGCCGCCCGCCTCCGTGCTGCGCTGGCGCGGGCTGCTGCGCGTCTCCGACGCCGCGCTGTTTTGCACGCCGGAGTATGCCCACGGCATGCCCGGCAGCCTCAAAAACGCCCTGGACTGGCTGGTCTCATCAGGCGAGTTTGACGGCGGCAAGCCCTGCGCCGCCCTCAGCGCCTCACCATCGATCTTGGGCGGCGACAAGGCCCTGGCCTGGCTCACGCAAATCCTCCCCGTGCTGGGCGCAGATATTCCCCCCGCCGCCACATTCGCCATTCCCTACGTCCGAAAGAAGATGGACGCGCAGGGGCATGTCTCCGACCCTGCCCTGGTCGACGCCCTGCGCGCGGCCTTGCAAAGCCTGGCCGACCAGACCGCAAAGCGCACCCGCATTGAAGCCGACCCGTCTGCCGCCGACCCCATGCCATAACAACTCTCGCACTGCCCACCCCGGCAAAGCCACAACACTTATGACATTTGACACACTCGGCCTGCGCCCGGAACTTCTGCGCGCCCTCGCCGATGCCGGCTACCAAACCCCCACGCCCGTGCAGGCGCAGGCCATCCCGCTGGTTCTGCAAGGGCGCGACGTGCTGGCGGGCGCGCAGACAGGAACCGGCAAAACCGCCGCGTTCGCCCTGCCATTGTTGCAGCGTCTGGCCCAATCGTCCGCCCCCAAGCGTCGCGCTCCCGGCTCAGTGCGCGCCCTCATTCTCACCCCCACCCGCGAATTGGCCGCCCAGGTGGAGGACTTCGTGCGCGACTATGGACGCTACCTGCCCCTGGTCTCCACAGTCGTCTTTGGGGGCGTGCCCATCAATCCCCAAACCGAAAAACTGCGGCGCGGCGTGGACATTCTTGTCGCCACGCCGGGGCGACTGTTGGACCACTTAGGCCAGCAGACCGTCCACTTAGGCGCACTGGAAGTATTTGTTCTGGATGAAGCCGACCGCATGCTGGATATGGGCTTTATCCGCGACATCCGCAAGGTATTAGCCCTTCTGCCTGCGGGGCGTCAGAACCTCCTGTTTTCCGCCACGTTCCCCGACGAAATCAAGTCTCTCGCGGCGCAGTTGATGACCCATCCCGCCCTGGTGGATGTGCCGCATCCGACCGAACACAAGCCGCTGATTACCCAAACCGTCTACACGGCCCTCAAGGAACACAAGCGCGACCTGCTGGTACACCTCCTGGCCGAGCACAAGATCGTGCAGGCATTAGTGTTCACGCGCACCAAGTACGGCGCGGACAAGCTCGCCAAACAGTTGGGGAAACGCGGCATCAGCGCGGCTCCCATCCACGGCGACCGTTCCCAGCCTCAGCGCACCAAGGCCTTGTCCGACTTCAAAACCGGCCAAGTGCGTATTCTGGTCGCCACCGACATCGCCGCGCGCGGCCTGGACATTGAGCAATTGCCCCACGTCATCAACTTTGAGCTGCCCCACGTGCCGGAAGATTATGTCCATCGCATCGGACGCACAGGCCGCGCGGGCACGCCGGGCGATGCCCTGTCCCTGGTCAGCCCCGAAGAAGAAGGCCAGCTTGCCGGGATTGAGAAGCTGCTGCAAACCCGCCTGCCCCGTCGCGCCCCTCAAGGCTTTGTCCCCGCCCCGCCCGACGCCGACGTCCCGCCGCCCGCCCCGCAAGCCCCGCCCCGCCGCACCGCCCCCCACCGCTTGTCCGGGGGCAGGAGACACAGCACGTAACGGCATCGGGGACGCCCAGAACTGGGCCTTCTCAATACGCTCTGGGCAGGCGGTTTTCACCCACCATAAAACCCTTTTATCCCAGCGGCGCAAGCCAGCGCCAGATCAGATAAAAGTGGCACGCGCTGCCGCACAAAACGCACGTATGCCACAGGTCATGGGCGGTGAACCTGCCGGGCCACAAATGCGGACGGTCTAAAGCGAGCACGGCCACGCCGACGCTGTAAACCACGCCCCCCGCGACCAGCCAGCGCACGGCTTCGGCGGGCAGGGCGTGGGTCACCGGCCCCCAAAACAGCACCACCATCCACCCCATCATCACATACACGATCACGCGCCACCAGTGCGGCGTTCTGCGCCCGAAGACCACATTGAGGATGCCCAGCGCGGCCAGCCCGTATTCAATCCCCAGCAGGCGCGCGCCCCACCCGCCGCGCCCTGCCCCCAGGCACAAGGGCGCATACGTGCCGGCAATCAGCAAAAAGATGCCGATATAATCAAAGCGGCTCAGCCAGTCCTGCACGGGGCGCGCCGCGTGCCATGTATGCGACAGCGCGCTGGCAAAATACAGAAACAGCAGGCTGCCTGCATAAAGCGAACAGGACAGCGTCGCCCAAAAGTGCCCCTGCGCCGCTCGCAGCAGCAGCGCCCATGCCGCCAGCGACAGCATAGCGCCCGCATAGTGCGACACGGCGCTGTATGGCTCCTTCAGCCCGGCTTTTTGCTCTTCGGCAGCCAGGTTCGCGGCGGCCTCGCCCAGCAGAGAGTGATGATCCCCCATCATGCCTGCACCCAGACAGGCGGCAGAAACACCAGGGCCGCTGCCTGCCCCGTGTCCACATGAACAAAGCGCACCGCACAGGCCCACAAGCCCGGCGCAAGCGGCGTCGTTTCCGCGATACGCTCGTCGGTGAACGAGACAAATGCCTGCGTGCGGCACTTTTCCGGGCAAGCCAGACTCCCCACGCGGCGCATCGGCTGCGCCAGCAGTTCGGTGACTATGCCCGGCGCGTTCGGCCCCGATGCCTGCCACACGATTTCCCCTGCCCCGGCCTGCGCAGTGACGGCAATCGTGTCTCCCGCAAACGGCGCAGAAGGCGGCCCCGTGCGCAGATCGGCATCCGGCTGCGCATGCAGACGCTTCAGCGACAGGCTGAGGAACGCCCCGTAGCCCGTTTGCGTGTTGGTTTCGGCCCAGGTCGGGGCAGTGCGGCGGCGTGCGGCGCCGTATCTGTCCCAGGCGAGGCGCTGCGCCTCAGTCAGCATGCGCCAGGTCTGGGAAACCTGCGCAAAGCCGCTGCGCCTCGTTTGCTGCTTCGCAGTGCGCGCATCAAGAGGCGAGACATATTTGCGGCTTCGGACTTTGCCCCTACCCTTCAGATACACGCGGTCGCCCAGGCGCCCGCTGGCTTCGGTGATAAAACTCGGCAGTTGTTCTTTCATAGTTCGGTTCTCCTTTTTCTATTGTCGGCGCTGTAAAGGCTGTCCTTCATTATCGCACAGATGTTCCCATTTATGACCAACGACGGAACAAATTTTTCCGTCGTCGGTGCGCCGTCACTCCGCCTGTGCGCTGCCTATGCCACGCGCAGGCTGCGCTGCCAGGCCGAAGTTTTGCGCATACAGACTGTGCAGGGTTTCTAAATCGCGGTCGGTTAAAGGCGCGGCATCGGGGGCGGCGCAGAACTCCTCCAATTGGCGCTCATCGTAGATGTTGGGCAGGGCGCAGGCCAGTGTCGGCTCCGACCAGAGGAACTGCAATGCGGCCTGTCCCAATGTGCGCCCGGTGCCATTCGTCAAAAAGTCCAATGTTTCAATCTTGCGCAGGCCGTCTTCCAGCCAGGCTTTGCGTTTGGCATTGGTGGACACGCGGAAGTTGCGGTGGTCTCCCTCCGCAAACTCTGTCTCGGCGGTATAACTTCCCTCCAAAAGTCCCGATGCGTGCGGAACACGCACCATCACGCCGCCGCCGGTTTCGCGCGCCGCAGCGAACACGTCCGCGCCGAGCATCTGCTCTAGTAGGTTGTAGATGATCTGCACGCTGGTCATGGTTCGCTTGCGGAAGGCTTCTGCGCCTTCTTCGGCCTGACGAATGTCTATGGCGGGGCCGAGAGCCGCCCCATAGTGGCGTATCTTGCCTTCGGTTTTCAAACATTCCAATGTATCAAAGATGTCGTCCTGCGCCAGCGCATCCAAACGCGGGTTGTGCATCTGGTACAGGTCAATGTAGTCCGTGCCCAGGCGCTTCAGGCTTTCCTCGCAGGCGCGTTTGATAAACGCCGGTGACCAGTCGTGCGGACGTTCGCGCTGTCCCGGCTGCTCGCCGGGCGCAGTGTACCAGTCGTACCCGAACTTGGTGGCAATGGTCATCTTGTCTCGGTGCTGGCCCAAAGCCTCGCGCAGAATGGTTTCGCCCAGGCCGTCCCCGTAGACATCTGCCGTGTCATAGAACGTTACGCCCAGCTCGTAAGCGCGGCGCAGCAGATGCAGGCGCAGGCTCTCATCGGTGACGCCCCACATGCGGGTGGAGACAGTCCACACGCCAAAGCCGACAGCGGAGGCTTGGAGGTCGGTGGCGCCGAAGTTTCTGTATTGCATAGGTTGTTCTCTTGGAAAGGGATAGAATGGTTTGAGTTTGCGAGTTTGGCAGTTCTATTGTACCCGCAACGCTTTGCGGCGTGCCAGAGGCAGCCGGGGGACGGGCCGAAAGCCGGGCGAAGGAAACAGCATGGGTAATCGCGAATAGCGTAACATCATCGCTGCCTTCTTGCCTGTCCAGGCAAAGTTTGCCATGCATGCAACTTTTCGCCGCGCGTCGTGTCGTATTTCTTTGTGAAAGGCTTCACGAACCGGGAACACATTGGCGGCGGCAGGCGAGCAAAGAGACGCACTATCACGAGGAAACAGGACACACGCGATGGGGGATAAACGCAGCCGGTACGCGGAAGCCTTCCAAGAAAATGGGAACCTGCTGGGATTAACTTCGCTGGCGGCTTTGTCGGCGGCCTTGCTTAACCCACTGCCGCTGCTGGCGGGCCTGGTCGCGGAAGCCACTTACCTGCTGTTTGTCCCTGACTCGCAGTGGTACGCGGCGCGGCTGTCGCGCAAAAACGATGCCGACGTGGCGGCTCGACGTCAGCAAGTGAGGGAGCAGACATTCCCCAGCCTGGACAGCGACATGCAGGCCCGTTATCTAAGACTGGAGCAGGTGCGCGCGCAGATCGGCACGCAGGCCAAAGATGAGCACTGGTTCCTAGAGGTGCTGCGCAAATTGGACTACTTGCTGGAGAAGTTCCTGCTATTTGCAGGCAAAGAAGCCGAGTTCCGGGGCTACCTGGCATCGGTCTGGCAGGAAGAGTGCGGCAATCCCCGGCACACGGGGCCTGCGCGGCGCGACGACTTCACGCGCTTCAATACGCCGCGCATTGTGGATGTGTCGGGCGAGGCGAAAACGCCTGCCCTGCCCGCCATGAGCCGCGTGCCGGGTTTAGTCAAGGACGTGCGGGCAAGCCTTGAAGCCGAGATTGCAGACGTGCAGAAGCTTCACGGCTCGGAAGCCGACGAAAACACCAAAGCCGTGCTGGACAAGCGCATGGAAGTCTTGAAACAGCGGGACGAAGGCATCGGCAAGATCGGGCGCATTACGACTAATTTGCAGTATCAACTGTCCCTGCTGGAAGACACATTCGGGCTGATCAACGACCAAATCCGCGCGCGCTCGCCGGAGCAAGTCATTTCCGACATTGACAGCGTGGTCTTCCAAACCGACAGCATGACCAAGCTTCTGGAGGAGCTGGCCCCATTTGACCAAATCGCGGCCTAAGCACCCGCCCTGAGAATTTACAAAGAAAGGCAACACCATGGAACTGCGCGAGCGCCTGCGCAAAGCGGCAGGCTTGTTTGTCGAGCTGTCGCCGGAAGAACACGAGGCAGGGCAGCCTGGCTCTGTGCCCCATGCCGGGGCGCGTGACGACACGCCGCCTGCCGCCCGAACCGTGGAACAGATTGTGCGCCAGTCCGACGGCCCCAACCTGGACGAAATCCAGGTGCCGCACCATGCCGCGCCGCCCACGGCCCTGCCCGACGGCACAACCGACTTTGGGGACATCTATGCCCATGCCGGACTGCCCGCCACGCCGTTCAGCGCAGAGCAGATGCGCGACCTGCTTCAGTCCCTGCCCGCCGAACTGCCACTCAACACGCGCCGCCAAACCGTCAAAGTGACATTGGAAGCCATGGGCAAATCCTTGGGGGCGACTGCGGATACCATTGTCGCCGATGCATCGCGCAAGATGGCCGCGCTGAGCGCCTACACCGACTCGCTGTCTCAGCAGACAGCCTCGCAGGTCGCCCTCGCTCAGCGCGAGATCGCTGCATTGCAGGCGCAGGTGGAAGAGAAACGGCAGGCGGCAGCCGCCGCTCAGCAGACCCTGGCGCAAACATTGCAGACCGTGCACGCCGAAAGCGACAAATTGGATGACGTGCTGGAGTTCTTCAGCCTGGACATGCCGCCGTCTGCGCAGGCAGGCCACTAGTCCGCATTCTTAATGCAAGTTCAAGACAAGGAGCAAATGAAATGCATCTGAAACCGATGGGCAAATTGATGGTACTCATCTTGATTGTCGGACTAGCCCTGGGCGTCTGGCGCTCGTGGAGCCGCCTGGCCCCGCAGGCCGCAGGCAAAGGATCGGTCGTGCCGCAGAAGATTGAGCTGCCGGCATCGGGTGTTGGCGCAAGCACGGGCGGGGCCACGGTCACGTATGCGGCCACTAGCGGCGCTTCGGGCTGCGCGGACAAGCCCGTGGTCAAGCTGCTGGGCTATGCCTGGAACGCGCAAATGGGCCTGCTGTACGCAAACGGCGGCCCGCAGGCCGCGCAGGGCAGCCTCATGTGCCGTCATGGGGTCAACCTGCAATTCTTCCGCCAGGACGACAACAACAAGATGCAGGAGGCGCTGGCCGCCTTTGCCACGCAGCTCAGCCAGGGCAGCGCGCAGCCCGACAAAGGCGCGGCCTTCTGCGCCATCATGGGCGACGGCTCGGCGGCATTCCTGGCCGGGCTGAACGCGACGCTGGCAAAGCTCGGCCCCG